>ERZ780168.3039-NODE-3039-length-13755-cov-7.464818_pt1 | contig 13755 bp, 12 predicted proteins | sample MGYA00510981_ERZ780168 | MGnify/ENA primary metagenome ERZ780168 (study PRJEB29588, sample SAMEA2158769) | human gut metagenome | biome: human gut; feature: human-associated habitat; material: faeces | place: Denmark | collected 2008/2010 ...
TGCCGGGCGGACAGAGTCGTCCACCCCTACGAAGCAGAACGATATCGATCGTGATCGGACTTTTTTGACACGCTGACGAGCCGCCCCTCCCGGGGCGGCTCGTTTCTGTATCAGCGCAGAGTCTCAAAGCGCTTTGCGCCGCGCGTTTTAATCCAACGGGCGGTAAGTGCATACAAGATTGCCATCAGCGCCAGCATGAGGCCGAGGAAAGCCGCCGTCGGCATCAGATTTGTCAGCAGGAAGAAGTAGAGTGCACCGACCGCCACCACAAAGCCAAAGTTCAGCAGCATGCTCAACAGCACGCCCGCACCCTGTTTGGCCGCCTGCGTCTCATTGATCCAGTCGAGGTTGCAGTGGCGCAGATCCTCCACCAATCCGACATTTGCCGTCAGCAGCACGAACAGCAGCTGACATGCCAGCAGCAGGACTGTCTCGGCGGCAGGCAGCTGCAGTGCAAGCGCTGCAGCCAGCATCATAAGGAGTGCAGGGCCGGCAGACAGTGAGTTGGACAGATTCAGCTTTGCCTGCAGAATCTTTTCGGATTTGACCGGCATGGATCGCACGATCCAGTAATACTTGCCTTCCAGCGACACAGACGACGCCGTAAAGAACACCATGCCGGAAACCATCATACAGGCCAGCAGCAAAATGGGCGCAGCGGCTTCACGCAGATCCGGGATCGCAGTCAGCGCCGCCAGAAGTTCCTGCCGCTTGACTATGGCCAGAACAGCCAGCACCAACTCGAACACGAGGCCGAGCCCGGCGTTGAGCATATAGCCGGAACTGCTGGTCAGCCGGGCAAGCTCCCGGCGGTAGAGCGCCGCATTCTGCGAGGAGGTGCGCATGGCCTTTTTTTCGTACTGGACCTTGATCTGTCCGCGCCGTGTGGTGACAATGCGGATAAAGCTGCGGTTCAGCAGCACATAGGCCAGCACGAACGGCAGAAGCGTCCACAGAAGCGTCAACCCGAGATCTGCAAGACTTCCGTTTGCCGCAGCACGGCCCAGCCAGACGAGCGGAGCCGCCGAACTGAGCACGCCCGCAATCGCCGCGCCGTTCGCAGCCAGCTGGGTCACATAGCTGTTCATGCGGAAGCAGAACAGGAAATATGCCAGCATGAACACGACCGAGATCACCATGGTCACGGCGGTCGTATTGCGCATGCGGCTGGTAATAAGAGAGACGAGCCACGCAAACAGACAGCTGACTGCCAGAGAAAACAGCGGCAGCGCCAGCACGATCACAATGAACGCCAGAATGCCGACTCCGTTCACCGTGCCGTATTGCAGCCACGCAGCAAAGACCGGGAGGGCCACAACAAGTTCAAACACAAAATTCATGGCCAGCAGCGCCGCCATGCGGCTGAGCAGGATCATGCCGGGCGGCACGGGCATGGACAAAAGCAGTTCGTTGTCCTTTGCCTCAAACAGCTGCGATTTTGCCGTAAACACACTGCCGATGAACATGAGCGCGAATGCCATGATCGCAAACATTGCAAAGTACAGCCAGCCGAGTCCCGCCGGGAAAAACGCGGCGGCAAGCTGGGAAAACGAGGTATAGAACAGGAAGACGAACGCGCAGAAGCAGTAGAGCATCAAAAAAGCATAGCCGGCGGCCTTGCCCTTCGTCTGATTTTTCCGCTTCCGACTCTGTCCGGTAAACGCGGCGAGCAGCGCCGCCATGCGGACGCGAAGCAGCGTTTTAAGCATTCTTTTCGCCCTCCAGTTCCAGGAACACATCCTCCAGCGACTGGTCGCCCTTGACCTCGTCCATCGTGCCGGAGGCGATGAGCCTGCCCTGCTTGATAATGGCGACCTTATCGCAAAGCTTTTCCGCAACCTCCAAAACATGCGTGGAGAAGAAAATCGCGCCGCCGCGCTCACAATGCTCCCGCATGATGCCCTTGACCTGATAGGCCGCCGTCGGGTCGAGGCCGACGAAGGGCTCGTCCATGATGATAAGCTTCGGGTCGTGGATCAGAGCGGAGATAATGGCCAGCTTCTGCTTCATGCCGTGCGAATAGGCCGAGATGGGCTGCGCCAGATCGCCGGTCAGTTCAAACAGATCCGCGTATTTTTCAATCCGCGCCTCGCGGTCCTGCTTTGACACGCCGAAAATATCAGCCACGAAGTTCAGATATTTGATGCCGGACAGGAATTCATACAGATCCGGATTGTCCGGGATGTACGCTAAAATCTGCTTGCAGCCGAGCGGATCAGTCTTGACAGGTCTGCCGTCTATGGTGATTTCGCCCTGTTCAAACTGCAAAATCCCCGCACAGCTTTTAATTGTTGTGGTCTTGCCTGCGCCGTTGTGGCCGATAAAGCCGTAAATTTCGCCGGGCCGAATATGCAGGCTCAGATCATCGACCGCTTTTTTGTCTCCATAAATCTTTGTAAGATGCTCAATTTTCAGCATCAAATCCACTCCTTTCAAGATGGGTATCCCTTCAGACGTTTTGTTTGGGCAAAAGTTCCCATGTGTCTATCTATCATAGCAGGTTTTCCCGGTTTGTACAGGCTAACTTTTTAGCACTCTTTTGTGTTGACTGCTAAAATTAACAGTCCGTTCATACAAAGATGCAGAATTGTTCACAGGCAGGGCCTATCATGTGACTTGTAAACAAGAGATGAGCGAAATGCTCAGATCGAGTTTCCTGATATCATATATGACAAGACTTTAAGGAGGTCTTTTCCATGTTAGTACCGTATGCACGCAAAAATCACAATGTTTCCAATTTCAATCCGTTCCACGACTTTGACGAACTGGAACGCGCATTCTTCTCCGACAACGCCCTTGGCGAGTTCAAGACCGACATTCAGGAGGACGGTGACAACTTCGTTCTCGAGGCTGACCTGCCCGGCTTCAAGAAGGAGGACATCCACGTTGACATCGCCGACGACCGGCTGACTGTCTCCGCTGAACGTCATTCCAACTATGAAGACAAGGACAAGAAGGGCAATTATCTCCGCTGCGAACGTTCCTATGGCTCCTACGCCAGAAGCTTTGATATCTCCGGCATCGACGCCACAGGCATCAAGGCCGCATACGCAGATGGTGTTCTGCGCGTAACGCTCCCGAAGCAGAAGGAAGTCCCCGCCTCGTCCAGACGGCTTGAGATCGAATAAGCAGCATGTAAAATTCCCCCTGCCGGATTCTCCGGCAGGGGGTTTTACATATCTGGGGATACCGGGTTTCCGCACATAGCGATGACTCGTTCCGTCGAGGCCTAACCACCAAAGTGCAAACCAGCGGAGCGTTTGCACTTTGGAAAGGCGGAAACTGCAAATTTGTGAAAGACTTGCAGATATACGAAAAGCCTCCCCTTGCCGTACTCTGCGCGGTAAGGGGAGGTGGCATTTGCTTAAGCAAATGGCGGAGGGGATACCCCGCAAGTTTTAGAGTGCTCCGAACTTTGCGTGTGAAATCCCCCAAGCCTGTATGAAGATACGCTCAGAACCACGTCCGTGTCCGGGAAAATCGGAACAGTTCCCAGAGCGTGATGAGCACCTGCACGGCGGCGCAGACGACAAAGATGAGGCTCAGGTTCGGGATGGGAATGGGGATTGACAGATAAATGCAGGCACCGGCCGACCAGATAAGGGCCGTGATGGACAGGGTCTGCATCAGGATGCCCCACCAGAGGGAGGTAAAGACGATACACACAATGCTCGACACCGGCACAGCGTACAGGAAAAACAGCCACGACGGGAACGGTACGGCAGCAATCGTGAAAGCCGTAAATAAGATCGCCGCAAGCACAAACACCAGCGCCACGGATAACAGCAGCACATAAATATGAAAATGCGGGTTGGCCTTCTTGGGCGGTTCCTCCTCGCCGATGAGGTTGCTGACGGTCACGCCGTATAACTGCGCGATCTGCGCGAGGATATACACATCCGGCAGCCCCTCTCCGCGTTCCCACTTGGAGACGGATTTATCGGAATAATTCAGCTTGCGCGCAAGATCCAGCTGGGTGTCCTTATGGGATTTGCGGTAAGCGGCGATGTTTTTTGCGACGGTTCGCCGCAGTGTCTGTTCGTCCTGAAGCATAAGGACGCCCCCTTCCCGAAAAGCATTGGTATTGCAGGAAATTCTACCGCCGGTAGAGTGCCGTTCTCCGACGGGTATCGTGCCTGTCCGCGCCGGTAGGGTGCATTTTGCGCCACCCGGTGCTAGAATACAGACAGCTTCGGAGGGCCGCCGACGGGCCGCCGTCCGAGCGATATACTGCGATATAGTATATCACTTTTTTTCATCCTGTGCAATGAGCATTTTCCGCCCGCTGCACGATACGCTCCTGGCATCTCACACACCGTGCCGGGGGCGTTTTTCTGCGAATTTTTACCGGCGCTTGCGTTTTTCCGCGCCTTATGTTAAAATGAATCCATAAAAACGAGAAGGGAGTCCTGAGAGCATGCGCATGATCTCCTGCTGAAAGCTTGGCACAATCGTAACACCCCGGCGGTGAAGACCGTCTGGTTCGCTGTGCCTTTTCGCGGGAAATCTGCTTTGTCTCTCAGCTTCCGTGCAGACCGTCTGCCCATTTATGGCAGGCGCAGTATGCCCTTCGGCTGTGGGAGCGGTTCCCGCAGCCAATTTTTTATGATTAGGTAACCGCTGATCCAATCACCTGCGGTTACCGGGAGGGCATATCGATGGCATTGATCCAAATTACAGACCTGACCTTTGCATATCCCGGCAGCTTTGACAATGTATTTGAGCATGTCAGCTTCCAGTTTGACACCGATTGGCGGCTCGGTCTGACGGGCCGCAACGGACGCGGCAAAACAACGCTACTGCGGCTCCTGCAGGGGCAGTATCCCCATCAGGGCACGATCACGGCCCCCGGCGGGTTCGAGTATTTCCCGTATCCGGTTCCGGACGCATCGCTTACGCCGCTGGAACTGCTGGAGCGCAGCTTCCCGGATGCGCCGGAATGGCGTTTCCGGCGGGAACTGGCTCCGCTCGCGGTCACAGAGGACGCACTGTACCGCTCGTTTTCCACGCTTTCCGGCGGCGAACAGGCAAAGCTTCTGCTGGCGCTGCTGTTCGCGCGGGAGGGCCGGTATTTGCTCATCGACGAGCCGACGAATCATCTGGACGAGACGGGCCGCGCGCTCGTCAGCCGGTATCTGGCGAAAAAGTCCGGTTTTCTGCTCGTCTCGCATGACCGCGCGTTTTTAGACGGCTGCGTCGATCATATCCTATCCATAGGCCGCAGCAGCATCGAGGTGCAGCGGGGCAATTTTTCCTCATGGTATGAAAATAAGCAGCGGCAGGACGCGTTTGAACTGGCGCAGAATGCACAGCTGAAAAAAGAAATCGGCCGCCTGAAACAGGCCGCGCGGCAGTCGCGCGCATGGGCAGACAAGGTTGAAAACACGAAGATCGGCCCGCACTCGGCCAAGGTGACGGGTGAAGCCGACGCCATGGGCGGCCGGGCCTACATCGGTGAGCAGTCGCGTCGTATGCAGCAGCGGCGCAAGAATCTCGAACGGCGGCAGAACGCCGCCATTGAGGAAAAATCGGCGCTCCTGAAAAATATTGAGCAGGCCGCGCCCCTGAAGCTGCATCAGCTGCCGTATCACACCAACCGGTTGGCGCTTCTGCGGAATGTTTCGGTGTGCTATGGCGATGTACCCGTCTGCTCCGGCGTGACCTTTTCCGTCGAACAGGGCGACCGGATCGCGCTGCGCGGCGCGAATGGCACCGGAAAGACAAGCCTGCTGCGCCTGTTGTGCGGCGAGAACATTCCGCACACCGGGACGGTAGCGTGCGGCTCCCGGCTGCAAATTTCCCATGTGCAGCAGGACCCATCCGGTCTGCGGGGCGATCTTTCCGCCTATGCCGCGCAGCATGGGTTGGACGAGAGTCTGTTCAAGGCGATCTTGCGCAAGCTGGACTTTGCACGGGTGCAGTTTGAAAAGGACATGGCGGACTTTTCCGCCGGGCAGAAGAAAAAGGTTCTGCTGGCGCGAAGCCTGTGCGAACCGTCGCACCTGCTTGTCTGGGACGAGCCGCTCAATTATGTGGACGTGCTCTCGCGCATTCAGCTTGAGGAACTGCTGCTGGAATTCCAGCCGACGATCGTTTTCGTCGAGCACGACCGTGTGTTCTGCGACCGCGTTGCGACAAAGGCCGTGACGCTCTGACGGCTTGACGTTTTGCGCGCTGCCGGATACAATACAGGAAAACACAAATGAGGTGAACCGGAATGGATAAACAGGCCGTCGAGCAGCAGTTGTGCCAGCTGCCGGTCAGTCAGTACGCATGGATCGACCCGCACAAAATTGAATTTTCCGATCGCGTGCGCTATGTCTGCAAGCACGAGTGCCCCATGTACGGGACGAGTTGGGCCTGTCCGCCTGCGGTCGGCACGGTCGAGGCCTGCCGGAACCGGGTGCTGTCATATCCGGGCGCACTGGTCTTTACCTCGCTGGCTGAGGTCAGCGATATCGCGGACATGGCCGCAACGCTTGCCACGCGCGGCGCGCACGAGGCGCTTACGCGGCAGGTGCGGGACATTCTGCTGCAAACTTCCCCCGATGTGCTGACGCTCTCCACGGAGTCCTGCGCCATCTGCCCGAAATGCGCCTACCCGGACGCCCCCTGCCGCCACCCGGACAGGATGTTCCCCTGCGTTGAAAGCTACGGCATCGTCGCAACCGCGCTGGCTGAGCGGAACGGGATCGAGTTTTATAACGGCAATCTTGTGACATGGTTCTCCGTGCTGTGCTACCGGTAGTCCAGCCTTTCACGGAGCAGGAGCCGAAGCGTATCTGAACTGTGCAGCCCATCCCTTTCGTCATATGCTCACGCAAATGCCGCCTCCCCTTACCGCACGGTGTGCGGCATAAATTCGTACTGACCTGCAAGGCGAGTTTGTGTTTTGGGTTTGGCTTCGACAGAACGGGTCTGCTGCGCACGCTTTTCTCTTGCAAAATCTGCCGAATCTGGTATGATGGCAGAGAAAGGAGCACCTTATGAAAATAATAACACGATTTTTATCCGCCGTTCTGGCGCTGTGCCTGCTGACATCGCTGTGCCTGCCTGCGCGGGCGGCCGGGACGCAGGACTGCGGCGCGAAGCTGTTGGCCATTACGTTTGACGACGGCCCCGGCAAGTATACCGGTGCGCTGCTCGACGGCCTTGCTGAGCGCGGTGTTCACGCGACGTTTTTTGTCAACGGCGTCAATGCTTCCGGCTGGCCGGAGACGCTGAAGCGCATCGTAAACGAGGGCCATCAGCTGGCAAACCATACCTATAACCACAAAAATCTCAATACCTGCTCCGCGCAGACGGTCGCATATGAGATCAGTGCCGTGCAGGCGCTCATCACCGCCGCCGGTGGAGACGAGAACGCGTACATCCGTGCGCCTTACGGCAATGCGAACAAGACGGTCAAATCTGTCGTGACTGCGCCGCTGATCTACTGGTCAGTTGACCCGGAGGACTGGAAATACCGCAACGCGGAGACAGTCCGCAGCAATATTGAGTCCGGCGTTTTCGACGGCGCGATCATTCTGGTCCATGATATTTACAAAACCAGTGTGGACGGCGCGCTCGCCGCAATCGACGATTTGATGGCCGAGGGCTATGAATTCGTCACCGTGAAGGACCTGCTGCTGCGGCGCGGCGTAACGCCCGAGGCGGCGACGGTTTATTACTCGGCAAAGAACAACGGCATCAATCTGCCTGCCGACGCCGTCGGGGAGCAGGCGTTCGACGAGAGCCAAATCGAGACGCATTGGGGCTACGCTGCCATGAAGACCTGTCTGGACTATGGCTGGATGACGCTGACGGACACGGGCGAGTGGAAGCCCAACGCATTCGTTACGCGGGCGGAATTTGCCGCCGATCTTGCCCGATTCGCGGGTATCCATACGCTCTACCCGACAGACGGTGCGTCGTGCTTTTCGGATGTTGATCTGACGGCGGCGGATGCGCCGTATCTTGCATGGTCGGCGGACAGCGGCATTGTTACAGGCTATGACGGCGGAACCTTCCGGCCCGAGAAAACGCTCACGCGGGAACAGATGGCCGTGATGCTGGCGCGGTATGCCGCCCGTACCGGCGTGACAGCGCAGGGACAGCTGGCGTTCACAGACGCTGCGAAGATCTCCGGCTGGGCAGCCGACAGCGTGGCGGTGTGCACGGGGCTTGGACTCGTGCAGGGCGACGCGCGCGGCAGATTCCTGCCGCAGAGCAGACTCACCCGCGCGCAGATCGCAACCATTCTCGTGCGGATGGCAGGCTGAACCGGCCCAGGCACCTTCTGTCTGCCGGAGTGAGGCAGCATTGAACATAAATCGGGGGCCGGCAGGAATTGCCGGCCCCTTGATAATAGCAGGAGGATTATATGCCGCCGAGTATTGTGCCCGTCTGGCGGCGGGCCTCTTCGATGACAGCGGCGGTCAGAATGCTGTTGCGGTTGCGCTTCTCCGGCTGCGTGCCGGAGGCAATATAGCCTGCAAATTCACGCAGTTCGTACATCATGTTGTTCGGCAGCTTTTCCCGGTACGGCAGTTCGACTGTCTCACCGCTGCGGCGTACGAGCCAGATGCGGCGGATATGATTGATATCGTCGAGCAGGATCGAACCGTCCTCGCCCATGAATGTGGTGGGAGCGGCCTGTTTGCAGACTTTCGACCAGATTGCCTCGCAGACGAAGCCGTCATAGCGCAGAAGCGCAATGCCGCCCGCCTCAAAGCCGCTTTCCAGATGATAGGCTTCCGCCGATACATGCGCAGGTTCGCCAAACATGGAAATGAGCGCGTGGATGGGATAGCAGCCCATGTCCAGAATCGCGGCGTTGCACAGCGCGGGGTCAAAGGCGTTGATATGCGGCTCTCCGGCGCGAACACGGTCGTAGCGGGAGGAGTACTGCGTAAATTCCGCCGTGACGCGGCGGAGTGTCCCGATTTCGGGAAGCGCGTCCCGGATAATGGGCAGCGCATCGTCAAACACCAGCCGCATCGCCTCGAGGTAGACCACATGATGCGCCTTCGCCGTCTCGACGAGCGCTTCTGTCTGCTTTCTGGTCAGAACACCCGGCTTTTCCAGCAGCACATGCTTGCCGTGCCGCAGCAGGCACATGGCCTGCTCAAAGTGACAGATATTCGGGCTTGCGATATACGCCGCGTCAAACGCGTCCGAGGCTGCGAACGCCTCCAGATCGGTGAACACTGCGTCCAGATGGTATTTTTCTGCAAATTCCCGGCCAGTTTCCTCGGTTCGTGAGTAAATTGCCGCCGGACGCAGTTCCGGCACCTGTTCCATCGCCGCCAGCATCCAGTCAACGACGAAATTCCGCCCGATGATCCCCACGCGAATGGTCATGCTGTTCCCTCCATAAATGCGCATCCGTCCGGTTTCCGGGCGGATGCGATACTTTTATCGGTCGAGTCTGCCGCCCTCATGCAGCAGCCGATCCTTGATATCCCACAGCTTCTGCGACAGATCGACATAGTAGGTGTGCGGATTGTCAAACCGTTTGACCTCGTCCCAGAGTGTATCGACCTGCTCGGCGCAGTATTTCTGAATTTCATCCAGCTTCGGCAGCTGATAGACCAGTTCGCCGTTTTTGAAAATCGGCACAAGCAGTTCCTTCGCCGTGAAATTATAGACCTTTTTGCGCTTCCATGTCGCCTGCGGATCGAAAATCTCCAGATCACGGCTGTCATCGACTGTCTCATCATAGACACACAGATAGTCGGCGATGGCCTTGCCGGTATCATTGCCGAAGAAACGATAGACCTTTTTAAAGTGCGGGTTTGTGATCTTGCCGACGTTCTCGCTGATCTTGATCTTGGGAATGATGGTCCCGTTCTCGTCCTCTATGGCCGTCAGCTTATAAACGCCGCCGAACACAGCTTCGGATTTGGCCGTGATGAGCCGCTCACCGACGCCGAACAGATCAATCTGCGCGCCCTGATTGAGAATGTCCTCGATGATATATTCGTCAAGAGAATTCGAGCACGAGATTTTGCAGCTTTGCCAGCCTGCCTCGTCGAGCAGCTTCCGTGCCTTTTTCGTCAGATACGTCATATCGCCGGAGTCGAGCCGGATGCCGCATTTGGCCAGCCCGCGGGGCTTTAAGACCTCATTGAAGACGCGGATGGCATTCGGAATGCCGGACTTCAGCGTATTATAGGTGTCAACCAGCAGTGTGGGGTTGTCTGGGTATGTTTCGCAGTAGGCCTTAAACGCCTCGTATTCCGACGGGAACATCTGCACCCAGGAATGGGCCATCGTGCCGCCGGCCGGAACGCCGTAGAGCTGATCGGTCAGCGTACAGGCCGTGCCCTTGCAGCCGCCGATGTAAGCGGCGCGTGCGCCATCAACCGCTGCATCGACGCCCTGTGCCCGGCGGGAGCCGAATTCCAGAACCGTGCGGCCCTTCGCGGCCCGCACGACACGGTTGGCCTTCGTTGCGATGAGGCTCTGATGGTTGAGCGTCAGCAGCAGAAACGTCTCGACAAGCTGCGCCTGAATGGCAGGCGCGCGGACGGTCATGATCGGCTCGCGCGGGAAGATCGGCGTGCCCTCCGGCACGGCCCAGATATCGCCCGTGAAGCGGAAGCCGCGCAGATACTGCAGGAACCCCTCGTCAAACATCTTCCGGCTGCGCAGATACGCGATGTCGTCCTCGTCAAAATGAAGCTGCTGCACATATTCGATCGCCTGCTCCAGTCCCGCTGCGATGGCAAAGCCGCCGTTGTCGGGCACAGAGCGGAAGAAAATATCAAAATATGTGATGCGGTCCTGCATGCCCTGGACAAAATAGCCGTTGCCCATGGTGAGTTCGTAATAGTCGCAGAGCATGCTCAGATTGGCGTTTTTATTGATATCCATACTTGTTTTCCCTCATTTTCCGCCGCATAGCGGCAGTTTATTCTGCCAGCGCCCTTGCGCGCTGCAGCTTGCTGAGCGGCTGCTCGGACAGGCAATAGGTGTCCATGAGTTCCTGCGCAAACGCAGTCAGCGCGGCCTCATTGCCCTGCTTCAATTCCAGTTCCAATTCGCACAGAAGTGCCGTCCGGCCGCCGCCGGTCAGATCGCCGACGTCGCCGCAAATCATGCAGGCTGTGTCATCTGTCAGCCGCAGTTCCGCCGTGATGCGGGTAAAGCTTGCCCCGCAGATGGGCGCAAGCGCGTCCGGCTGCAAGGAAGCAAGTTCCTGCGGCGCGCCGAGCGCGGCCAGCTTGGAAAGCGCTTCGTCGAGATACTCGCTCTCAACCTCCCATTCGCCGCGCGTATGCCCCTCACCGGGCGTTTTCATGGTAACAACGCTGCGGCCGTCCTCCGTGCGCAGGCGGAGCATCCAGCGCCGCTTTTCGAGAAAACCATCCTCCGTGTCGTAATACGTCGTGCGCATGCGGATATAGGCGTAAGGCGCGCACAGCTTTTCCGTGACCATCCGGCTGCAAAGGATACAGTCGAGCAGCTGCAGATCGCCGACAGCCAGCTTGTATTCCGTCTCTTTTCCCAAGTCGGAATCCCCCTTATGAGATTTCCTCCATTTTACGCTATTTTCCCCGCAAACGCAAGCGTACAGGCAAAAAGGACGGATTTTCTTTTTTCCGCCGCACGGCGGAGCCGTTCCGGTGTTTCCCGCGCCATTTCCCGACAGGTTTCCGCCCGTTCCGGATGGTACACTGCGCAAAGGAACAAAAGGAGGCGGCGCGATGGGAACGGCAAGAGCAGAACAGCTGCGGAAGCGTCTGGCGCAGGGATTGGCGGCGCGGCCGATCCTGCGCGGAGCGCTGCGCGCGCTCGGCGCAGGCTGCTTCTGCTTCGTGCTTGCGGGTGCGGGGCTTTTATCGGAGCATGTGCCGCTGGCACTCGCGCCGGTGTGTGTGCTGCCGTTTGGGCCGGCGGCTGTGTGCGCGTATCTCGGAGCCGCGGCAGGCTACGCCATGTTCTGGGGACTGTCCTCCGCACTGGAGCCGGTCGCGGCAGGATTTTTGATGCGGGCAGCTGCCTGTTCCGCGAGCTGCTGCCCGCGCAGCGGCGCGGCTTTGTACCGGCAGCGGCGGGCGGGATTTACGCGCTGCTGGGGTTGATTTTTGTATTGCAGGCCGACGGCGGCATGCGCGCGGCGCTGCTGCTTGCGCTGCGGCTGACGCTGCTGGTCGTGAGCATCCGGGCGCTCTGCCCAGCAGAGGAAAATGCCCGGCTGCGGCCCTATGCAGCAGCTGTGTGCCTGCTGGCGGGGCTAGTGCGCGTGGAACTGCCGTTCGGCGTTCCGCTGGCAGCGGTCGAGGCTGCAGCTGTGTGCCTGCTGGCAGACAGTATGGAAGACGCGCTTCTAATCGGCGCGGCCTGCGGGCTGGTGCTCGATCTTGGAAGTGTTCCGTCACCGCCGCAGACGGCCTGCTTTTGCCTGCCGCTTCTCGTCTGCCGGATGGCAAATCTTCGCCGAACGGCGCGGGCAGCGGCGTTTGCGGGACTTTATTTTCTGTGCGTGCTTGTTTGGGGCGGGGAGCATGCGGGCTGGACGCTGGGCGTGCTGGCGGGCGCGGTTCTCTCATGTCTGCTCCCCGGCTTTGCGCTGCCGGATACGCGGCGGGACGCACCTGCCGCGGCAAGCACGCTCGTGCAGACGGCGGACGTTTTGCAGCAGATGGAGACAAAGCTGTCCCTGTCCTGCCCGCAGACGCAGACGGCCCCGGCGCTGATCTTCGACAGTGCAGCGGACGACGTCTGCCGCAGCTGCGTCAAGCGCCAGCAATGCTGGCAGGAACGTGCGGACGATACCTGCCGCCTGCTTTCGGCCTGCGCCGGGACAATCATGCGGCAGGGGCAAGCAAATGCGGGCGATCTTCCCGCAGGTTTCTGCGCGGTCTGCATCCGGGAGGAGGCGTTCCGCGCGGCCGTTAACCGGGCGCTGCGCGCGCAGGAATCGCAGCTGCTGGCGCTCCAACGCAGCGAGGAAGCACGAGAGATCTCCCGCGCGCTGCTCGGTCAGCTTGCACGGTTTCTGCGTGCGGCAGGACAGAAGCGCCCCGATAAAGGCATTCCGCGCTACCAGCTCTCGCTTGGCGTCCGGGCGGTCGGGCTGCGGGGCGATACGCTCTGCGGCGACTGCGGAACAAGCTTTCAGTGCGGCGCGACCCAGTACGTTCTGCTCTGCGACGGCATGGGCACCGGCTCCGGCGCACAGTCCGACGCGCAGGAGGCAATTTCCGTGCTGCGGTCGCTTCTGACGCTCGGCTTTGACGCGATGGACGCGGCGGCGATGCTGAACGAACTGTATGTGCTGCGGGGCGACGGGTGCTTTTCCACGATTGATCTGCTGGAGGTGGATCTTTGTACGGGCGAAGGCGCGCTTTATAAATGGGGCGCGGCGCCGTCCTATCTTAAAAAGGGGGGAACAGTCAAAAAAATAGGGACAGCCTCGCCTCCGCCGGGGCTTGGTGTGGGAGAGGAACACCGGGCCGAGCGTGTGGGGCTGTCCTTACAGAGAGGAGAGCAGCTGGTGCTTACCACCGACGGCATACCGGAAGCCGCCTGCGAGCAGTATCTGCGCGCAAGCGGGCCGCTTTCGCCGAGGGAGTTGGCCGCCGGGGTCGTCGCATGCGCCAGCGAGTCAGAGCCTGATGACCGGACTGCAGTGATCGTGCAGCTTGATCCGGCCTCCATGCAGCCTCACCATACCACACGCCGCGCGCGAAGTGTGTCGAAATCGGGCGCGGAACCCCACATTTAGGAAATATTTTCTGTCGAAGCACAAAATACCGGCTCGAAGCC
>ERZ780168.3041-NODE-3041-length-13753-cov-9.441670_pt1 | contig 13753 bp, 6 predicted proteins | sample MGYA00510981_ERZ780168 | MGnify/ENA primary metagenome ERZ780168 (study PRJEB29588, sample SAMEA2158769) | human gut metagenome | biome: human gut; feature: human-associated habitat; material: faeces | place: Denmark | collected 2008/2010 ...
CACCTGGAAACGATATGCGTTTCTACTGGGAGCGTGTAGAAGCCAGCCGTAACTTTGCAAATAAGATTTGGAATGCGTCAAGATTTACTCTTATGAACCTTGATGTAACTGAAAATAAATTACCTGATTTGAACGATTTACAGCTTGAGGATAAATGGATACTTTCAAAGTATAATGACGTTGTTAAGTCGGTTACTGAAAATCTTGATAAGTTTGAACTTGGTATCGCACTTTCAAACTTGTACGATTTCATTTGGGAGAACTTCTGTGACTGGTATATCGAGCTTGTAAAGCCGAGATTGTTCGATAAGGAAAATCCGACAGGTAAGACGGCGCAGTATGTATTGACATACGTACTTTCAAATACAATGAAGTTACTTCACCCGTTTATGCCGTTTATTACTGAAGAAATTTGGCAGCATCTACCTCATGAGGGCGAAAGCATTATGATAAGTGAGTGGCCTGAATATGACGAAAAACTTAACTTCCCTAAGGACGTTGAGAGCATGGAACTTATTATGCAGTCAATCAGTGCTATCAGAAACAGAAGAGCTGAAATGAATGTTCCGCCGTCAAAGAAAGCAAAGGTTATTATCGTAACTGATAAAACTGACGTGTTCAAACAGGGTACAGCATTCTTTGAAAAACTTGCGTCTGCAAGCGAGGCTGTTGTTCAGACGGATAAGAGCGGTATCAGCGATAACGCCGTAAACGTGGTTGTTCCGTCAGCGGAAGTATTTTTGCCGCTTGATGAACTTGTTGATAAGACAAAGGAACTTGAAAGACTTAATGCGGAAAAGAAAAAGCTTGAGGGCGAAATTAAACGTGTAGAAGGTAAACTTAATAATGCCGGTTTCGTTTCAAAAGCACCTCAAAAGGTCGTTGACGAAGAAAAAGCTAAGGGCGAAAAGTATAAAGAAATGCTTGAAAAAGTCCTTGAAAATATTAAGTCAATGGAAAATATGTAATTCTAAAAGCAAGCCGATTTTTCGGCTTGCTTTTTGTATGTTTGTGAAATAGCGGGTAAATTGGAGAAAGTGTGAAAAAAGAGCTTATTCATTTTTGAATAAGCTCTTTAAAATTACATTGTATTTGGCAGTCAACAAGACTTTTTAGTCTATTGTCAAATGACGTGGCAGACCGTCAACCATAAACGGTGTAAGTTCACCGATAATAAGCGGACGTGCGTAGTCTATAAATTCTTGTGAAACATAGGTGCCGTTTTGGGTAATCCATTCCTTAGGCACAGTCTTTTCTACATTTGCAATATCGCCGATGTCGTGAGTTTCGGTAAACACTTTATACGGCTCGTTTGATATACGTTTAAATATAACCATTTTACCTGTTTCGCCTGCAAGCGCTGCCGCAACGGCTGTTGCACCTGCGTCGTATGCCTCTGTTATATCGCGTCTTGAAACGATATGTGACGCACATCTTTGAAGTGTTGAGAACACGATACCTCTTGACTTCATACCGGTATCTTTACCAACCATATCAGAAAGGAAAAGTGCGGTTTCGCCAAGCATTTTGTGACCGAATACGTCAAGTTTCATATCGTCCTTTTGTGTTTCGCATATATATTGACCGTCGGCGTTTCGTATACCTTCCGACAATGCGATAATAGCAGACGACTTATGCTTTTTAACCTCTAAAATATCGCTTACAAATTTATCGTAGCTGAAAGGTGTTTCGGGAAGATAAATAAGGTCGGGACCTGTACAGTCCTCCGTTCTTGCAAGTGCAGACGAGGCTGTAAGCCAACCGGCGTTTCTGCCCATGATTTCAACTATTGTGATTGAGTCGGTCGTGTAAGTGTCGGTGTCAAGGATGATTTCTTTCATTGCGGACGCAACGTATTTTGCCGCACTTCCGTAACCCGGTGTATGGTCGGTTTTGTCAAGGTCGTTGTCGATTGTTTTCGGCACGCCCATAAATGTAATATCGCTGTTTATCTTGTTTGCGTATTCGGCAAGCTTTTTTATCGTATCCATAGAATCGTTGCCGCCGATATAGAAAAACGCTTCAATGTGGTAAGTTTCAAACTGCTTAAATATGAAGACATAGGGTGAATCATCATCCAGATAATTGGGAAGTTTGTAGCGGCAGGAGCCTAAGTACATCGCAGGTGTCTGCGCAAGGCGGGAAAGATATTCCGGATGACCGTCCATAAGCTCCGTGAGGTTGAGAAGGTCATCGTTTAAAATACCGGTGATTCCGTTGAGCGAGCCGTAAACGGTGTCGTACATGGAAGAGTCGGACACGCCGTCAATGACACCGGCAAGACTTGCGTTGATCGCAACGGTAGGACCGCCGGACTGGGCTACCATACAATTTTTCTGATTCATAACGAACTCCTTATGTGTAAATATATCAATGTCAGATTGTTCCGAAAATGGTCGTTTCGGAAATCAAACATTATCATACCCAAAATACGCGGGATTATCAAGATTGAATTTAGATAGAAAGAGACGGACGGAAAGATGAAAATGTGTACATTGTGTCCTAGAAACTGCGCAGTGGACCGTGCGGGCGGAGAGCGCGGCATCTGCGGACAGACCACAGAGATTAAGGTGGCGCGTGCGGCACTGCACTTCTGGGAAGAACCCTGTATTTCCGGGGAGATGGGTTCCGGTGCGGTCTTTTTTTCCGGCTGTGCACTGCACTGTGTGTTCTGCCAGAATGAAAATATTGCAAATGGTACAGCTGGTAAGGTGATAAGTACGGAGCGGCTTGGCGAAATTTTTCTGGAACTCCAGGAAAAGGGTGCCAATAATATCAACCTTGTGACACCGGGGCAGTTTGTACCACAGATCATAAAAGCGGTAGAGCTTGCAAGAAATCAGAATTTAAAGATTCCCATCGTTTATAACACCAGCAGCTATGAAAATGTGGATACGATCCGTTCTTTAGAAGGAATTGTGGATATCTATCTTCCGGATTTTAAGTATTTTGATACCGCTTTGAGTGCAAAATATTCCCATGCGCCGGATTACCCTGCTGTGGCTAAGGCGGTGATAGCGGAGATGGTGCGTCAGACGGGTGCGGCAGTTTTTGAAAACGGGGAGGATTCCCTGATGAAGCGTGGTACGATCGTGCGCCATCTGATCCTGCCGGGGTGCACGAAAGATTCCAAAGCAGTTTTGAAATATCTGCATGAAACCTATGAGAATCAAATATATATCAGTATCATGCACCAGTTTACACCGCTCTCTAACGTGAAAAAATATCCGGAATTAAACCGTAAGATCACGGATCGGGAATATGATGAGGTTATTGATTTTGCAATCGATATAGGGATTGAAAACGGTTTTATCCAGGAGGGGGAGACGGCGGAGGAGAGTTTTATTCCGGAATTTGACAATGAGGGAGTTTGAGGTTGACGCATTTTCGAATATCTCATATAATTCCATAGTAATGATGGCAATAGAGGGAGTGTGAAACGAATGAAGAGAAAAGTAAGATTCATAGCTGCACTTTTCTGCATGGGATGTCTTGCGACAGAACCTGCGGCAGACATAAAGGCTGCCGGAATTCAGGTGGCTGCTGCACAGACAACACTTTCCGCAGATAATTCGCTGGAAGTGTTATCACTTTCTGCGGGAACATTATCCCCGGACTTTACAGGAAAGACAGTACAATATACAGCTACCGTACCGAATGATGTCACAAGCGTTACAGTGACGGCAACACCGGTTAATGAATTTGCGACGGTGCAGTCGATCACAGGAAATGACAATCTGCAGGTCGGTACAAATACGATAAAAGTAGTCGTGAAGGCGCAGAACGGAGCACTCGCCCAGTATACGATCACACTGACCAGAGAAGATGGACAGACAGCAGACGGAACAGTGGATCAGCCGGCGGATGGAACAGACGGTCAGACAACAGACCAGCCGGCAGACGGAACAGACAGTCAGACAACAGACCAGCCGGCGGATGGAACAGATGGACAGGCAGCAGACCAGAACGCAGAGTTTGAAACAGAAGAAGCGGAAGATGTTTCTAATATGGAATATCTCCAGCAGGAATACAATGATCTCTCTGAACAATATGCAAAAGAAAAGTCTTTTTCCAGAAATATGATGGGAATTATGGCTTTTGTGATCGCAGTACTTGTCGTTATTATTATCAATCTTCTATTGAGAGGACGTAAGAGTGACGACTGGGATGAGGAAGAGGATGACTGGGACTGGAAGTCCGAAAAACAGGGAAAGGATCAGGAAGCAGAAGATGATACTGATCTGGAAGAAGATGATAATATAGAAGAGAATCCTGGCGTGGAAGAAGATGATTTGGAAGTAGATGATCCGGAAGACGCTGACTGGGAGGAGGAAGAAACACAGAGAAAAGGATTTTTCCACAGAAAACCAAAAGAAAAAGTGGAAGAAGAGCCGGATGATGTGGAAGAAAACGATACAGAGAACGAAGTCGGCGTATCAAAGATCCATAAAGTGCGTGCGGGATTGTTTGGACGTGGCATGTCTGACGATCTTGACGATGAGGACTGGGAAGAGGACGAAGATTTCCTGCCGGTAGAAAGAAAAAAACCGGAAGAAAAACAGCGTCCGGAGAGAAAAGAAAAACCGGAGGAGAAACAAAGACCGGAGAGAAAAGAAAAACCGGAGGAAAAACAGCGCACGGAGAGAAAAGAAAAACCGGAGGAGAAACAAAGGCCGGAGAGAAAAGAAAAGCCGGAGCGGAAACATACTCCGGAGAAAAAACACATTCCGAGAGAAGAAGAGGAAGAAGATGATTTAGAGATCATCGATTTAAATGATTTATAAATAGAAAAAGAATGGAGAAACTATGCAGATACGATATACATCAAAAGCAAAAAAAGCAATCGATCAGGCTTCAAAGATGTCGAAATCACTGCATCATCATTATATCGGAACGGAGCATATCCTGATCGGATTTTTAAAAGAAGGAACGGGCGTCGCTGCGCAGGTATTAAATGATAATGGAGTAGAACTTGACAAAGTCATGCAGCTGATCGAGGAACTCATTGCACCGGATGCACAGGTGCTGACGGCAGAGGCTAAGGAATATTCGCCGAGGGCACTGCAGGTGTTAGAAGGGGCAGCAAGGGAGGCAGCGCGTTTTCATGCAGAGGAGATCGGGACGGAGCATATCCTGATCGCGATGATGAAAGAGACAGAGTGTGTGGCATCCCGCCTTTTAAATACCTTAGCGGTCAATATCCAGAAAATGTATGTGGATATCCTGATCGCAATGGGAGAAGATGCGAGCCTGTACAAAGAAGATTTCATGAATGGTAAGCCGGTGAAAAAAACAGCATCGGATACACCGGTATTAAATCAATACTCCAGAGATCTGACTGCATTGGCGGCAGAGGGAGTATTAGATCCGTTAGTCGGCAGACAGGAAGAGATCGACCGTGTGATCCAGATCTTAAGCAGAAGGACAAAGAATAACCCATGTCTGATCGGTGAACCGGGCGTTGGAAAGACTGCGATCGTTGAGGGAATTGCGGAGCGTATTACAACCGGAATGGTTCCGGATACCGTTGCGGGAAAGCGGGTGGTATCTTTGGATATGTCCGGAATCGTGGCAGGCTCAAAATATCGCGGTGAGTTTGAGGAGCGCATTAAAAAGGTACTTCAGGAAGTACGGGCAGCCGGCAATATCCTGCTCTTCATCGATGAACTGCATACAATCATCGGAGCGGGCGGAGCGGAAGGAGCAATCGATGCTTCCAATATATTAAAACCTGCACTTGCGCGTGGGGAACTGCAGCTGATCGGTGCAACGACAATCGATGAATACCGCAAATATATTGAAAAAGATGCTGCGCTAGAGCGCAGATTCCAGCCGGTTACGGTAGAAGAGCCGTCGGAAGAGGAGGCAGTGCAGATTTTAGAGGGACTGCGGGAACAGTATGAAAAACATCATCAGGTAAAGATTACGGATGATGCGGTATCGGCAGCAGTACGCCTGTCTGCGCGCTATATCAATGACCGTTTCCTGCCGGATAAAGCAATCGATCTGATGGATGAGGCTGCAGCAAAGGTACGTCTGCGCGCGGGTGGAAAACCGGAGGAAGTCGTTGAATTAAGACATCGCATCAACCTGTTAGAAGAGGAAATGTTAGAATTTCTGCACGATGGTGATGTGGAAGGTGCAAAGCAGAAGAAGAACGAAAAAGAAGCGTGTGAAGAAGAGCTTGCCAAAATACAGGCAAAGACAAAGAAAGACAGCCGCAGTAAAAAGTTAAAAGTGACAGAAGACGATATTGCGGATGTGGTATCCGGATGGACGAAGATCCCGGTAAGAAAGATTGCCGAGGGGGAGGCTGCCCGCTTAAGAAAATTAGAGGCTACCTTACACAAACGTGTCATCGGTCAGGAGGATGCGGTGAGTGCAGTGGCAAAAGCTGTGCGAAGAGGACGTGTCGGATTAAAAGATCCGAAGCGCCCGATCGGTTCTTTCCTGTTCTTAGGCCCGACCGGTGTCGGAAAAACAGAGATCTCAAAGGCACTTGCGGAGGCAGTGTTTGGCAGCGAACAGTCTATGATCCGTGTTGATATGTCGGAATATATGGAGAAACACAGCGTATCAAAGATGATTGGTTCACCGCCAGGATATGTAGGCCATGAGGAGGGAGGACAGCTCAGCGAAAAGGTGCGCAGAAATCCGTATTCGGTGATCCTGTTTGATGAGATCGAAAAGGCGCATCCGGATGTATTTAATATTTTACTGCAGGTGTTAGACGACGGTCATATCACGGATTCCCAGGGACGCAAAGTGGATTTCAAAAATACGATCATTATTATGACGTCAAATGCCGGAGCACAGGCGATCATTGAGCCGAAAAAACTTGGATTTGCAGTTTCGGATGATGAAAAACAGAATTATGACCGCATGAAAAACAGCGTGATGGAAGAAGTACGCCGTATTTTTAAACCGGAATTTTTAAACCGTATTGATGAGACGATCGTATTTAGAGCGTTAAACAAAGACGATATGAAACAGATCGTTGCACTGATGTTAAAAGAACTTACAGACCGCTGTGAAAAACAGATGGGAATCCACCTTACCGTGCGTGACAGCGTCAAAAAGCATATTGTCGATAAAGCGTATGATCCGAAGTATGGTGCAAGACCGCTGCGCCGTCAGATCCAGAACGATATCGAGGATGAACTGGCAGAAGAAATCCTGTCCGGCAAAGTGAAAAAAGATACGGAAGTGGTCGTGACGATCCACAAAGAAAAAGTCGTGTTCGAAACAAAATAAAATTTTACTGAAATATCCGGGAAAGCACTGGAAATCGTGACGGGGATATTATATAATAAGGGCACAAAATTTTACGATAAAGAGAAAACTACTTTATCACAGGAGGAAAAAATGGCAACGATCAGCGAATTAATTCGTTCAGAAGCAGATGGAACGATCAGTTTTGGGGATTACACATTAGGTGCAAAGGCGAAACTTGATAATTTCGAACATCAGGGAGATATCTACAAGGTGAAGACATTTTCCGAGATCACCAAGTTAGAGCGCAATGGCATGTTCGTATATGAATCTGTTCCGGGAACGGCTGTCATGAATCTGAATGCAACAGATACAGGCCTGACATTTCAGGTAGAGGGACCGGAAGATGCACAGATCACAGTAGAACTTGAGGATGAGTCAGAGTACGACATCACGATCGATGGCGCAGATGCGGGAAAGATGAAGACAAATCTTGGCGGCAAATTAAGCTTAAGTGTAGAACTTGGCGACCATCCGGTAGATGTAAAAGTTACAAAGTGTTAAGAACGGAAAAGTGAGATCAAAGGAAGCTTACATGTCAAAAGGGCATGTAAGCTTTTTTTGCGCTTTCAAGTACGAAAGTACGATTGACGGGGATAAACTGTTACATTAACATAAAAAATGCGCGTGACAATGTGCAATAAATCAGAAGGAGAAAAGTTATGAAAAGAAAGAGACTCACGGGTTGGAAACGTATGGCGGCATTTGCGATGGCGCTTACGCTGACGGTCGGAGATTGGACATCAGTAGGTGCTGCTGGATTGCCGCAGACAGATGTACAGACAGTAACAGAGGCTGTGATACAGGAAGAAGATGCGATGGAAGCAGCTTTAGCAACAGAACAGACAGAGACAGAAAGCGAAACGGACAGTGAGTCTGCAGAAAATGACAGTGGGCAGACAGAGAACAGCGAGGCATCGGAAATTCCAGAAACATCAGAGGCATCAGAAACTGAGAAAACTGTAGAAGAGACAGAAAACGTGAATGATACGGAGGCTGTTGATGATACCGAAGTGATGGAAACAGAGACGGAAGAAGAATCGGAAGAAGAAATAGAAGAAGAGACCGAAGAAGAGACTGAAGAGGAAGAACTCGCTGCAATTGATAAACCGTCAAAGGTAATCAATGTAAGAGGAAAAGATGACGGAAGTATTATAACAACAGCGTCTGGCCGGCAGTTGAGATATGCTTATGTGAATCGGTTCCAGAACGGAGTGATTGCAGCAGGTACGACAGACGAAATTGTAGGTTTTAAGATTACAAAAAGGAGCAATTTTTGGGATAAGACCGTAGGATTATATAAGTATGAAAATAACTATTATGGCCAGTGCAGCGGTACGGATATTGACGGATTTGTAAACCTGTATAATAAGGCAGAAGCCATACTGAAAGGCAAAACAGATAAATATCAAGATGCATATGGAATGTATAGAGTCAATGGTAAGACGTATAGAGTATTGCGGTCATGTGATGCGACAGGGTATCATTATGTGACAGAAGGTGATGAAATTACAGAAATTACTGTAAGTGATTCATCGGAAAATGCCAAAAAGCGGATAGATGAGTATGCAGTAAAAAATGATACACAGGTTCTTTATTATAGTTATAATGGACATTTTTATAAGCAATTAACGTATGAATCGGTATATGATTCAGCATCGAAAAAATATAAATATGTTGTATATGCAAATGCTTATGAAGAGATTTCTTTTGAAAAAACTTATGTAAAAATAAGCTGGAATCCGGTTAATAATGATACGGCCACAATGAAAAATAAAGCCGGAGACATGATGAAGGTTGGATATGAAGTGGTCTGCGATGGAAATACCAAGGTCTATAATATGCCGGGATTATTTTTGGATGCGTCAGACGGAACCGTACATGAGATGATAACATCAGATGCAGCAAGACTGCCATATGTCATATTGAATTCAGGACAGCAGGTCAGCGTAAAAGTCCGTGCTGTATATTATCATGAAGTGACAAGTAACAAACAGGAGGTATATTGGAACTGGAATGATAATAGCCAATATATTATAGAATCGAAACAGACGAAATATGTGGTGGACATGTATGGTAAATGGTCGGACACCTATACTTATAAAAATTACTCTTTAAAGAAGTTATCACCGGTAACCGGTACAAAAGTTTCTGAAAAGGGAAAAGAGATGTCAGTTACCTGGAATGCACAAAACGGAGTGGATAGCTATCGTGTGTATTACCTGCGAAGCAGCAAACCGTTAAATATTACGAATATAGAGAGCTTTTTACAGTTTTACAATAAGAGGGGAACGCTGTACGATGCTTATGTAAATGCAAAAGGAGAAAACGATTCCTATGAAACGGATTCAGAGTATGCATCAGATCCGTATTGTAATATTACAATAGATTCAGGACTGCCATATTTTTATTGTTCCGTCAGACTGGAATCTGCGGAAGAAGGATATTTTTCAGATGGAAGTTATTCAGATGTCATAACTGCAACGGCCAGCATTAATGGAAACATACCGACAGTAAAAAATCTCAAAATAGAAAAGACGTACAATGGAGATGACTGGCAGCTCTCATGGACGCCAATCGATGCGGATGTAGTCATTTATGTTTTTGAAGAAGGAAAGAAGCCGGCGCATTATAATTATGAGCTTTTGAACGCTTATGGTTACTATACGGATGGTCAGGGACAGCAGAAAAAACTTTATTTAAAAGATGCACTTACGGAGCTTGAAAGTAAGGAAATAAGCAGTTATGTACGTTCTTACAAAGTGAAGGGAATCGATGGATCATACAGTGCAATCTCTTTAAAACCGGGCGTAAAATATACATTTGTTGCGCATACCTATGATGCAGGCAGTTCTCTTTATAACATACAAAAGAAGCCGGTGTTTACCGTAAATAAGGAAATAAAAGTAACAGATGCTCAAAAAAATCAAACATATAAAAATATATCTGTTGGCATGACTTATTATACGGCAATGAGTCCTGCTTCGAATATGGTAAGCTATACGGATAAGGTATCCGTACCGCGTGTATATACAAAGGCGGGAAAAAACAGTATAAAGTTATCTTTTACCAGAGGAAGCTGTACCGGATATGAGATTTATCGTCTTTCAGGTAAAAAATATAAGAAAATAGCAACGACCACAGACTATGTCTATACAGATCAGAATTTAAAGGCAGGCACAAAATACTCCTACAAGGTACGCTCTTATTATTATGATCCGGACAGAAAAACGAAAAGTTACAGTATATATAAAAATTTTACTGTAAGTACCAGCCGTGTAAATAACATTGTATTAAAGGTGGCTAAGAACTCAAAAAATACAGTGAAACTGACCTGGACAAAAGTAGGTTTTGCAACAAAATATGAGATTTACAGAACTTCTGAGAGTGACAAGGATATCACAGAAATTTCAGGATGGATCAATTCGGGCAACAGTGCCGTGACAGTAGAAAATACAAAGTATGAACTGGTGAAAACGATCACAAACGCAAAAACGACAACATATACGGACAAAAAGTTAAAATTCGGTGAGAGTTACACCTATCTGATCTGTGCATATTATAAAGACGGAAAAACATTAAAATACATTACCGCATCGACCAGAGTTAAAATGCAGCTCGAGGAGCCGCGAAATCTCGTCCTTACCAATAAAGGCCAAAATGTAAGTGTTAAATGGGATGCGGACAAGTACGCTGCAGGCTATCAGATCCGATACATGGTATATGATAAATATGGTGAGAAAAAAACAGTTGCAGAAAAATATGTAACGGTAAAGAAAAATAAATACACCATTAAAGGATTATCGAGCGGAGAATACGTAAATGTATCGGTAAGGGCTTATAATTCCAAAAAAGAATACAGTGGATGGTCATCGTCAAAAGAATCTACATCACTTGCAGCAGTAAAATCCATCAAAGCTGTTTATGATACGAAAAAGAATGCAGTAAAGATTACCTGGAAAAAGGTAAAAGGTGCGAAATATTATAAAGTCGTCCGTTCTGTATATACGCCGTTATGTAATACGGACGAAAAACTTTATGCAGCAACAGGTAACCTGATCGCAAAAGATTCCAATGATGGGACAGGATATTACAGTGAGGTTCACTATCGGGAATATTATGGCGAAGACGGATCCATTACAGGCACGGCGGCATATGACAGGGCACGGTTGAAAAAAGGTGTGAAATATTATTATATGGTCAGTGCATATGGGGAAAAAGGAACAAGAATTGCCTCTTATATGACCTCGGAATATGGTACACAGGCTGCTTCCGGTAAGCCGGCAGTCATCATATATGGTGTCAAAGTTGCTGCAAAAGTAAAAAATAACAAAAAAGGAACGGTTACCGTTTCTTACAATAAGGTAACAGGTGCCAAAACTTATCAGATTTACCGTGCAGAAAAAAAGAACGGTAAGTATACTCTGATTGGAACCACAAAGAAGATGTCTTTTGCAGATAAAAAAGCAAAGAAGAAAAAAATATATTATTACAAAGTGGTTGTAAATGGCAGGAATGAATTACTTGCAGACTTTACAATCAGGAGTTCAGCAGTGAAAATTAAAGTAAAAAAATAATTCTGCAATAATAATAAAAACCGGAAGAAGCGGATTGCTTTTTCCGGTTTTTGTCATAGAAAGTAAGTTGCTTTTTACAGATAAAGTAAGTATACTGATAAACAATAAAAAGAGATGGAGAAGGAATATGCCGAAGGGAAAAACAACAGTATTTTTTTGTCAGGAATGTGGTTACGAATCATCAAAGTGGATGGGACAGTGTCCTGCATGTAAGGAATGGAATACATTTGTTGAGGAGATGATCGATAAAAAAAGTGCAGCAAAAGGCGGCAGGGTAGCGGCAAAAGCGGCAGAGGCGAAGAACGTTCCGCTCTCACAGATCGAGATGACACAGGACAAACGCATGTCGACGGATATGAAAGAGCTTGACCGTGTACTTGGCGGCGGAATCGTACAGGGATCTTTAGTGTTAGTGGGCGGTGATCCGGGAATCGGTAAATCAACACTGCTTTTGCAGGTATGCCGGAATTTATCGGAGAAAGGTGTGAGCGTATTATATATATCCGGAGAGGAATCCCTGCAGCAGATCAAAATAAGGGCAGAACGTATCGGAACCTTTGGCGATTCGCTGACACTTTTATGTGAAACGAACTTAGACACGATAAAAACGGTGATTGACCGGGAAAAACCGCAGATCGTGATCATAGATTCCATACAGACCATGTATAACGAAGAAGTTTCCTCTGCACCGGGCAGCGTATCACAGGTGCGGGAATCCACAGGGGTATTTATGCAGATTGCAAAGGGGATGGGAATTTCCATCTTTATTGTCGGTCATGTGACGAAAGAGGGCGTGGTTGCGGGTCCGAGAGTTTTAGAACACATGGTGGATACGGTACTCTATTTTGAGGGGGACAGGCATGCGGCATACCGTATACTGCGCGGTGTCAAAAACAGGTTCGGCTCAACGAATGAGATTGGCGTGTTTGAGATGAGACAGAACGGACTGATGGAAGTGGAAAATCCTTCGGAATACATGCTGAGCGGGAAACCGGAAGGTGCATCCGGTTCGGTTGTTGCGTGTTCTATGGAAGGAACCAGACCGATTCTGGTGGAAGTACAGGCGTTAGTCTGCCACAGTAATTTTGGAATTCCGCGGAGAACGGCTGCAGGCACCGATTTTAACAGGGTAAATCTTCTGATGGCAGTACTTGAAAAAAGGCTGGGATTAAAACTTGGAGACTGTGACGCTTATGTGAATATCGCGGGCGGCGTAAAAATGAATGAGCCAGCGATCGATCTTGGCATTGTGCTTGCCATTATATCCAGTTACCGTGAAAACCCGATCAATGAGAAGACGATCTGTTTCGGAGAAGTGGGCTTAAGCGGAGAAGTGCGTGCCGTCAGTATGGCAGAGCAGCGCGTGACAGAAGCAAAAAAACTTGGATTTGATGAATGCATTCTGCCACAGGTCAGCCTGGATTCCATGAAGGACAGTGGATCTGTGCCAAAGGGAATCCGCCTGACTGGTGTGAGGTCAGTGAAAGATGCGATGGATGCGATATTGAAATAAAATACGGTGGAAATATATCTTTTCTGGAAAGATGAACTGAAACAGTAAAATTCACTTTGCGAAAGTACACATAAGAAAGTGAAATTTTTGGAAAAAATAGGTTGACAAAATAATACCCAGATGGTAACATAGTCAAGCTGACCGCGGGACATGACATGATCTGACAGCGGACAACAAAAAAGTTGTTGACAAACAGAACAACACATGATAAGATATCAGAGTTGTCGTGTTTGAGATAACAGATCGGACAAAACCGATTGAAAGAAAAAATTTCAAAAAATGAAAAAAGTTCTTGACAAGACAGATTTGATAAGATATAATAAACAAGCTGTCGCTGAGAACGACAACAAAACAAAGAACCTTGATAACTGAACAGTGAAATAACCTTGAA
>ERZ780168.3043-NODE-3043-length-13750-cov-3.923111_pt1 | contig 13750 bp, 7 predicted proteins | sample MGYA00510981_ERZ780168 | MGnify/ENA primary metagenome ERZ780168 (study PRJEB29588, sample SAMEA2158769) | human gut metagenome | biome: human gut; feature: human-associated habitat; material: faeces | place: Denmark | collected 2008/2010 ...
ACCATGCCGACGAGGCCGGTCATGCCGACTGAACCGACCGCACCGACTGCATCGGAAGAAACCGCAGATCATGCGGAGAGCGAAAGCGGCGCGCCGCGCCGCCGCCGCCGTCCGCCGGTTGACCCGAACGCATAAAAAACCAAATCAGAGCGCCGCCCGCGGCATTGAGAAAGCGGGCGGCGCTTTGTTGCATTATGCGCCTGTTCATGGTATCATAAACATCATCATGGGGGCTTATGCGAGAATGGACGATTCGGAGGTTTGACGATATGAGAAAAAAGGTTCTGAGCCTGATTCTGCTGTGGGCGGCGCTGCTCGCGCTGGCGTTGATCTATACGGACAGGGACGAGTATACGTGGCGCTACGAGGGCGGCGAGCTGGCGCAGATCGTCATCACCCGCGAGGAGGCCGACGCGCGGCAGAAGCAGGCTGACGAGGCGATGGCGCTGATGCAGCAGGCCGCGCAGGCGCGCACCGACGCGGGGCTCTGGGGCAGCGAAAACGAATGGGAAGACGACTTTCTGCCCACGCAGGGCGAAAACGGCGGCCTGAACCTGATGTGGGGCGACTATCAGGCGACGATTGAATACGAAGACGCGGCGCGCATGGATGCGCACGTCGTTTCCGCCGGGTATCAGGCGTTCATCGAAAACGGCGACGCGCACGACGAGGCGGAGGCGGAGAACGTCCTTCTGCATCGGCTGAGCTTCGTCTTCCGGCTGACGGATTCCACGCCGAATCTCTATCTGGCGAGCGAAAACCCGGAGGCGATCCGCGCCGTTACGGTGCATAAGGTCGGCGCGGGCGTGCTTTCCGCCGATTTGTGCGCTTACGCGGCGCTCGCCGGCGCGGTGCTGACGGTGCTGCTCGTGCTCTCGTGGGATCAGACCGAGCGCGGCCGCAAAAACCGCCGGGATATGGCGGTGGTGCTCTGCGCGGCGGCGTTTGCCTGCATGCCGCTGCTCTGGCGCGGCGTTTACGACGGGCACGACCTGTTTTTCCACCTCAACCGCATCGAGGGCATCGCAAACGGGCTGAGAAACGGGCAGTTCCCCGTGCGCATCCACAGCTCGACGCTGCTGGGCTACGGCTATGCCGCGCCGGAATTTTACCCCGAGCTGTTCCTCTATTTCCCGGCGCTGCTGCGCAATCTGGGCGTGTCCCTGTGCGCGTGCGTGCGGGTGTTCGAGGCCTGCATCCATCTGGCGACGGCGGTTTCGTGCTACCTGTGCGTGCGCGGCATGATGAACAGCCGCCGCGTCGCCGTCGGCGCGAGCGTGCTCTATACGCTGTGCATCTATCGGCTGGTGAACGTGTACACGCGCGCGACGCTGGGCGAAAGTCTGGCAATGGTCTTCTTCCCGGTGGTGATGCTGGGGCTGTACGAGGTGCTCCGCCGGGATGAAAGAAAGTGGCCGCTGCTGGCGCTGGGCATGACGGGCGTGTGCATGAGTCACCTGCTCAGCACGATGTTTTGCGTGCTCTTCTGCGCGATTGCGGCGCTGGCGAGCGCCGGAAAGCTGCTTGCCCGGAAGCGGCGCATCCTCGCGGTGCTGGCGGCGGCGGGCGTTACGGCGCTCTGCGCGCTGTGGTTTTTCGTGCCGATGATGCAGTATACGGCGGACGGAATCAGCACGAGCGTCGTGCTCAATTCGTCGGAATACGTGCATCGGCTGGGCAGCTTCCTCGTCGGCTTTGCGGGCGACGTGAAGGCGGACGCGCCGGAGGATTTTGCCTACACCATCGGCGTGGTGCCGGGGCTGGCGCTGCTCATCGGCTGCGCGCTGCTGCTGGCGCGGCGCTATGCGGCGGGGCGCGCCGAGATGAAGACGGAAAACGACAGGCTGGCGCTGGGGCTGCTGGCGCTGGGCGCGCTGGCGCTGGGGCTGAGCACGGATTTCTTCCCGTGGCGCATCCTCTGTTCGATCCGGAAGCCGTTTTCCACCTTCTTCATGCAGATTCAGTTCCCGTGGCGCTTTGTCGGCATGGCCGTGCCGATGCTCAGCGCGGCGGCGGCGTGGGGCTATCTGCGCGAGGAGAGGGATGCGAAAACGGGCATGGCCGCGCTCATCGCGCTGTGCGTGGTCTTTTCGGGTTATACGATGCAGACGATGGTGCAGCGGCTGCCCGAGCTGGAAAAGGAGACGTACACCGACACGCGCATCGGCCAGTTTGAATACACCTATCCGTGCACGGAGAAGACGGCGCTCAAGGTCGGCGACGTCAGAACGAGCCAGCCGGGCATCTGCAACGTGCTTTCTTACGAAAAGCGCGGCACAGAGCTGACCGCGACGGTGCAGCTTGAAGGCGAGGCGGCGTATATCGAGCTGCCGCTGCTGTATTACCCCGGCTATCGCGCCGAGATCGACGGTCAGGCGCAGACGGTGGCGGGCCGCATCGGCAAAAATCGCGGTAATATCCTGCGGGGCCACATAATTGCGCCCGCTCAGAAAAGCCGCCGCGCGCGCCATACCGGCCACTGCCAGCGACGCACGGGGCGAAAGCCCCAGCATCAGGCGGCTGTCCTGCCGCGTCGCACGGGAGAGTTCCACGATATACCGTCTGATTTCATCGCTCATATATACTTCGTCTACCTGCTGCTGCATAGCCAGCAGGTCGTTTTTGTTCATCACCGGCTGCACACGGTCCAGCAGGGCGCGGCGCGGCTGGCGGGACAAAATCTCCATTTCCGCCTCCGCATCGGGGTAGCCCATGACCACGCAGACCATAAAGCGGTCCAGCTGGGATTCCGGCAGCATCTGCGTACCCACCGAGCCGACGGGGTTTTCCGTTGCAAAAACGGTAAACGGCTGCGGCAGAACGCGCGTCACGCCGTCCACCGTGACGGCGCTTTCCTCCATGACTTCCAGCAAGGCGGACTGGGTGCGGGCGCTGGTACGGTTGATTTCATCGGCCAAAAACAGGTTGCACATCACTGCGCCGGGGTGGTACACAAATTTGCCGGTTTCCTTTTGGTACAGCGAGAACCCCACAATGTCGGACGGCAGAACGTCGGGGGTAAACTGCACGCGGTTTTGGGTCAGGTCCATAGCGCGGGCAAACGCCTGTGCCAGCGTGGTTTTGCCCACGCCGGGGATATCCTCAATCAGCACATGGCCGCGGGCCAGTATCGCCATCATGATTTTCAGCACGACTTCCGGCTTGCCCAGCACCGCCTTGCTTACCTCGGCTGTAACGGCCAGCGCCTTTTCGTTGATATTCTGCATGGGTCAATCCTTTCTATGCCTGCGCCAAATCAGCATACAGCCGATCACGGCGGCAATCAGCAGGCATCCCGCCCACAGGGCGTTGTTTTCCAGCCAAATCACCCAGTTGGAGTACGCGCCGCCCGCGTTTTCGCCGCCGCCCTCGTGGGGCAGGGGAGTGATACTTTCAGGGGTGACTTCCTCCAGCGCGGAGGTACCGTCGGCCTCCACCGTCACTTGGCGCGGTGCGGCGTCCCAGGTTTCGTCACACTCGGCCAGGTCTGCCGCATGGGTGGCGGCTTCTGCGTCGGGGTCGCGCTCGGCTATCACCAGGTAGCGCTGGGTGTTTTGGGTGTAGGGGTGGCAGGTCGTCAGGGTAAGCAGGTCGCGGCCGGGCTGTATCAGCACGGCGTTTATGTCGTCCGGCTGTATAATTTTCAGCTCGCACACGCGGTAAACCAGCGTGTCCCACGGCGTTGTCATAGTAATTTTGTCGCCGATTTGTATCTGCTGCACGTTGCGCAGCATTTCCGCGCCGTAGTAGCCGCGGTGGGCGGCAATGACGGTGTTGGTGTTTTCGCCGCCCAGCGGCATGGAGGTCTGCCCCAGCAGCGCGCCGCCGCGGGCCATGTTGGCCGCGTTGGCCCCCAGATAAACAGGCAGTTCCAAGTCCAGACGCGGTATCCACAGCGCGGCGATAACGTCGTCGGGCAAGCCGCAGCCCGTCAGGTCAAAGGCGGGGGTCTCGTAGGCAAAGGGGTCTTTCAGGCCGCTTTGGCCTTGGGCAAAAAGCTGTTGGTTGTAGGCCAGAAACGCGTCGTACAGTTCGGGGTAGGCGCGCGCGGGTTCGGCGGCGGAGGTTTCGGGCTCGGCGGGGGCGGCAGCTTCGGCGGCCTGCACAAATTTTTGCACGGTTTTTGTGCTTTTCTGCTCCGTCAGATATCGGCTGACCGTGGGCTGCAGCATCAGCCCAACGCCCAGCAAAATTGCCAGCCATGCAAAAATTTGCAGAAACAGGCGTTTCATCAGTCTTCCTCCTCGCGCTTTTTGCAGCGGTGCAACAGCAGCAGCAACAGCAGCGCCTCGCCGCCGATAACCACACTGCCCGTCACGCTGATCCACGGCCAGGCGTCCACAATGCGCTTTACCACGTTGCCGGTATTCAGCTGTTGGTACTGCACGGTCTGCGGCGTGTCGGGCTGCTCGTCCTCTCCGGTATACGGCACACGGGCGCCGCGCACAAGCATACGGTGGGTGTTGATGGCATAGGGTGTGCAGGTGATCAGCGTGCAGTAGTCCCCGCCGGGGATAATTTCCAAATCCTCGGTGTTTTCCGGCTCCACGACCTTGACCTGATCCACCTGATACGCCAGCACCTCGTCCATGATGTGGAGGTAAAAACGGTCGCCCTCGCCCAGCTTGTCCAGGTCGGTAAACAGTACCGCCTCGGCCAGACCGCGGTGCCCCGTCAGCACACTGTGGGTGCCCGCGCCGCCCAGCGGATAGCTGGAGCCTTCCAGATGTCCGACGCCCTTTACCAGCACATCGTCGCTTGTGCCCTCATAAATGGGCAGGTTTACGTCAATTTTGGGTATGGTAATGTAGCCAAGGCTCTCGCCCACGTCCAGCATGTCCACATAGCTTGTGCCGATGTCGTCCGCTTCGCCCGCCGCGTCGCGGTCAAGGGCATTGTTCAGCTGTTGGTTGTAGCGGCGCGCAGCCTCCTTGGCGGCGTCGATTTTCTCGGCGTCCATCGACTGCACGTTGTCGTTGTAGCTTTCAATGACCGAGCTTGCGTGGCGCTGTGCCACCGCGTTGCTGACAACGGGGTACATGGCCACGCCGATGCCGGAGACGATCATCAGCGCAGCAAAGCCAAGTTTTAATTTGACGGTGGTTTCCATTGCAAAGAGCCTTTCTGTAAAGGGTTGACGCACTGCCACAACCGCCCATAGGGGAAGAACCGTTTCCGGCCCTTCCCCTATGGATTACCCGTTTATTTTGCTGTGGGTGTTTGGATGGTGTGCATTACGCACGGTTGGATTTCTTTTTCAGGCTGAACAGAACGCCGACGCCAGCCAGAACCAGCAGCACACCGATACCGCTGAACAGCAGCGTACCGAAACCGCCGGTGACAGGCAGCGTAAAGCCCTTGCGGTTGATGACTTTGGCAACAGCAAGTTCCGGTTTTGTGGCATCGCCATTGGCATTAGTGAATGTGGTTGACGTAACCGTGCCATGCTTAACCAGATTGCCACTGGCGTCATATACGTTGGTCTTTTGCCAAGTAGTTGTGGCGGTAACATTCAGCTTAACCTCAACAGGCTTTGTCAGCAGGTTATAGCCCTTAACCGTCTTGGTTTCGACCAGATAGTAATCACCATTGGCAAGACCGTGGGTGTAGTTGGTGGCGTTGTTAGAGTCAGACGTATCAATGATGCCGCTTGCGTCAGTTGTCAAGCCAGACTTTACAAGAATCCAGCTTTTAGTGCTGTCAAGACCTGCTTTTTTGACGGTTTCAGCATTTACAATAGGCGTTTCTCCCGTCTTGGCTTCACGGTACAGGTCAAACACAACGCCGGGCAGTGCATTGTTTGTGTCCCCGGCAGTCTTTACAACCTTGATGCCAAAGCTGTACATAACAGCGCTGTCCTCAATGGTGTTCGTGGTAGTTCCGGGAGTATTGTCGCTATTGATTTTATTGGTATATTCAAGTTTCGCGTTATTCGAGTTGCCGTTGCCGCCGACTGCAGCGGTATCCTTTACAACTGCATCGTAGGTAATGGTCACCGTGCGTCCGGCACAAGCCTTTACCGTGTTAGAAGTGAGAATGAAATCAATCTTGAATCCATCTGTGCCTTCGGCTGCAACCGTATAATCCGTGCCACTCATCAAGGCTGTAGTGCTGTCTTCAATTTTGATGCTGCCTACATTATCCTTCAAACCCGTCGGCGTGTCGGTGACGGTAAAGGTGGAAAGTTTATCAATGTTCTTCGGGACTTCAATCGTGATTTTGTAAGGAACGGTATCGCCGACACCGTACTGGGCATCCTGCGCCCAACTGTCGCCTTTTTTGACTTCCTTCTTCATATCGGGGCGGTGGTTGGCAACTTGAATGGTTGCATTAGGAGTGGCTGTATTTTCGCCTACCTTAATCTGACCATCATTCTGCACGGTAAAGTTGTGGTATTCCGCATCCAAGATATAGCCCTTGTTAGCAGAATCACCGCTGTATGCATCCTCAAAAATGCGGTAGTTGCCTTGCGAAAGCCCTGCAATTGTAATTTTACCGCTTGGGTCCGTTGTCAAATCGTAGGGGTTGCCATTGCTATCGTTTGCAGTAATGTCTGTCCAATTGGCGCCATTCTGTTCCTGCAGCTTGAACTTAACACCCGCCAACGCGACCTCAGAACCACCGCCGGTATAGCCCTTTTTCTCAATCGTGACTTGACCGTAGGCGGTGCTGTTTTTCGGGTAAACGTGGACATCATAAATCCAGTCCGTTAGCTTGTTCGTGGTGGTCGTATCAGCAATGCGCGTCATAGGTACAGAAACCAAGAACGGGGCAACAGGGGACGTGACCTTATCGGGGGCGCTCGTTTCAACAACCAGATACAGACCGAAGTCAAGACCGTCTTTTTTGGCTACACCAATATTGGTTCCAGAAGTTGCGGTTGTAACCGTGTCTATCTTGTTGCCATTAACTGTGATTGCGCCAGTTGTTGAATTCGTTGAATAATAATTACTTGCATCTATATTAGAAAAGTCTTGACCAGTCGCAGCCGCTTGACCGCCATAATATGCTTTCAGCCATTCCTCATTCTGCACCTTGTAAATCTCAAAAGTTACCCCGCCCAGCGGCTTTGCGTCTGTGGGCGCGGCTTCGCCCTCGGCACCGGTACCCTGTTTGGGCGTTGCTCCCGGTGCAGGGTTATACTCATACTTATGAATCGTAATGCTGCCCTTTTTGCCCGATTCCCAAACAGGCGTACCGTCTGCCAGCCTCGTCGTCCCCGCCGTCGTCGCCCCTTCCGCCATGGCGGGCATGGCGCAAAGGCTCAGGGCCAGGGCGGTGCTGAGGACTGCGGTAAATAAACGTTTCAGTTTCATCTTGTTGCATACCTCATTCTTTTTATGTTGGTTTGTGTAGAGGGGTGGGGGTCAGGAACGTTTGCCCCCTCTCTTATAGCGGAACACCAGCACCAGCAGCACAGCCACCAGTGCGGGCAAACCTATCAGTAGCCACAGGCTGGGTGCGTCCGCGCCCGTATGCGGCAGGGTAAAGCCCTTGCGGTTGTAAATGGTCAGGGCAATGTTGTACACGCCGTCGGCACCTGGGGTTATCTTGCCAAACGTCTCGTCGCCGCGTCGGCATTGCCCGTCCGCTGTCAGCGTAAACTCGATGGCTTCGCTCAGCAGGGTGTAGCCCTCGGCGGTCTTGGTCTCGGTCAGGCGGTAGTTGCCGGGGGTCAGGTCTGCAAAGGCAAGTTCGCCTGTACCCGCGGCGGTCGTGCCTGTTTTCGGCGTTTCAATCGGTACAGTGTTCAGCTTTTCCAGCTTGAACTCCACGCCGCCCAGCTTTATGCTATTATCCTGTGCATCCTGCTTTGTGATGACCAAGTTATATTTGGCATCTTGCAGTTGGTTGGTCAGGGTCAGCGTTTTGTTGGTCGAATCGCCTGTGACGCGGGTGGTATTGAGAACCTTGTACTTCTTGCCGGAAATCTCAATCACATCGCCAGCCGCGCCGCCGTAAAAATGCCCGCCTGCCGACGCGCTTTCCAGCACGCGGTAGGTGTAAGCGACACGCGCACTCTCCGACTTGCTCGCATCGTACTTGTCCAACCCGGTAAACTGTTTGGTCCAGCCTTCGTAACCGTCGGGTTTTTTCAGTTCTACGCTTTCATACCCCGAAACCGGCAGCCAGCTGTCTGCCTCATCCGGCGTTTCGGTGCGCTGCAGTTGCAGGTAAATGGCGTTGGGCAGGTCGGCTTGCGGAATGTCCGTCGTACCGTCCTGCTTTTTCCACTCTTTTTTGACCGTTATGTCAATCAGTTCGCGGGCGGTATTTTCAAACGTTGCCGTTGCAGCGTTCGCTTCGCCCTTCGCAATGGCGCCGTACACCTTTACGCCGTCCGCGGCAACAGCGCAGTCTTTGCCGCCCTCGATAGACACCGATTTCAGGCTTGTGCCCGTCTGTTCATTTTCCCACACAACAAACCGTGTGCCGACAGGGATCTTGTCGATCACGATCTCGCCGTAGTACGTACCATTGTGGTTTTCCACCGTGCAGGTGTACTCTTTCGGCGCGATTGTGTCGCCGAGGCTTTGGCCGCCAACATCGCCGAATCGGACGGTAAAGGTAAACGCCTTGCCTTCCAGTGTCTCGCCTTTGGCCGGAACCTTGCGTATAATCAGCTTGCCTGTCTTGACCTTGTTGTTGAAAACCACTTTCAGCTTGGTCAGCTCGTTATCATCGGCCGAATTGCGGTAAGAGCGAAAAACCAGCATGTCAGCGTTCGGCTTTTGGGCCTCTGTGTAAGCGTTCTGGGTGTTGTGTCCGTCAAGGGTTGCAACAACCGCCTTTTCCGTTCGGCCATCGTTCGGGGCGGTGCCGCTGATGTTTTGCAACGTGCTAACACTGCCCGTCGTAACAACGTCAGCCTTGCCGCTTACATTTGTAACAGGTACGTCGTTTTCGTATACCGTCCAAGTTGTATCGTACAGTTCGGTGTCGATCTGCTCTTGCAGGGCTATGTAGCTGCCGCGGCGGAACTGGTCATTAAAGGTAACGGTCTCACCGTCCTGCAGCAGGAACCGTCCGTTTTCATCCACAACGTCGCCGTTGCCAAGGTTGGAGGAAAACACCGCATAAGCCGCGTTTTCCAGCTTACCGGTTGTGGCAGAGCCATAGTCTGGGACGTTGTACTGCGCGGTGGTAAAGCCTGTTTGTTTCGGCAGGGTCGGCGCACTGCTGAATGTAAAGTTGCGCAGGTAAATGCTGCGCGCATAGTTATCGCCCACCGTTATGCTTTTTAGCTGCGTTTTGTCGAAACCCTCGACTTGTTTCAGGGAGTTCAACATCAGCCGTACGGTGTACCACGTTCCCGGGTGCAGCGCAGTCGCCGCGCCGTAGACATCGCTGCTTTGCAGCCCCTTGGTGCCAAGGCAGCCCATTTGCTTGCCGCTTGTGTCCCAAAGTTCCACATACAGGTTGCTCAGGGCGCAGGTTTCGGTCGACTCGCCCTGCACATAGACATCAAAGGTCAGGTAGCTGTACGGACTTATATCTATGGCTGTGTCCCATGTCAGTGTGCCGCGGCGCTGGTCGCGGTATAGGCTGGATGGGTCACTTTTATCCGATGACCACAGCACGGCGCTGCCTTTGTCTTTGTCTACATTCTCCGGCAGGGACGACTCATAGCTTAATAGTCCCGTGACCGAACTGTATACGTCGTTCGGAAGTTCGTAGGTCTGGATTTTCGGTTTATCAGTACCTTTTGTTTCGTAGTGGGTGGCCAGATTTTGGATGTTGAAGGTGAAAATTTTCTGGTTTTTGAAACTTGCTTGGAACAGCGGGTTCACGTCCGAAACATCGACCTGCTTTTCGACCTGCAATTCGTTATGGTCGGGGAAGTTGAACGCCAGCGCCATGTTAGACTCCCACATGCCGCGCTCCATGTAGTACATGGTCAGGGTGTGGGTGGATTGGTCCTTCAGGGTTTTGGTGGGGCCCTTCTTATTGAACGTGATCGGTTGGCCGTTGTAGTTGACGGTTTTGGTTGTTTCGCCGGGCTCATACCCCTTGTAGACCATGGTATCATTTTGGTCGGTGTTCTTGTTGGAGCTGACGTAGGGGGTTACCTTGTTGTTTGCGCCAAATTCCAGCAGACCGGACGCTTTACCGTGCGCGCCGCCGACATCCAGCATCAACTCGCCGTCAATGTAGACCCACACGTCATCGTCGCCGGAGAAGAAGAACTTGATAGGAACTTTGATGTCGCTGCCGCTGGTGTCTTTTCCTACAACAACATTGCCGTCCTCTGTAAGCGTAAAGTCAAATTGCAGCTTGGCGCCAAAGCCGTAGTTGTATTGGGGGGCACTGCCGCCGTTGCCAACTGTTTCGTTAAACGGGAAGAAACCATACCCCTTACCGTTTGTACTGTTGTCGGCACCACGGTTAAGTGAGGCATCATCTTTCGTACCATTCCCCGCCAGATAGTAGCTTTGGCGGGCGATGTCCTGTTTGAGGTACAGCGAGGTTTCGTTGCTGTCATAGTACCAATATTCGGCTTTGCTCTCCGGGTCGTTAGCGGACTTATTGTTCGGATCCTGCGCAAAAACGGCTTTTTGCTTGAGCGGGAAGGAAACATCCTCGTACACCTTGCCCAGCACGGTGTTAAAGGCGTTTTTGCCTTGCAGGAAGTCTTTGTCAAAGTGCGGGTCAACCGACGCATTTGCGTTGGAATTCTTGGCTCTTAACAGCGGCAGACCGTTTGCCGTACCGTCAGAGGTCTTGCTTTCCACAAGGCCCTGGAAGGTGCAGTTGTAATCGTCGCTTCCTTTACCACTATCATCCAGTGCCGAGTTGTTCACGGCCATAAAAGTATTGTAAGCTGGACTGTTCGTATCGTTGCTCCAGCCGTATAGACCCATACCGGCGGCAACGGTTGCAAAGGGTTGCCCCAACCATTTATTGACGGTTGGAAATGCCCGGTATAAAGCGGGTATTTGACATTGTCGCTTGCCGTGTAAGCGCTGCTTAGTGCGCGGTTGAACTGCTCAAAAGTGACGTACCCGCGCTGGGAACTCGTGTAACTGTCCGGGTACGTGTCGCGGTTCAGGCCGTTCAGCTCGTAGTCGGTGTAGTAATCGTACAGGGTGCTTGTGATGTACTTTGTGCCTGGCTCTTGCTTGAACTCGCCGCTTGCAATATCCACAACGGTGGTATTTTTGCCGCTTTCGGCATCGCGGACAGAGGCTTTCTCTCCCCAGTAGCCGTTACGGTTGACACCTTCGCCGCCCGTGTAGGCCGACGGGTCGCCGTCGTCGGCAAAGAAGCAGGGTTCTTGCAGGGTTGGGGGGATTTCTGCCGTGCTGTACTTTCTGGTCTTGTTGTCTTTTGCGGGGGCGTTTTGGTTATCCGTTGCGGAGAATTGCACCGCGGTGTAAGTTCCCTCAGGAATTGTGCAAGACCACAGCTTGCGGTTGGTATCGGTTTCCTGCGTCATCGGCAGCGGTGTGACCGCGCCGTTTGAACTCGTCAGGAAGCAGTACATGGTTTCGCCGTCGCCCATGGCGGACTGCTGTAAACCTTCGCCCTCATAACTGTACGCGGACAGTGTGGCGTCAAAGTAAATCTTTTTGTCCGCGGTAAGCAAATCACCGCCCGCGCTTGCCCAGGTGCTTGTGGTATCGTTGTAGACATAGCAATTCGCCGCTGTTAAGTCCAGTTTCTGGGCGTCCGCGTAGGGGGATATGGTGAAGTCTGTGGTGAAATCATACAGGGCGCTTTGGCCATCGTTCCAACTAAACTGCACAAACCGCGACTGATTGTCGGGAATCAAGATCTGCTGCGCGGCAAGTTTGCCCGCATCCACCGTGCCGATCGTTTGGCTGCCGGTTGGTGCCAGGGCGCTGTTTTCCAGCTTGTAAAATGTTGCGGTTACGTTGGTAAGCACGGTGCCGCTTGCATTTTTGAAGTAAAGCGGTGTGTCTTTGTAATAGTACTCCACGCGCGTCCATTGGGCGGGGGTGTAGGATTGATTCTGGTTATAATGTGTGCCCGGTTTATCTTTGATTTCAATGCCTTCACGAACAAACTTTTTGCCGGCAAGCAGGTCAATCGCTGTCAGGTAGTCATTATTGACTCCATCATCCCTGCCAAAGGCGTTGATTTCTTCTTGCCAAGTACTGTTACTGCCATCATAATACTGGAAGGCGATTCGATAAAACCCGCCCGCCGGATAGTCCGCAGAATTCAGCGTGATGCTGAAGATTCTGTGGTTTTTCCCATCTTTGCCGGTTACTGTGGTTCCGGTATCCACCATGACTTTGTTTATGTAGGCTTCTTTACCGTTACCCGTGAACCCGAGGAAACGCATGGTGCAATTTCCGTTATATGTACTATCGTATCTGCCGTCATCCTCAAAATAAATGGTTGTCGTAGCCGGGATAAAGCCCGTCGATACACTGGTGTCCGCTATCGTATCAGGTGTGTTCGCGTCATCGTTGTCAGGCAAATCATCCGCGAGTATAGTATCTTCTTCGTTGGGGTTGTCCTCGTCAGCAAAAAGAACATCTTGCTCTGTGTTGTTTTTTGCCGCCGTGGTTTTCTCTGCGTTGATGGCATGGTTTGGCGCGGCAGCCGTATCGGGAGTGTCCGCAGGGGTTTTGTCCGTCAAGGCTGGGTCGGCAGGGGCGGTGTCCGTATCGGCGGCGGGAGTCTGATTTTCTGCCGCTTCCTGGGTTTTGCCGTCATTGTTCGGAACCGCTGCTGTATTGTTTGCCGTGTTTCCCGCTTCTGTTCCCGGCTCGTTCGCAGTGGGCGGGGTATCTCCTTCACCCGGAATCGTTTCCAAGTCGGATACAATAGGCTCTTGCGCAGGTTCTACACCCTCGCTTGACGTGTTTGCGGCAGGGATGGTCGGAATCGTTTCCGAACCTGCGTCAAAAAATAAAGCCCCATCCTCAGCTGCATAAACCGGCAGAGCCATACCAACCAGCAGGCACAGGGCGACAAGCAGTGCCGCCGCACGGTGCAGGATAGAAAATGCCTTCGTCATCTGCTTCGACTCCTTTTCTATACATGTGTGTTCTCACGATATATCGGGGGAAAGCGCGCCATTTGGCGCGCTTTTATGCGCTGCGCACGTCTGGCCCGGAAACGGACTTTTTCCACAAGCTGAGCTGTATTTACAGTCTTTTTTGAGAATATAATCCGATGTGCAAACATTTGCGCTTACGTCGGGAAAAGTAAGACACGGTATGTTTGTTGTGTGCCTTTTTATAAAAAGCAGTATAATACTTTGGGATGAAAATTTCAATACGACTACATTCAAGCAAGTGATTTTTGGCAGATTGCAAAATTTCGACTTGTCGAATTCGTCACAATGACAAGCGCTTTCGGCAACTATTATACACACCGCCAAGCACTAGTTAAAATTTTGCTGATGTTTTTGCGCAACTGTTGCGCAAAAATCGCCACAAAAAAGCGCACACACAACACAAATTCAACGGGAATGTCCGTGAATTTGGTCGTGTGTGTGCTTGCGGTTTTATCCTTATCCGGAGCCGAAAAGGGCAGGGGTCAGCTTTGTTGGCTTGTCCAAAAGCGGACGGCTTCATCCAGCCAGCCCTCACAGGCAAGACCCTTGCCCAGCCCCACGCCGTGGTCAACGCCGTGTTAGACTGTCAGCTTATGCGGTGTTGCCTTATATCTTCCCTGAGTATGCAGACTGTCAAAAAACTCTTGTAGGGGCGAGCATTGCTCGCCCGTGCCCGTTTGCCTGTGAAAAAACTTACCCGGAAAAGGCGTTGCGGCG
>ERZ780168.3046-NODE-3046-length-13733-cov-8.200468_pt1 | contig 13733 bp, 12 predicted proteins | sample MGYA00510981_ERZ780168 | MGnify/ENA primary metagenome ERZ780168 (study PRJEB29588, sample SAMEA2158769) | human gut metagenome | biome: human gut; feature: human-associated habitat; material: faeces | place: Denmark | collected 2008/2010 ...
GCCGAACATCACCGGCACCGCCAAAAAGAAGGTGTACTCTGCCGCCACCGTGCGGGACACGCCAATGAGAATGGCGCCCAAAATGGTAGCGCCGCTGCGGGAAGTGCCCGGGAACACAGCTGCAATCAACTGAAAAGCACCTATGATCAGCGCAGAAGTATAAGTCAACTCGCCAATGGAATGGATCTTGGCGTTTTTGCCGTTGTTCCAGGTTTCCACCACCAAAAAGAAGATACCAAAGAGAATGAGCATAATTGCCACAGTCTGCCAGTTGTAAAACAGCGCGTTCAGCTTATCGTCAAAGAGTACGCCCACCACGGCAGCCGGTACGCAGCTGACCAGCACCTTGAACCACATTTGCCAAATGTCTTTCTTGGGTACAATGCGCTTGTTTTCTATACCAAAAGGCCACAGCTTGTGCCAGTACAGCACCACTACGGCCAAAATGGCGCCCAGCTGGATCACCACCAGGAACATCTCCTTGAACTGAGGTGTCACATTCAGGTGCAAAAATTCGTCCACCAGGATCATGTGGCCGGTGGAGCTGATGGGCAACCACTCGGTAATGCCCTCTACAACACCCAACACAATGGCCTTGAGTATTTCAATAATCAAATTCATATACTGTATTGCCTCCCCTATCGTTTTTTCTATTGTAACAGACCCACAGCTTCTTGTACAGAAATCTTATGAGATTTAACACAAATTTATCCTAACAAAAGCGCCGCAGTTGCCCGCAGCGCTTCATGCTCAGAAATTAAAGTTGTTGTAGCCCCAGTGATCCACCTCTCGGTAGCGCACATAGGTACGCTCCGGCGGCACCTGCAAATACTGCTGGGCAATGGCGCACAGCCGGCAGGTCAGGTCATCGTAGGCGTCGTCCGTTGCCGTACCGAAAATGGACACAGAGAACAGGGCGCAGGGCGCGTCACTGCCCTGAAAGTACATTTTTTGTTCGCCTACCAGGTTCACCATCAGCCAACTTTCGCTTTTGCCGGGAATGGCGGTAATGGCGTCGCCCAATGCGCTTTTCAGCTCCGCTGCCACGGCGGACAAATCCTCTGTGGTCTTTACTTCAATAAAAGGCATGGCTTTACTCCTTTACGCCGGACAGCGCTTTCCAGTGAATCTTACAGTATTCCTTGCCGTCAATAGGCGGATATTTCTCATCGTCCACCTTGGCGGCGTTGTAATAGGTCTGGTCAACGGAGGCCAGCGCCCCGGTGAGGATCAGAATTTTGAAGGGCAGAACGACCCAGATGGTGTAGAAGCACAGCACAAACATCTTCGCCCAGTAAGGCCCGTCGATGAAGTCCACCGGCCCCGCGCCGAACCAGCTCAGGATCAGGTTGACAAGGCCGTCAGAGTAAGGCGTCCGCTTGAAAAAGATCATGAACACCAGACCCACTGCCAGCGTGTTGGTCACGTAGGGCAGGAAGTAAACGGTCTGGTAAAGCTCCCGCAGCTTCTGAATGGAGCTGAGTCCCACGGAGATCAGCATGGCCAGTCCCGTGGAAAGGGGAACGGTGATCAGCACCAGCAGGAGCGTATTTTTCAGCGCCTGTAAAAAATAAGGGTCGCGCAGGACGTAGTGGTAGTTGTAAAGTCCGGTGCCGAAGTAGGTCTGGGACGCGAAATTATACCCTTCCTCAAAGGAGTAGGTCAGCACGTCAATAAGGGGATACACCAGAAACAGCCCCAGAAACACGGAGGCGGGAAGCAGATACAGCCAGCCTTTCCAGTTGTTCTTTTCCATAGGCTTTCCTCCGCTTTAGCCGAAATCGATCCGCGCGCCGGATTCTTTCTGGAACAGGAATACCTTATTGGGCTTCAGGTCAAAGCGCACTTTTTGGGACGCCGTGTTGACGGCGTTTTCCGCACTGATGATGGAGCGGATGGTCACGTTCTGGGACTTGGGATGGGTGGAGACGACACTGATATCCCGCCCCATGACCTCCACCCGGGACAGATCGCAGCTCAACGCGCCGGTCTCCGACAGGGTAAAGCCCTCGGGACGGATGGCGGCGGTGACGCTCTGGTTGGCCACACCGGGGACGGCCAGCACGGCTTCCTCGCCGATGTACAGCTGCCCGTCCTTCACCTCACCGTCAAAGACGTTGATGGGCGGCGTGCCCAGAAATTTTGCCACAAAAAGATTCACGGGAGAATCGTAAACCGCCTGAGGCTTGCCGATTTGCTGTACCACGCCGTCTTTCATGACCACGATCAGGTCGGAGATGGACATGGCTTCCTCCTGATCGTGGGTGACGAATACGGTGGTGATGCCGGTGGCCTTCTGGATGCGGCGGATCTCCTCCCGGGTCTGGAGCCGCAGGCGGGCGTCCAGATTGGAAAGCGGCTCGTCCAGCAGCAAAATCTTCGGCATTTTCACCAGCGCCCGGGCGATGGCCACGCGCTGCTGCTGGCCACCGGACAGCTCCTTGGGCTTGCGGTCCATCAGTTCTTCAATCTGCACCAGCTTCGCCGCTTCCAGCGCCATGTCGGCCATCTGCTGATGGGTGAGCTTGTCCTTGCCCGTCCGGTTTTCCAGAGGGAAAGTAATATTCTGCCGTACCGTCAGATGGGGATACAGGGCGTAATTCTGGAACACCAGCCCCACGCCCCGGTTCTCCGCAGGCAGGTCGGTGACGTCGTCGTCGCCGAAGAAGATACGGCCGGAGGTAGGCTTCTGCAATCCGGAGAGCAGGTTCAGCGTGGTGGACTTGCCGCAGCCCGAAGGGCCGAGCAGACCCAGCAGCACGCCGTCGGGGATCTCAAAGGTGAAGTCGTTCACGGCGATCACGTCGGCGGGCTGCTTTTTGTTGCGGCTGGGGAACTTTTTCGTCAGATTTTGCAGCGTTACTTTCATGGAACCACAGTCCTTTCAAAGCGTTGTCTCCATTATATGCCACAAAGCTACGCATTTCAAGAAAAAAGAATCATCTGAACTGTAAAACAGCAATTTCTTCATTGGGGCCAGAACTCAGGCGTGTAATATGCCGCCGCTGATGCCGAAGGAGGAGGTTGTACCATAAAAAGTTCTTGAAGATATACGGTGTATGACATATTATCAGGAATGTCAGGAGAATGTGGGAGCAACACCCCACGCAGCAAGGAACAAAAAGTCGAACTGCAAAAAGGAAGGATAGAAATGGGAGATAAATGAAAGGCTGCCCGTCAGGCTGCAGGCATGACCCAGGGACAGCTTGCCGAGGCCATCGGATGCCGGGGCAAGGACATCAGCCGCTGGGAAAACGGTCACGTAGAACCCGGCGTGCTGACCGTCAAGAAAATAGCGCAGGTATTGGGGTGCAGCATGGACGAGCTTGTTTGACGACGCACGAAAAGGAGTTGGGATTGCAAAAGAACCCCGTGGCTGCCCTCTTCGGGTTGCCGCGGGGCGAATCTTTTCCTGCTTTGCAGTCAACGGCAAATCTGCCAGTAGAGTCCATATTGGTGCGCTCGTGAGACTTTGCAGAAGACTGACCGTTGACATATTCCAATTTCATCCACATCCCTACGGGATGCGCCTGAAATTGGAGGGACTCTCCCACTTATCTTAAAACAGTTCGCCGGACTGTTTGTTGCGGCAGCGTTGCTGCCGCCGCCCTTTCGAGTCCTAAAACAGATATAATCCGAACCCGTCTCTCACCAAGAACAGGTTCGGATCATTCTTCTCTGGTACGGGTGTTCTTATAGGACTTTTTGAAAAACCCTGTCATACCAACGTTTTTTTGGATTTCAGAGCATCAAATTTCCTATTTTTTCACTTCACATAGGCATCTTTTTCAAATCGACCGGGATACAACATGAACCTTGGTAATGATGTCCCGCAATCTATCATCGCCAACCATGTATTCCAGCGCCTCATCCGCCGTCTCACATACTTTCTCAGTTTCTGGTTTATTTGCTGCGTAGATTGTTATTTTCCCATCGGTACCATATCTGATGATATTAAACACAGCCCCATTCCACTCAAATTCAATCTCAGCACCCCAGTTGATGCTGCGCTTAAATTCACTGATGGTTTCAAAATTCATACTGCCATATGGAACAATTATTTCCTTCATGCAAAACACCTCGCTGAAGTTCTTAAATTCTGGTGCACCATTCGGATAATTGATCGGCGGACCTGGAACCGGATGTTCATCTGGATTATCCCAGCTAATTCTGTGGTCATGTGGGTTCGTATGCTTATCTCCACGGTTGTGATTTGTCTCATGCCGTTCCATTTCCGCCCGCCCATCAGGCCCCATTTTTGTCTTGTAAACATCACCGTTATTCATTATCGTTCTTTTGATTTCTCCGGGATTTCCCAGATAGCGCTGGTCTTGCGGCTTATTGGGATTTGGTCTCCATTTTCCACCATAAGCGCTTCCGCCGCCTTTACCGATCATGTATGCGTCCATTGTATCACAAAACGTGTGATTTGCGCCACCAATTTTATAGCAGTCCAAATCTTCATGGGGCATTGCCTTCTGGTCATAGTCCATGTACCGCCAGGAACTGCGTTCATAATCCACATACACGATGTCTCCCTGCATCTCCGGAAACGGGGTGTTGTAGCAAATGATTCTCTCTGGCTCTATACGCCGCAGCATCTCATTGTAACCAGCCATGAACCATTCCTTCTGATCCTTTCGATGATCATGCTCGGAAGCCATGTAGGTTGAAACTGCCACAACGCTGCCCTTTTCAATGCCGTCAAAGCAGAAATCAAAGGTGGATTCATCACCCCAATTGACGGTTGGGATCACCCGTATACCCTTGGATGCCCAGTAAGCACCGCACCAGCGGTTACGAAACACATTATACATCTGCACCACAGGTGCCATTTCCAAATACATGCTGAAATCGGGAGAAAGCACAGCCCGGTATCGGGACAGCTTTTCAATGTCAGCCTCGGGATTTTTCCATACCCGCTCAAAGCGGTAATCATACAGGAAAAAATGCACCATCCGGTCAAGATGATTCTGATCTTCCAGATTTGTTTTGTCAAAGCCGATCAGCAGAAGGTCGTTAAAATCACCATCTTTCGGTTGGAATTTTGGTATTACCGGAATTTTCCATTTCCCTTTCCCTGGGAACTGGTTACGCAAGAGAGTTTGACTTGTACGGTAATTGTAGTTTTCCTCTGTCATAGAAACCTCCGAATGTTGCAGTAAGGAAAAAGTCCTTCTATCCATAGTTTCAAAACAGGGAAAAGTTGCACACCAACGTGCAGCTTCTGAAAAATGTTCACAAAAAGTTCAAAGGGGAGTCCTATAAGAACTCCCCTTTGGTACGGGTGTTCTTATAGGACTTTTCAAAAAAGCATTATTTCCCTAGACGTTTTTCAATTTCAGAGCAGCGAATTTCGTGTTTTTCTTGCTTCATATTCCCTCTCAAAAAGGCGATTGCTTCCCGGCAGTCGCCTTTTTGTGTAGCAAATAGGGTGGAAAATCGGCCTTTGTTTCCTTTGAGAGCGTCGAATAAAATGCTGCCTGTGTGTTTTCACACGGGGGACTTTTTAAGGGAATACAAGCCGACAAAGCCACGAAAATCAACACTTATTTTTCAACGAAGGAGGTCATCAAAGTGGCAGTTTTCCGCATTGAGCGAAACCGGGATTATACGGTCATGTCTAACCACCATCTGCGGGACACAGAGCTGTCCTTGAAGTCTAAGGGGCTACTTTCCATGATGCTGTCCCTCCCGGAGGAGTGGAACTACACCACAAGAGGACTGGCGGCCATCTGCAAGGAGGGGGCCGACTGCATCGGCTCTGCCCTTCGGGAGCTGGAACAGGCGGGATACATTGTTCGCAGCCGAATCCGGGACAGCAAGGGCAAGATCGTGGATGTGGAGTACATCATCTACGAAACGCCCCACAAACCCCGGCCACAGTCGGCACCGCCGGAGCCGGAGCGTCCAGATACGGAAAACCCGGATATGGATACCCCGTGTCCGGAAATGACCGCGCAATTAAATAAAGATAGAGAAAAGAAAGATGGATCAAAGAAAGATTTAGAAATTACGGATGAATTCCATCCTATCCCATCGTATCGCCCTTCCCAGGAAACGGGGATAGGAACGGATGGGATGGAGGTCAGAGAGCGGTATCGGGATGTTCTCTTGGATAACATCGACTATGACGTTCTCATTCAGAATCCCCAGATCGATCAGGAACAGCTTAATGAAATTGTGGAGATCCTGGTGGATACGGTTTGCACCTCCCGGAAAACCATCCGAATTGCCAGCGACGATTTCCCAGCAGACGTTGTTCGTTCTCGCTTTTTGAAACTGACAGGCAGCCACATCCAGTATGTGCTTGCCTGCATGAAGGAGAACACTACCCGGATACGGAACATCAAGAAATATCTGCTGGCGGCACTGTACAATGCCAGCGTCACCATGGGCAGCTACTATTCGGCCCTGGTGCAGCACGATTTGGCGGAAGGAGGATAAATGCAGGAGGAAGTCACGGGCAAGTCCGTTGCCCTTATCATCAGCTCCGCAAAGATGACGGAACAGGTTTTGGACAGAGCCATCCGGGCCTACCTGGACCGGAAGAAGCAGCCCAAAATCTACCGGGGCAAGCAGACCTTAAAGCAGCTGGCCGGTCAGAACGCGGGGCTTTCCAATATCGAGATCACGGAGAAGAACATTCGGTGCTTTACACAGACGGCGAAGAAATACCATGTGGATTTCGCGCTGAAAAAGGATACCGCTTCGGAGCAGCCCCGGTATCTGGTGTTTTTCAAAAGCCGGGACGCGGATGCCATTACGGCAGCCTTCCAGGAGTTCACCGCTAGAAAGCTCAACCGGAAGCCATCCCTCCGTGCGCAGCTGGCAAAGGCTGTGAAGGAGGCCGAGATGCAGCCGAAACCTTTGGAGAAAGAACTGGCGAAAGAAAAGGATCGAGGTGTGGAACGGTAAATATCAAGAAATTTGTAATCCCCAATATTCCCTATGTCCTGTTCGCTTACCTGGGCGGCAAGGCATCCCAAGCCCTTCGTTTGGCGCCCGGAGACGACTTTTCTTCCCGGCTGCTGCATTTAACGGAGGGCTTTTCCGCTGCCTTCGCCAATCCCCTGCCCAGCGTTCAGTCGGTGGATATCCTCTGGGGCATTGCCGCAGGGGTGTTCCTGTGGCTGGCTGTGGCGATTCGGCGGCAGAATCAGAAGAAGTACCGGCACGGTGTGGAATACGGCAGCGCCCGTTGGGGCACACCCGCGGACATAGCCCCCTATATGGACCCGGATTTCTTTCAGAATATTCCAATGACCCAAACAGAGCGAATCACCATAGCAAGCAGGCCGAAAAATCCCAAGTATGCCCGGAACAAGAACATTCTGGTCATCGGCGGCTCCGGCAGCGGCAAGACCCGGTTCTTCTGTAAGCCCTCTCTTTTGCAGGCCCACAGCTCCTATGTGGTCACGGACCCCAAGGGAACGCTGCTCCCGGAGGTCGGTACATTCCTGGTGCGAAAAAAGTACCGGATCAAGTGTCTGAACCTTATCAACTTCAAAAAGTCCATGAAATACAATCCGTTATCCTATATCCGTTCTGAAAAAGATATTTTGAAGCTGGTAAACGCCCTGATAATGAACACCAAGGGAGAAGGGGAAAAATCCTCCGAAGATTTCTGGGTCAAAGCAGAACGTCTCTACTACTCCGCACTGATCGGCTACATCTGGTATGAAGCCCCGGAGGAGGAGCGGAATTTCACAATGCTGTTGGATCTGATCAACGCCAGTGAGGCCCGGGAGAATGACGAGGATTACCAAAGTCCTGTGGATATTCTCTTTGCCAAACTGGCAGAGAAGGAACCGGATCATTTCGCTGTGAGGCAGTACCGCAAATTCAAGATGGCGGCGGGCAAGACCTTAAAATCCATTCTGGTGAGCTGCGGCGCGCGCCTGGCTCCCTTTGACATAAAAGAACTCCGGGGCCTTATGGAAACGGATGAACTGGAGCTGGATACCCTGGGCGACGAGAAAACGGCGCTGTTTGTGATCCTTTCGGATACGGACAGCACCTTTAATTTTGTAGCCGCTCTGATGTACAGCCAGCTTTTTAATCTGCTCTGCGACAAGGCGGATGACTTCTACGGCGGGCGACTGCCTGTCCATGTCCGTCTGATCTTAGACGAGTTTGCCAATATCGGTCAAATTCCGAACTTTGACAAGCTCATTGCCACCATCCGAAGCCGGGAAATCTCGGCTTCTATTATTTTGCAGTCCCAGAGCCAGCTAAAGACCATTTACAAGGACGCGGCGGATACCATTGCGGGTAACTGCGACAGCACCTTGTTTTTGGGAGGCAAGGAAAAATCCACGCTGAAGGAGATTTCGGAGCTGCTGGGGAAGGAAACCATCGACCTTTCCAACCAGTCCGAAAACCGCGGCAGTCAGGTATCCTATGGCCTCAGTTATCAGAAATTAGGAAAGGAGCTGATGTCCCAGGACGAATTGGCGGTCATGGACGGCGGCAAGTGTATCTATATGCTGCGGGGTGTCCGTCCGTTTCTCTCGGAGAAATACGATCTGACGAAACACCCGAACTATAGGTACACCGCCGACGCCGACCCCAAGAATCTCTTTGATATGGAGCGGTACATGAAGCGGCATCCCAAGGTAAAGCCCACGGATGCCTTTGAGGTGTACGAGATTGACCTATAACCAAAACCAATTTTAGGAGGATATTTTGAATGGCATTTTTCAACAGCGCGGTAGGCGTTCTGCAAACTCTGGTAGTCGCCCTGGGCGCAGGTCTGGGTATCTGGGGCGTTATCAATCTTCTGGAAGGCTACGGTCAGGACAACCCTGCTTCCAAGTCTCAGTGCATGAAGCAGCTCATGGCGGGCGGAGGCGTGGCGCTTATCGGCACCACTCTGGTGCCCCTGCTGACTGGTTTGTTCGGATAAGCCGCTGAAAGCGTGATTCGCTTATGGGCGGTATTCTTGACAAACTGGACCAGTGGCTCCGTGGGCTGCTGACGGAGGGCATCAAGGGGAATTTAACAGGGATGTTCGATTCCGTCAATACCAAAGTAGGCGAGATTGCGGGAGAAGTGGGAAAGACGCCCCAGGGCTGGAACGGGGGCGTCTTTTCCATGATCCAGAATCTTTCCGAAACGGTCATTGTCCCCATTGCCGGGGTGATCCTCACCTTTGTCATGTGTGTGGAGCTGATCCAGATGGTCACGGAGCGAAACAATCTCCACGATATCGATACCTGGATGTTCTTCAAATGGGTGTTCAAGACCTTCTGCGCCGTGCTGATCGTCACCAACACCTGGAACATCGTCATGGGGATCTTTGACGCGGCGCAGAGTGTGGTCAACAGCAGCGCGGGGGTGATTATCGGCAACACCTCTGTGGATATCAGCGGCGTGCTGGGTAATCTGGATGCCCAGATGGAGGCATTGGAAACGGGAGAACTGTTCGGTCTGTGGTTTCAGTCCATATTCGTGGGGCTGACCATGAACATCCTGTCCATCTGCATCATGCTGGTGATTTACGGCAGGATGATCGAGGTGTACCTGACTGCCTCGGTTGGACCAATTCCTCTTGCCACCATGACCAACCGGGATTGGGGACATACGGGGCAAAACTATTTGCGTTCCCTGTTTGCCCTGGGCTTCCAGGCATTTCTGATTATGGTGTGTGTTGGCATTTATTCTGTGCTGGTGCAGAACATCGGCGTGGGAAGCAACGTGGCCGCCGCCATCTGGGCCTGCATGGGGTATACGGTGCTGCTGTGCTTTGCGCTGTTCAAGACGGGCAGCCTGTCCAAGTCGCTGTTTGGGGCCCATTAAGGAGGTATGTATGGCCTATGTAACCATTCCCAAAGACCTGACCAACGTAAAATCCAAGGTGCTGTTCGGCCTGACCCGGCGGCAGCTGATTTGCTTTGGGGCGGCGGTGCTTGTAGGAGTACCGCTTTTCTTTTTGCTCAAAAATCGGGTGGCATCCAGCGCGGCCACCCTCTGCATGATCCTGGTGATGCTACCCTTCTTCTTGCTGGCAATGTACGAAAAGCACGGTCAGCCATTGGAGGTGATCCTGGGGCAGATGATCCAGGCCGTGTTCGTAAGGCCCAAGCTGCGGCCTTACGCGACCAACAATTTTTACGCCGCCGTGGCGCGGCAGATTCAAGTAGAACAGGAGGTGCGCGCGGTTGTCCAAAAGAGAGGAAAAGCCCACAAAAAGACGAAAGTTGACCGCCGCTGAAAAGAAAGAGATCCGGGCCATCATGGAGCGGGCCCGGGGCGACGGGAAGCCCCATACCGCCCAGGACACCTTGCCGTTCCGGCAGATGTACCCGGACGGTCTGTGCAAGCTGGATGACAACACCTGGTCCAAGTGCATTGAGTTTGAGGATGTGAATTACCAGCTTGCCCAGCCGGATCAGCAGACGGCCATCTTTGAAGGCCTCTGCGATCTGTACAATTCCCATGACAGCTCCATCGGCATGGAAATCAGCCTGCCATGCCGGCACATGAACCAGGAGGATTTTCTAAAGCGGATCGAGATCGCCGCCCAGGGGGACGCTTTCGACGGCATTCGGCAGCTCTATACCCAGATGCTCCGGCGGCAGCTGGAAAAGGGCAACAACGGCATTGTGAAATCCAAGCTGCTGGTGCTGACCATCACGGAATCGGATATCCGGGCGGCAAGGGCCAGATTTTCCCGGATCACCCTGGACGCACTGAACCATTTCAAGGTCATGGGTGCTCTGGCGAAGGTGCTGGATGGCCGGGAGTGGCTGGAACTGCTGCATGGCATCCTGCACCCGGATGGAGAGCGGTTCTCCTTTGACTGGGACTGGCTGGCACCCTCCGGTCTGCACGTCAAGGACTTCATCGCCCCCTCGGCTTTCCGTTTCGCCTCTGCCCGGCAGTTCCAGATGGGTGCCAAGTTCTGCGCGGCCTCCTTTTTGCAGATCACCGCCCCGGAAATGGATGACCGTATCCTTGCGGAGCTGCTGAATACGGAAAGCGACATGCTCTTGAGCATCCACATCCGCAGTATGGACCAGACGGAGGCTATCAAGACCGTCAAGCGGAAGATCACTGACATTGACGGCATGAAGATCGATGCCCAGAAGCGGGCTGTGCGGGAAGGATTCGATATGGATATTGTCCCCACGGACATTGCCACCTACGCCGTGGAGGCAAAGAACATTCTCCGGGACCTGCAGAGCCGGAATGAGCGGATGTTTCTGGTCACATTCCTGGTTGTGAATATGGCAGACAGCAAACGGAAGCTGGACAATGACATTGCCCGGGCTACCAGCGTCGCCCAGCAGTACAACTGCCAGTTTACCCGGCTGGACTTCCAGCAGGAGCAGGGTTTTGTATCGGCACTTCCTCTGGGTGTCAACCAGATTCACATCCAGCGGGGTCTTACCACCTCCGCTGTTTCCATCCTCATGCCCTTTACCACCCAGGAGATTTTCCAGGGCGGGGACGCGCTGTACTACGGGATCAACGCCAGCTCCGGCAATATGATCCTGGCAGACCGGAAGCAGAACAAAACGCCCAATGGTCTGATTCTGGGCACCACCGGCAGCGGCAAGTCCTTCTCCGCCAAGCGGGAGATTCTGAATGTGTTCCTGGTAACGAAGGACGATATTCTGATCTGTGACCCGGAATCGGAGTATTTCCCTCTGGTGGAGCGACTGGGTGGGCAGGTCATCCGGCTCACCCCCTCCGGCAGCGGGGGCGGCAAGAGCTACTACCTGAATCCCCTGGATATCAACCTGAACTACTCCGAGGATGACAACCCCCTGGCGTTGAAATCCGACTTTATTCTGTCCTTCTGCGAGGTCGCAGCGGGAGACAAGTTCGGGTTGACGCCAGTGGAGAAAACCATCATTGACCGCTCTTTGCGGAAGGTGTACCGGGGTTATCTGGCAGACCCCAGGCCGGAGAATATGCCTATCCTGGAAGATCTGTGGGACGAGATCCGGGCGCAGCCGGAACCGGAGGCCCAAAGGGTCAGCTCGGCATTGGAGCTGTATGTCCACGGCAGCCTGAATGTATTCAACCACAGAACCAATGTGGATATCAATAACCGGCTGGTGTGCTTCGATATCAAGTCCCTGGGCAAGCAACTGAAGAATCTGGGCATGCTGGTCATCCAGGATCAAGTGTGGAACCGGGTGACGGTGAACCGCAGCGAGGGAAGATCCACCCGGTACTATGTAGACGAGTTTCACCTGCTGCTCCACGGGGAGGTAGCTTCCTGGAGCGTGGAAATCTGGAAGCGTTTTCGGAAGTGGGGTGGCATTCCCACGGGCATCACCCAGAATGTAAAGGACCTGCTGGGTTCCCCGGAGATCGAGAACATTCTGGAAAACAGCGACTTTATTTATCTGCTGAACCAGGCCAGCGGCGACAGGGCCATTCTCTGTGAGCGGCTGAATATCTCGGCCAAACAGGCTGCCCATATCAGCAACGCCCCGCCGGGGGAAGGGTTACTGTTTTTTGACAATGTGATCCTGCCTTTCGCGGATCATTTTCCAACGGACAATGCGCTTTACAGTATTATGACAACCAAGCCCAGTGAGGTGGCGAAGTACCAGAATGCAGAGGAAGGAGGAAATCCATGAGACTTACAAGACGGCTGTTGTGCCTGCTGCTGGCGGTGATACTGGTTTTCAGCGTTCCGCTGGGAGCTATGGCAGAGGCACCGCCGGAGGAGAAAGAAGTACCGGAAGCAAGTGAAACTATGGAAGCAACGGAGGCGGTAGTGGAAACTACGGCACCGGAAGAAACAGAAGAAGCTACGGAGCCTTCCACAGAGGAACCAGCGGAAGATTCCACAGAGGAAACGGAGGCCCCAGCGGAGGACACCACGGACGAATCGGAAGATAACCGTCTCCTGGGTGCCGAAGCCTACGCCTCTACGCAAAAAAGTATCATGCTTTTCGACTTTGCGGACAACGGCGACTACACTACCCGGCTGAACTACCAGGTGTCTTGCACTTATAAACCCAACGGAAGCGGCACGACCCGGGCGGCCTATGTCAAGAACATGGGCTGGCACTTTGCGAGGTACGGCGGTGTTGCCCATGCGGATGAGCCGCTGTACTGCATTGAGCCTTGGCGCAATTATGCGGCCAGCACCAGCGGCAATTCCGTGGACCGGGATGTAACATTAAATGGAAGCGGCAGTACAACCGGCAGCAATGTCTGGTATGCGCTGCCCTCCGCTCGGCGGGAGGCTATCGGACTAATCCTTTTGTATAGTGACCAGCAGTGGAATCATTCTATCAGCGTCACGACTACAAAAAAGGACAGCAACCCCAATGTGCCACTGCGGGTTGCGACACAGATATTGATTTATGAAATCGTCTGTGGACTGCGTGACCCCAGCAGTTTTAACCGGAACAACTCCAACGAGTGCGGCACCGCTGGCGACGTGTTCTATAACGCGGCCGCTACTTCGGTGTCCGGGTTCATTTCCTGCTACAACAGTTTGGTTTCCGCAATTCAGTCCGCGAAGAAGATTCCCAGCTTTTGCGGCAGTTCCAGTAGCAGCGCACCCACGATTCAGCTCTCCGGGGATACCGGAAGTGCTTATGATTCCAACGGAGTCCTGCCCAATTTCAGCTTTTCCAACGGAAACGGAGCCAGTTTTTCCAAGAGCGGCAATACCCTGAACATTACAAGAACCGGGGATATTTCTGAATCCACGGTGTTCACCGCAACCCGCTATCTGCCCTCGGCTTCCAATTCCAGCT
>ERZ780168.3067-NODE-3067-length-13630-cov-5.879853_pt1 | contig 13630 bp, 15 predicted proteins | sample MGYA00510981_ERZ780168 | MGnify/ENA primary metagenome ERZ780168 (study PRJEB29588, sample SAMEA2158769) | human gut metagenome | biome: human gut; feature: human-associated habitat; material: faeces | place: Denmark | collected 2008/2010 ...
CCCCAGCCGCAGCAGCACATCAACGGGCGAGGCCAACAGCAGCTCGCCGTGGGGATAGACCGCTGCCAGCGCCATGGCCGCGATCTGCCAGACCGCCAGCCAGAAAAGCACCGCCCACAGGCGGAGGTCTGTTTTCCTGTCCATAGGCGGCGCTCCTTTCTATCGTAAATTCAGATATAGGCCAAGTGTAGCTCTGCCTGCGCGGATTTTCCGTTTTTATCCGCCGTAGTAAAAATCATCCCCAGGCAGAGTGCCGCCCACGGAGGAGGGCTCCGCTTCGGAAAGCACCTTCAGATAGCCAGAGAGCTTATCCTTCATCTCACTGCCGGTGAGACAGACGATGTTGCAGTAGGGCAGTGCCTTTTCCGCAACGGCGGCGTCCACGATGCTGTATTCGCCGATGAGCGCAGCGGCATCCGCGGTGTTGGCGTTCACCCAGTCGACGCTCGCGGCGTAGTCCTTGAGAAAGGCCTCCACGGCGGCAGGATTTTCCTCCACGACCGCGCGGCGGGCAACAATGACGCCCGTGATGAGCGCCGAGCCGTTATCGAGTGCGTCCCATTCAGCATTCAGATCGAGCGCCATGCGCAGGCCCTCGATCTTGCTCTGCGCCACGGTGACGAAGGGCTGGGGCAGGAGCGCAACGCTCGCCTGACCGGAAGCCAGCGCCGCGACACACTCGCTGTGCTCGCTCTTCCAGTCGATCGTCACATCGTTATCGGGATCGATGCCGTTTTCCGTGAGAAGATAGCGCAGGGCGTATTCCGGCGTAGAGCCCTTGCCCGCCGCCACGATGGTCTTGCCCTTCAAGTCGGCCATGGAGTGCACGCTCTCGCCGTTTTCCACGATGTAGAGAACGCCGAGCGTGTTGACCGCCAGCACCTCGATCTCGCCCTCCGTCTTATTGTAGAGCACGGCGGCGAGGTTCGCGGGCACGCAGGCCATGTCGAGCTCGCCCTTGAGGAGCGCGGGCGTCACTTCATCCGCAGAACCGGCAAGGGTAAAGGTATATTCATTGCCAGTCGTTTCGCCGCTTTCGCTGTCCTTCATCAGCTTCACAAGGCCCATGGCCGTAGGGCCTTTGAGCGCGGCGATGGAATAGTTCGCAGGGGTGAACTCCTCCTGCTCGGTCTGCTGGTCATCCTGCGCGTCGTTCGGCGTCTCATCCGCCTTCTGCCCGCAGGCGGCGAGCGAGAAGACGAGCGCAAGCGTCAGGCACAGGGCCAAGAGATGTTTGAGGTTCTTTTTCATTGGTTTTCTTCCTTTCCGATGCTGCCCTCGGGCGCATAGACCGTTTTGGCGGTGATGCCGTCCAGACGGCCGATCTTGCCCGACAGGGCGGAGATGACGTTGCCCGGCGCGTCGAGCGCCACGCTGATGATATTCACGCCCTTTTCGCGGTACGGCACGCCCATGCGCCCGATGATATACTGACCGTACTGGTGCAGAAGCTCGTTGAGCGGCTGGACAGAGCTTCCCCCGCGGACGATGATGGCCAGCACGGCGACTCTCGTTTCCATTAACGCATTCTCCTTTGTCAAAATAAAAATCATCCCTTCCGCCGTTCAGCAGAAGGGATGGAAACAGCAAATGACGACGCAGCAGGGCTGTGTCTTTGATTTCCCTCTTCTTGTGGCTCGGAACGCATCCTCGCTGTCAGAACGGTAGAATGAATCTGGTTCGCCGCCGGTCAGAGTAGTCTTCCCGAAAGGCAAAGCGATGATACCACACTTTCGCCGCAGCGTCAAGATGGAGGGACAATGGTATCGGATAAGCTGGAAAAAAGGCCAAAAGAAAACGTCCGTGAACAGTGCAAAGCATATAAATTCCATTGACTATTTCGACGTTATCTTATACGATATGATAAACGCACAAGTTTTATACGCAGGGCTGGATCCCGGCCCCGGGAAGTCAGCTCTGTGATCTCACAGGGCTGATTTTTGCTATTTGGGGAGAAATGAGAGGGAAGCGCATGCCATATTACGCACACATCCGGCAGGATGAAAACGGCCAGACCATCTATCAGACCGTCGCGGAGCACCTAACAGGTACAGCCGCGCTGTGCCGAGAGTTTGCCGCCGACTTCGGCGCAGAGGCGGACGGAGATCTGATGGGGCTCGCGCACGATCTCGGCAAATGCACTGACGCATTCCAGAAGCGCCTGCTTGAAGGTGGTCCCGTTGTCGACCACACCACGGCGGGGATGCTCACCTGTATAAAGATGAAGCGGCCCAGCGCCGCCGCGTGCGCCGCCGGTCACCACGGCGGACTTTTGGATGTTGGAAATCTGAGGACCGACCGCGCGGGCGAGGCCACGCTCTCCGGCCGGTTCAAAAAGGGCGTGGAGGGACACTATCTTGAGCGCTGCGGCGAGAGCGGCGTGACACTGCCAACTCTTCCGCCTGAGACGCCGGAACGGGATCCATTGAAAGCGTCGTTTCGGACAAGGATGCTCTATTCCTGTCTGGTGGACGCGGATTTTCTCGATACGGAGCGGTTCATGGACGGCGAACGCGGGCGCGGCGGATATGACGATCTTCCGACGCTGCTAAGGCGGCTGAAAGAATACATCGCGCCGTGGCAAAATCCCAAAACAGCGCTCAACAAGCTGCGCTGCAAAATTCTAAACAGCTGTCTGGATACAGGCAGTAAACCAAAAGGCATTTACACGATGACCGTGCCGACCGGCGGCGGAAAGACGGTCGCGTCGCTCGCCTTTGCGCTGCGGCACGCAGTGGCGCACGGGATGAAGCGGGTGATCTACGTCGTGCCGTACACGTCGATCATCGAGCAGAATGCCGAAGTATTCCGCGAGATCCTCGGCAACGGCAATGTGCTCGAGCATCACTCAGGTGTGCAGTTCGAGCTTTCCGACGGCGCGTCGCCCGAGGAGGTGCGCCGCGCGCTGGCGGCGGAAAACTGGGACATGCCGGTCATCGTCACAACGGCGGTGCAGTTTTTTGAGTCCATTTACGCAAACCGTTCGTCAAAATGCCGCAAGCTCCATAATCTTGCCGACAGCGTCATCATTTTTGACGAGGCGCAAATGCTGCCGCTTTGCCATCTGCGGCCCTGCGTGGCGGCGATGGCATCGCTTGCCGAGCAATTCCGTTCAACGCTTGTGCTGTGCACAGCCACGCAGCCGTCGCTCGGTGACCTGCTGCACACCTATGCGCCAAGACAGAACTGTGCCCGCAGACGGCGGAGGAATACGACAGCTTCCGCCGCGTGACGTTTCGGCAGGAGGGCATCTTGGAGGACGACGCGCTTGCGGAAAGGCTCAGCGAGCACCGGCAGGTGCTTTGCATCGTGAACAGCCGCAAGGCGGCGCAGAGCATCTTTGCGCGCTTGCCGCAGGAGGCGAGCTTTCACCTCTCGACGCTGATGGTGCCCGCACAGCGGCAGACGCTTCTCGATGAGATCCGGCGGCGCCTAAAGGCGGGGGAACCGTGCCGCGTCGTGTCGACCTCGCTGATCGAGGCGGGCGTGGACGTGGACTTTCCCGCGGTGTACCGCGAGCTGGCTGGGCTGGATTCCGTCTTGCAGGCGGCGGGGCGCTGCAACCGCGAGGGGAAACGAGCACCGGAGGAAAGCATCGTCACCGTCTTCGAGCGGGCAGAACTGCCGCCAATGTTGTTCCGCACAGCAATCGGCGCTACGCGCGAAGCATTGATGAACAGCTGCGATATCGGCGCGCGGGAGACGATGCAGAACTATTTCGACGCGCTGCGCAGCTTGAGCGGAGAAACACTCGACAAGTCGGGTGTTATCAAGGCGTTTGAAAAGGGCATCAACGGCTGCGAACTGCCGTTTCGCACCGTGGCGGAGAATTTTCATCTGATCGATCAGAACACGCGCACGGTCTATGTCCCGTTTGGCGGCGGAGCGGCGCTCATCGAACGGCTGAAAGCGGGCGAGTGCTCCAAAGAGCTCTACCGCAAGCTGGGGCGCTACGCAGTCTCGGTCTACGAACCGCATTTTCAAAAGCTCTATGCCGCGGGCGCGCTGCTGACGGCGCGAGAGGTCCCTGCGCTGGATGAAGACAGTGCGATCTTAAACGATATGAGTCTGTACAGCGAAATGACCGGCCTGACGCTGGAACCGGAGACGGGGAAAGCGGAGTTTATCTGAAAAATGGGAGAAGGACGGTTTCCCGTCCTTCTCCCTGTAATCAAAATTACTCCTAAACTCATTTCAATCCGCACCATATTGCTGGCGACCCGAAAAATATAACACTAAACCTCCAATTTGTCAACGCAAATTTAATTACTCCTAAACTCGAAGTTGACGCAAAATCACAAGAAGATTATAATGAAATCAGATGAAATAGAGAAAGGAGTGGTTCAATGGCAATTCAAGTAGAAGTCTGGGGCGATTACGCATGCTTCGCCAGACCTGAAATGAAAACAGAGCGCGTCAGCTATGACGTGATGACGCCGTCAGCAGCGCGCGGGCTGCTGGAAAGCATCTACTGGCACCCAGGGCTCCGTTGGGTAATCGACCGCATCCATGTGTGCGCCCCCATCCGCTTCACCAATATCCGCCGCAACGAGGTCAAAGATGTCATCAGCGCCCGCAGGGCAAAGACCGTGATGGAAAAAGGGCAGGGGGAGCTGTACCTCGCCGCGTCGGAGAGCATTCAGCAGCGCGCGGCTATGGTGCTGCGGGACGTACACTATGTCATCGACGCGCACTTCGACATGACAGACGCCGCCGCGCCCGGCGACAATCCCGGCAAGTTTCAGGACATGATCAAGCGACGGCTGGAAAAGGGGCAGTGTTACAGCATGCCGTATTTCGGCACGCGGGAGTTTCCCGCGCAGTTCCGGCGCTGCACGGAATCGCCGCCGTGCCCTGACGAGCTCAAAGGCACGCGCGACCTCGGCTGGATGCTGTGGGACCTCGATTACAGCGATCCAGCGGACATCACACCAAAGTTTTTCCGCGCGAGCCTTGTCGATGGTGTGATGACTGTTCCGCCGCCGAACAGCGGGGAGGTGAGAGGATGATCTTGCAAGCGCTGACGCGGTACTATGAAGACCTCCTCTCGCGCGGCGAGATCGCCGCGCCCGGCTGGGCCCCTGCCAAAATCAGCTTCGCACTCTGTTTGAATGAAAACGGCGAACTGACACAGGTCGTGCCGACGATGGAGGAAGTACCGAAGGGGAAGAAAACCGTTTTGCAGCCGCAGTCTAAGCCATTACCCGCACCGGTAAAACGCGCTTCTAATATCGCATCAAATTTCCTTTGGGACAATTCCTCCTATCTTCTTGGTATCGACCAAAAGGGCAAGCCGGAACGCAGCCGCGAGTGCTTTGCCGCCGCGGCAAAGCTGCACCACGCGGTGTTAGACGGTATCGATTCGCCCAATGCCCGCGCAATACTGGCATTTTTCGACACTTGGGAACCGGAACGCGCGGCAGAGCATCCGGCGCTCATCAGGCAGCTCGACGATGTGACCGCGGGCGGCAACCTCGTCTTTCGCGTGGATGGCCGCAAGGTCGAGGAGGATGCCGCTATCCGCGAGGCATGGCAGCGGTATCGGGACGGCGGCGAGAGCGGCGTCAAGATGCAGTGTCTCGTGACCGGAAAAGAGGATGAGATCGCTGCTGTGCACCCGTCGGTCAAGGGCGTGCGGGACGCACAGTCCAGCGGCGCGGCGCTGGTATCGTTCAACGCGTCGGCGTTCTGCTCCTACGGACGGGAGCAGAACTACAATGCCCCAGTCGGCAAATACGCCGCCTTTGCCTACACCGCCGCACTGAATCATCTGCTTGCGGACAGCGACCACGTCCAGCACATCGGCGATACGACAGTCGTCTGCTGGGCAGAGGGCGCAGATGATGCCTATCCCGGCTTTTTCAGCGCCGTGATTGGCGGCGGCACATACGGCGGCCTGTCGGACAATGATCTGCGCGCGGCGCTCAAGCGTCTGGCGAATGGGCTGCCGTGCGACGACCTCGGCGTCGACCCGAATCGACCGTTTTACATTCTCGGTCTCGCGCCCAACGCGGCGCGCCTTTCCGTCCGCTTCTTTCTGCGCGACAGCTTCGGAAAGCTGATGGAGAATGTAAACGCGCACTATGAGCGCATGGAGATCGTGCGCCCCGCCTATGAAAAATTTAACTACCTGCCATTGTGGTCGCTGCTGAGGGAAACGGTGAACCTAAATTCCCGTGATAAAGCGCCTTCGCCCGCGATGGCCGGCGCGACGGCGCGCGCCATATTTTCCGGTGCGCGTTATCCCGCATCGCTGCTTGAAGCGGTAATGCTCCGCATCCGTGCAGAGCGAAACATCACTTGGGGCAAGGCCGCCATCATCAAGGCATATTATCTCAAAAATCCGCATGAGGACTGTCCAAAGGAGGTTTTGACCGTGAGTCTCAATGAAGCGAGCACCAACCCCGCCTATACGCTTGGACGGCTGTTCTCCGTCTACGAGGCGGTGCAGCAGGCCGCGAACCCTGGCATCAACGCAACGATCAAGGATAAATATTTCAACTCTGCCGCGGCGATGCCCACAAGCATTTTTCCGGTGCTGAACAATCTTTGTCAAAAGCATCTGCGCAAGCTCGACGCAAGACAGCGCGTCTACTATGACAAGCAGATCATGAAGCTCAAAGGCGTGCTCAATGAAAACTATCCCGCGCGCATGACGCTCGCTCAGCAGGGTTCGTTCGACCTTGGCTACTATCATCAGACGCAGAAGCGCTATACGAAAAAGGAGGAGAAAGAAAATGTCTGATCCCATCAAGAACCGTTATGAATTTGTGGTGCTGTTCGACGTGGAAAACGGCAATCCGAACGGTGATCCCGATGCGGGCAATATGCCGCGCGTCGACCCCGAGACCGGCTATGGCCTTGTGACGGACGTTTGCCTCAAGCGCAAGATCCGAAATTATGTTGAAATGGCAAAAGAGGATGCAGATCATTATCATATCTACATCAAAGACGGCGTACCGCTGAACTCGAGCGATAAAGAGGCCTGTGCCTACGTCGGCGCAGACCCCGATAAGCTGAAGGAAGCCAAGAAAAAGGACGAGCATCTGGATGAAAAAATTCGCGACTTCATGTGTTCCAATTTCTACGATATCCGCACGTTCGGCGCGGTGATGACGACCTTTACCAAGGGTGCGCTCAACTGCGGTCAGGTGCGTGGGCCGGTGCAGCTCGGCTTTGCCCGAAGCATCGATCCCATTCTGCCGCAGGAGGTGACCATCACGCGCGTCGCCATCACGACCGAGGCGGACGCGGAAAAGAAGAACACCGAAATGGGCCGCAAGTACATCGTGCCTTATGGCCTCTACCGCGCGGAGGGCTATGTGTCGGCGAATCTCGCGCGCAAGACGACCGGCTTTTCGGAAGAGGACCTCGAACTCCTGTGGACGGCTATTTTGAACATGTTTGAAAACGACCATTCCGCCGCGCGCGGCAAGATGGCCGTGCGCGAGCTCATCGTCTTCAAGCACAACTGCGAGCTCGGCTGCGCTCCGGCGCACAAGCTCTTTGACCTTGTCAAGGTCGAACACAAGGACGGCGTGACCGCGCCGAGAAGCTACGGCGACTACACTGTCAGCGTGGATGAAACGCACCTTCCCTCCGGCGTGACTTGCACGCGGATGGGGTGATCTATCAGGACGAGGACTTCCTCCAGCTTTCCGGCTTACAGCATTTCAAATTCTGCCGCCGCCAGTGGGCACTCATCCATGTAGAAAAGCAATGGGCGGAAAACTACCGCACAACGGACGGCGCGATCATGCACGAAAACGCGCACGACGGCTCATTCACCGAAAGCAGGGGCGACCTCGTCATCACGCGCGATATGCGCGTCTTTTCCCGCACGCTCGGCGTATCAGGCGCGTGCGACGTGCTGGAATTCCGCCGCGGCGAGACGGGCATTCCGCTCAAAGGCCGCGAGGGCCTGTGGCAGCCCTATCCCGTGGAGTATAAGCGCGGAAAGCCGAAAGAGGGCACGGAAGACACGCTCCAGCTCTGTGGACAGGCGATGTGCCTTGAAGAAATGCTCTGCTGCGAGATCCCGCGCGGTGCGCTCTATTACCGCGAGCCGCGGCGGCGCACGGAAGTCGACTTCACCCCCGCGCTGCGGCAGGAGGTGCGTGCCCTCCTTGAAGAGATGCATGCGCTCTATGCGCGCGGCAGCACGCCAAAGGTAAAGCCAACAAAGGGCTGCAACGCCTGCTCGCTAAAAGGATTGTGTCTGCCAAAGCTGATGAGAGGCAAGTCCGTTTCCGCGTATCTGCGCGGCGCAATGGAGGGAGAGCGATGAGACAGCTTTTGAACACGCTTTTTGTCACATCGGAGGACATTTACCTCTCGCTGGACGGGGAAAACGTTGTGGCGAACCGCGGCGGGGAAGCGGTCGCCCGCTATCCGCTGCACACGCTGCAAAGCATCGTCTCATTTTCCTACGCGGGCGCGTCGCCCGCCCTGATGGGCGCATGCGCGCAGCGGGAGATTGGACTTGCGTTCTGCTCGCCGCGCGGGAAATTTCTCGCCCGTGTAGCAGGTCAGGCGCAGGGGAACGTCTTGCTGCGGCGGATGCAGTACCGCGTGGCGGACGACCCGTCGCAGAGCTGTCGCGTCGCCGGAATGATGATCTTCGGCAAGGTCTACAACGCAAAATGGAGCGTGGAGCGCACGCGCCGCGACCACGCCATGCGCATTGACGAATCGCGCTTTTCAGCCGTGTCCGACCAATTACAGGGGCTTCTGCCGCAGATCGCAGCGGAGACGTCGCTCGACAGTCTGCGCGGCCTCGAGGGCATCGGTGCCACGGCATATTTCAGCGTGCTGGACGACATGATCTTGCAGGGGAAAGAGACGTTTTTCTTCCGCGAGCGCAGCCGCCGTCCGCCGCTCGATGCGTTCAACGCGCTGCTGTCGTTTGCTTACAGTCTGCTCGCGCACGACTGCGCCTCGGCGCTTGAAAGCGTAGGGCTGGACGCCTACGTCGGATATCTCCACCGCGACCGGCCAGGGCGGGAGTCACTGGCGCTCGATTTGATGGAGGAGCTGCGCCCGTGCTTTGCCGACCGCTTTGTGCTCACGCTCATCAACAACCGTGTGCTCAAAGCGATCGATTTTGACTTCCGCGAGAGCGGCGCGGTGCTGCTGACGGACACAGGGCGCAGGACGTTCCTGCAGAAGTGGCAGGAGCGAAAAAAGGAGACCATCACGCATCCGTTTCTCGAGGAAAAGATACCGTGGGGTCTGGTACCGTATGTACAAAGCCTGCTGCTCGCGCGGTACCTGCGCGGCGACTTGGACGACTATCCGCCGTTTTTATGGAAGTGAGGCGCCTATGCTGGTTCTGATCACCTACGATGTGAACACGAGCGACGCCGCCGGACGCGGGCGGCTGCGCAGAATCGCAAAGGAATGTGTCAATTACGGTCAGCGCGTGCAGAATTCGGTGTTCGAATGCCTGCTGGACACGGCGCAGTGCCGGAAGCTGCAAAATGAACTCTGTAAGATCATTGACCCAGAAAAGGACAGCCTTCGATTTTACTACTTGGGCAAGAAGTACGAGAATAAAATCGAACACTTCGGCTGCAAGCAGACGTATCTGCCCGAGGAACCGATGATCTTATAGTGCGAAGCACAAGTGCGCAGAGATCACTTGGGCGGTTCGCACCCAAAATCCGCATGGTTTTCCTGCATCAAAAAGGAGCAGAATGCCCTGACAGGCGGCATTCTGTGCAAAAGCATCTGAAATTTGTCTGTTATCGCAAAAATGTGCATAGTGATTTGTACACTTTTGCTGTCGCGCCCCGCAAGGGGCGCGTGGGTTGAAATTCTTGTCGCTTACCCCGTCGCACTTTTTCCCCGCGTCGCGCCCCTTGCGGGGCGTGTGGATTGAAACGCTCCCGGATTCTCATTGCCGTATCCCTCCATAAAAAGGAAGTCTCTGCCAACCGGCAGAGACTTCCTTCCATTTTTCTATTTTACTGATCAAAGCTTGGGTTTACGTAGTAGACGTTTTTCTCGTCCAGGCGGTCCTTGGCGAGGCGCAGGCCTTCACCGAAGCGCTGGAAGTGCACGATCTCGCGCGCACGCAGGAATTTGATGACATCACTCACGTCCGGATCGTCGGAAAGGCGCAGAATGTTGTCATACGTCACGCGCGCCTTCTGTTCTGCTGCGATGGCGTAAGGACAACATTTGATATTTCCGCAGCCGCGCTCTTTAATGCTCCAGCAAGATTCCCGCTCGCTTTTGTATCTGCTTTTCGATCATTCTCAACCGTTTGGGCGGAAGATTGTAGCGGGAGTGCTTCTTAAAATGGAATGTCAACAGATGGCGCAGCTTTTCGCGCAGTTCCGGCGTCAGAACGCTCTTCGCCGTGCCGAGAAAATCATCGTACACGCTGGGGTACAGTGTTTCGATATATTCCTCCAAAGCGGTACTGTCAGCCCATGCGTCTGTACCGGCAAAGTTGAACAAGGAATTGCCGTGGTCAAACAGGGGAGCGGGGGAGGTGATCGCGTTGGTCCGGTTATCGACCAGCACGCCGAAATTGCCGAAGTGTCTGTCTGTATTACAGATCACCGCGTCAAACACCAGCATCTCATTCAGCGCGTTCACAAATTCCGGCCCCAGCTTTTCATAATACGCTCTGACGGCTTTCAATCCTCCCTTGGAAACAAGATGTCCAATAGGAAGGTAGGCATACTCCTTACTGGTAAAAAGCTCGCAGGTGGAGCAGAGAATACCTTTCCATTTCGATAAGCCGTAGGGAATGGCGCGAATGTCCATCGCGGCTGCCACCTGCGCCGCGTAAAATTCCGAGTACGGCTCATTGCCGGTGTTAGATGCCCCCTCGGTGCCACCCTTGTAAAGATAGACTTTGCCGCCGATACGGCGCCAGCATTTGCGAAGCATCCCGTTAGTGGTAAATTCAGGGCTTGAGAACAGCGATGCCCTGACCTTGCTGCCATAACCGGTAAAAGCAAGTTCTGCTAAAATATTGCTGAAGCGATTATCATAGAGGTTCGCCTGAGCAAATGAAGCTTCATCACCGTCTTTTACGACCCAATAGCAGTCGTTGAGCGACAGACCCTTGCAGACATCAATAATACCGAGCGGACGGTTCAAGTTCAGCCCGCTCTTTGCCAGAAGGTCATGAACAAAGGCTCTATTCTTAGGAATCGTTCGATGCCGCAGCCAACGGCCTAAGCCCTCCGGCGTCAACGTCATATCCAGCGGAAAAAGTTTTTTGTTTTCTTCATCCATCCAAAGGATCTGTATCTCTGGTTCGCTGGTATCAGTTGTCGCGGAGAATTTAACCAGCGGTTTATCAAATTGCTTTAGAATATAATCCATAGTCATTCCCCTTGAAACCAACTAACGTGATGCTATTATAACACACATCGGTAAATTTGAAAACTGAAACGTTAGTAAGAAGCGAAACCGAGCAATTCAAAAAAACTCGGTTTCGCTTCTTTCAAAAATTCCAATGAATCTCAATCGGAACATCCTGTGTGCCTTGGACTCGCTTGCCCACAGTGATGACTGCCATCTCTCTCTTTCGGTGCCCAATTCGGACACCTTTTTATTTTTGGATTCCTGCCATTGCATCATCGAGGGCATCCCAAAAATCTATTTCGTTGACGATTACCACGCGAGCGCCCTCTTTTCTGAGCGCCATTGATTCTTCTATTTTCCTGCCATAGCAAGCATATGCCCAACAAGAGTTGCCCGCATTGCCAACAATCAAATAATCGGTTTTACTGCTGACCGATGCGCGCATCGTTCCTCCGACTTCAGCGACCAGCGCAGCTATTTTGTTGCGTTTAGCTTGGCGAGATTCGCCGGTAAAGCAGAATATCTTTCCCTGAAAAGTTATCTCCGGATAGGTAGCGCAAATCCCTGCGACGCTGTACTTTTCACGCAGACCGGAAAAGTCCTTTTCGGACAGGTTGTAAGACGATGTGAAATCAATCACATTGCTAAAAAACGCTATGAGCTGCTCGCGCTCTTCCTGCGTGATCTTCCCGTCCTCAAGAATGGTATAAAGCATGGAGCAGATTTCGTCAAAGGGATATGTTCCGTTTAGGAATTCGTTGGCGTCGATCCATTTCTTGAGGGAAAGAATCTCTTTGTCGCTCAGCTCCCCGTCTGCCATAATACCGTGGATCAGTCCCTGCAAAAACTGAATCGAAGAGGTCGTCGCATCATAGTAAGAACTGTTATCGGCAAAGTTGCTGCACAACCACAAAATGTCTTTGGATTCATCGGGGGCGATAACCCCATCGGCTAAAGCCTCGTCAATGACCGGCAGCAGTTCAGAGAAAGGATGCCGGTCGCGTAGATGTGCATGAAGCTCACACCAGTGTGTCAACTCGACCAGCTCGCTGCCGCTCACGTCGGTATCAGAGCTGATTCCCGCAACGATACAACGCAGTGTATTGATGGCCTTGTGCAGCTCGGCGGGGGTAGTAAAAGCTCTATACTCTTCCAGCTCTTTCATATCTCGCTCCTCCGGTGTCCAGTCAGGACATCTTTTTTATTTTTGATTTAGCTTTTTCAGCATGAATCTGACCACATCGGTCTGGGCGCTGTCGTCCATCATGGCAAAGAAATCCACGAATAGCTGAAAGCGTTCGTCAATGGTCTGCGTTGCGCGGCCAGTCTCCCCCAGCAGGTCAGATGTGGTGCAGCCAAGGTACTGCGCAAGTTGCTGCATCTTGGCGACGGACGAGGTCTGTCCCCTCTTGATGTCCGTCACAAAGCTGGTGTCGACACCGCTGTCGCGGCAGGCGTTTGTGGGCTTGACGCCCTTTTGTGCGCAATATCGTTCGATATTTTTCACAAAAAGTTCCCTGTCCAATGGAATCTCCCTTTATGTGTAATTGGAGATTACGCATAATATTTAATGTTACGTATTTATTGCCTTTGCAGTGCGTAAACACGGGTTTAGAATCATCTTACAAAGAAAAAAGAAAAGACGAAGGGAGGACAACGCATGAACATCATCGCAGCTCCTCACGCAGACGATTGGCGACCGATTCGCAGAAGAGGTCGAACTCCTCGTCCAATCTTTTCTTGAGCAGCTCAGCATCGACACGGGAAAAGGTCGCATTCAGAGCTTCGGAGACATTCTCCTGATAGATTCGGCAAAAGCGCGCAATGTCAGCCTTAAAAGAATCAGTCATAGCAATCCCCACTTCTCAAATTCAATATGGAGCGACCGGCGTGCGACGGATCCATCTTAAAGCGATTCTTGTCTAAAGGACGTTCGACTCGTCCTCGCTCCCTTATCCCTTTGCTTTTAGCAAGTTACACTAATTCATAGTCAGAATATCACACAAACCACCAAAATACAAGAGAGGAAAGGTATATCTTTTGGTGAAAATGCAAGCCGGGGAGCTGCGCGAGATGAACGTCGTTCTCGACTGGTATCCGAACGCTTTGCACGCGTTTATGTATGTAGCTATTGACAAGGGCTATTACGAGGAAGAGGGACTCAAAGTAAATATCCGCTTCCCGTCCAACGCGAACGACGCCATCTCGATGGTAGCAGCGGGTAAAGCTGACATAGGGCTCTATTATCAGCAGGATGTAATTCAGGCGAGGGCAAATCAGAGCGTGCCTGTAAAGTCGATAGGCG
>ERZ780168.3074-NODE-3074-length-13598-cov-2.935022_pt1 | contig 13598 bp, 10 predicted proteins | sample MGYA00510981_ERZ780168 | MGnify/ENA primary metagenome ERZ780168 (study PRJEB29588, sample SAMEA2158769) | human gut metagenome | biome: human gut; feature: human-associated habitat; material: faeces | place: Denmark | collected 2008/2010 ...
GGCATCAGAGGCATCGGCGGCGGCTTCCGGAAACTGGTAGAGCAGGCTCACCATCCAACTCTGCACCGCCACCGTGGGCGGGGTAAGAATCAAGGCACGCACCATGCTTTTTTCGGTGTTCTCTGCCCGCAAAAACACCCCACACCAGAGCACCAGCACCCCTGCCGCCAGCCACCGGAGGGCACGCTGTTGGCCCGTCATGCGTTTTCCTCCGCAGGCGTAGCCCTGCCCCACAGCCGCCCGGCCAATTGACGCACCACCTGCACCAGCACGCAGAACCGGAACATTGCCGCTGCCAACCAGACCAGAAGCACAAGGGCATCAAACCGGGAGATGTTACCAAGCCTGCCCGCCTGCAAAAGCTCGATACCGGGCAGGGCATTCCCTGCCCCAAACACCAGTTCCATGCAGAGTGCAAAGCTGCCAGCCAGTATAAAAGCTTTCACCGGAAGCCAGACAGCGCCCCGCACCTGCTTTGCCGGGCAGAACATCGGCGCGCGCAAGCCGCGCCGCGTACTCAGCTCGATGTATGTCAGCCTGTTCTGGGCGCTTTCCTTCGGTGTGGTCTTCGGCGTGCTCTCCTGCGTCTTCGGCACGCAGCTTCTGGAGCTCTATTCGCCGGACCCTGCTGTGATTCAGGTCGGCCTGAACCGCATGTACATCGTCTGCGGCCCGTATTTCCTCTGCGGCATCATGGATGTGATGACCGGCGTTCTGCGCGGCGTCGGCTATTCGCTGCTGCCGATGATCGTCTCGCTGATGGGCGCGTGCGTGTTCCGCATTTTCTGGGTGATGACGATATTCGCGGCCAACCGCACGATGGATTGCCTGATGATTTCCTACCCCGTTTCGTGGGCGCTGACCTTCCTCGTGCTGGTGGTGATCTTCGCGGTGCTTTGGAAAAAGAAGATCCGGCCGCGCTATACGCCGGAGGAATTGGCGGCGCGATAAAACAGCAAAACCGACCGATGGTCATTCGGTCGGTTTTTTCTTTTTCGGCTGACAAAGAACGAAACGCCGCAGAACGCATGCCGTCCCCGCTTGGCGCTTTGAAATGCGTTCCTTCGTTTCTAAAGGGGTTTGATCGGTTCGATAAGCCGGAAGTTGGATTATAAAGGTCTTTGCAAATACACCATATCTACCAACTGTATTCCGCTCTCATAGATTGGGTGGTCGTAATTATCTGTAAAAAAATTGGGTATGATGCGTGAACGAACAAAACCACACTTTTCATAAAATGGGATTGAAAGCGGACTATCTCCTGTTCCCACTTGCAGAATTGCGTATTGTTCCCTGTAATTATCAATAATAAACTCAATTAAGGCTCTTGCATAGCCTTTGCCTTGATATTCTGGAACTGTAGCAATATTCTTGATTTCAAGCATGTTATTTCCTTCATCGGTTATGACACACTCGCACTTTACCCCATTGTCATCAAGTACATACATCTTGCCTTTATCAAGATAACGGTCAACCATATCTTCCTGTTCATCTGCTAATAGGAGCAAATCCAGATATTGTCTTTTATTTTCTTTAACTTCAACAATTTTCATTAATCACACCTTCATATCCCGATTTATCGTTCATCTTCACCTCCGAATTATACCATAAAGCGGGAAACGCGAAAAGCCCGAACCTTCTTCTACCGACAGAGCGCAAAACGCCGCAGGGTGCATGTCGTCCCCGCTCGGCACTTGGAAATGCGTTCCTTCGTTTCTAAAGGAATTTGATCGGTTCGATAAGCCGGAATTTATCACTCTAAAATAAATGGGAGCGTAATCATAATAATTCCAAACAGGGCAAATGAAATACCACCAATTTTTGCGACTTTTAAGTAGAATTCAGACGGTTCATCTGCCCGATAAGATTTCCATTCTTCTGTCAATTTCCATACTAAGTCTGGCTTCAAAAAGATAAACATACCTAATGCAAAAATTATGATTCCGCCACAAATAGGCCACAACATATTCACCATCTCCTTCATCAAATTCCGATTTATCGTTCATCTTCACCTCCGAATTATACCATAAAGCGAGAAACGCGAAAAGCCCGAACAGTTTTCTGTCCGGACTTTTTCGCTATGCTCAAATTGATTTGATCCTTTTCGGTTTCCGGCGCTCGGCCATACGATTTCGCAAGCCCTTGCCATAGCTTACGCCAGACTGAACGCCGCAAGGAAGAAGAACAGCACGACGGCCAGCACCGTGCCCAGCGACAGCGTGGTGGAAACATACTCCGCGTCGTCGCCAAGGTCGGCGAACAGCGGGATGATGAACGGCGCGGGCAGCGTATATTGCAGCATCAGCGCCAGCAGCAGCCCCTTGTCAAACGGAATCACGGCGAACAGAATTCCCGAAACCGCCGCGCAGACGACGGCCAGCACGCCCAGCCGAAGCCCCATCGTCGTCAGCACCGGGCGGAGAAGCGCGCGGCTGACGTGAAGCTGATAGCCCATGACAATCAGAATCAGCGCGGAGGTCGGCGCGGTGATAAAGCTCAGCAGCGAGGTCACGATCTCCCCTGCCGCCGTGCCGTCGATGGCCTTATGCACGCCCAGCGCGCCCAGAACAATGCCCAGCAGCATGCCGATGCAGGCTTTGTTGGTCAGCATGTTTTTGACGATGAACTGGGGCGTCATTTTCTCGCCGCCCGCCGCCTTGAGCGCCGTCAAAAAGACAGTGTAGGCGAACATCGTCTGGCCGATATCGACCATGGCGTATGTCTTGGTTTGATCCGCGCCGCAGAGCAGCGCATAGAGCGCATAGCCGAGCATGCCGCCCTCCGCGCTGGTCATCAGCAGCGGCATGAATCGGTCATACGGCTTCACGAACCGGCGCAGGCCGTAGCCCGCCGCCAGCGCCGCGCCGTATCCGGCGAACACCAGCGCGAACACCAGCAGCATCCGCCTGCCGTATTCGGCGGTGAAAAACGCCTGAAACAGCACGACCGGCAGCAGAATATCGCCGATGATGTTTTTCAGCCCCGCATGTTGGTCGTCGCTTAAAATGCCCTTTGTCGCGCAGACGCGGCCGAGCGCGATCATCACCAGCACGGGCAGAACCTTAGCGAGAATTTGCGTAATCATGTGTACAGACCCTTCCTATCGAAAGGAAAAGGCTGCAAAGCAGAATTTGCCTTGCAGCCTCCTTTGTTGTAACTTTAGTGTGAATTACTTGGTGTGGATCGCGTCGGTGTAGAACTCGAACGCTTCCTTATCGGTCGCCTTCTGGTGAACGATCATGTGGATCGCCTTCGCCATCTCGACCGGGTGATTGCTCTGGAAGATGTTGCGACCCATATCCAGACCGCGCGCGCCGCCCTGAATGGAGCGATACGCCAGCGTCAGCGCCTCATCCTCCGGGAGCTTCTTGCCGCCGGCGACGACGATCGGCACCGGGCAGGCCGCGACGACTTCCTCGAAGTTGTCGCAGTAGTAGGTCTTGACGAGCTGCACGCCCATCTCGGCCACAATGCGGGTCGCGAGCTTGAAGAAGCGGTCGGTGCGCTCCATGTCCTTGCCGACGGCCACAACGCCCAGCGTCGGGATGCTGTAACGCATGCCCGCGTTGATGCAGCGGCTCAGGTTGTCGATGGAGGAGAGCTGGCCGTCCGCGCCGATGAAGGTCTGAACCGCCATGCAGTCCGCGTTCATGCGGATCGCGTCTTCCACGTCCACGGCCAGGCACTCGTGGCTCAGGTCGTCGTTAATCATGGAAGAGCCGCTGGTCACGCGCAGCGCAATGCCCTTCTTGAAGGTCGGGGACACGCAGGTGCGAATCGCGCCGCGGGTGCCCATGAACACATCCACCTGCTCCTGAAGCTTCGGGATCACCAGATCCAGACGCTCCAGACCGGCGGTCGAGCCCATGAAGTAGCCATGGTCAAACGCAAACATCACAGTGTTGCCGCTGACCGGGTCAAAGATATTGGAAAGGTGACGCTTCATGCCCCAATCCGTGTTATTCGCGCCCTTCACATGGAAGCTGCCCTGATTGCCAAACGGAACATCCGTATGATAATCCTTCGCGACCTTCAGTCCGTCCTTATCTGCCATTGGAATCAATCTTCCTTTCTGAAAACGGTCCATTTGTGAGCTTCTAACAGAGGCGAACGCCGCGTCATGCCGCAGCCTCCACCACAAAGGGAGGAGCCCCGAAGGGTTCCTCCTTGGAGATGCCATGTTTGGGATTAGAAGTTGTAATCCGCCACGTTCTCCGCCGTGAAGACAACGCGCTCCGGCAGCAGCACGACGCCGTTGTTCTCCGCAGCAGTCTCCTGACCGGCGACGAGCGCGTCGTTGGCCAGCACTTCGACGGTGCCGATGGACGGGATGTCGATCTTATCGCCGACCTTCACGGTGTTGCCCGCGGAGATGTAAGCGGCGAGGTAGCAGCCCATCGCGCCCTGGATGCCGCAATCCCACAGACCCCAGCGGGTGCAGATGCCGTTCTCCAGGTAAGAGGTCATGCCGGACGGGGTGCAGAAGCCGGTGATGGTGATGTCCTTCGCGGTCAGACCCTTGTTCTCCGCGGCCTTGCACTGGCCCGGCAGAGCGGTGGAGTCGTTGCAGATGATCACATCGACGTCAGCATACGCATCGAGGATGGACTCGCCAACGCTGACGGACTGAGCCGGATCCTGGTTGGAGTAGTACGGATCATGCACCGCAACCCAAGTCGGATACTTTTCCTTGATGTAAGCGTCGCCGGCGACGTACCAGGAGTTCTGGTCAGACACGGACGGGTTGGAGAAGTGCCAGACGTACTTGACTTCGCCGTTCACGTCCACGCCGCGCTCCTTCAGGGAGTCAACCGCCATTTCCACCAGCATCGGGCCGAGGACGTCGGCGGTGCCCTGAGAGACCATCAGCGCACGAGCGTTCGGAGAGACGTCAGAGTCCCAGGTGCTGACATAGATGCCCGCGTCCTGAGCTTCCTGGAGCTTCTCGTCAAGGCCGGTCGCATCGACGGAAGAGATGCAGATCGCGTCCACACCCTTGTCGATCGCCTGCTGGATCAGCTCCAGCTGGGTGGTGACGTCAGCGGTCGGGGCGCCGATGTAATCAACGGTCAGGCCCCACTCTTTCGCGTACTTCTGCGCGCCGTCATTCGCGGCCTCGAAGAACGAGTTGCCGGAAACCTTCGGGATGAAGGCGACGGTCATGCCGTCCACCGGGCTCTTGCCTTCGGCAAAAGCGGCGGAGCACAGCGTCAGAGCCATGCACAGCACGAGAAGCATAGACAGGATCTTTTTCATGTTTAGGTTCCTCCTACGTTTTATTTATCTCAAGAGGTGCTCGACGGCGCCCCCTGAAATGCGTGACATTCAGCCTTTCTTCCTTTTGAACAGGTGAGAAAGCATGTGCTGACCGGCGATTTCGCGCCCCAGAACGACCACAACCAGAATCAGGCCGATCGGCAGATCGAGGTTCTGCGTGCTCACGCCGAAGCAGAGCGGCAGGCCGTAGCGCAGGATGCAGATAATCAGCGACGCGAGCACCGTGCCGATGATGCTGCCCTTGCCGCCCGTGTTCAGCGTGCCGCCGAGCACGACGGCGGTGATGATGGCCAGCGTATAGCCGGAGCCGAGGTCGTATTTCGCGGAGTTGACGTTCGCAGTCAGCAGCGTGCCCGCAATCGCGGCGCTCACCGCCGAGAGGACGTAGGTGCTCATAATGGTCGCGCGGGTGTTGATGCCGGAGTATTCCGCAGCCTGCGGGTTTACACCGATCAGGAACAAGCGCTCGCCGTACTTGGTGCGGTGGAGAATCCACATGCACAGCAGGATGAGCACGACATAAATGACGATCTGCGTCGGAATACCGAAGATGTTGCCCTTGCCGAGGAAGCGGAAGCTGACGAATTTGCCCGCCTCGTTCTTCGCCGGGAAGCCGCCGATGCCCTGATACGCCGGGGTCGCGGACATGCCGGAGACCATCAGCGCAATGCCGGAATACAGGAAGCTGCCGCCCAGGGTGACGACCATCGGCTGAACGCCGCAGTAGGCGACGAAGAAGCCGGAGAGCGCGCCGCACAGCGCGGCAACCACCACGGCAATCGCCACGGCCGCCCAGATGTTCAGCCCCGCGTCGCTCCAGAGCACGCCGATGATGATGCTGCTCAGGCCGATGATGGCGGGCGCCTGAATGTCAATGCCGCCGGTAATCATAACCATCGTGACAAACAGCGAAATGATGCAGACGCTGATGTAGTTGACGATGCTGTTCATAATGGACTGCGGACGCAGGAACTTCGGGTTGGCCGCGCCGAACACCACAAATTCCAGAATCAGGAAGATCACCAGAAACATTTCCCAGTGCTTAAAAACCTTTTTCAGCATGTCCTTCATGCCTTCGCGCCTCCTTCTTGATCCGCCGTTCTGGACAGAAGGCGCTTTCTGCGAGTCATTTCAATGGAGCGGCGCTGCGCCAGCGCGTCGATGACGACGATGACGATCAGCATCGTGCCGGTGATGGTGTTGTTGTAGGTGGACGGCAGGCCGATGAAGACCAGCAGTCGGCCGATAGAGGACATAATGACCGCGCCGATGGCCGCGCCGACCACGTTGCCCAAGCCGCCGGAGAGCGAAATGCCGCCGAGCACGCAGGCCGCGATGGCGGTCATCTCGTAGCCGTTTCCGGCCACGGTCATCACCTGACCGTACTTGGAGGCGAACACAAAGCCGCCCAGACCCGCGAACAGGCCGCAGAGCACATACGCCAGAATCTTCGTGCCCAGCACGGAGATGCCGACCAGGTTCGCGCCGCCCGCGTTGTCGCCGACCGCGATGAAATACTTGCCCTTTCGGGTCTTCGTCAGCGCCAGATGCGAAATCGCAACCAGCACCACCGCAATCGCATAGTAGAGCGTCACGCCCGCGAACACGGTCTTGTTGCCGTAGCTGGAAATCGCGCCGCCGAAGTTTTCAATCGTGCGTCCGCCGGACATGATGTAGATCAGGCCGCGAACCACGCTGTTCGTACCGAGGGTGAAAATCAGCGACGGCACGCCGAAATACGAAACGCCGACGCCGTTGACCAGACCGATGGCCGCGCCCGTCGCCAGACACAGCAGCAGCATCTTCGGGATGCTTCCGTCCTGCTGGGCGATGAGACCCGTCATACCGGCGGTCAGGCCGAGGGTCGCGCCGATGGAAACGTCGATCTCGCCCGTCATAATGACGAACGCAATGCCGACGGCCAGCAGCGTGTACATCGTCGCCGTGTTAAAGCAGGTGACGATGTTGTCGTAGGTCAGAAATCCGGGCGCCGCGATGCCGGTGATGACAAACAGCGCGATCAAAAAGATCAGGCTGGTCATCCACCGGGCTTTGAACAGGTTCTTCATTTTTCTCACACCTTCCTCTCATGCGCAATGCCGAAGGAGGCGCTGGTGAGAGCATCCTGCGTGATTTCCTCGCGGCTGAACTCGCCGTTGATCCGTCCCTGGAACACCGTAACCGCGCGGTCGGCCAGCTCGACGACCTCTTCCATGTCGGAGGAGACCATCAGCACGGCCACGCCCGCGTCCTTGAGCTGGCGAATGATGTTGTATACGTCGCCGCGCGCCGCCGCGTCAATGCCGCGGGTCGGCTCATCGAGAATGACGACCTTCGGATTCGTGGACAGCGCGCGGGCGATAACCACCTTTTGCTGGTTGCCGCCGGAGAGGCTGCCGATCTGATCCTCGAGCGAAACGATCTTCGTTCTGAAATCCTTGACGTATTTCTGCGCGATTTCGCCCTGACGGCGGCGATTCATGTTCACCGCGCCGACGTCCTTGCCGTTGAGCAGTGCGGAGGTCGTGTTGGAAGAAATCGAGCGGATTTTGAAAATGCCGTGGTAGTGGCGGTCTTCCGGCACGAAGTTGATGCCGGCCTCCAGAACCTTCTTGGTGGGCAGCCCCGTGATGTCGCGGCCGTCCAGAATGACCTTGCCGCCGAGCGTCTTGTCGCGGCCGAAGATGGTGCTGATGAGCTCCGTTCGGCCCGCGCCGACGACGCCCGCAATGCCGAGGATTTCGCCCGGATACAGGTCGAAGGTGATGTTGCTGAAGCCGTAGCCGCTGAAATCCTTCACCTGCATGACCGGCTTGAGGTGCGCGTAATCCACCGGCACATACGCCTTTTCCGCCTGCTGAGCGCCCTGCGCGTCGTTGGGCAGCAGACCCTGAATCAGCATCTCCTTGGTGAAGTTCCCGACCGGGCCTTCCAGCGTAATCACGCCGTCGCGCATGATGGCGACGTGGGTCGCGATTTCAAAGACCTCGGTGAGGCGGTGCGTGATATAGATGATCGCGATGCCCTTCTTTTTGAGATCCTCCACCGTCTTGAACAGGGATTGCACCTCGTTGAATGTCAGCGAGCTGGTCGGCTCGTCCAGAATCAGGATGCGCGCGTTGCGCATCATGCCGCGCAGAAGCTCGACAAGCTGCTGCTCGGCGATGGAGAGCGTGTTCGCCTTGCGCTGAAGGTTCAAATCGAAGTTGAGCTCCTTCATGCATTCGTTCAGGCGCTTTTTCAGCTCGCCCTCGTTCTCGCTGAAGCCCATCAGAATATTTTCCAAAACCGTCATGTTCGGGAAAAGCATCGGCTCCTGCGGCACCAGATAGATGCCTTGCGCCAGAGAAGCGGCCGGCTTGCCCAGCTTGACCGCCTGACCGTCGATCAGGATGTCGCCCTCGTCGCATGTGTAAATGCCCATGATGATCTTCATCAGCGTCGATTTACCGGCGCCGTTGCCGCCGATCAGCGCGACAACCTCGCCTGCATCCACGCTCAGGTTGATCCCCTTGAGCACGGCGTTCTGCCCAAACGTTTTGCGAATCCCCCTGACCTCAAGGCGCGGGGCCGTCGTATTCTTTGTGGCCATATCATATACTCCTGCGTTTTGCGATTACAAAGGTTTGCTCGTTGCACAATCTTTTGTTGCCTCCATTGTAGACGCATCTGTGCACTTTGTCAATATATTTTTCTCGGTTTTTGAAAGCGGCGCGCTTCTTTTTCAAAACCATCGTTTATTTTGCAAAAGAATTGACATCCGCTTTATTCGGTGCTATACTTTTTACGTGAACTTTTGTTTTGCATTTTGAAATTTGTTTCATCGTTTTTCGGTGGGAAACGGAGCAGCCATGAATAACGCCGTTCATTACGAGGATGCGCTGATGGTCAAGGCCGCATGGTATTATTACTTTGAAAATATGACCCAGCAGGCCATCGCCGACCGGCTCTCCATCAGCCGCATGCGCGTCATCAAGCTGCTGGAGACCGCCCGGCAAAACGGCGTCATCCAGTTCCGCCTCCGGTCAGACAGCGTGGGGATGATGCAGCAGAGCCGCGAGCTGATGCAGAAATATCATCTGAACGACGTCTTCATCATTCCGGAGGCCGAGCCGGAGGGGCAGCTCAACGAATCCATCGCCCGCGCGGGCGCGATGTACGTCGCCGACCGCCTCAGCGAAAACGCCTGCATCAACGTCGGCTACGGCGACACGCTCAGCCGAACGCTGAACCATCTGGCGACGATGGTGCAAAACCCCGTCACCTGCATCTCGCTGACGGGCGGCGTTTCCTATTATCTGCCCAACGGCCGGAGCAACATCTTCAACGCGCGGCTCTATCTCATGCCCGCGCCGCTGCTCGCCTCCTCGCACGAGATGGCGGCGGCGATGCGCGCGGAGGCCTCCGTCAGCGAAATCATCCGCATGGCGGCGCTCTCCTCCTTCACGCTGGTGGGCATCGGCGCGATGCATGAAACGGCAACCATCGTCCGTTCCGGCATCATCACCCAAAACGAGCTTTTCCGGCTCAAGATGTCCGGCGCGGTCGGCGACGTGCTCTGCCACTTCGTCGATGAAAACGGCGAATTGATCCCCAGCGACATCGAGGATCGCCTGATCTCCACGCCGCTTGAAAAGCTCCGCGCGATGGATAACGTCGTCGGGCTTGCCGCGGGCGCGCAAAAGGTGGAAGCCATCCGCGCCGTGCTGCGCGGCGGCTACCTCGACGTGCTCATCACCGATGAGCCGACCGCAGCTCTGCTTCTCAAGGGCGAGTGACCGCCCCTGATATAACGACAAACCAACGCATTTGAAAGGATGATTTCAATGGCAAAAACGCTTATGGCCGTCGATGCGGGCACCGGCAGCGTCCGCGCCGTGCTGTTCAGCCTCGATGGCGAGCAGCTCGGCTGCGTCCAGCAGGAATGGACGCACCGCGAAGACCCCCGCTACCCCGGCAGCATGGATTTTGACTGGGTGCACAACTGGGATCTCGCCCGCGGCTGCCTCCGCGGCGTGATCGAGCAGACCGGCGTCGATCCGCACGACATCGCCGCCGTTTCCACCACCTGCATGCGCGAGGGCATCGTCCTCTACGACAAGGACGGCCAGGAAATCTGGGCCTGCGCCAACGTGGACGCGCGCAGCGACGACGAAGTGGCGCAGCTCGTGCACATGAACCCGGAGCTTGAAAAGCAGATCTACCGCGAGTCCGGCCAAACCTACGCGCTGGGCGCGCTCCCCCGCCTCTTCTGGGTCAAGAACAAGATGCCCGAGGTCTATGAAAAGACCGCGATGTGCACCATGTTCAACGACTGGCTCATCTACAAAATGACGGGCGTGTTCTCCTCCGAGCCCTCCAACGCCTGCACCACCGGCATTTTTGATCTGAAGGCGCGCGACTGGGACGATCAGATCGCCGCTTCCATCGGCCTCAAGACGGGCATCTTCCCGAAGATTTCCGAGTGCGGCACGGTCGTCGCGCAGGTCGGCGCGAAGGGCGCCGCGGAAACCGGCCTCGCCGAGGGCACGCCGGTCGTCGCGGGCGGCGGCGACGCGCAGCTCGGCTGCGTGGGCGTCGGCGTGGTGGACGCGAATCAGGCGGCCATCTTCGGCGGCAGCTTCTGGCAGTATGAATACAACACCGACGAGGCCAAGACCGACGAGCATTGCCGCGTCCGCGTCAACTGCCACAGCGTCCCCGGAATCTGGCAGTATGAGGCGCTGGCTTTCAAGCCGGGCATGGTCATGCGCTGGTATCGCGATGCGTTCTGCCAGTATGAGAAGGAGCTTTCCAAGACCACCGGCCGCGATCCGTATGACCTGATGAACGAAAAGGCCAAGGATATCCCCGCCGGCTGCTACGGCATGATGTGCGCCTTCTCGGATGTGATGAACTACATCTCCTGGCGGCATGCCAGCCCGATGTTCATCAACTTCGATTTCGACCCGGACAAGTTCAACCGCTATACCTTCTACCGCGCCATCATGGAAAACACCGCGATGGTCACCTACGGCCACATGCAGCTCGTCCGCGAATCCACCGGCAACATTCCCAAGGAGGTCGTATTCGCCAGCGGCGCGTCCAAGAGCGAGCTCTGGTGCCAGATTCTCTGCGACGTGCTGGGTATTCCGGTGAATGTGCCGAACGTCAAGGAGGCGACGGCGCTGGGCGCGGCCATCATGGCGGGTCACGGCGTCGGCCTGTTCCCGGATATTTCCGCGACGGCGAAAAAGCTCGTGCACATCGAGCGCCGCTTTGAGCCGAACATGGAGAACCACGCGACCTACATGAAGCTCTACGAGGACTGGCGGAAGATGTACGCGCGCGAGCTGCAAATCGCGGACGACCGCATCACCCGCTACATGTGGGCGGCGCCGGGCGTCTGACCCATATCATCAATCACACGAAAGGGAGAAAACAATATGTATATCGTAAACGAAGAGGATAAAGAGTATCGCTTTGGCGACAGCGGCCCCAAGTACCTGATGAAGGGCCCGCGTATGAACTTTGCGCTCGTGCAGTTCCAGGCCGGTCAGGATTTCAAGGCGCACTATCACAACGTCATGGAAGAGAATTTCTACATTCTCGAGGGCGAGGTGGATATCGTCGTGGACGGCGTGGTCAACCACCTGCGTCCGGGTCAGATGATCCACATCGAGCCGGGCGAGATTCACTATGTCGTCAACAATTCCGGCGCGCCGATGAAGATGATTTCCACCCTCGCGCCCTACACGAACCCGGACAAGGTGGACGTGGAGAACTACACGTACTAAGGGGAGACGTTGGGAAACGTTGGGGCGTTGCCCCAAACCCCACCAAGAACCTGAGGTTCTTGGATTTCCCACCTTTCGATTGCTACGCAATCAAAGAAGAAAAGTATTATTTACGGAAAGAAGCGGCGTTCCCGTCAAAAGGAGCGCCGCTTCTCTTACGTTTTTGATAAAAACCAATCTTCAACCGTTTCCAAACCCAAATCCGACAACCTGATTCCCATCGACCTTCAAATCGATCACTGTATAAATATCCGGCATACCGTCCCTGCGCATCTCATCCGTTGAATAAAAAGAAACCATATACGTAAGCAGCGCTTCATTCTGCGGGATATAATTGCACTGCACCCATGTGCTGCACGCATCCAGCAATTCCCGCGTCACGGGTTCTTCGCTGCCGTTATACGTCGTTTGCTGTTCAAGCAAAATCCGCTTTGCTTCTTCCACAGCTTTTTCATAGGAAAGCTCGTCGTCCTTCGGCTCTGTGATACAGTAACCGATGGCGTCGTCCTGAACGAATTTGTAATCTTCAAGGGTGCCTTTTACAAATCCGGTTTTTTCCGGCACATCCAACGTCCGTACATGAATCCAGCCGTTGTTGCAGCCCAAAATCTGCGTCCAGCCCAAGTTCGTCCGCGCGATTTCTTCGGATTGTGCGTCGCATGCCTTCATCACCCTGACCTCGCCCGTTGACGCATACGAAGTGATTCGGCCCAACAGTGTGCGGATGCCATCCTCGGTATACGCCAGAACATAGACATTCATATAACCCGTCAGACTGCCGTTGTCTTCATCTCCCACCCGCACGCGAACCCATTTCCCCTCCACATCCAAAACCTGAACGCGCACGTTGGGATAATAGGTCATGATCACGTTTCCATTCGGCTGATCCAGCAGTTCCGCCATGCCGCGCGTTGCGGCCGGGCCGACCGTCGGCGTATCATACTCCGCCGCCCAATCCGCGCGCGTCTGCGTCGGGATTGCACCCGTCCACTGTCCGGCCTGCGCCGTCTGGCTGATCATCAGGCTCACTGCCAAAACCAACAATCCGATTTTCCCTTTCATGTCTTATCCTCCTTTTTTCGGGGAATGCAAAAAGCCCTTCCCGCATCTCTACTCATAAAGACGAGCGCAGGAAGTGGAAAATTTCACTTGATTAAAAATTTTTACAAGTTTTGGAAAACCTCGCCCAATTTTTCATGCAGCGCCAGATTCGCGATATCGTCCCGCGGGGTGGCGGTCTTGTTGATGAGCACAAGCCGATTGCCGGGGTATTCGTCGAGGAACGCGGCGGCGGGGTACACCGTCAGCGACGTTCCGGCGACGATCAGCAGATCCGCGCGGCGAATCGCGTCGAGCGCCCCGCTGATCGTCAGCGGATCAAGCCCCTCTTCATAGAGCACGACGTCCGGCTTCACCCTTCCGCCGCACTTGGGGCATTTGGGCACGTCGCCGAGCGTCAGCATCTGCGCCAGCGTATACCGCGCGCCGCACTTCTGGCAGGTGTTGCGGTGCACGCTGCCGTGCCGCTCATAGACGTTTCGGCTC
>ERZ780168.3078-NODE-3078-length-13569-cov-3.549948_pt1 | contig 13569 bp, 10 predicted proteins | sample MGYA00510981_ERZ780168 | MGnify/ENA primary metagenome ERZ780168 (study PRJEB29588, sample SAMEA2158769) | human gut metagenome | biome: human gut; feature: human-associated habitat; material: faeces | place: Denmark | collected 2008/2010 ...
GGCGCGGTTGCTTTTTCCGCAACGGTGTAGGGGCGCGCATTGCGCGCCCGTTATCGGAATTTGCGCAAAATTTCGGATTTGCTCATTTACTGTTCTTTTGTAAAGCATACGCCCGCGCATCGCGCAAGTCAAGGATATAACAGATAACATTTTTCCGTTTTCGTTCGCGCACTGACCGCCCCGAAAATTGTTAGCACTCTTTTTGATTGAGTGCTAATTTTCTCTTGACATCACCCTGAAACCGCGATACAATACGCTTGCATAACGAATCAGCAACGGGATAAGGCGATTTACCCCGTTTGTATAAGGAGGTTTTTCATTATGGAACCGATTCAGGGCAACGTATCCATCGACGCTCAAAACATCATGCCGATCATCAAGAAATGGCTGTATTCCGATAAAGACATCTTCATCCGCGAGGTCGTTTCCAACGGCTGCGACGCGATCACCAAGCTGCGCATGGTGGACAGCGCCGCCGCGCAGGGCTGCTCCATCCACGTGGAGGTGGACAAGGCCGCGCGCGAGCTCCGCTTCATCGACGACGGCGTGGGCATGACCGAGGACGAGGTCAAGACCAACATCAATCAGGTCGCGTTCTCCGGCGCGAAATCCTTCATGGAGGAATACGCCAAGAACGAGGACAAGGAAAATTCCGGCATCATCGGCCACTTCGGCCTGGGCTTCTATTCCGTGTTTATGATCGCCGACAAGGTGACCATCGACACGCTCTCCTTCCGCGAGGGCGCGACCCCGGTTCGCTGGGAGAGCGAGGACGGCATGGCCTTCACCATGACCGAGGGCACGCGCACCGCGCGCGGCACGACCATCACCCTGCACGTCAGCGAGGCGGAGAGCGAGTTCCTCGAGGTCTGGCGCGTGCGCGAGGTGCTCGACCGCTATTGCTCGTTCATGTCCGTGCCGATCTACCTTGACGAAATCAAGGAGGAAGAGGCCAAGGTGACGGGCGAGGGTGCCGAGGAAAAGCCCGAGACCGAGAAGGAAGCGCCGAAGCCCATCAACGACACCCAGCCGCTCTACGCCCGCGCGCCGCAGGATTGCACGGACGAGGATTATAAGCAGTTCTACCGCAAGGTGTTCCACGAGTACGAAGATCCGCTGTTCTGGATTCACCTGAACGTGGATTATCCGTTCAAGCTCAAGGGTATTCTGTATTTCCCGAAGATCAAGGAGCAGTTCGGCGGCATCGAAGGCCAGATCAAGCTGTATTCCGGCCAGGTGTTCGTCGCCGACAACATCAAGGAGGTCATTCCGGAATTCCTGATGCTGCTCAAGGGCGTGATCGACTGCGCGGATTTCCCGCTGAACGTCTCCCGCTCCTTCCTGCAAAACGACGGCTATGTGCGCCGCATCTCCAACCACATCACCAAGAAGGTCGCCGACCGCCTGACCGGTATGTTCAAGACCGAGCGCGAAACCTACGAGGGCTTCTGGCCGGATATCCATCCGTTCATCAAGTACGGCGTGATGCGCGACGAGAAATTCGCCGAGCGCATGAAGGACTGCCTGCTCTTCAAGACGACGGACGGCAAATTCCTGACGCTGGCGGAATACAAGGAGCGCAACGGCGAGAAGCTGCCGGATAAGATGGTCTACACCTCCGACCCGGCGCGGCAGGATGCGGCAATCCGCCTGTTCACCGAGCGCGGCATCGACGTGACGGTGCTCGATCAGCCCATCGACGTGAACTTCGTCTCCTACATGGAATACAGCGCCGACCCGGAGAGCAAATTCCGCTACTGCCGCGTTGACGCCGAGCTGGACAGCCTGACCAGCACCGAGGACGCCCCGACGCTTGACAGCGAAAAGCTGACCGAGCTGATGCGCGAGGCGAGCGGCAACAAGGATTTGACCGTCGAGGTCAAGCCGCTGGTCAACGACAGTGTGCCGGTGATGCTGGTGGAGGACGAGCAGACCCGCCGCTTCAACGACATGGGCCGCATTTACGGCCACAGCGAATTTACGATGCCGGCCAAATACAGTGTCGTGCTCAACAGCCGCAGCCGGACGATTGAAAAGCTCGCCGCCCGCGAGAAGGACGAGCGCAGCGTTCTGCTCGCCCGCCAGCTCTACGATCTGGCCGAGCTGAGCCGTCAGCCGCTGGAAGCCGAGCAGATGACCGAGTTCATCCGCCGCTCGATGGAGATCGTCGATATCGCCGCGCAGATGTAAGGCCGCCCGCGTCGGCAAACCGCCTATTGCTTTCACCCATTTTCACCCATTAAAGAAGGGATGATCCCGCATGGCGATCATCCCTTCAGCTTGTTGACATAAGCAAACTTGGCTTGAATAGCAAAATCAAGAAATTCAGCTATTCTTTCATTTGCGGAAAGGGGCGCTGTCTCAAAATGGCTAAAGCAGGCCATGAGAGGCAGCGCCTTTTCTCAATAATTGAAAGAAGCAATATTTTAGTACCATTTTAGTTTGTATTCCAAGTCGCTACTACCTAATTGAAAGTCAAACTGTTCAACAAACATAACTTCGCCTGTTTGAGCATCAATTCCCGCCTTATAGCATGTGTTGAAAACTGGGTTGTCGTATCCGTTCTCTATCCGTTGTGCATCCAAGGTATTGGGATTGAAAAAGAACTTCCACATCGGCGTGCTAGTGATATCGTAATAAACATAGACCATGCGATATTTTTCAAAGAGCTCAAAAGGCAAACCATATACGTCCATTAATGCTGTTCGAGCAAGCGCATAGGCATCTTCCTGAGTAAGGGCGTTTTCATCGGGAAGCCCATATATATAAGTGGATTGCGCAATGACTGAAAGATCTGGGTTTCCGCAGTTCATTAAATCCGACAAATCACCGCTTACAAGGATGGCTTGTACTCTGGGCGTGATGTCCTGCGAATATTCTGCGCGCAGTTCCAGTGGCCACTCATAGAAGCTGTAAGCACCCATCGTTTTGGCACGATCGAAGTAGGTATCGATGGCTTGGTACAGTGCGTTATCAGGACGCCGGGGCAGGTCAGCCCATCCTTTGAGAATCTGATCTACGGATTCGAGCAGCTCTCCCGTTTGGGGATGAACAAAGAGTTCAATGGCGGAAAACGGATTGTCCGGAGAATTCTCCTTTGCTTCGTACATCACATACCAGTAGGGCTGTTGATCGTCTTCTTCCGCAAACTCTGGAACCTGAAAATTGACGGTGAGGTTGTAATTGTCCAGCACGTTCTCCTCGATTCCCATTTCTGTGAGGATGGCATTTTTCGCAATTTCAACCGCTTGTTCTTTGGTGATTTCTCCCTCTGGGAGAACATAGACTGTTTTGCCGTTGGGCTCGACGCCGACGTCTTCCATCAGCGCGGAATACCATGCCCGGTTTTCGTCGCTCCAAGAATCGAATGGCCCCCAGGCAGCCTGCATAATGACGAGAAAGCTGACGTCCTCGATATTTTGACCTGTGAAGCTAGAAATCAACTCGTCGGCTATGCGATTTGCGTCATCTGGATTCAGATTCCCTTCAATCAGCTGCCGCACATCGTCCGATTCCTGAATACAGTCCTGTTCTGTCAGAGTGGCAATCACTGCGGTTTTCTTTTCAACCGGCCAATCGACAAACCAGCCAACCTCCTGTTCAGTCTTCGCCATCATTTGAGCAATCTCTCGAATCGTCGTCACAGCTAAAGCTGTTGCGGCAATCATCATCAACACAAAAATGAATACAAATCCTACTGATATCTTCTTTTTCGCCTTAATTTCTCCTTTCGCCTCAGTAATTATGCGCTGTGCGAGCCGCGGATCGTCTTTCAGGCCGGAAAGCGTCGTATCAATCGCGTTTTGAATCTGCTCGCTCCTTGTTTGTCGCTTCATCCCCGCTCCCCTCCTTCCAGCGAAACCCTCAGTTTCTCCCGCGCCTTTTTGAGCCGCGTCGCCACCGTGGATTGCGGAATATGCAAAATTTCCGCAATTTCCCGCGTGGTCATCTGTTGATAGAAGTAGAGAAGGATGATTTCCCTGAATTTTCGTGGAAGCCGCATGATTTCCATCGTCAGTTCGACGGCGCTTTCAGCGGGCTGTACCGACGGTTCCGGCAAATCCTCCAACGTAATCCGCCTGTCTAAATGGCGAAACCACGCCGAGCGCTTCACATCGCGGCAGGTATTGACCGCAATTTGCATCAGCCATGTCTTTTCGCTGCATTCGCCTCTGAATACGTCAATATTTTTGTATACCTTGAGAAAGGTATCTTGAACGGCGTCTTTCGCCAGTTCTTCGTCGCGCAGCATGATAAAGCACATGCGCCGCAATGGGGTTTGATATTGTTCCACCAGCCGGTTCAGTATTTCTGTCGCTTCGTTTTCGTTTGTGCTTTCCATCAGCCGCTCACCTCCTGTCAAATATATAGACGTATGTGCGCGCGATTTGAGCGGCTTTTTTCAAATTTTTTCAGACGTTCATCCTGACCGTCGAGCCGTTCGGCGTTTTGGTCACGACAATCTGCTTATCAATCCGCTCCTCCAGCTCCTGCACATGGGAGATGATGCCGATCAGCCGCTTGCCGTCTGCCAGCTCCAGCAGCACGTCGATGGAACTGCGCAGCGCGTTTTCATCCAGCGAGCCGAAGCCCTCGTCGATAAACATCGCGTCCATGCGAATCTGTCCGCTCTGGCTCTGCACCGCGTCCGAAAGCCCCAGCGCCAGCGCGAGGCTGGCCAGAAACGATTCGCCGCCGGAAAGCGTGGACACGTCGCGCGCCTGCCCGGTGCTCCTGTCCAGCACCTCCAGATCGAGGCCGCTCTGGCTGACGCGGTTGGCCGCCTCCCGCATGACGCGCAGGGTGAACATGCCGTCCGTCAGCCGCGTCAGCCGCTTATTCGCCGCCGCGACGACAAAGCGGAAATAATACTGCTGCACGTAGGCCTCGAACGTCAGCTTGGCGCGCGGGTTGCCCGCAGCGATGCCCGCGCAGCAGGTATACAGCTCCTGAATGATCTGCCACTTTCCGCGCTTTTTCTGAATTGCCGCGTTCGCCTGCCGGATTTCCCGCTCTGCCGATTCATGCAGCGTCAGCTTGCGCACCATGGCCTTTTCCGCGTTTTCCGCCTTTGCCTGCCGGTCAAGCGCCGCCGCCCGCCGGTTTTGCAGCGCGGTCAAATCCGTCCTCTGTCTGCCTCTCAGCTTGTCCTCCAGCTCGTGGGTCTGCGCGGCGAGCGTGCGCTTCTGCTCGTCATAATTCCGGATTTCCCGATCCAGCCGCTCGATGTCCGCGTTCGTCCGTTTGGCAAGCCGGTAGCTCGCTTCATCCTCAAAGCCGTGCGCCGCCCGCTTCTGTTCAAACGCTTCCGTCTGCGTCCGCAGGTCTTTCTCAAGCGCCGCGAGCTGCTTTTGCGCCGCATCGACGGCGCTCTGCGCCGCGGTTTTCCGCTTATCCAGCGTCTGATACGCGCTCCGCGCCGCGTCGATCTCCCGCTGGCGGTCTGCCGCCGCCTGATGCGCCGCGTCGATGCGCGCCGCCAGCCGCTGCCGCGTCTCGTCCGCCCCGATTTTCAGCGCCCGCAGGCGGTCTTCCCGCTCATCCAGCGCGGCTTGGTTTGCCGCGTCGCTTTGCGCCTTTTCGGCGGTCTCGCGCCGCTGTGCGGCCTGCTCCAGCGCCTGCCGGGTGACGGTCTCCGGGGTGATCTGCGCCGGGCAGGGATGCGCGGTCGAGCCGCACACGGGGCAGGGCTGCCCCGCCTTCAATTCACGCGCCAAAAGTCCGGCCTGACTGAGGTAATAGCTGTTCTGCGCGGCGATGTAAGCGGCCTGCGCCCGGCTGCTCGTCTCCGTCAGCCTTTGCAGCTCCCGCTTCTGTGTGTCCAGCGCCGCTTTCAGCCGCTCGACCTCGCCCAGCACGGGCAGGCAATCCTCCATCTGCTTCGCCTGCGCCAGCAGCGCGTGAATCTCCCCGCTGCGGCTCTCCGCTTCCTTCATGCGCGTTTCGGTCTCGGGCAGCGCCTTTTCCGCCTGTTCAAGCGCCGCCTGCGCCTCGGACAGCGCCGCCCGCTGCGCGTCCATATCCCGCCGGGTGCGCCGCATCAGCGCCTCGTCGGTTTCAAGCTGCTGCGCCCTGCGCGCGGCCGCCAGCGCCGCCCGCTGCGCGTCGATTTCGCCCTGCCCGGCCGTCAGCGCCGCCAGACGCGCCCTTTTGCTTTCCCAATCCGCAAAATCCCGGTTGATGCGCTCGCCCTCGGTCACGGCGGCAATCAGCGCGCCGATCTGGTCGGCGGCTTCCTTTTTCTGCGCCCTGGCCTGCTCCTGCGCGGCCTTTTCCTGCTCAATCAGCCGCGCCAGCAGCGCGCAGAGCGCGTCGGTATGCTGAATTTGGCCGCAGTAGCTCAGCAGAATCTCCCGCTCGGCAAATTCCGCTTCCGGGTCGATCTTCCCTTCCGCGCTCAAAATGACCTGTTCGAGCGCCTTCTGTTCGTCGGCGCAGGCGCGGTTTTTCTCCTGCAGGCGGCTTTGCAGATCGACGTAGAGGTTGGTGTGAAACAAATCCCGAAAGAGCTTCTTGCGATCGTCGGAGGACGCGGTGAGAATCTTCAAAAAATCGCCCTGCGCGATCATCACCGTCTGCGTAAACTGATCCTGCGTCAGCCCCAGCAGCTCGCGCACGCGGCGATTGACGTCATCCATGCGCAGAATCTCCTCGCCGGTGTCCTCGTTGCGCATCTGCGCGTCGGCCGCCTGCCGGGTGGTCGTCTCCATCCCGTCCTTTTTCTTCTTCGCCGGGCGCTGGTATTCGAGGTTGCGACGAATCCACCACGTCTCCCCGCGGTGCCGGAACGTCAGCTCGACGTAGGTTTCCGTCTGATCGGAGACGTAATCCGAATGGAAGGATTTGCTTTTTCGCTTCTCCTTGCCGCCGGAAGCCTCGCCGTAGAGCGCAAAGCTGATCGCGTCGAAGATCGTCGTCTTGCCCGCGCCGGTGTCGCCCGCGATTAAGAAAAGCCCTTCCTCGCCCAGCGCGGAAAAATCAATGACCGTTCGCTCCACATACGGGCCGAACGCCGAAAGAACGAGCTGAATCGGTTTCATGGCCTTTCCTCCAATTCCCTGAGCGTCTTTTCGATTTCCTTCATGTGCGCCGCGCTCGGCGGCTGATCGTTGTTTTGCAGGCGATAAAAATCGGCGAACAGCTCGACGACGGATTTGCTCTCCATGCGCTGCGCCGCCGTCACATCCAAATCCGTCTTGGTTTTGGAATTGACGATGGAAAACTTCATAATATTGGGAAACACGCCGCTGAGCGTCACCCGCGCGTCCGGCGGCACACATTCGTCGTGCACCGTCACCCAGACGTAATCCTCCGAATACGGCATGCGCATCAGCTCATCCATCATGCCCTCCACCCGGCGAACGTCGCGCATGGGCGACAGCGGCACGATATGAACGTCGACGCAGCCCTTTTCCCGCACATCGACCACCGGCACGCTCTTGCCGTAATCCGCCTCCGAAAAGGAGTATTTCAGCGGCGAACCGGCGTAGCGCAGCGTCTCCCGCCGCACCCGCTGCGGCCTGTGGATATGCCCCAGCGCGACGTAATCAAAGGCGTCGAACACCGCCGCGTCGATCTGATCCAACCCGCCGACGGTATGCTCCTCGGAATCGGATTTCACCGCGCCCGTGATGAACTGATGGCACAGCAGGATATTCCGCTTCTTTCCGTCGATGGGCGTTTGGCGAAGAACGGCCTGCATCGCGTCCTGATAGGTGATGATCTTCTCCTCCGGCAGGAAGCGCTTGACCTGCTGGGGGCGCAGAAACGGCAGCATCCAGACCGTCAGCTCGCCGTATTCGTCGCTGAGCGTCACGCTCTGCATGCGCCCCTCGAACGCCTCCGTCACGTATACGCCGGCGGATCTCACCAGCGCGGAAAAATACGAAATCCGCTGCGCCGAATCGTGGTTGCCGCTGATGATAAAGACCCGCCTGCCCATCGCCGCCAGCTCGGAAACAAAGCGGTCAAACAGCGCCACGGCCTCGGCCTGCGGCGTCGCGCGCTGGTAAACGTCCCCCGCGATCAGCACCGCGTCCACGTTTTCCCGCCGCGCGATGGGGACGACCTGCCCCAGCAGCACCGCCTCCTGATCCGCCAAAAGGGAAACGTCGTTCATCTGCTTGCCCAGATGCAGATCCGACAGGTGAAGGAATTTCATAGCGTGTCCCCTCCGATTTTTGTTCGTCTTTTATGCCCACTGCCCCAGCAGGTCGCGCATCCAGCCGTATACGTCCATGCCGTAAACCGCTTCCAGCCGTTCGCGCGTCATCACCTCGGCGGTTTTCCCCTGCGCCGCGCACCGCCCGCGATCCATCAGCACGGCGTGCGTGCCGTATTTTTTGGCGAGGCTCAAATCGTGCACGACGGAGATCACCGCGCGCCCAGGCTGCTTCAGCCACGCCTCGATCAGCGAAAAGATGTGCTTTTGATAGATCAAATCCAGATGATTCGCCGGTTCGTCGAGGATGAGCAGCTTCGGGTTCTGCGCGAACACCTGCGCCAGAAACGTGCGCTGCAGCTCGCCGCCGGAGAGCGTCAGCACGCTTGCGCGCCGCAGCGCCGTCAGGCCGGTCCATTCCAGCGCGCGCTCGACGCACGCTTCCCCCTCGTCGTCGCGCGCGGACAGGAAGCCCGACGCATGCGCATAGCGCCCCAGCGAAACGACCTCCTCCACCGAATAGGCGTAGCTGACCGCGTTCTTCTGCGCGAGGAAACCGACGCTGCGCGCCCGCTCCGCCCCCTTGAGGGCGCGGATATCCCGCCCCTCCAGCGATATCTGCCCCGTATAGGGCACGCCCTGCGCAATCGCCTCGATCAGCGTGGATTTGCCCGCGCCGTTCGGCCCGACGAGCATCAGCCACTGCCCCGCCCGAAGCTCAAAGGAAAGGCCGTTCACCACCGTCTGCGCGCCGTAGCGCACCGTGACGTTTTCCGCCCTGAGCATCGCCCTCACCCCGCCTTCCTCGCCCGATAGAAGATGACGACGAACGCGACCGCGCCGACCAGCGACGTCACCACGCCGATGGAAAGCTCCACCGGGCTGAGCAGCGTCCGCGCGATCAGATCCGCCAGCAGCAGAAAGATCGCCCCCGCGAACATCGAAGCGGGAAGCAGCCGCCTGTGGTTCGGCCCGGCGATCATCCGCGCCGCGTGCGGCACGACCAGCCCGACAAACCCGATGCTGCCGCTGATCGACACGCACACGCCGATGAGCACGGACACCGTGACCAGCACCGCCAGCTTCACGCGCCGGACGTTCACGCCGACGTGCCGCGCGTTGTCCTCCCCGATGGCGAATGCGTTCAGCTCGCGGGCATGGCGGACGATCACGCCGCCGCAAAGCAGCAGCGCCAGCGACAGAATCCGCGTGTGCGGATAGCCCGTGCCGGAGAGCGAGCCCATCGTCCAGAAGGCGATGGAGCGCACCTGATCGTTGACAAAGGACAGGATCAGGTTGATGACGCTGGAAACGAACATCGAAAAAATCACGCCGATGAGGATGATGCTGTTCGTGGCCAGCGAATGATCCAGCGCGTAGGCCAGCGAGAGAATCAGCGTCAGCGACAAGAACGCGAACGCCATCGCCATGAGCATCGTTCCGCCGTAATCCGAGCCGGGGATGGTGACACCCAGCGCCAGCGCGATCACCGCGCCGAGCGACGCGCCGGCGGATACGCCCAGCGTCGAGCCGTCCGCCAGCGGGTTGCGCAGAAGCCCCTGCATCGCCGCGCCGCACAGGGACAGCGACGCGCCGACCAGCGCGACGTTCATCACGCGGGGCAGGCGCACGTTGACGATGATGTTTTTCGCGACGCCCGCAGGCGCGGGCTTCCCCAGCAGCGCACAGAAAATCGCCGTCAGGGTGTCCTTCGGCGCGACGGAGACGCTGCCGACGCAGACGCACAGCAGCATGGCCGCCAGCAGCGCGAGGATGAAAAGCGCGTAGGTGCGCAGGGAAAAATGATCGGCCATGGAAGCCCTCCGTAAACAAAGGGGCTGTCGGCGAACGTCGCGCGACAGCCCTCTGCGTTATTATTGGGTCAGGCGGCGGGGGCTTCTTCAGCCTCATCGTCGTTCAGGAAGTGATACAGCTCGATGGCCGCATCCTTCAGGCGCGGCCCCGGGCGGGAAATCGCGTTGGAATCGGCGTTATAGACCCGGCCGTTCTTCACCGCGCCGATATCGCCCCAGCCGTCGCGGCCCATGATCTCCTCCACGGCGGTATCGCCCATGCCCGCGATGGAGACGATGTAATCCGGGTTGCGCTCGATGACCTGCTCCTCGCTGACGGACTGCCAGCCGGAAATATCCGCAAACGCATTGGTCACGCCGCACATCGTCGCCAGCTCGTCCATGAACGTGCCGCTTCCGGCCGTCCACAGCCCCCACTGGAGCGGGGAAACCTCGAAATAGATGGTCTTACCGCTCTTTTCGCTCTTGGCGGCGATTTCATCAAAGGTCGCCTGCATGTCGCCGATGAGCGCCTCGGCCGCGTCGTCCTTCGCCATCAGCGCGCCGATCATGCGGATGGCGGTGTACACGCCCGCGATATCGTTCGCGTCGCTGATGACCACCTTCACGCCGTTCTGTTCGAGCAGCTTGGCCTGCTCCTCCGTCTGGGACATGTCGCTCATCAGCACGACCTGCGGATCGAGCGCCAGAATCTCCTCGATGTTGGTCTCCGCGCCGGACTGCACGACCGGCAGAGCCGAAATGGATTCCGGATAATCGCAGTATTTGCCGCGGCCGACGAGCGCGTCCTCGCAGCCGATGGCGCAGAGGATTTCGCAGTCGGACGGGGTGAGCGCGACGATGCGCGTCGCGGGCTGATCGAGCGCGATTTCGCGGCCGTGCATATCCGTCACGGTGATTCCGTCGGCCAGCGCCGCGCCGCAGAGCATCAGCATCACGAAAAGCAGGGCAAAAAGCTTCTTGGACATATCAAAATCCCTCCTGAAATAAATTGCAAATGAATCGCGGGAGAAACAAAAAGTCCCTCCCTGAGGGACACTAAGCAGACCGTTTTTTTCGGTCGGATAGCATATCCCACCCCCAGGGGAATGATGATTCACGATGTAAACAAGTCTCCCGGCTTGGCTTCGTCCTACTGGCGCGCCTTCCCGCTTTCGCAGTGGCTTATCACGTGTTCGTCAGCTTCACGGTTACTGGGATAGCTCGGAAATCGCATCCGATTCCTATGGCGCTTGCGCGCCGCGCATTTTGCGCAGATACACCGGCTATTCATTTGTGGCCTTATTATAACCGTTTTGCGCGCCCGCGTCAATTCGGTTTCACCAAATCCGCGCCCTTCGCGCCGCCCGCCGACGCTTGACAATTTTCCCCGGCTATGCCATAATATTTTTTGTTTCACAGAAGTGAAACGCGGCGGACAGAAGTCGGCTTCAACGGTTTTTCCATTTTTTGAAAAAAGAAACGACGATCACGAAGGCGTTGGTATGCCCTTTTGGAAAAAGGGGGCGTTCCGCGCCTTTTTTGTCTGGAAAGCCGAAAACAATCAAAGGAGCTTAAACGATGAAACTTTCCAAGATTTTTGCGCTGCTGCTGGCGCTGTGCCTGATTTCCTCCGCCGCCTGCGCCGCCACCTTCACCGACGCGCACGGCAATGTGATCGAGCTGGACGATTCCCTCGAAGCGTATGCCGCCGTCACGCTCGTCGGCGCGGATAACGCGGCGCGTCAGGGCGAAACCAACCTCGGCGACCTGTGGGCGGACGCGCTGCGCTGGTTCGCCGTTTCCGGCGAAATCAACGCGGCCTTTGATGAGGACGACGTGAAGGCCGGAAACGACCGCATCGCCGTGGACGCGGATCACGTCGTCGCGCTGTGGAACGGCGGCAACCTCCGCGCGGATATCGCGGAAGGCACGTTCGGCGCGGAGGCGCTGGCCGAGGTGCTGCCCTTCCCGAACAAGGTCGCCGTCGTCTACATGACCGGCGCGCAGCTTCTGGAGACGCTGGAAGCCGCGTCTCAGGGGCTTCCCTACACGGCGGAAACCGCGGACGCCTGCGCTTCGCTGATGCAGGTTTCCGGCCTGACCTATACCGTCGATACGACGAAGGCCTACGACGCGCTGGAAGCCTACGGCGACCACTGGTTCACCGCCGGTTCCGTCTCCCGCGTGCGCATCGACGACGTGAACGGCCAGCCGTTTGACGCGGAGGCGACCTATGCCGTCGTCACCAGCAACGCCAACTTCAACGGCATGGATTCCTCCTACGTCCTCAAGGCCGCGGCGGAAGCCAACGAGCAGAGCGCCGTCACCACCGCCGTCGTGCGCGACGTGGTCTTCCGGTTCATCGCCGCCGAGCTGAACCATCAGGTCGGCCAGGCCTACGCCGCGCCGCAGGGACGGCTGACGATTCTGTAAGCCGCCCGCGCATCGGACTTGCTTTGAGCTTTAAGCGGCACGTTCAAAACCGAATGCAGATCCTTGCAAGCCCTTCCGTCCGGGGGGGACTTGCAACACTCTGCACTCGATTTTCAGAAAGGGAACATCCATGAATTCACAGCTTGAAACCGTCGTTTTCGAAATGGAAAAGGCCGTGCGCGGCAAGCGCAGGGTCATCGAGCATATCCTCGCCGCGCTGCTGGCCGAAGGGCACATCCTGCTGGACGACATGCCCGGCGTGGGCAAAACCACGCTGGCCGTGGCGCTCTCCCGCGCCGTCGATCTGCGCTACCGCCGCGTACAGTTCACGCCGGACGTGATGCCGTCAGATATCATCGGCTTTTCGGTGTATGAGCCGCAGAGCGGTCAATTCGTCTATCACGAGGGCGCGGCGACGCACGCCAACCTGCTTCTGGGCGACGAAATCAACCGCACCTCCAGCAAAACGCAGTCCGCGCTGCTGGAGGCGATGGAGGAGCGGCAGATCACCGTGGACGGGCGGACATATCCGCTGGAAAAGCCCTTTGTCGTCATCGCGACGCAGAACAACGTCGGCACGGCGGGCACGCAGTTCCTCCCCTACGCGCAGATGGATCGCTTCATGGTGCGCCTGTCCGTCGGCTATCCCGATCACGACGCGCAGATGGCGCTGCTCCGGGATCGCCTTTCGGAAAACCCGCTGGACGCGGTCGAGCAGGTGCTCACGCGCGAAGAACTGCTGGCGATGCAGGCCGATGTGCGCGCCGTGCAGACCGGCGACGCGCTGCTCGATTACATCACCAGGCTGACGATGGCCTCCCGCGAGCACCCGAATGTCGAGGTCGGCGTCAGCCCGCGCGGCGCACTGCTCCTTTGCCGGATGGCCAAAGCGCGGGCGTATCTGCTCGGGCGCGATTACGTCATCGGCGAAGATGTGCAGGATGTTTGGCAGGATGTCTGTGCGCATCGCATCGTGGCGACGCCGAAAGCGCGGCTTTCCGGCACAACGAACGCGGATATCCTGCACGACCTGCTTTCCTCCGTGGAAAGCCCGGATCAACGCCTATGATTCGACGCAGACTTGCCTATGCGCTGTGGCTGATTGCCGTTTCTGCGCTGTACTTTTTTGAAAACAACACCGGCACGCGTGCCGTGCTGATCGCGTCGCTGATTCTGCCG
>ERZ780168.3082-NODE-3082-length-13558-cov-67.162038_pt1 | contig 13558 bp, 10 predicted proteins | sample MGYA00510981_ERZ780168 | MGnify/ENA primary metagenome ERZ780168 (study PRJEB29588, sample SAMEA2158769) | human gut metagenome | biome: human gut; feature: human-associated habitat; material: faeces | place: Denmark | collected 2008/2010 ...
CACTCTCGGCCGGTCTCTCAAAGTTCGTTTGAGGTCATTAACCGAATATCCCTACGTTATATTTATTACTGCTCGATATTCGCGGGGACGATACGGGTGACAATGTCGGTGCCGTCTTCGTTGAGGTCGACGGTGATTGTGTCGCCGGCATGGACTGTGGCATCGATTATCAGTTCGGCGAGGGAATCTTCCAGGTATTTCTGGATGGCACGTTTTAGCGGACGTGCGCCGTACTCGCGGTCGTAACCCTTGTCGGCGATGAAGCTCTTGGCTCGTTCCGATATGTCGAGCTTGTAGCCGAGAGTATCGATGCGTTTGTAGAAACCTGCAAGCTCGATGTCGATAATCTTGTAGATGGCTTCTTTGTCGAGCGAGTCAAACATGACGATGTCGTCGACGCGGTTGAGGAATTCGGGCGCAAATGCCTTGTTGAGCGCTTTCTGGATGACGCTCTGCTCGTAGTCCTTGTTGTCGGTGCGTGTTGCGAAACCTACGCCCGAACCGAAGTCCTTGAGCTGACGTGTACCGATGTTTGACGTCATGATTATAAGGGTGTTCTTGAAGTCGATTTTTCGTCCGAGTGAGTCGGTCAGACGGCCTTCGTCAAGCACCTGAAGCAGGAGGTTAAACACATCGGGGTGCGCCTTTTCGATTTCGTCGAGAAGCACCACGGAGTAGGGGCGACGGCGCACTTTTTCGGTCAGCTGTCCTCCCTCCTCGTAGCCAACATATCCCGGAGGCGCTCCGACGAGGCGCGACACGGTGAATTTCTCCATGTACTCGCTCATGTCGATGCGTATAAGTGTGTCGGCCGAGTCAAACAGGTATTCAGCCAGTTTTTTTGCAAGGTGGGTCTTGCCGACGCCTGTCGGGCCGAGGAACATGAACGTGCCTATGGGCTTGTTGGGGTCTTTCAGTCCGACACGGTTACGCTGTATGGCTTTGACGATTTTGTCAATCGCCTTGTCCTGGCCGATAATGGCGTTTTTGAGCTGCGGCGCCATGGCCTTGAGGCGAGCGCCCTCGGCCTGCGCCACGCGCTGCACGGGCACGCCTGTCATCATCGCCACAACTTCGGCCACTTTGTCCTCGTCGACCGTCTCGCGGTGCTGTTCGAGATGCTCTTGCCAGCGTTGCTTGGCGGTCTCGAGCTGCTTGCGGAGCTGCTGCTCGGTGTCGCGGTAGGCGGCGGCTTTCTCAAAGTTCTGCGACTGCGCGGCTTTGATTTTAGCCTGTCCGGCTTCGACAATCTGTTTCTCGATATTCTCTATTTCCTCCGGCACGGCGATGTTGGTGACATGCACGCGTGAACCGGTCTCGTCGAGCGCGTCGATAGCCTTGTCAGGGAAGTTGCGGTCGGATACATAGCGTTCGGTCAGCGACACGCATGCCTCGATTGCCTCTGGGGTATAGGTGACGTTGTGGTGGTCCTCATATTTGTCCTTTATGCTGCGGAGTATGGTGAGAGTCTCTTCGGCACTTGTCGGTTCGACGGTCACCTTCTGGAAGCGGCGTTCGAGCGCCCCGTCTTTTTCGATGTTCTTACGGTATTCGTCGAGTGTCGTGGCGCCGATGCACTGTATTTCGCCGCGGGCGAGTGCGGGTTTGAGCAGGTTGGCAGCGTCCATTGAGCCGGCCGCATTGCCTGCGCCGACGATAGTGTGAAGTTCGTCGATGAACAGGATGATATTGTCATTCTTGGCGAGTTCGTTGAGCACCGATTTGAGGCGTTCCTCAAACTGTCCGCGGTATTTGGTGCCCGCTACGAGCGAGGCCATGTCGAGCGATATGACGCGTTTGTCGAACAGGATGCGTGACACCTTGCGCTGTACGATACGCAGCGCGAGACCTTCCACGATGGCCGATTTGCCGACTCCGGGTTCGCCGATGAGCACCGGATTGTTCTTCTTGCGGCGCGAAAGGATTTGTGCCAGACGTTCTATCTCGACATCGCGGCCGATGACAGGGTCAAGTTTGCCGGCCTCGGCGAGTTTGGTCATGTCGTTGCCGAACTTGTCGAGCGCAGGTGTGTCGCCTGTGTTCGATTTCGACTGCGTGCGTGAGCCGCCTGCTGGACGTTGTGAACCTGAGTCGGGTGCATAGTCGTCATCGTCGTCGTCATCGTCGTCAGATGTGCCTGCACCTGCCTGCGGTGCGTCGGCCTTGTTGGATAGCGCTTTGTAAAGAGCTTCATAAGTGACTCCCGCACGAAGGAACGGTTTTATGAAATCCTGCTGCTGCACCTCGGAATTGTGGAATATCGCCATAAGAATATGCTCCACATCGACGATGGCGCTCTTGAGATTGCGGGCTTCGAGTACCGAAAGCTTTACAAGCCTGTTGGCAAGATCGGAGATGGTTATGTCGTCACTGTCATGGATGGCAGTTTCGAAAAGGGTGTTGTCAAGTTCCTGCGACAGCTGGTAGACCGACACGTCGTGGGCGAGCCGCTCAATCAGGGCGCTTACTCTTGACGTCGGGTCGGAAATCAGCGCAAACAGCAGGTGCGACGGCATCACCATCGAACTGTTGTGCCTGACCGCTTCATTGCGTGAATTGTCAAGAGCTGTCTTGAAATCATCGGAGAAATTAATTTCCATATATTGTAACTCAGTTAGTCGTTTTGGAATTGGTGAATTTTATACTTCAAAATATAAGCGGTTATTGTAGTCAGATAGCAATAATTGTGCCAAAGATTGCGGTTTATGCTCTCAGACAGTTAAAAACAGTGTCTGCGGAGTGAAAAACAGTTAAAATATATGCTCTTTATAAAATTAACATTTATTTAATCGGGCTGTTCAAATTCGGCAGTTCAAAATTACAATTTTATCGTCAGAAATCATTATCTTTGTATTATATTTTACAGACTATTAAGAATATTAAACGGCTCCCAATTATTCGGATTTAGAGTAGCGGCCTAATTGTCACGGCGTTATCCGCGGCAGTGCTGTCGGTGCTTGCAGTGCGTGGTGTGCCGCAATGAAATAAAAAACATTAATCATTATATAAAATGTTAGAAGAAGATAGGATTTTAAAGATTAATATTGAAAACGAGATGAAGACGGCCTATATCGACTATTCGATGTCGGTAATAGTGTCGCGAGCCCTTCCCGATGTCAGAGACGGTCTGAAGCCGGTGCACCGCCGCGTGCTGTTCGGTATGAACGAGATGGGCAACACCTCCAATCACCCCTATAAGAAATCGGCCAACTGCGTCGGTGAAGTAATGGGTAAGTATCACCCCCACGGCGACTCCTCGATATATGGGACTGTGGTGCGTCTGGCACAGCCGTGGGCACTCCGCTACCTCCTTGTCGACGGTCAGGGTAACTTCGGATCGGTCGACGGCGACTCGGCGGCTGCGATGCGTTACACCGAGGTACGTCTAAAGAAAATAGGCGAGGAGATGCTTGCCGATATCGACAAGGATACGGTCGACTTCCAGCCCAACTACGACAACTCCCGCAAAGAGCCGGTTGTGCTTCCCACGCGTTTTCCCAACCTTCTTGTCAACGGAGCTTCCGGTATTGCGGTAGGTATGGCCACCAATATGCCGCCTCACAATCTTACCGAGTCAATCAATGCCTGCGTGGCTCTCATTGACAATCCCGAGCTTACGATACCCGAGCTCATGCGCTATATCACAGCTCCCGATTTCCCCACCGGAGGTATCATCTACGGTTACAGCGGAGTCAAGGACGCATTCGAGACAGGCCGCGGCCGCATCATCATCCGTTCCAAAGTCGAAATCGAGGCTGAGGCCGAGCATGAGAATATAATCGTGACCGAGATACCTTACGGTGTCAACAAGGCCGAGCTTGTGAAATATATCGCCGAACTTGTCAACGAAAAGAAGATTGACGGCATCGCCGACCTTTCCGATGAAAGTAGCATCGAGGGTATGCGTATCGTCATCAAGCTCAAGAGCGACGCCAATTCCAACGTGGTGCTCAACAAGCTCTACAAAATGTCGCAGTTGCAGGCTTCGTTCTCGGTCAACAACGTTGCTCTCGTAGGCGGACGTCCGAAGCTCCTCAATCTAAAGGAGCTGCTTCAGTCGTTCATCGACCACCGCCATGAAGTGGTGATACGCCGCACCAAGTTCGACCTCGCCGAAGCTCAGCGTCAGGCCCACATACTCGAAGGATTGATTATCGCGTCGCAGAATATCGACGAAGTCATCCGCATCATCCGTGCTTCAGCCACCGTCGAGGAGGCCAAGGTAACACTTGCAGAGCGGTTCGACCTTACCGACGTGCAGACATCGGCAATCGTCGAAATGCGACTCAAACAGCTCTCAGGTCTGGAGCAGGACAAGCTGCGTGAGCGTTTCGATGAACTTCAGAAAACAATCGCCGAACTCGAGCTCATACTCAACGACGACCATGTGTGCCGCGAACTCATCAAGTCGGAACTTATCGAGGTACGCGACCAGTATGGCGACGAACGCCGTACCGAAATCGACTATACGGCCGGCGAATTCAATGCCGAGGATTTCTATGCCGACGACGATATGATTATCACGATTTCGCATCTCGGCTACATCAAGCGCACTCCGCTCAGCGAATTCCGCGCACAGAACCGCGGCGGTGTCGGCTCACGCGGCAGCAAGGCACGCGAAGAGGACTTCATCGAATATATCTACCTCGCATCCATGCATTCCAACATGCTCTTCTTCACCCAGAAGGGTCTCGTCTACAAGCTCAAGGTATACGAGCTTCCCGAGGGTGCCAAAAACACCAAGGGACGTGCCATCCAGAACCTGCTCAACATCGAGCCGGGCGATGCCGTCAACGCATTCATCAGTTGCAAGCAGCTTGACGACAAGGAATTCACCGACAGCCACTATCTCGTGTTCGCTACACGCAACGGTGTCATCAAAAAGACTTCGCTTGCCGAGTATGCACGCATCAATGTCAAGGGCAAGAAGGCTATCATCATACGCGAAGGCGACCAGGTGATAGGCGTAGACCTCACCGACGGCAATTCGGAAATTCTTATGGCCAACCGCAACGGACGCGCTATCCGTTTCCATGAGTCTAAGGTAAGATGCATGGGACGTGTCAGCACCGGCGTGCGCGGCATGACTCTCGATGCCGATCCCTCCGACGAAATCGTAGGAATGGTATGTATGAGCGCCGACACTACCAACAATGTAATGGTCGTATCGGAAAAAGGCTACGGCAAACGTTCGCTGCTCGACGACTACCGTGTCACCAACCGCGGCGGCAAGGGCGTGAAGACCATCAACGTCACCGAAAAGACCGGCCATCTCGTCACGCTCAAGAGCGTCAACGATGAAAATGACCTCGTCATCATCAACAAGTCGGGCATTACGCTGCGCCTGCATGTCACCGACATCCGTGTGATGGGACGAGCCACGCAGGGTGTCCGTCTCATCAATCTCGACAAACGCGGCGACGAAATCGCTTCAGTATGCTGTGTCGATGCCGACCCCGATGAAGAGGTAGAGGAAATCGATGCCAATGCCGAAGTGCTCGAAGCCGACGAATCTGTCAACGATATCGCCGATGACGATGTCGTAGATGAAATCGAGGACGACACCACCGAGGTATCCGATGATGATGTTTAATAACTCAGAACATTAGGCATGTCGATGTCAGTCGTTTCGCCATGACGCGAAGCGACTGATGTCGGCCTATTTTCGAAAAAATTGTCCTTCCCGACCGAACAAATAAGCAGTTTCGAATATTTTTTTGTTATTAATTTTGTAATTAAACTTTTGTTGGTTAACTTTATCAAAATTATCGGGAAATGGTATAACGGACAATTTTACGATAAAAAATTACTTACATACATATAACTTAAGTCATGAAAAAAATAAGCGTTTTGGGCATTTGCCTTTTTGCCGGTTTGACGGCTGTAGCACAGAACTCCTTAGTGAAAGAGGTCGAGCGCGAGATGAAATCGTCGGTTGAGAAGTATCCCGAAAAACTTGACAAGCTGAAACCTGCTTTTATCAATGAAGAAACCGCAGGTCACTCCTACGTATGGTTCGTAGCCGGTAAAGGTGGTATGGATTACTATGACAACCAGGAAGTGATGAAAAAGATGGGTAAGGGCGTAGATGACAAAGTAATCGGAAACGTGCTTATGAACTCTTTCGACTATTTGCTGAAAGCGCTTCCGCTTGACTCAGTGCCGAATGAAAAGGGTAAAATCAAGCCCAAATATTCAAAAGACGCTATAAATCTTATAAATAGCCACCACAAAGACCTCAATATCGCGGCTGTCAATCTGTGGCAGGTAGCCGACTATCCCAGCGCATACAAGGCATGGGACATGTACATCCAGCTCCCCTCTAATCCGGTGCTCGGTGCAAAAGCTCCCGCCGCTTTGCCCGACTCTACCGCAAGCGACATCTATTACAATATGGGTCTCGCAGCATGGCAGGCCAATCAGTTTGACGATGCTCTCAATGCATTCGACAACGCTATCGCCAAAGGATATAACAAAAAGAATATCTATGACTACGCTATCGCCGTGGCCTACAACAACAATCACGATGCTGCCAAAATGGCATACTATGCAGAGCAGGCCTATCCTCTCTACGGTGCCGAGGACAACAGCTACATCGGCTACATGATTAATAATAAAATTGCCAACAAGGAGTTTACCGAGGCTCAGGCTATGCTTGAAAAATACATTCAGGCCGACCCGAACAACGGTCAGCTTTACTATGTGCTCGGCGTGCTCTACGACTCGCAGGAAAATGTCGATAAGGCTGTCGAGAACTACAAACGCGCCATCGAACTCAATCCCGAGAACGCACAGGCCCAGCTCCAGTACGGACGTCAGCTTTGCAACAAGGCATTCCGCATAGACGATGAGATATCGAGCCTTCCCGCCGCCCAGTACAACGAGCGTCGTGTCAACGAGGTCAATCCTCTCTTCCGCGAAGCTACCCAGTACCTTGAGAAAGCTTATTCGCTTGACCCCGACAATATGAGCGATGCCCTTTCTCTCCTGCGTAACTGCTACTATAATCTTCAGGACGAGGAGAACCTCAAACGCGTAGAGTCATTGTATTAATCACTACATCGGCAAACCATCGCGGTATACACCGTACGGTTATAAATGTACCGTGTAAAGATAATTTCACAGGCGGAGCATGTCACGAAACATGTTTCGCCTGCGTTTTTTGCATGTAGGACGAAAGTATTTGTGCATTTTAAATTAAATAATTATATTTGTCTGTTATAACGACGGTTTAAAATAATAAAAAATGACAACTTGGCTTATATGGCTGATTTCAGCTATCGTTCTTCTTATCATTGAGGTCTTTACCGGGACTGTTGCCGCTATGTGTCTGGCTGTAGGCTGCCTTTTGGCTCTCATCCCGGCTTTGGCGGGGAGCGGCACGGTAGTGCAGTTTATCGTGGCGAGCGCCGGTGCGGTGGCATCGTTTCTCATCCTGTTCCCGATAATACGCAGATATAAGCTCAACAAGGCGGCCCACAGCAATCAGCGGAGCAACATGGATGCCATAATAGGGCGTACGGGCACCGTGACCGAGCCGATATATCCCGACGGCAGACGCGGACGCGTGAAAGTGGACGGCGACAACTGGCTTGCAGTGGCCGATGCCGAGTATTGCCCGATACTCAAAGGCGACAGCGTCGAGGTCATATCATTCGACAGTATTGTCATAAAGGTAAAGCCTAAGAAGTAGCTGTATGGCATGCCGTCCGGCGGCAGTAGCGACAAATGCCGGATGTAGGTGCCGTGCAGTTTGAAAAAGAGAGAGTATAATCAAAAATTTTAACTTCATATGGAAACATTGATTTTTATAGGTGTACTCGTACTGATAGTGATATCGGTCATATCGGCAGGAGTCAAGGTCGTGCCTCAGTCGGAGACACGTGTAATCGAGCGTCTTGGAAAGTATCACAGCACTCTTCCCGCAGGTCTTAATATCATAATACCGTTTATCGACCGTGCGAAGACCATATATACGCGCACCATGGAGCGTATGCCCAACGGGCGCTACGTGGCGCGTCTGAGCTCGACCAAGGTGATTGACCTCCGCGAGCAGGTCTATGATTTCCCCTCGCAGCAGGTCATCACAAAGGATAACGTGACGACTGAAATCAACGCGTTGCTCTATTTCCAGATTGTCGATGCCAAGAAAAGCGTCTACGAAATCGACAACCTTCCCAATGCGATAGAGAAACTCACGCAGACATCACTCCGTAATGTCATCGGCGAGCTTGAACTCGACGAGACTCTTACATCGCGCGATACCATCAACTCCAAGCTGCAGTCAATACTCGACGATGCCACCAACAAATGGGGCGTGAAGGTCAACCGTGTCGAGTTGCAGGACATTACCCCTCCCGAAAGCGTGCGTGAAGCTATGGAGAAGCAGATGCAGGCCGAGCGCAACCGCCGCGCCGAAATCCTTAACGCAGAGGGCGAGAAGAAATCGCTTATCCTTCGTTCGGAGGGCGAGAAAGAATCGCGCATCAACGCAGCAGAGGCAGTCAAGCAGTCGGAAATACTCCGTGCCGAGGGTGAGTCGCGAGCCAAGGTGCTGCAGGCTGAAGCCGAGGCTAAGGCCATAGAGCGTATCGCACAGGCCATATCATCAACAAAGACCGATCCGGCTACATATCTGCTTGCAGTCAAATATATAGAGACTCTCAATCAGATGGTTTCAGGCAAGGACAACAAGACAATCTATATTCCTTACGAGGCATCGGGCGTGTTGAGTTCAATAGGCTCCATAAAGGAGATGTTTAAAAACAACGGCTGATAAGTAAATCTTAACATTAATCAAATCAATAAGATAAATGTCAAATACAGAAGCCCAGTTTGACAATGCTATCGAGCGTTGCCGCAATATTTTTGCGGCCAAGCTTAAGGATTACGGTCCGTCGTGGCGTCTGATGCGCCCGCGCTCGATAACCGACCAGATATATATAAAGGCCAACCGCGTGCGTTCTCTCGAAGTGAAAGGGGAGTCGTGGGTAGGCGAAGGCATTCTTCCCGAATTTATCGCTATGGTCAATTATGGTATAATTGGCCTGATACAGCTTGAAAAGGGATATGCCGACACTAAGGATATGACCGCCGACGAGGCGCTTGCGCTTTACGACGCATATATGGCCCGCACGAAATCGCTCATGCTCGCCAAGAACCATGATTATGACGAGGCTTGGCGCCTGATGCGCGTATCTTCCTATACCGACCTCATCCTTACCAAGCTTATGCGTACCAAGGAGATTGAGGACAACGGTGGCATGACGGAAGTGTCGGAGGGTATCGACGCCAATTATATGGACATCATAAACTACGCGGTGTTTGGCATAATCAAACTCACCGAAGGAAATGACTGATGACAAAACTCCTGATACCGCCGCGGCAGCCGGCGCAGCCCCTGTAACAGCGCCTGAAAAGAAAACCGGCCGCTTTGACCGGCTGTATTGTCCTTACGCGGTCATGGCATTGCGCATAATCATAGGCGCGCTGTTTGTCGTGTCAGGCTTTTCAAAGGCTGTCGACCCGTGGGGCTTCATATTTAAAATCGAGGATTACCTCGCGGTATGGAACTTTACCGAGCCGCGCACGATTATTCTTGTGGTCTCGATAGCGATATCCGTCTACGAGTTTGTGCTCGGATTCCTGTTGCTTGCCGGCTGCTTCAAGCGCGTGGCACCGTGGCTGCTGATGCTGTCGATGGTGTTCATGCTTCCGCTGACGGCCTATATATGGATAGCCAATCCGGTCGACGACTGCGGCTGTTTCGGCGAGATGTGGAAAATCTCCAATGCCGCCACATTCCTGAAGAATGTGGCAATAGTCCTTGCGTTGGCCTACCTGTGCCGGTTCAACCGCCGGTTGCGGCGGGGCATATACCGTCCGGCCATACAGTGGGCCGTAGTGACGGTATTGTTGCTGTATACGATTGCGCTTAGCCTTTACGGCTACAATATCCAGCCGATGGTTGATTTCCGTCCGTATGCCGTGGGTACGAATCTCTACCACGCTCTCAACGGCGACAGTGACGAAGACTCCGTACACGAACAGATTATGATGGTATACGAGCGCGACGGTGAGGAACGTGAATTTTCCGTCGACGAGCTTCCCGACTCGACATGGACATTCGTACGGCGTGTCGACGTGCCGGCTCCTGAACGTGACTCCGGATTCACAATCTATGATGTCGACAATGAGGATGTCACAACCTACGCTGTCGATGACAGCGGCGAGATGCTTGTACTTGTCATTCCGGAGTCAAACCGTGTAGATATTGCCTACACATATGCCATCAACGAGATGAACAAGGCGATAACGCGCAGCGGCGGCTCGATGATTGCCCTTCTTGCAGCCAGCCCCGAAGGGATAGAGCGGTGGATTGACATGTCGATGGCCGATTATCCCTGCTACATAGCCGAGGACACGTCGCTCAAGCAGCTTGCCCGCGGATGCATGTCGATGGTCTATCTCAAGGATGGTATCATAATGTGGAAACGTGCATTGTCGGCATTTGATTTCTCCATCATCGACGCTCTCGGCAGCGGCTCGTTCTCAATCGACTCGATAGAGATTGACGACCGCCATAATTTTTATGTAATAACCGTCGTGGCCGCGGCTCTTTTGCTTATTATAGCTCTTACGCAGGAATTCATATTGCGATTATTGCCTAAAAAACAAAAAAAACAATTAACTTTGCATTCGGAAAAACAGGTTGTCGCCGGCACTGAGTCAGGTGATACGGCGCAGATGCCTGAGGCGGAACAGCCAATGCCGAAAGAATAATTCCATAACATTCAAAATAAAAGATAAAGAAATGAGAAAGAACATTGTAGCAGGCAACTGGAAAATGAATACCACTCTTGCCGAAGGTGTAGGTCTTGCTAAAGATGTCAACGAGGCCCTCAAAGGTTTTACCCCCAACTGCGACGTCATCATCGCCGTACCTTTCACTCACCTTGCTTCGGTCAATGCCGTAATCGATTCTGCCAAGCTCGGTCTTGGTGCCGAAAACTGCGCTGACCATGCCAAAGGCGCATACACCGGCGAAGTTTCTGCCGCTATGGTCGCTTCGACAGGTGCTACCTACGTAATCCTCGGCCACTCTGAGCGTCGCCAGTATTACGGTGAGACTTCCGAAATCCTCAAGAACAAAGTGGCTCTCGCCCTTGAGAACAATCTTACTCCTATCTTCTGCATCGGCGAAGTCCTCGAGGAACGCGAAAACGGCACTTACCTTGAAGTGGTAAAAAAACAGATAGAGGAAGCTCTCTTCGATATGAGCGCAGCCGACTTCTCAAAACTTATCCTTGCTTACGAACCCGTATGGGCAATCGGTACCGGCAAAACAGCTACCGACGACCAGGCTGAGGAAATGCACGCACATATCCGTAAAGTCATTGCCGACAAATACGGCAAAGAAGTTGCAGAAAACACTTCAATCCTCTACGGCGGCAGCTGCAAGCCGAGTAATGCACCCCAGCTCTTCGCAAAACCCAACGTCGACGGCGGTCTTATCGGTGGCGCTTCACTCGACGCCGAGTCGTTCATGGGTATCGTGAAAGCATTCTAATCCCGAATACTGAATTGTCACAATGTCGGCGTCATGACGCTATCGGCTGTATGGCGCCGGCATATTTTTTATTTATCTCTCCTCCAATACTTACATCCCTACTCCTTCCGTTAATCCTCACTTTGCAGATATGATGAAGTTACTGAAACAACTGTCAATAGGCGCCGCGTTGATGATGACTTTCGCTGACGCTTCGGCACAGTCTCCTGCACCAGCGGCATCTTCCGATACCACCATTACAGATATTATCAACCGTTCGGGCGTAATATCTGTGACGCATCCCGAAGCGCTTGAACTGCGTCTGCGCAAAATGGCGGTCGACAGCGACAGTGTCGCGGCAGAAAACTCAGGGCACAGGACGGGAAGAGTGAGAAAAATGGGCGGCTACCGCGTGCAGATTTATTCCGACAACAACGCGCGTACTGCCAAAAATGAAGCAAGAGCCAAAGAACGCGCTATTGCGGGAGCCTTTCCCGATGTCGCTACCTACGTCATCTATGACTCCCCGTATTGGAGACTGCGCGTAGGCGACTGCCGTTCGAGAGCCGAAGCCGAGGAACTTGCAGCCGAGATAAAGAAAGCATTCCCGGCATATCGCGCCGAGATAACCGTAGTCCGCGACCGCATCAATGCAGTCAACTGATTTCTCCGGCGTAGCCCGGTATGGTCGTGCTCCGAAACTGAAACTATAGTTTCGGTATAAAATTAACAGAAATATTTGTCAGATGGTCAAAGATACGCCTGATAGAGCAAAGACGGTCGGCAATTCCGTTGTCGATGATAAAGTGATAGCGGAGATAGCCGCACACTACGAAGCGATAATAAAACTGATAGGGGAGGATACCGCCCGCGAAGGGCTGCTTAAGACCCCCGTGAGAGCCGCCAAAGCTCTCGTTTACGCTACCCGCGGCTACCGTCAGAACGTACATGATATAGTCAACGGCGCCATATTCACGCACGAAGGCTCGCGCATGATAATAGTGCGCGACATCGAGTTTTACTCATTCTGCGAGCACCATATACTTCCATTCTTCGGCCGTATATCCATAGGTTACGTCCCCGACGGCAAAATCATAGGACTGAGCAAAGTGGCCCGCATAGTCGACATGTTCGCCCGCCGTCTGCAGGTGCAGGAACGCCTTACCGAGCAGGTATGTACCGAGCTGCAGAAAATCCTCTCCGCCAAAGGCGTCATCGCCCGCTGCACTGCCGAGCACCTGTGCATGAAAATGCGCGGTGTGGAAAAACAGCAATCCCTGACCACAACCCTCGACTACAATGGCATCTTCGCCACCGACCCCACCCTCCGCCACGAATTCCTCTCCTCAATTTAAGAGATTGTCTAAAATTCGTATTACTTTGCTTTTGAGGGCCTTGCCAGTGCCTTTTTTTGCTCGCTCTTCAGTCACGTAGCTACCTGCTACGCTCCCACATCGCAAGCAAAAATCCATCTGACAATCCCTCTCAAAATCTGCATTATATAAATTCAAACACCCTCTTAATATTTGTAGTGTAAGGGGCTAAATGGAGGCGAGAATGAGGGCGTTGGCGCGGTCGACTATGGTGGTGTCGAGGCTTGCGAGGTAGATTTGGGCTGTTGCTTCGGAGTCGTGGCCCATACCTTCGCTTATTACACTTACGGGGATGCCTTTAGTTTTGGCGGCGGATGCCCAGCTGTGACGGGCTACGTAGAGGGTAGGGGGATTGTCACGCCGACCATCGCGGCTATTTTCTTGAGGCTGCGGTTGATGTTGTAGCCCATGTTGCGGTAGGTGCAGCGTTCGTTGAGGCCTTTCTTGCGTATGACGGGGAGCAGGTAGTCGCTTTCGTTTGCCGGGTATTTGTCGAGGGTCGACTGCATCTCTTTTGTCCATTCGATTATGAGCCGTTGGCCGGTTTTGCGGCGACGGTAAGTGACATATCCGTTTTTCAGGGTAACCGTTCGAAATAGGCCGACTTTTAGATAGCGTTTTAGATAGCGAACTTAGC
>ERZ780168.3099-NODE-3099-length-13514-cov-2.667657_pt1 | contig 13514 bp, 10 predicted proteins | sample MGYA00510981_ERZ780168 | MGnify/ENA primary metagenome ERZ780168 (study PRJEB29588, sample SAMEA2158769) | human gut metagenome | biome: human gut; feature: human-associated habitat; material: faeces | place: Denmark | collected 2008/2010 ...
GTGACCACCACCACCCACAAGACCCTGCGCGGCCAGCGCGGCGGCGCTTGTGTACAGTACGTCGTGGCCGCCCTCCAGCACGGCGTCGGCAATTGCCAGCGCCAGATGTGTCTTGCCCAGGCCGGTGTGGCCCATGAACAGCAGGTTCGGGCTGTTCTGGCTGAATTTGGCGGCGTAGCCGCGGCAGTAGTTCAGCAGCTTGCCCATGTACTCCCGCGGGGAGATGCCCAGCTCCGGCTCCACGGCGTCGCTGTAGCGCTCGACCTCAAAGCTGGCAAACTGGCACAGGCCCAGCGGGCTGGCGGCATTGATCTCGTCCCGGCGCAGACGGCGGGCGGCGTCTGCCACACAGCGGCAGGGGACACCGCCGCGCATACCGGTATCCTCACACAGCGGGCAGCGGTAGGCGGGCTTGAAATCGTCCGCGCTGAACCCGGCCTCCCTGACCGCAGCGGCCAGCGCTTCATCTGCGCGGGTCAGCGCGGCGCGGGCTGTATCCATGTTTCCGCCAAGGGCTGCGGCCTTCGCAAGGCCCAGCCCCGCACGCAGGTGGGCGCTGTCCGCCTCGGCCAGCGCCGGGTGAGCGGCGTAGGCGGCGCGGCGGGCAGTCTCGGCCTGCATTACGGCCTGCTGGCGGTAGGCTGCCACCTCGCGCTGCGCGGCGCGGAACAGTTCGTCTTTTGTGCGCATAGGTTACCCCTCCTCGTCAAACATGGCCGCCCAGTTGCGGTTGAACAGGTCCTTCTGGGCGCTGGCGGCGGGCGGCTGGGCGTTGGGCCGCTCGGTCATCACGATGTTGCTGCCCTCCAGCTGGCCCTGACGGCGCGCGGCGTCGATCGTCGTGATGCCCTGGGCGCGCCAGGCTCGCAGAATGCCGTCCACGTACCGCACGGTGTTTTTACCGTTGGCACGCAGCAGTGCCTCGTCGATCATCTCGCGCCCGATGCCCATTTCCTCGTGCCAGCGGGCAATCGTGCGGCGCTCCCAGTTCGTCAGTGCACGCGGCTCAATGCCAAACTGTGCGGCGGCATCCTGGCACCAGGCCTCGCGTTGCTTGGCGCGCTGCAGCCAGCGCTCGGCGTCCTCGCCGGTCTCAACGCCGTCCTCCCGCCAGCGGGTCAGCAGGTGGGTCACGGCGGCGATGGTGCGTCGCCCCAGGCGGGTGACCTCGGCGCAGCAGAGCAGAATGACATCGGGCTGCCAGCCGTCGTTTAAGTACAGCCCCACAAGCCGCTGCATCTCGCTGCGGCTCAGCGTTTTACCGAAGATGCTTTGCGCCTCCTGGCACAGAACGGCAACATAGGGGTCGTTGGCCACGCTGGCCAGATCGACCCGCGCAGGCTCGGCTGCCGGGGCAGGGGCGGCCCCACGCTCACTGACCAGCAGCCCGGCACCGGCCCAGTACTGCAGGGTGCGCTTGGCAGCCTCGATGCTGGGCAGTGCCAGTGCGCGGGCCATCGTGCGCGGGTCGGTGTCGTGGGTCTGCAAAATGTAGAGTGCGGCCCGGATCGTATCGCCGTCGGTCTGGGTCAGATGGGTCAGGACAAGCTGCGGCACAGCCAGCGTGTCGCCGTTGCTTGCCGCCAATTTGTAGCCCATATCCGCAAACCTCCCCACTATAAATTGTTGGTTTATTATACCACAAAAGTGCCGTTTGGTCAATCTCGAAGAAAAACTGCCCAAAAATCAACACCGGATTTTGGGCAATGCGTTCCTTGTATTTTGATACACAAATTTGTACAATAGTACCATAAACAGTTAAAGCATTAAGGGGGAGACCACCATGGCGATGAATCTTGTAAAACTGCCCACCGGCAAATCGAATTTGCAGCTGCGCGTCAGCAAGGGGCACTATGCCACCAGCCACAGCCATATCAACTACTACATTGATGTCACCCTGACAAAGTTCCGCCTGTCGGAGGCACGCGCTGCCGCCGCCGAGTTGGTGCGAGAGTACAAGTCTACGACCATTGTGGACACGATCCTCTGCCTGGACGGCACCGAGGTCATCGGCGCCTGCATGGCCAGTGAGCTGACAAAGGCCGGCTATACGAATATGAATGCCCACCAGACGATCTACGTCGTTACGCCGGAGCACACCACCGGCAGCCAGCTGCTTTTCCGCGAAAACACCGCCCCGATGATCGCCGGTAAGCATGTACTGGTGCTGGCGGCGTCCGTCACCACCGGCTTCACCGTGCAGGGCGCTGTCGAGGCCATCCGCTACTACGGCGGCGATCCCGTCGGCATCGCGTCGATCTTTGCGTCGGTCAAGGAGTGCGCAGGCTACCCCGTGGCCAGCATCTTTGACACCCACGACCTTCCCGACTACGAAACCTACGACTCCCACAGCTGCCCGTGGTGCAGGCAGGGCAAGAAAATTGATGCGCTTGTCAACAGCTTCGGCTACTCGAGCCTGTAAATTTTCTGATGATTTTGCCCCCTCGAAAGAGGGGGCTTTTTGTCGTTTTGCGGTCTTGACGCTCCGCGCAGGGTCTTTTATAATGGGAAGGCTGATTTTTTTAGGAGGAATTGGTTTGAATACTGAGAATTTGAATGGGATCCTTGCACAATACGTTCAGCACTGCAAAGCCCGCGCGGCAGCCGATGAGGGAACGGTCTGGCGCGCGGTGGACTGCTTTGGCGTGAACTGGGACATCGAGGACAGCGACTTTCCGGCCATGTTTGCCGATGCCATGCAGCAGGCCCAGCCGACACTGGACAACCCGGCCCTGCAGCCCATCGGCGGCCTGCAGAACCTGATGCTGCGCGACAGCGAGATCGAACTCGTCCGCGAGTGCTTCCGCTGGCTGTACAATGAGGACGGCGGTGATATTTCCAAGCGCCGGGGCCGCGCCGAGCTGTTCGCTGACCAGATCAACGGGCGGTTCCGCCGCGTGTTCCCGCGCATGAGCAAGTACACGATGAACACGGCCAACGCGGTGTTCTTCCTGAACCTGTGGGAGCCGCACGCGAACTACTTCTATCAGGCCAGCGAGGCGAAGGCGTGGGCAGATTACTTTGGGTATGAGGCAGACTTTGGCGGCGGCACGGCGCTGGACCTGCCGCGCTACTACACGATGTGCAACGACCTGCTGCACGCGCTGGAGAACTACCCGGAGATCATCGCCCTGCACAAGGCCTACGCGGAGCAGGAGCTGGGCGGCATCGACGACGCGCTGCACCTGCTTGTGTACGACATCCTGCACACGGCCTACGTCGAGCAGTTCTACCCGAAGGGCTACACCCGCGGCTCGACGAGCAGGGAGCGTGCAAAGGCTGTGAAGGAGAAGGCGGACCGCGCCGAGCTTTGCATCCGCATCGGCGAGTGTGAGCAGGAGCTGCAGGAGCTGCTGGCGAACCCTGCTGCGCTGCCCGACCTGACCGGCTGTAAAATCAACCATAAAATGTTCGGCGCAGGCACGGTCCGGCCCGCCGAGGGCCAGTTCATGGTCATCGACTTCAACGGCACGCTGAAGAAGTTCAGCTACACAGCCTCGATGAACAGCGGCTATCTCTCCGCCGAGGACCCCAACGTCGAAGCCCGCCTGCAGGCCTACCAGGACTACAACAAGGACAAGGACCGCCTGGAGAAGGAACTGAAGAACCTGAAGGCGGAATTGGTGAAGCTGTAATCGGAAACCGGCCCAGCGGGCGAATGTTGTTCGCCCCGGCTGCGTTCTGCAATAAAAAAATCCCTGCGTCTGAATGTGACACAGGGATTTTTTATTGGAGCGGCTGATGGGAGTCGAACCCACGTCCTCAGCTTGGAAGGCTGATGTACTAGCCGTTGTACGACAGCCGCGTAACAACAGTACCTATTATACCCATCTGCGGGGGTGTTTGTCAAGCCCACCGGGCCGTGTTTTCCTGCCTCTGTTACCCTTTTGCCATTTTATTTTACATTTTGCACCCTTGACAATCCTATCCCAAAGCACCATAATAAATACTGAATCTGTATAAACGAAATTTTGAGAGGAAAGAGGTGCGGCACCATGCGCGTGATTGCCGGAACAGCTCGCGGCAAAAATCTGCAGGCCCTGCCGGGCGAGGACATTACCCGCCCGACCATCAACCGTGTGAAGGAGGCTATGTTCTCCAGCGTGCAGTTCCTGGTGCCGGGGGCACGGGTGCTGGACCTGTTCGCAGGCAGCGGCCAGCTGGGCATCGAGGCTCTGTCCCGCGGTGCCAAAAGCTGCCTCTTTGTGGACCGCTCCGCCGAGGCACTCGCCGTTGTGAAGGCCAACTGCAAAACGGCAGGGGTGGACCGCCAGAGTGATATACGCCAGGGCGAGGCCGAGAGCTTTCTCGCCAACATCCGCGGGCCGTTTGACTTGGCTCTGCTGGATCCGCCGTTCCACCATGATACCGTGGCTGCCGTGCTGCCGCTGCTGGCCGCTAAGATGGCCCCCGGCGGGGTCGTGCTCTGCGAGACCGAGCGCGAGGCCGACCTGCCCGAGCAGGCGGGCGCTCTGACGCTGGTGAAGCAGTACAACTACGGCAAGATCAAGGTCAGCCGCTATGAGAGAGGGGAAGAGGTATGAACGTTGAAGAACTGTTGGAGATGATGGAGGAAACGCTGGAGGCCGGGACGATAGTTCCGTTCTCCGCTTCCAAGCGCATGGTCGATGTGGACCGTATGCGCGATATTATCGATGAGGTGCGCAACAACCTGCCCGACGAGATCCGCGAGAGCAAAAAAATCGTGAATGACCGCGAGCAAATCATGCAGAACGCCCGCATTGAGTCCGAAAGCATCATTCAGCAGGCAGAGGAGCGCGCCCGCGTCCTGACCAGCGAGCAGGAGATCGTCAAGCGCAGTCAGCAGCACGCGGCGGAGATCCTGTCCGCTGCCCAGAAGAGCGCCAAGGAACTGACCCGCAAGGCGACCCTGTACTGCGAGACGATCCTGAAGAACTCCGAGGAGGTGCTGGGCCGAAGCATGGCGGACATCAAGAACACCCGCATGAATCTGCGCAGCGCCGCCCGCCCCAAGAATAACATGCCCAAGTAAAAAATGCAGAGGTGTTGTTATTCACGACACATTTCTGCCATGACAGCATAATATGCAAAAAAACAACGCCGCACCGTGCAATATGGTGCGGCGCTTTTCTTTGCTCGGGGGCAGGAATTTTGCCGCGTGCGCATTTGCTGCAAACTGCTGACCTGCATCCCGATCCCTTTGTACAAACTGTGAAAAATCAATTCATGGCGCAGTTTTTCCCTGCCTGCCCTTGCTTTTTGCTGAATAAAATGGTACTATTATTTTACCACAGGTGGGTAATTGTGGTGTGAATAACAACAAGAGTGGGGAAGAATGGGTAGTTTTCCACGTTCTCCACAGAGTTATTAACAAACTGAACGCAGCGACGTAAAAAATCTTGCCGAAGATTTGTGCAGTATGACGAAGGGAGGGAAAGCCGGATGCTCGTCGGTCAGTATGATTACGCAATCGACGCAAAAGGGCGTCTGAACTTTCCCGCCCGCTTCCGGGACGCGATGGGGGAGACCTTCATCGTGACCCGGTGGCTGGATCACTGCCTGGCCGCCTTCCCGGCGGAGGAGTTCGAAAAGGTCGCCGCCAAAATTGAGGAAAAGGGCCTCGTCAAGGGCCGCAAGGTCAGCCGTATGCTCTACGCCTCTGCCGTCGAGGTCACCCCGGACAAGCAGGGCCGCATTCAGCTGCCCGCCAAGCTGCGGGAGTACGCGGGCCTCGACCACGATGTGACCATCATCGGCAGCCGCAGCTTTGCCGAAATCTGGAACACCGAGGCGTGGAACGCCAACCAGGAAACGAGCGATGAGGATTTCACCGCTGCGATGGAAGATCTTGACTTTTAACAAAACAGGACGATAACACATGGAATTTTCACATATCCCCGTACTGCTGCAGCCTTGTCTGGACGGGCTGAACATCGACCCCGCCGGTATCTATCTGGATGGCACCGCCGGCGGCGCCGGTCACAGCAGAGAAATCGCCAAACGCCTGACCACAGGACGTCTGATCTCGCTCGATCAGGACCCGGATGCGGTGGCAGTCGCCACCGAAAGGCTCAAGGGTCTGCCGGCGCAGGTGGTGCAGGTCAATTTCCGTGAGGCCGCCCGCGTCCTTGCGGAGCTTGGCATCCCGGCGGTCAACGGGGCCCTGCTCGATCTCGGCGTGTCCAGTCACCAGCTGGATGACGCGGCCCGCGGCTTCTCTTACCATGCCGACGCGCCGCTCGATATGCGCATGAGCCAGCAGGGCCCCACCGCCGCGAATCTGGTCAACACGCTGGATCGTGAGGAGCTGACCCGCATCCTGCGTGACTACGGTGAGGAGCCGTATGCCTGGCAGATCGCGGGCAAAATTGTCGCCGCGCGGGCGGAGCAGCCCATCCTGACCACGCTGCAGCTGGCCGAGATCGTCGCCGCCGCCGTGCCCCCGGCAGAGCGCCGCAAGGCGAAGAACCCGGCGCGCCGCACCTTCCAGGCCATCCGCATTGCGGTCAACTCCGAGCTGGACGCCCTGAACGAGGGGCTCGACGCCATCTTTGACTGTCTGGCCCCGGGCGGGCGGCTCTGCGTCATCACCTTTCACAGCCTGGAGGATCGGCTCGTCAAGAACAAGTTCCGCCGCTGGGCACAGCGCTGCACCTGCCCGCCGGAGCAGCCCATCTGCACCTGCGGAGGTGTGGCCAAGGCCAAGCTGATTACCCGCAAGCCCATTGAGGCTGACGCCGCGGAGCTGGAGACCAACCGTCGCAGCCGCAGCGCCAAATTGAGAGTGTTGGAGAAAGCATAAGAGGCATTATTCATGACAACTGTTTTGCTGCACGAGGGCTCGGCAGCACCGAAACTGGAGCCCCCGCCGCGCCCGCAGGTGCGTGCGGTGCGCGGCGGCAACCACGGCCTGAACCGCGTCCGCCATGTGATGCGGACTGCCGTGATCGTGCTGATCCTTGCCGTGTTTGGCGGGCTGGCAATCAGCAGCCTGATGAGCGGTGCAACGCTGATGGAACTGAACGCACAGGTCGATGAGGTCAGCGCCCAGCTGGCCGAGGCCCAGAGCGAATACGACTACCTGAACACCCGGATGAACGACATCACGAGCCGCGCCAGTCTGCAGCAGGTGGCCGAGGGTGAGTTGGGACTGGTCAAGGCCGATCCCAGCCAGATCACCTACGTCCAGCTGGAGGACCAGAGCATCATTGAGCGGAACACCGGCGCCGCGGGCCGCCTGTTGGATGAGGTGCGCACGGCAGCGCTGAGCCTGCTGGACAGCCTGAACCCGTAAAACAACCAAAAATATGCAGCTACGAGCCTTTTTGCTGCACGGCCTTGCTGCCGTCGGCAAAAAGGCTTTTGAAATAACAAGGTGTATCCATGACAGAGCAACGACCCAACCATTCCCCCCGGCATCGTCCCCGGGCAAGCAAGGGCATAAAATACTGGACGCTGGTTTGCATGACAGTATTTATCCTCGCCTGCTACGGCGTGCTGGTCTACCAGCTGTATGTGTGGCAGGTGCGTGATGCCGAGAGCTACCGCGCCGAGGCTGTGACCCAGCAGCTGAAGGACACAACGCTGCCCGCTGTGCGCGGCTCGATCTACAGTGCCAACGGCAAACTGCTGGCCAAGAGCAGCACGGTATGGAACATCGTGGCCGACCCGTCCTCCGTTTTAAAGAGCGGGGCGACGGAGGACCAGATCCGCACAGCGGCAGAGCACATTGCCGAGCTGCTGGGCGACGGCACAACGGCGGATACTGTGTACAAGGCGCTGACGGCGTCCAACAAGGATACCGGTGAGCCGTACCAGTACCGTGTGGTGAAAAAGGGTGTCGAAAAGCCCGTGGCGGATGCTATCCTAGCCTATGCAGACAGCTACCGCCTCAAGGACGGCGCTGCGGTGGACACGAGCCTGCAGACCGAGGAAAAGGAGGACAAGAAGGACGGCGAGGCCAAAACCGGCAAGGCAACCCGTATCCTCTACCTGACCAGCGAACAGGCAGCCTCCCGCACTTACCCCTATGGGGAGTTCCTGGCCTCGGTGCTGGGCTTCTGCAACGAGGACGGCTCGGGTGCCTACGGACTGGAAAAATATTACGACGAGACGCTGGCCGGTACGCCGGGCCGCAGCGTGGCCGAAACGGACGCCTACGGTGACCCGCTGGCCAGCGGTCAGGCCGACGTGCATGAAGCCATCGACGGCAGCAACCTGAACCTGACCATCGACGAGAACGTACAGTCCATCGTCGAGGAGTACCTGACCGAAGCGATGAGCACCTTTACGGTCCATGGCCGCGGAAGCGCCATTGTCATGAACGTCAAGACAGGTGCGATCCTGGCAATGGCGTCCCTCGAGCAGTTTGACCCCAACGACCCCAAGACGATCACCGACCCCAAGATGAACGAGATCCTGGCCAAAACAGAGATCGACGCGGAGGACATTGACTGGCTGGAAAGCCGTCTGGGCGAGAAGGCCGTCAAGGACATCATTGCAGACGGAATCATCAGCCATGAAAAGACGACGAACGAGAAGGGCGAGGAGGTCTCCAGCGAGGCTACCCAGCTGCAGGGTATGATGCGCGAGGCCCAGTGGAAGAATAAGAACATTACCGAGCTGTATATGCCCGGCTCGGTGTTCAAGCTCATCACGGCCTCGGCAGGGCTGGACTCCGGTGTTATGAGTGCGGAGCAGACCTTCTACTGCGGCGGCAGCCTGACCGTCAACGAGGGCAGCGAGCTGTGGGAGCACACCTACCGCTGTGCCAACGGCGAGGTCCACTATGAACAGGACATGGCAGGCGCGCTGAACCACAGCTGCAACCTCTGGTTCATTCAGGCGGCAGAGACGCTCAAGCCGCAGATCTTCTACGACTATATCCAGGCGTTCGGCTTCACCCAGCCCACCGGCATCGACCTGCCCAACGAGACTCGCTGGACCAGCGTCTACAACGCCGAGCAGATGGCAGAGGTCGATACAAACCTGTACACGGCGGCCTTCGGCCAGAACGAGTCCATCACCCCGATGCAGATGGCCCCCGCCGTAGCGGCCATCGCCAACGGCGGCTACCTCGTTACGCCCTATGTCGTGGATTCCATCTCTGACAAGGACGGCAACATTATCTCCCAGACCGAGACGAACATCCGCCGCCAGGTCATCTCCGAAGAAGTCAGCCGGCAGCTGCTGGCCATGATGGAAAACAACGTCCACGGGGCAGGGAACTACCACTCCTGCGCCAACGCCTACGTGGCGGGCTACCGCATCGGCGGCAAGTCCGGTACGGCAGAGCGCACGGACCGCCATCTGCGCGGCGACGGCGACTATTATAAAATGATGAGCTTTGCCGCTGTGCTGCCCATCGATGATCCCGAGATCGAGGTTTTCGTCCTGCTGGATGACCCGCGCTGGGTCAAGGACTATGCCAGCCAGGTCGTGGCTCCCGTAGTCGGCAACATCATCAGCGAGATCGCGCCCTATCTGGGCATCGAGCAGGACGCTGACTACAACCCCACCGGCACTGTGACCGTGCAGACCTGCCTGGACTACACTTGGACGAACGCGCAGGTCACGCTGAACCGCCTGGGCCTCAAACATAAGCTGATCGGTCCCAGCAGCGGCAATATCGTCTACCAGTACCCCGTCGGCGGCAGCGTGGTGCCCGCGGGCTCCACCATTTACCTGTACACGGCCACCGACCAGAACTCGATGACCACAACGCCCGACGTCGTCGGCAAGACCGGCACCTTTGCCGAGCAGATGCTCAAGGCCGCCAACCTGAACGTGCAGTTCGCCGGCGACAGCGGCGGCAAGGTCGTGGCGCAGGACGTCGAGGCCGGGACCTCCGCTGCCTACGGCACGATCATAACGCTGACGATGGACAGCGGAGAGGATACTACCCATGACGCCCCGACGGTGACCGAGGAGATCGACCCGGCAAACGAGGAGGGGTAAGCATCCCCGCAGGGGCACCCGGGCTTTTGCAAAACGCTGCATTTCTATATAGGAGGTCTTTTTCATGCAAACCATTCCTGCCAATCAACTGCTGGCCGGACTGACGCTGGCCGAGCCGGTCACCATCCGCGCCGTTGTGACCGACAGCCGCAAGGTCGAGCCGGGCTGCGTTTTTGTCTGCTTCCCCGGCGAGCGTGTTGACGGCCATGACTACGCCGCCGGTGCCTACCGGAGCGGCGCAGAATATATCATTGCCAACCATCCCGTCGAGGGCGTGCCTGCGGACCGCACGGTCATTGTGCCGGACAGCGGCAAGGCCATGATCCGCATGGCGTCCAACTACCGGATGCTGTTCAACCCCAGAATGATCGGCGTCACGGGCAGTGTCGGCAAGACGACGACGAAGGAGTTCTGCTACGCGGTGCTCTCCGCCTTCGGCAAGACCCTCAAGACCGAGGGCAACCAGAACAATGACATCGGCGTGCCCAACACGCTGTTCCGCCTGACCGACGACACCGAGTACGCCGTTGTCGAGATGGGCATGGACCACGCGGGCGAGATCGAGCGCTTGACCCGCTGTGCCCGGCCCAGCGCGGGCATCATTACGATGATCGGTGTTTCGCATCTGGAAAATCTTGGCACGCGCGAGAATATACTGAAGGCAAAGCTGGAGATCTGCACCGGCCTGCCCGACGGCGCACCGCTGGCCTTGAACGCGGACAACGACCTGCTGCCCACGGCAAGCATCCCCAGCCGCCTGCGGCCGGTCTGGTTCGGCATTGACGCCGCGAATGCCGATGTCCGCGCGGTGGATGTCGTCACCGGCGCAAACGGCACGACCTTCAAAATCGTCGATACGCAGTACGGTACGTTCGATGCCGCCATCCCGACAGCGGGCATCCACACAGTCTACGACGCGCTGGCCGCCTACGCCGCCGCGACGCTGAAAAAGGGGCATTGGAACGTCGTGGCGGGGCTGCGCGGCGAATATACCCGCACCACGGGTTACGGCAGCGACGTGCGCCAGCGTTATTTCAGCCTCTTTCCCAACGCCAACCTGACCTATGCGTTCGATGCGGCGGGACTGTGGTCGCTCACGGCGCAGTATGCCCGCAACATCTCGCGGCCGGGCTTCTGGGCGCTCAACCCGATGCGAATGCAGATTTCGGACTACACCTACCAGTCGGGCAACCCCGACCTGCTGCCCGCCTACACCGACAACCTCTCGCTCACGGCCGTCTTCGCCGGAAAGTATTCGCTCAGCGCCGGCGCCCAACTCCACCACGACGAGATCGCGCAGGTCTTCGGCAGCGACGCCGCCGACGCATCGATCACCAACCTGCGTTTCGAGAACCTCGACCGCACGGAGCAATACTTCGCCGCGGCGAATATTCCCCTGCAACTCACGAAGTGGTGGACGCTCAACGCCAACCTCACGGGCATCTGCCGCCGCGACCGCATCACCGCCGACGCACCGCTGCGAACGACGTGGGCCGCCTTCGCCAACGCCGCGACGACCTTCACGCTGCCGCGCAAGTTCTTCATCGAAGCCGAATACTACGCCATGAGCCGCTTCCGGCAGGCCAACCTCGACATGAAGAGTTACCACAGCGTGACGCTGAGCCTCAAAAAACGCCTGCTGGACAACCGTCTGACACTCACGGCGCAGGTAGCGAACCTCTTCGACCGTTCGCAGCGGTTCGTGGCCGAGACCGAAACCTTCGTACGCGACCTGCGGGTATCCAACGACTGGCAGCCCCGCCGCTTCGTACTGACGGTCAACTACAACTTCAAGACCGGCAAGTCGTTCAAGGCCCGCAAGGTCGAGAGCGGCGCCGGAGACGAAAAGGGACGGATGTAAAAGAAGCCGACATCGGAAACCGAAACTGCACGGGAGTTTTTCTGAAAAGCTCCCGTGTGTCGTTTTCCGGCCAATTCCGTTCGCGATCGTCGAAAAATCCCGCCTCGTTCTTAGGTGTTTTTATCCGCCGGCGTGTATATTCATAATGAAAACCTTTCGACACATCGAACCTCAAACTACAAATTTATGACACAAGAAAAGATCAAAAAGCCCGACTACATGGCAGGAATCCGCCACACGACGGTCGGCAGCGACAGACACGACGTTCGCAGAGAGAACTTCCGAAACAAGACCGTCCGGACAGCAAAACGCCGGAGCGGTCTTATCGGAAGGCTGTTCGCCTGTTCTGCGACGCTGGCGCTGGCATTCGGCGCCTGCACGGACGACGCCCCCGTCGAACAACCGAAAAGCGGAGGCGTTGACCTGACCTGCATCGTCGAATCCGACCTGACGGCGGCTCTCGGATCGTCGACGGACGACAGACACCCGTGGGAAAGCGGCGACAGGATCGGGGTCTACGCCGTATCGTCGGCACCGACGCTCAATGCCGAAGCCTCCGTCACAACGAACGATGGCACAAGCTCGATCGCATTCCACGTCAACCGCGCCGAAACCGGCGACAAGCTCCATGCCTATTTTCCCTACACGAAAGACAATTCGTCCAACGATGCGAAAAACGTGGCGCTGTCGATCGCTGCCGTACAGTCGCAGTCCGAAGCCGGCGCATTCGACATCGCGAACCTGCCAATGGTCTCCTATCCGCAAAGACTCGACGCCGAGTCCCTCTCTGAGATACCCGCCCTGCAAATGCACGTGCTGGGAGGAATTCTGCGCGCAAAGGTCTTCGCAGACGGACAGTACGGAGACGAGAAGGTGCAATCGATCGCTTTCGCCGACGAGAATACGCCGATGGCCGGTGCATTTAAACTGGATCTGACCGGGCTGAGTGACGAGGCGTCGCTGATCGTGACAGGACTCGCCTCCCGCACGGCAAAAACCCAGCTCTCCATTCCTTACGCCGTCCCGTCGTCGCAGGAGAGCGCCAAAGACATTTACATGATACTCGCTCCGGGCACCTACGACGGGACCCTCTCCGTAACCACCGAAAAAGCCGTGTACACGCAGCCGTTCCAATGCGAAATGAAACGTAACGCCTGCTACGATGCGAGCATAAACCTTTCGACCGCAGCCAGAGAATCCATCGACGGCTGGAACGGCGAAGGAACCGCCGAAGCCCCCTATCAGGTGGCGACGGCAGAAGACCTGCAACGACTGATCGCTCTTTGCAACAGCGACGGCGGCGAATACGCCGAATTCGCCGACAAACATTACCTCCAAATCGCCGACATCGACATGGCTCAGATCGCGATCCAACCGATCGGACTCAGCGAACAATCGCCGTTCCGGGGCGTTTACGACGGCGGAGGCCACACGATCGGCAATTTCACGCTGACAAACTGCGAATCCGGCGCCTGCGGTCTGTTCGGTTATCTGGACGGAGCGACCGTGAAGGACATCCATCTCGAAGAGTGCGAATACTCGGCTTCCGGACTCCATGCAGGCGGTGTGGCCGGCGTGGCGAAACAAAGCGTGATCCGCGGCTGCACGTTTGAAGGATCGCTCGTCGGAACGGCCGAAACGGAGTTCGACGGATATGCCGTCAGCGACGTCGGCGGTATCATCGGCTACGCGCTCGACTCCGAGATCGCAGGCT
>ERZ780168.3102-NODE-3102-length-13480-cov-3.398734_pt1 | contig 13480 bp, 6 predicted proteins | sample MGYA00510981_ERZ780168 | MGnify/ENA primary metagenome ERZ780168 (study PRJEB29588, sample SAMEA2158769) | human gut metagenome | biome: human gut; feature: human-associated habitat; material: faeces | place: Denmark | collected 2008/2010 ...
CAAATTGACAAGATGATAGGTTATTCCCCACTTGTCACGGGTTACTTCATACACAACATAGCTGTCATAGCTGTAGCCTTCCAATACTACCACTTGATTGACTGAAACGGTTTGAACGTCTCTGTCGTAACTTCTGTTAGCTCCTAATAAATGTACTTTGTTCATAATGAGTTGTTTTAATGATTAATATTTAGTTTCAGAGTATCACGCAAAGAATAAGGATGAAAAGAGCGAGCACGCAAAGGGAAAGGAAAGCGGAAAGGATGCACCACACGGAATGGATGAGGAAAAACACAACCGCCAAAACTGCCAATATGGGCAACCCACCGCCCAACCCCACTACTGCACCACCAACAAAGGCACACACGAAACACATTGCCACATAGACCACGAAACCGACCGACAACCACTTCACCAAATTTTTAATGCCGGTTGGAGCGGAGCCGAAGCCTCGTTTCAAATCTTGTTGTATTTCAGTTCTCTTTTTCATAACATTGACTTTTTTTTTATGCCTTGTCGGTGGCTTCACCTTGCTCGTTTCAGGGGGCAGATACGGACGGGGAGAAAATATGCAAGGCTTTTGGTGAAAAATTTTCAACCGCCCGGCTGGACGGATTGAAAAATTTTCGCCAAAACCCGCAGGGCGCGAAGCGGGCTTGCAGATTTTTAGGGGCCCCGTACGTAGCTTCGCACCCTGAACCACGCAAGGTGGAGCTACTGACGGGATAAATAAAAACGGGAAAATCGTTATATGGGAAAAAGAGAATTGAAATATGGCAGGATTCGTAGTCTGTTTAAACAAGCATAACTATCGTATTTATCACAGCTCAATATAATTTTTGGAAAATACATTTATTGTCAGAGTAAAACATATTAATAATTCTATGTTATAAGTTTAACAGATATGGCTTTGGTAATAAATTGTTAAATAAAGCCATCGCAATACGCTATAGTATTATTTTTTAGACTAAATAATGTGTGAACATATACTGTATGAATATTAAAATAATTCATATAAAGGAGATAAATTCTTTTGTATTTTAGTTACTTTTGCGTAAAAACTTTCAAATATGGAGTTTTTGATTGATATGTTAAGCTATGAAAAGTATAGTTGTATTTTGGTGTTTTTGCATCGTTGGCATATGTTATGTTTATGCTATAGACAGTAACCGAGTCGATTCTTTATTGCTGAAATTAGATCAGTCGATAAAGAAACGTCCTATATATATGGAACAAAAAGAGTTGAGACTGGCAAAACTGAGAAGGCAGTTGTTACAGTTAATATCGGAGGAAGAGCATTTTGCCATTCTTGGTGCATTATTGGATGAATATCGTTCATTCAATACGGATTCAGCATTTTATGTGGCTGAGGAGAGGGAACAGATAGCTATGCGTCTTGGAAACCGAGAATATATAGATAATGCCCGTATGAATAAAGCTGATGTCTTGGGAATGACAGGCATGTATAAGGAAGCAATGGATTTGATGCGAAATATTCATGCAGAACGGTTGTCGAAAAACCTCCGTCCCTATTATTATCATATCTATCGCACAATCTATGGACTTATGGCTGACTATGCAGTTACAAAGTATGAAAGGAAACTTTATACGGAACTTACGGACAAATATCGTGATTCATTGCTACTAGTCAATAAGGATAACCTTTTGATACATACCTTGATTCAGTCCGACCAGTATAATGTACGCAATGAATACGATAAAGCCATTTGCTTACTGACAGATTATTTAGCCCAGCAGAAGGAATATGAACATGATGTTGCAATTTGTGCCTATACTTTATCAGAGTCCTATCGTCTGAAAGGGGATAAAGAAGAAGAAAAAGAATTTCTGATTGTTTCTGCCATAGCAGATATGACAACCGCTGTCCGGGAATACATTTCTTTGCGTAAGCTAGCCATATTGCTTTATCAAGAGGGGGATATCGAGCGTGCCTATTCTTATGTAAAGATATGTATGGAAGATGCCGCAGCTTGTAATGCTCGGTTGCGCAAATTGGAGATTTTGGAGATATTTCCCATCATTAACGATGCTTACCAACAAAAGACAGAGAAACAGCAGGAACAAATGAAATGGACATTGGCATCTATCAGCATGCTTTCATTTTTTCTATTGCTTGCCATATTTTATGTATATAAACAGATGAAGAGGTTGGCTGTCGCTCGCAAAGAAGTGATTGACACCAACAAGCGGTTAAAAGAACTGAATGAAGAACTTCACCTTTCGATGCACAAGCTTAAGGAGGCTAACCACAGTATTGCAGAGAATTCTTATCTGAAAGAGGAGTATATTGGTCGATATATGGATCAGTGTTCGGTATATTTGGAGAAGATGGACAATTACCGCCGGTCATTAGGTAAGATTGCTGCTACTGGGAATGTGGAAGAACTCTACAAGAACATCAAGTCTTCCAAATTTATAGAGGGGGAATTGAAGGAATTCTATGCGAATTTTGACAATACTTTCCTGCAAATGTTCCCTACTTTTGTGGAGGATTTCAATGCCTTGCTTACCAATGATGAGCAAATATCCTTGAAAACCGGTGAACGGATGAATACAGAGTTACGCATCTTTGCATTGATACGCTTGGGTATTAGTGATAGCGTGAAGATTGCTCAGTTTCTACGCTATTCTGTAACCACCATTTATAATTACCGCACGAAAGTTCGAAATAAGGCCGCTGGTGACCGTAACCTACTAGAACAAGAGGTAATGAAAATTGGAAAGTCAAAAGACTAATAGAAGTTTACGATTCAGAATATTCTTATTTTACACTTATATTTTTACTACTTTTTTAGTTTTACTACACGTTTTTATATTACTAATATACAGTAGATTATACATTTTCCATTGATATAAATCACTACTTTTTCACTCTTTGATTCATAATTAGTATTTCTTATCTGATATTTTTGCGTTGTCTCTTTTCCCAAGAAAGAGATAGTTTGTAATTTATACTTTTTTATCAACTTTAAAATCTTATATTATGTATGCAAAAGAACAATCTAACTAGAAAACAAAGGGTAATAATTCGAATAGCCAACAAGTATCCAGACCCGCGATATGTCGTTCTGCTTAATAGGCTGTTATATTGTAATCAATGACGTTAATCTTTTAATTTAAAAAACTATGAAAGTAAAAACTACTATTCTGGCGCCACTATTTTTGTGGATAGGATTCTTTCCAGTTTATGCTGACGAGTCTATGGCAGAAAGTATTATTGTCCAACAGCAAGTAAAAGGTATCCGAATTAGTGGAACCGTACTTGATAAAGAGAAATCTCCACTTCCAGGTGTTAATGTGACAGTCAAAAATGAGCCAGGAGGGGCTATAACTGATGTGGATGGTCACTTCTATATTGAGGTACCGAATAAACAGAGTGTATTAAATATAACTTACATAGGTTTCAAGTCTAAAGAAATCGTGGTTGGAAATGAAATCAACTTCAATATTATACTAGAAGAAGATGTAGAAGCTTTGGATGAGGTTGTGGTAGTAGGTTATGGTAATCAAAAGAAACTTTCAGTTATTGGTTCGGTACAAACTATAGAACCTACCAAGTTGCAAGTCGGTTCATCCCGTTCCATGAGTAATAATCTGGCCGGACAGTTAGCGGGTGTGATTGCAGTACAGCCATCTGGCGAACCCGGATATGATAACTCAAATTTCTGGATTCGAGGCATTGCTTCTTTCAGTGGAAATACTTCTCCATTAGTATTGGTAGATGGTGTAGAACGTAGCTTAAATGATCTTGATCCTGCTGAAATTGAATCTTTTTCTGTTTTGAAAGATGCTTCAGCCAGTGCTATGTATGGCGTACGTGGAGCGAATGGGGTCATTATTATCAATACAAAAAGAGGAACGATATCCGCTCCTTCTGTTAATGTACGTGTAGAGCAGTCCATTCAGGCTCCCACCAAACTTCCTGAGTTTATTGGAGCCGCTGAATATATGAGTTTACTCAATTCTCTGGAAAGTGATCCCAATAAACGTATGTTTACAAAGGACCAGATACTTAAAACCTATTATGGCTACGACAAAGATTTATATCCGGATGTAGACTGGATAGACGCCATTACCAAAGATTACGCGACTTCCACTCGTGCCAATCTTACAGTAAGTGGTGGAACAGAAATACTCCGTTATTCTCTTACAGCATCTCTTTATCATGAAAATGGAATTATGGCTTCCGATAAGAGTTTGCCTTATGATACCCAAAGCAAGTTGAACCGTTACAACATACGGGCAAATGTAGATCTAGACTTGACAAAAACTACCCTAGTTCGTTTTAATGTAGGTGGTTACTTACAGAATCTACATAAAAGTCGCAGTGGTACGGATGAAGTTTTCAGTGCTGCTTTTGAAACGCCTCCTTTTGTACACCCCGCTGTTTATTCAGATGGGACTATTCCTATTGCCAGTAGCAACCGTCCTAATCCTTGGGCTATCAGTACACAGAACGGTTACTACCGTAGCGGACGAAGCAAACTAGAATCTTTGTTTGCTGTTGAGCAGAACCTTAAAATGATAACTCCGGGACTAAAAGCTAAGCTCACTTTTGCATTTGATACATATAATGAGAACTTTGTGACACGTGGTAAGGAGCCGGACTATTATAGCGTAGCAAAATCACGCAATGATGAAGGTGAACTAGTACATAGCATCTTGAAATACGGAAGTGAGTTTCTTGACCATTCCAGTAATGCAAATTACGGTAACCAGAGCGTTTATTTGGAAGCGGCACTCAGTTATAATCAGACGTTTAATAACAGACACATGGTAGATGCACTTCTTTTGTATAATCAACGCAGCTATGATTGGGGCGATATACAGCCGAACCGGACACAAGGTATTGCAGGACGTTTTTCATATACATTTGACCGCCGCTATATTTCTGAATTCAACTTTGGATATAATGGTTCGGAAAACTTTGCGAAAGGCAAGCGTTTTGGCTTTTTCCCTTCCATCGCCTTGGGGTGGCTCGTTAGTGAGGAGCAATTCATGGAACCTATACGCAATGTGATAAGTAAACTGAAACTCCGTGCCTCTGTGGGAACGGTAGGAAATGACAATATCGGTGGACGCCGTTTCGCCTATATCACAACCATCAATTCAAAAGCTAATGGTTACAATTGGGGATATACAGGAGATACTTATCGTGACGGTGTGCAGGAAGGAGAAGTCGGTGTAGGAAACCTGACCTGGGAGAAAGCGCTTAAAACGAATATAGGTATAGAAATAGGTCTTTGGAATGAACTCGATTTTCAACTCGATCTATTTAAAGAACGCAGGACCAGCATTTTCATGCAACGTGCCACCATTCCTACCCAAACCGGGTTTATCAACAATCCATATGCCAACTATGGCAAGGTGGACAACAAAGGTATCGATCTGTCACTGAATTACAATAAGCGAATCAATAAGGATTGTAATATCAGCGTAAGAGGAACTTTTACTTATGCTAAGAATACAATCATCGAACGAGACGAACCAGAATCAGTCAAAGGAACTTATCGTTCTATTACCGGGCATTCAATCAATACGCTGTGGGGGCTGCAAGCCTTAGGACTTTATACCGATGATGATTTCGTAGATGGAAAGCTGAAAGAAGGAATTCCTGTTCCACAACTGGGCGGTGAAGTGCGTCCGGGCGATATCAAATATCGTGACATGAATAACGATGGCTATATAACTAGTGCTGACGAAGGCTATATTGGTAGTACTACTGACCCGAGAATCGTTTATGGGTTTGGCGGAAATATCAATTTCCGTAATTGGGATATGAGTTTCTTCTTCCAAGGAAGTGGTGACACTTACCGTATTATCGGTGGGTCGGATTATTTCATTCCCGGTAGCGGAGCCGGTGTATTAGGTAATGTCTATACCAACTATACAGACTGCTGGACTGAAGAAAATCCTTCTCAGGACGTTTTTTGGCCACGTCTTTCTCAGAGTACTAATACGAACAATAACCGTGCCTCGACTTTCTGGAAGAAAAATATGAGTTTCCTCCGTTTGAAAACACTTGAAATAGGCTACAGCCTACCTAAGAATGTCGTTAATAAAATTAGCGCGAAGAGTATCCGATTCTTTGCCAGTGGGAATAACTTGTTCTACATTTCCAAGTTCAAATTATGGGACCCGGAACTGGCCACCTCTGATGGTTTAAAATATCCGTCCATGCGTTCTTTGATGTTGGGGGTAGAAGTAAATTTTTAATGTAGAATGAACTAAAGAAAAAGAACAATGAAATTTATAAAAAATATTCTTATAGGATTTATAGTCACAACTTCATTGATGTCTTGTGTTGACTATCTTGACAAAGAAACTGATACAGAATTAACTCTTCCTTTGGTCTTTGAAGACAAAACCCGTATTGAGGGTTGGCTTGCCAATGTCTACTCGGCTATACCCGATCCTTATTGGGGTTATACTAACACATTGGGTTGGGAAGTCCTAGCTGACGATCTGACTCCGTCCGAACGTTGGCGGCAGTGGGGTTGGAAAGTCATTCCTTATATATTGGGTGAATGGACACCTAACAGTGATTGGGAAGGAAATTACTGGAAGCTTCTTCCGCAATGTATTCGGGAGGCTAATATTTTCCTTGAGAACATACACCCACTACCAGCACAGGGTATAAGTGCAAAAGAAGTAGAGTATATGAAAACGGAGTGCAAATTCATGAAAGCCTATTATTATTACTTGCTTGCCAATACTTATGGAGCTGTTCCGTTTGATCCTGATTATATTGCTCCAACAGATTTTGTACTGTCGGACTTGATGAAAGGACAGGCTCCTTATTACACTGTGATAGATTGGGCTGACAAGGAAATGCTTGAGGCTTCTATGATACTACCTCCTAAATATACTGAAGCGCGAAAGTATGGGCGTGTTACCAGTATTATGTGTTTGGCAGTGCGTGCACGTATGTTACTTTTTGCTGCCAGTCCATTGGTAAATGGGAATACGGATTATGCGGATTTCAAAAATGAGAAGGGTGAAAATCTTTTCAGTACCGTTTATGACCCGACACGTTGGAAAAATGCAGTAGAAGCGTGTAAACTATTGATTGATGAGGCTGATAAAGCCGGATATAAGCTTTATGTTGAAGAAAATGCAAATGGAGAGATTGATCCGTTTATGTCTTATCAGAACTTGTTTTTGAAGCGTTTTGATGAAGGGAACACCGAAATTCTGTTTGCGCGTCCAAGCTCTGATTATGGTTCATACGAAAAACATCCACCCCGGGCTGCCAGTGGCGGTAGCGGCGGGTTAGGGGTAACTCAATCTTTGGTCGATGCTTTCTTTATGCAAGACGGACTTCCTTATGACGGTTCGAATGAAGAGGGATTTTCCGAATCGGACGTAAAACTTGATAATACAATCTGGGACGAAGAAGTAAATGGAGGAGCTGTTACTTATGCAGGTACATATAATATGTATTGTAATCGTGAACCGCGCTTCTATGTATCCGTAGCTTTTAATAACTCTTATTTCCCTACCGAGAAACGTAAATTTGAGTTTTTTAACGGGCAGAAAGACAATCCGCATACGCACGATGCGCCTCAAAATGGTTATCTTATCCGTAAACGGGTGTCTCCTAAGACGAATGTTAAAGAGAACAATTACCAGTATCGTCCCGGTATTGTTTACCGCTTGGGAGAAGCATTTTTGAATTATGCCGAGGCATTGAATGAGTATAAAGATGAACGTACAGTTCGCGAGGAAGCTTTGAACTATGTGAATAAAATTCGTACACGTGCTGGTATTCGTACTTATACGTTTGGTAATAGTGATGCCCAGAATATCCATGTGGACGATAATCAAGAGACTGTGCGTAAGATTATTCGTGCCGAACGCCGTGTCGAGCTTTGTGGAGAAGGGGTGCGTTATGACGATTTGCGCCGTTGGAAAGAAGCTGAAAAAAAGCTGAATGGAGATATGTACGGAATGAATTATAGCGGAAAAGACGCTGAGGCTTTTTATGTACGTACACCTTATCAGAAACGTGTGTATAATCCTGCTTATTATTGGTTCCCTATCCATCAAAGTGAAATGGATAAAAACGAGAATCTGCGACAACTTCCATTTTGGAGATAATTCCCATAAAATCAAGCAAAATGAAAAATAAAATCTTTTTTTTACTTGCCATGCTTTCTTGTTTGATAGTAGGCTGTAAGGATGAAGATATACGTTATAGTATTGAGCGTCCCGATGATACCATGCACTTGCAAGTATCGAATGAATATGTAGAATTGAATCAGAAATTTGGAAAGGAGGAGGCTGTTACTTTTTCATGGAATGAGGTAACCAATGCCCCTTTGGACTCTAAAGTGACTTACTATTTTAAGTTGGACATTGCTGACAATGATTTCGGCACTTCTATTGACAAAATGAGAATTCCGGCCGGCGAGCACAGTGTAAGCTTTACCCATAAAAAAATGAACGCATTATTGACGAAATGGAAAATAGAACCCGGTGAAAGAGTAACATTGGAAGCTGAAATTATCGCAGAAATAGAAGAGACCGACTGCTATGTGAAACCGGAACTATCAACTGTACGTTTTGACGCAGTGGGGTATGAAATACAGCCATACGACATCTATGTCATGGGAACAGCACTTGAAGGAGCTACTGACCCGGCCAATGCGCTTAAAATGACAGAAGAGATATCGGAAGAGGTATATACCTGGTACGGGGTGATGAAAGAAGGTGACTACAAGTTTATTTTGAATACCACCGGACAGTCACCTTCGTATACACAGGGTGCCGACGGCAGTGTGGTCTTTAATGAGCATGAAACCGGTAATGAAACCCCCTTTACCATTAATAAAGCAGGATTTTATGTGTTGAAATTGAACATTGAAGCCGGAACATTGAATGCAGATTACCCGACTACCGACTATAATGATGTTTGGATGGTAGGAGAAGCAACCCCTGCAGGTTGGAACATCATGAGTTCCACAAAACTGACGAAAGATCCAGTCAACCAAGTGGCTTTCTATTATGAAGGTCTCCTGAAAACCGGAGATATGAAATTTCCATTGGAACTGAAAGAAGACTGGAATGTAGCATGGCTGATGCCAATAGAAAACGGAACGCATGAATTTGGAGATAATCGTATGGAACGCATCGAGGCCGGTATACAGGGACATGACTACAAATGGAACATTACCAAAGAAGGCAACTACCGGGTGACACTGAACATGTACACCATGACTATTGACTTCAAGCTGTTACAGAGCATTCCTGATGATCTGCCCTGCAAAGAGATATGGATGTTAGGTGATGCAACTCCTGCCGGTTGGGAGCAAGGGAAGGAAGCTTTCGTTTATGATTTCAATGTTGATAAAGGAACATTCTATTGGGAAGGAGAATTAAAAGCTGGTAGCTTTAAATGTCCGATAAATGTAGATGGAAGTTGGGCGATCACTTGTTATATGCCCAAGCAGGCGGGAGAAGACGGAAAAGCTTCTCTTAACATGACTGATGTGCAGTTGGTTCAACCGAATGGTAATGACTACCAGTGGAAAGTGGAAGAAAGTGAAGCCGGTCAGTATCGTGTAGAACTGAATGTATTGACTAATAAGATTAAATTTGAAAAGAAAAATTAGTAATCCTACGAGTGCGGACAATTTAATTCCGCACTCGCTTAGAAATGAAAAAGTAGTATGGAATATAAGAAAATAACATTGTTTTGCTTGTTGATGATAGGAATATTTACTTCCACAAGCTGTAAGGACGAAGGAACAGGGTGGACTCCGGATATGATTCCCGATGATGAAGTGGAAGTGCCGGATTATGACGAAGAGGTGGATATTAGCAATATCCATAAATTCAAAGCCCCACTCTATTGGAGTGTATATGAGTTTTGTATGGAGATGGCTGATAATGGTATTCCTGAATATCAAATGGATATGAATGCAGAAGAGTGGGACAAAGCTATTGACTGGGTTGCCGAGAATCTGAAACCTTATGGTTATGATATGCTTTGTACGGATGGATTTATTCCTATGCTTTGTGAAAAGAACGAATACGGCTACATGGACAAATATGGTAGCATGTATTTGAAAGATCTTGTAGCTAAATGTAAGGCAAAAGGGTTGAAACTAGGTGTGTATGATAACCCGTTGTGGTTACACGGAAAAGATGAAACTCCCATTCAGAATACCAATAACATTACATTGGGACAATTGAAGTATGATGCCGAGAGTGATGTTGTAGCGCATCCGGACGAGCCGGATAAGTTCTTTACTTATGTGGTTGCTACCCATAAAGGAGCAAAAGAATATATTGACGGCTTTTTCAAACATTATAAGGAATTAGGAGTAGAATATATTCGTATGGATTTTCTCAGTTGGTATGAAGATGGATTTGACCGTGGCATGGAAGCCAGTTGGGGAAATGGACTTGTGGGCAGAGGCTATGGAAGAGAATGTTATGAAAAGGCATTGGAGTATATCTGTATTTCGGCCACTCGCTATGGTATTTTTACTTCATTGGTTATGCCACATCTTAAAAATAATGCCGAGTTGGAAAGGAAATATGGTAATATGGTGCGTATTGTAGCAGATACAGGTCAAGGTGGATGGAACCATTTTTCTGACGATAGCCGAGGCAAAGTGTATGAAGGCTGGCCCAACAGCATGAATATGTTTGATGGATTTATATATTGGTCGAAAGTAACAGGACGTAATCAAGTAATTCCTGATGGCGATTTTATCCGTCTTAATACCTTTAATACTGATGCGGAAAAAGAGTCGGTTATTTCTTTGCAGTTGATAGCAGGAGGGCCGGTAACGGTAGCTGACCGACATAATACCGTAGGAGATAACCTGAAATTTTATCAGAATGAGGAAATGTTGGCACTGAATGCCGACAGATTCGTAGGAAAGCCTCTTTCGGGTGACGTGACCGACACTGAAAAGAACCAGATTTGGTACGGACAGATGTCTAACGGTGATTATATAGTAGGACTTTTCAACCGCGACAATGAACAGAAAACATATGAACTACATCTTTCGGAGATTGGTATAGAAGGAGAAGTAAGCGTACGCGACTTGTGGAAACACAAAGACGAAGGCAAAGCATCTAAATTGAGTGTTGAATTAGGGCCGCGGGCTTGCAAGGTTTTGAAACTGACCAAATAATTTAATAACAGTACATTTATATGAATAAAAAAAGAATAATGAAGTGGATAGGATTGGCGGTGATGCTAAACATGGCACCATTTGTTCGAGCTACAGTTGACAATAATAATCCGATAGCAAATTCCAAGGCAGTGGTTATATGTGGCAATGCACGCTTCACAGTACTGACTCCAGAAATGATTCGTATAGAATATAGTGAAAAAGGCATGTTCGAAGACCGTCCTACATTTACAGTTGTCAACCGTAATCTTGAATTGGTAGATTTCAAGAAAAAAGAAGATGACCGATTCTTGTATATCCAGACTGATAAAGTAAAACTCAAATACCGAAAAGGAACCAATCCGAAAACAAGTCCGGCATCTCCGGAAAACCTCACTATTACCATTGAAAACCATGGCTGTGAAACACTTTGGTATCCAGGGAAAAAAGATCCGCTAAACCTTAAAGGGACTTGTCGGACTCTTGACGGTAGCAATGGAGACAATAAACGGAGTGAATTGGAAAACGGATTAATATCCCGATCCGGTTGGGCTGTAATAGATGATTCATGGGAAGCAACACGTGCTGACGGGAGTCACTCATTTGCACTTGAGCCAAATCCGGAGGTTGGATATGACTGGTGGGCATATCGTAATGACCCTCAGGCTATTGACCTGTATTTTATGGGCTATGGCAATGAATATAAGAAAGCTATCGGAGATTTTACCAAAATAGCCGGTAAAATTCCTTTACCACCGGCATACGTTTTCGGCTATTGGTATAGCCGTTACTATTCATATTCAGCCGATGACTATCGGGAGATTATGCGAGAAATTAAGAAGAACGATATCCCTACCGACGTAATGATTCTTGATATGGATTGGCATTGGAATGGCAAGGCATCAAGTGAGTCGGAGAATATCGGAGGTTGGACCGGCTGGTCTTGGAATACCAACTTAATACCTGAACCGACTAAACTTCTTCAGGAAATCCATGACAACGGTTACAAAATCGCTTTAAATCTCCATCCGGCAGATGGCATTGACAGTATCGAATCTCCATCCTATTACAAAGCAATGAGTAGGGAACTTGGCGGTAAATATGGTAGTAACGGCAAAATTGCCTGGTATCTTGATTATCCGGATTTTACAAAGTCATTCTTTGACAACGTAATCCGTGACCATGAATCTGAAGGTGTGGATTTCTGGTGGCTCGACTGGCAACAACATCTTACGAGTCCATATACTCCCGGTCTTGGACAGACATTCTGGTGCAATCATGTGTTTTACAATGATATGGTTAAAAACAGGCCTGACCGCCGACCTGTAATCTTTCATCGTTGGGGAGGATTAGGGAGCCATCGTTACCAAATTGGTTTTTCGGGAGATGCCCTTATAAATTTCCCGACTCTCGCATTTGAGCCGTACTTTACTTCCACCGCATCAAATGTAGGATACGCTTTCTGGGGACATGACCTTGGAGGCCATGCGTTTACCGATGAAAAAATTGTAAATGACCCGGAACTAATGCTTCGCTGGATTCAGTTTGGAGTGTTTACCCCTATATTCCGCAGTCATGCCACTGATGACAGCCGGATAGAACGGCGTATATGGAAATTTCCCAATTTTCCTAAGTTACGCGATGCCGTAAAACTTCGTTACGCACTCTTCCCTTATATATATACAATGGCTCGTGAGACATTTGATACAGGTATAGGTATGTGCCGTCCACTTTACTATGAATACCCTGAAAGTGAAGAGGCATATAAATATGAAGGTGAATATTTCTTTGGAAACGACATTTTAGTAGCTCCGATAACAGAACCGGCTTTGGAAGATGGTATCAGTTCAAAAGAAATCTGGTTTCCTGAGGGGAAATGGTGGAGTGTGGCTACAGATGAATTGATTGAAGGACCGTGCAGAAAAACAATGTGTTTTACGCAGGAGCAAATTCCGTATTTTTTTAAACAAGGTGCAATTATTCCTTATAATCCTCCTACTGTAATGAATGTGACAGAACGTCCCGGACATTTGATTTTAAACTTCGTGTCAGGTTGCAAGGGTGAGGGGGTATTGTATGAAGATGATGGTGATAATAATGATTATAGTACCGTTTTTGCAACAACAATCTTAAGACAATCATTCAAAAATAATAAAGGAGAATATGTCATTACTCCTCGTCAGGGAATTTATACGAACGGTGTCAATGCTCGTTCATATACTTTTCGCATCTATAATACGACGCAACCTGTAGCGGTAAAAGTGAATGGAGTGGAAACTTCTAATTATTCTTATGACGTAAAAAGAAAAGGAACGAACATTGATATACCT
>ERZ780168.3110-NODE-3110-length-13461-cov-7.103983_pt1 | contig 13461 bp, 9 predicted proteins | sample MGYA00510981_ERZ780168 | MGnify/ENA primary metagenome ERZ780168 (study PRJEB29588, sample SAMEA2158769) | human gut metagenome | biome: human gut; feature: human-associated habitat; material: faeces | place: Denmark | collected 2008/2010 ...
GCATTCGCATCTCCATCACCAGTTACAACCTGTGCCGTAATGTTTAATCCATTGACAGAAAAGTTGTTGGTACTTCCTGTATATTGGATACCATTTAATGTAATCTCTGCATCACAGCCATCAATCTTCTTCGCATCTGTGTTATATGTAATATCCGGACTGTTTGTGATATCATTTGCTGCCCGAACCTGTTTTACAAATTCTGCAATAGCCGCATCTTTTTCTGCGCCATCTTCCATGTTCGCAATACTTGCCAGAACCTCATTTTCATTCATAGTCGTCTGACTAGTTTGCATGGTTTCTTTATTTGCCGTTATAACAGCAGCAAATTTATTGGTAAGGTCTGTTACACCCTGACTTCCACCTGCACCATTATCTGTTCTATCATATGCATTATGTACTTTCTGAATAATATCTGCCCTGGAATAATCATCCGTATCTGATAATGTTGTATCTTTCGTCTTCTCATATGTATTAACTGTGCTGATATTCGATGCAAGTGCACTTAAGAAAGAAGTAACCTCTTTATCAGTTTTTTCTGTACCGCCCACAGGTTTTTTTATCGTATCTGCAAAATCTGTGTAAGCTTTTGTTCCCGTAACGACATTACTTACTACTGCTCCCTGCGTGTAAACGGTCTTTGTGGTTTCTACTTTCTTATCTGCATCAAAGCTGACTTCCTTACCGTTTGTCTTTTTCTCCCAATTATCACTAGCATCTTTCTTTCCAGTCGTCTGAATCAATTTACCAGATGTATCATCTAAATAATATTTATTTCCTTTTTTATCTGTATAAACACCTGTATCGTCCTGTGTATAGACATTACCATCATTATCTGTAATCTGATAAAATCCGGTTCCCTGCTCGCTGGCAGCAGTTTCATAGTAATTGGTCTCTGTCTTAATGGTAATTTCGGTTGTGGTACTATCTTTCGTATTTGCATATAAAGCATTGCCATCCGCATCCTTCTTGCCAGTTGCTTTATATTCATTACCGCTCGCATCCGTAAAGACTTTACCATCTTTGGTTGTATAGGAAACACCATCACTTCCAGTATAAGTGTTGACTGCCTGAATGTATTTCTTACTTCCATCAGTATCTTCATACGAATAAATGGTATTACCATCCTCATCTGTCGTTTCAGCTTTGTAGATAGTTCCGTCACTTGTCATAACAGATTTTGCGCGGTCTGTAGCAGACATCTGTAATAATTTTACAAGTTTATTCTGATCATCTGTGCTCAAACCACTTTCCTTTAACGCATCCCGCATTGCAGTATAAGCAGATGCATAACCATAAGCAGAACTCAAGTTACTGTTCTGGGCATTTGCTTTGTTATATGCTTCTTTAGCCTGTGTATAAGCATTGATTGCATCTGTCACATTCTGTGAAAGTTTATTTCCATCTGCATCATAATACTTTGTATAAGAAGTATAGGTTGCCTCTGTCTCCTTCGACTGCACATTCAATCCTAATTTTGACAACGCATTCGCCCCATCCACGTTGCCACCGGTCAGTGTAAAGTCATTGTCCTTACCGGTATCTTTGGAGCTCACGAAGATACGTTTGTTGATATCATCATAGCTTGCATTCACGCCGGCTTCTTTCAAAGAATTGATAAAGCTGTTGACCGTAGTGCCCTGGCTGACTTCGATATTCTTCTTTGTGCCGTCACCTTTTGTCAAGGTGATCGTACCGTTTCCGCCTGTGTAACCCAACTCAGCGAGTGTAGTTCCGGTTGTAGTGCTGTCATCTAATTTACCACCGGTCAGGTATCCTGCCTGTGCTACCTTAAGGATGTTGAGCTTCTGTGTACCGTTTGGTGCAGAGCTGCTGGCTGTAACCGTCGCTTTTGTGGAATCGGATACTTTGGTTGATTTCAAATTGTAGTTTTTAGAGAAACGCAGACTGTCCAAGCTTGTATAGAAGCTGTAAACTTTTGTGTTTAAAGTCTTCCATGCGTCCTGTTTCCAAGAGAGCTTGGTCTGTGCTTTTTTGTATTTATTGGTCTTGTAACTGTAAGAAGATACTAATGCAGAGATAATCGCTTCAGTATCTAATCCTGAGTTCAAACCTGTGATTCTGATTGGCATAATCCTGCTCCTTTCAGTTTTGTAACTTATTTATATCATTTTCTGTTTGCATCTGTCACTTGTCTATTGCTGCTCCTGTCTTCTGGACAGTGATCTACAGTTTCTTATCCACTAATAATCCGGCCATCTCCCAGACTTTTGCGATCATGTCCAGGGTTTTCTCCGGCGGATATTCTTTCAGGACTTTCTTCGTGTCTTTGTCAACGATCTTGATGGTGACACGGTTGGTTGCATCATGGATTCCGAAGACCGCCTCGGAATTGTGCGCCTTCTTATTGATCTCGTCAACTGCTTTCCTGATCTGGGAATTCTCGGAGATCGTCTGCTTTGCCTGACTGTCGTCCCGGTTTCCGTCTTTGCCGTTTTTGTCAGTTTCTTTCGTGTCGATCTGAATGGTTTTCTTCATGAGATCGTCAGAAGCTGCTGCGTTGGATGCAGTTTCCACTTTTGCCTGACTCTCTGCTTTTACATCTGATGCGGATGAACTTCCCGCGTAGGACATCCCTGCCCCTTTCATAGCCTCTATTGCCATTGTTCTACACCTCCGTGTGCATAAGCCTGTGTTCTTCCATGGTTGCGGTCCGGATCTCTGCAAATGCCGGAACACTTATTTTTCTAACTCATATATCGGTAGTTTTCCTGTAAAATTAATAGCTGTCATGCAATTTCCTGCGTTGTGCCGGTGCTGTTTTCTGATCAGGGTTTCATTTTAACAAAATATAGGATATAATTCAATCGCACCGGGAATTGAGTCCGCAATGCGTTTATGATTTTTACTATTATAAGAAGAAAGGATATTGTTTATTATGTTATATATCATGAGACACGGAAAAACTGACTGGAATGCAGTCCACCGCCTGCAGGGAAGCGAAGATATTCCTTTGAATGAAGAAGGCCGCCAGATGGCGAGAGACGCGCGGAAAAAGTATGGGGATCTGCGATTTGATATCTGCTATTGTTCGCCCTTACAGCGTGCGCAGGAGACTGCTGAAATTTTTCTGGAAGGGAGCGGCACGCCGATCCTGACGGACGACCGTCTCCGCGAGATGGGATTTGGCATGTATGAAGGAACAGAACATGTCACACAGAAACCAGATTGTCCGGTATATACGCTGTTCCATGATCCTGTCCATTATCATGCTGTAGATGGTGCGGAAAGTCTTGAGCATTTGTATGCCCGCAGCGGCTCTTTTATCCACGATGTTTTAACGCCGGAAGTTGTTTCCGGAAAAAATGTACTGATCGTCGCCCATGGAGCCTTAGACTGCAGCCTGATCTGCCAGTATGAAGAGATTCCTCTTGAGCATTTCTGGGATCAACTGCTCGGGAACTGCGAGCTTAGAAGATTAGTTTCATCAGCCAATGTGTGAAAACAGATACTGCAGAACGTCATCTGTAAATTTTATCGCATGCACACCAATGAATGTGGAGCCGTCTTCCTGCTTTTCTTCGCGGGAAACCTCCGCATACATGATCAGTGTTTCTGCCACAACGATCACCTGTTTTCCGAGAAGGCCTTCATGCCCCTCCGGCACACAGATTCCCATGCCTAACGGACTGATGTCTTTCACGTCCACGTAAATTTTTTCCTGTGTATCGCAGATTACGACAACACCATTTGTCTTGTATTCTACCCTCGATATTTCTCTTCTTTCTTCCATAAGTACCCCCTGTTTTTATCATTTCTGTCCTGACTGCCCTGTACAGGCAGAATTGTCTGTATCAGATCGTCTGCATTATTCAAAGATCTCCTGTACATCATCCAGATTTCCGTCTCCGGTGAGAAGCAATGTCACTCCGCTCTCCGCCTGACTGATATCCGTGGTCGCCTCAACGCAGAGTTCGCCGTTCTGATTATAAAGTGCCCACTGAAAATCAGTGATCTCCACCGGCCACTCTACCGGCATGGAAACAGACTGTCCATCTGCGATCGCACTGATATTATATTGTTCGCCGCTGATCGGATCGATCACAGAAAACATCCCAATGTCGATGCCGCACTCGTTTGTGGCTGTGATGATGATGCTTTTACGTTCTGCAAATTCAGAAGATTCTGTGCTTTCCACGGCTTCTACTGCCGCTTGGGCTGTCCCGGCTGCTTCCGTTGACTCTTCCGATCCGCCGACAGTTTCCGCAGGTTCTTCTGTCGTTTGCCGGCTGTCTCCGGATGTCTGCTCGGTGGCGACTGACGCCTGATCCTGATGATCTGTTTTTCCGCAGGAAGTCAGGAGCATTATGCCAAGAAGCATGCAAATTATGAGTGTTTTCTTTTTTTTCATAGATTTTGTTTCCTTGTATACAAATTACGGATCATGTTTTTCCTGTTTTCAGAATACTCCGTATTTTATTTTTTTGCAATGGACGTTTTAGAAAAGGCGCACCTCCTGGATGCGCCTTACTGTTAAAATTTATTTCTCATCTTTCTGAGCTGCTTCTGCTTTTTTCTTTTTATTTCTGCGGTACATTTCCTCGCCGGTTACACCAAGAAGTGCAATGATGAGTAACCACCACCAGGACATTTTCTCCTGCTGCATGTTTTTCACTGCGCCAGCCTCTGCTGCAAGTGGAGTTTCTTCATCGGCAATTGTCGAGCTCTCCTGTGCTCCGTTCGCTGCAAGAGGTGTCTCCTCGTCCGCAATTGTCACATCTGTGTCAGCGTCCGCATCTGTATCAGCTGCGGCATTTGCATTTGCAACCGCTGCTGTTCTCGTTGCTGCCGCCGGTGTTGCAGCTGCTGCAAGCGCTACCGGTGTCTCTGCGATCTCAACCGGTGTTGCAGCTGCTGTGGCTGTTGTAACAATTGTGGCTGCACTTGCCGGAGCCGCTGCTGTAGTTACAGTGCCTGCAGGTGTTGTGGCTGCGCCGCCCGGTGTCGTCTCAGTACCGGATGGGGTAGTTGCGCCGCCCGGTGTCGTTGTGGAACCGCCTTCGCCCGGAGCCGGTGCAGGGGTGAGTTCTGCGATCTTATCAGCCAGTGTTTCTCCTGCAATTCCTAACTTATCTGTCAGGTCTTTTGCCATGTCCTCTTCCTCTTTTAATTTTATCTCTGCCGCGCTGATCTGTCCCTCTAACTCTTTTACCTGATCTGCTGTGTAGTTCTGGCTTGCAAGAAGTGCTGTAAGCTTATCCTTTAAGCTGTCCGCATCTGCTTTTGCTTTATCAACTTTTTCCACCGCATTCTTTGCTGCGTCAATGATCGCATCCGCTTTTGCTACTTTCTCTGCTCTTTCAGCCTCCGCTTTTAATGCTGCATCTTTGAAATCATAGAAGCTCTTTAAGCTTTCATGTCCCGGGAAACGATTATCATCTTTTCCGGTGAGCCAGATTCCTTCATTGATTTCTCCTGTTTTCTTATATTCATCATAATATTTGTTGCTTGTATAAGCTGTTTTTTCCTCTGCCTTGGCAGTCTGATTGTATTTCTGTGTTTCCACGGTCTGCGCACCAAGATCTTTGGAATTTTTCTGCTGATAAGTTCCGGTGTAGGAAACGGATAAGGTTGTGGAGCTGTTCTTCTCGTCAACAACTGCCTGATCCGTTGTCTTCTCTCCCTCTGTGAATGTGTCATCGGCATAATGGATTTTGATTGCTACGTTGGAGTTATGTTTTCCATTCCAGCCTTCATAACCGTTAATATGCAGATCTCCAGTTTTCAGGTTGTCTTTAATCTTCTTATTCTGGGAAACTGCATCTCCAAGAAGTTTTTCTGCATCTGCTTTTGCAGCATCATATGCCTGATCCTTTAACGCTTCCAGATTCGTATTGTCTGCTGCATTTACAGCATTTGTCTTGGATTCCACAGCGTTTGCTTTTGCAGTCACTGTCTGCGAATAAGTAATAACGATCGTGCCTGAAAATACGTTTTTATAAGCAGCAGAATCTGCACCCCAGTCTACCCATCTGCCGGAAGTATTTTTGTACTTATCTACAGCATTCACTTTTGCATTATCTGTATTAATACTTTCGATCTTATAATCGCCGCCAAGCAGGTTCTCTAACGCCTCTTTGTTGGTGAATTTAGCAAAAAGTTCCTTTGCTGCAATCTCGGCATTTTTCTTCTCGTATTTATCGTTATCATTATTGATTTTTTTCATTTCAACAACAATTTTCGATAAATCAATAGTTGTCGTAAATGTAGTTTTCTGGCTTACGGTCACATCTGCAGTCGCTGTTGCGCTCATGGACGTCTCGACATCTTTATCTCCGTCTTTCAATGCTGCTTTTTTATCGGCCAGATCCTTTTCTGCTGCCTCGACATTGTCATATGTCTTATCAGAAGATAATTTAGTTTCCGTGTATGTAATCTCGGAAACGTTTTGTTTTACCGTTTTGACCAGTTTGCCATTTTCATCCACTGAATAGGTGGTCTTTTTCTCACCGGAAGTTTCATATTGTTCACTGTTATAGTTATCGTTCACCTCAACGTCCTTAGAAGCTGAGTCGACCACATAGAACTGTCCACCTATATTTACGATTGTGTATACCACTCCGTTATTCTCATAAACTGCGGTATCCTGATCATTCTGAAGCTTATCTGCCGGGAAGTTCTCTGCATTGATATTGAATGCAAGGCTTCCGTCTGTGCCCTTCACATCATAGGAAACCACTTCTTCTGCCTTCTCGAAAATAACAAGATCATCGCGGGTATCGTTGAGCTTGTAGTTCAGATATACGGTTTGTGTGTCACCTGCCACATCTTTGTAAGTCACCTCACAATAGTTTTTGTTATCATTCCGATTCCAGGTCCACTTGCAGTCAACAAGTTCTCCCTTGGCAAGTTCCGGAATGTAGTAATTCTTAAGGATCACTTTGAACAGCTCATCTTCTTTTCTCCAGTTTGTGGAGGTATCCCCTGCACGTTCTTTTTCCAGAGCGATGATCTCAAGTGCTGCTTTCTGTGCATCGGTAAGCTCCGGAATTGCTGTTTTTGCTTCCTCTGCTGCCTCCTGAAGAGCCTTCGCTTTCTCCTGAACTGCTGCAAGATTTGCTGCGGCTGCCGCTGCCTCGGTACTTGCTTCGGCAACTGCTGTATCATAAGCTGCCTGTGCCGCCTTAAGCTCGTCTAACGCTGTATTGTATTCGGCTACTTTGCTGTCATAAGCTGCTTTGGCAGTCTCATACGCTTTCTGTGCATCGCCTACAATACCAGCTGCCTGATTGTAAGCATTCTTCGCCTCCTCAATGTCTGTTGCAGAATCAATTCCGGCTTGTGCTTTATCAAATGCGTCTTGTGCTTCCTGCTGCTCTTTCTTTGCATCATCCGCAATTGTATTTGCCTCATCTGCTTTTTTATCTGCCTTATCAAGAGCTGCGTCGGTATCTGCTGCGGCATCTGACGCATCTTTTATGCGATCCATTGTTTTGTCAACTATTTCTTCTGCCACATTCACATCTGTACCGCCTTCGAATGTTCCGTTTGCGGTAGCATCCAATACGCCTGCTGCATCTTTTGTTGTCTGGTCTGCGCCACTGTCATCCGCAATTGTTGTATCAACTGCTGCATTTACCGCATCCTTTGCTGCTTCTGTTGTTTTGCTCGTTTCTTCAGCGGCTTTCTGAACTTCTCCCACCTGTTCTGCTGCAGATTTCTGTGTTGTTACAGTTGTTGTACTCTCTTCCGGTGTTGTTTCACTGCTATTCTGTCCATCTGCATCCTCAGCAAATGCTGCAATCGGAGTAGATAATGCCATCATTGCTGCCAGTCCGACCGATAATGATCTGATCACGTTTTTGCTGGCTTTTTTGGTTAATTTTACGCCTGTAGCGTTTTCCATCATTTCCTTTTTCATCTGTGTAAACCTCTTCCTTCCATTTTAATGTTTATCTCGCTGCACTTTTGCCAAGGCTGCAAAAAAACATATTTATCCTTTTTGTTATACTAACTATAACATTCAGGGCGTTACATAAAGTGTTATAAAAAGAACTAATTTTTGAAAAATCAGAGGTTTTATAGTAGTTCTTCTAATAAACGACGCAGCATTTATAATTTAGCAACGCTGCTCGGTCTCTTTTGTGTAAGTTGCAAGATATTCCTGGGCTTGCTGCGGAGTTATTGCAAGTTTTTTCTGTAAACGTTCTAAAATGGTTTTCTCTGAAAGACCAAATTCATATCCTGCCGCAATGATTTCTTCCGCTCTTCCTTCCGCTCTTCCTGCCTGTTCTCCCTCTTTCCATGTCTCTTCAAATACGGTAAACATTTCATTTTCTCCTTTCCGCTCCAATAATTGATAATCCAGTTTACTGTTCATTACACTTGTCACTGTCCTGATCACAGTTGTATCGACATGATTCTTTTTAACATAATGAATCGCCTGCTCTTTTCTTTTTCCAGGTGTCTCCCTTTTATTGATCAACATTCCCACTAAATTGAACAAGTCTCTGTTGTTGACATTATGTAACTTTAAATTATTATTTCCAGCCTCGATCAATATCATTTTATAATCATTTACATAACGACTGAATTGCTTGGGAATATCTAACATCCCATGTAATGATACTGCGCCATCCCACGGTCGTTCACCATAATAAATAACAGCCGTGATCACTGGTATAAATTTGTCTGTTTTTCTCATTTTAGACAAAAATTCATCCGAAGATAATCCCTTGCCATTCTTATACTTTACTGCATTATTATCATACTGCTTTTTGTATGCTCCATAGTCATAACCCATTATTCTCATAGGCATTGCGTAATGAATATGTTCCTGACTCTCCATCCCAAGCATCACAAAATTGATCCCATATCTGGTAGATTTCTTGCAAATTGCAATATTATCCCGTGAAGCTTTCAGTGTTTCTGCATAATTTTTATGCTCCAATATAGAAGATTCATCTGTATCTAAATCTTCTAATTCTTCCGGTCTGATAACCGTTTTTCCATCAAACAGAACCGCATTAAAAAAATCTGAAAACCGTTCCTTGTTTTCCCAATACTTTTTTAATACTACATCTGGTTTGTTATTTCTTTTTTCTTCTAACAATAATATTCTCCTTCTATTATACTATGTACTGCATTTTTCTTTCAATAATAAACTCATGTTCACTTACCATTTGCTATATAGTTGTGGATATTGGGAATCCATGCCGATCCAGCATATATGATTTCACTCATTTGATAAAAAAAGATTTTTGCTTTACGCATTTTTAGAGTAACGGATTGCTTATATTCTGTCAAGGGATTTAAAAAAATTAAGCCAGAGGAATTTTCATGTTTTTCCTCTGGCTTAGTTTTTGATTTGTTTAATCTGTCAGATTTTCTTTCAAAGTCTTGCGCACTGCGCCCGGGCCTGCGATTTCTTTTACAAATAATTCTTCAATTTTCTCTCCGATACCGGCTTTGTAAAGATCGATGCCGAAAATATTTTCATTGGATAAAATACTCTTTAACTGTCCTGTATAGGATTCTTTCTCACCAAATTTTACATCTTTTAAGGCAGCTGTTAATTCTGCAAGCATTGGATCAGAAGATAATTCAAACTTTTCTCCCTTATCATCGACGCCAAGCAGATATCTGCACCATCCTGCAATTGCAAGTGGAATTGCTTTTAGCTTCTTCGCATCCCCATACTGAGCCACATAGGCTTTGATCGTTTCGCCGTAGCGAATGCCCACTTTCTGGGAGGTATCTGTTGCGATACGCTGCGGCGTATCAGGCATAAACGGGTTTGGAATACGCACATTGATAACTTCATCCACAAAAGCTTCCGGCGATAAGATACCCGGATCTGTAACTACCGGCATTCCCTCTACAGGACCGATTTCATGGACAAGCCTGTTCAGTTCCTCATCTTTCATTTCGTCTGCGATCAGGGTATAACCTAAAACGCATCCGTAGACTGCAAGTGCTGTATGCAGTGGATTTAAGCAGGTTGTAACTTTCATGCGCTCTACTTTATTTACAGTATCCCGGTCTGTCATATAGACGCCTGCCTTTTCTAATGCAGGTCTGCCATTCGGAAAATGATCTTCGATCACAAGATACTGTGGTCCCTCTGCGTTTACAAACGGCGCTATGTATGTATTTTTTGAAGTGATGACCGGTGCAATATCCTCAATGCCAAGTTCCTCCAAAGATCTGCAGACGGATTCTGCCGGTCTTGGGGTGATCTTATCGATCATTGACCATGGGAATGACACCTGATCTTCATCTGAAATGTAATTTACAAACTCGCCTGTTACATATCCTTTTTTCTCCCACTCTTTTGCCATAGTCAGAATGGAATTTCTTAATTTTTCTCCATTGTGAGAGCAGTTATCCATGGAAACTACTGCAAGAGGAGCCTTTCCTGCCTGAAAACGCTCGTACAGCAATGCGCAGACAACCGCCATTGCAGACACCGGTTTTTCAGGTCCGTTGTCAATATCTTTCTGAATAAATGGAAAATAATTTCCATCCACTCCCTTCAACGCATATCCTTTCTCCGTGATGGTAAATGAGATCATCTGGAGATTTTTATCGGAAAAGATTTCTTTTAACCGATCCCACTCCTCCGGCACTTCTGACTGCGCTTTGATTGCCTCTGCCAGAGAACCTAGCACCTTTTTATCCGTTGAGCCGTCGGCTTTTAATGTCACAGCTAAAACGAGGTTATCATACGGTCTGTATATTTTATCTACCACATCGAAATCAAACGTTTCCACACAGGTAATCCCTTTTTTCATCTCTCCGGAAGATATCAGTGTATCTGCGATCCCTCCGATAAAAATACGGAAAATATTTCCGGCTCCAAAATGTACCCACACCGGGTTTTTCTTTGTCTCTTCTGCCACTTTTTCAATATCATAAGAAGGAAGTCCGATTCCTGCGTTTTTCCACTGTTCTTTTTCCTGCAAACCCTGTAATGTCAGTTTCATCTCTGCTCTCCTTCCTTTTTTGCAGCTTCCCACAGTCCGCGAAGATATGCTGCGCCTAATGCACGGTCATAAAGTCCATACCCCGGCATTGCTTTTTCTCCCCAGATCATTCTTCCGTGATCCGGACGGATTGGGCCATCAAACCCATCTTCATAAAGCGCTTTGATAATGGCATACATATCAAATGTGCCATCCTCGCTGAGATGTGCGCTCTCCTCAAAGTCTCTCATTCCATCGTTAAATCTCAGGTTTCTGATATGTGCAAAATGGATTCTGCCTTTTAACATATGAATGGTTGCGATCAGGTCGTTATTTAAGTTTGTTCCATACGAGCCCATGCAGAATGTCACACCGTTATGTTTATTTGGCACCATATCCATCATTCGTTTTAATTTTTCCTGTGATGAAATGATTCTCGGCAGACCGAACACACTCCAGCCCGGATCATCCGGGTGAATTGCCATATTTATATCATATTTGTCGCAAACCGGCATGATTGCTTCCAGAAAATATTTCAGATCCTCAAAAAGCTGATCCTCATCGATTCCTTTATATAATGCAAATAAATCCTTGATTTTTGCCATTCGCTCCGGCTCCCAGCCCGGCATGACTGTTCCATTCATGTCATCTTTGATTGCATCAAACATTTTCTCCGGGTCCATTTTATCAATTGCATCCTGATTATATGCCATTACCGTAGAACCATCTTCTCTCACACGGTCAAGTTCTGTTCTTGTCCAGTCAAATACCGGCATGAAGTTATAGCAAACCATATGGATATCTGCTTTTCCGAGATTTTCCAATGTCTCAATATATGCCTGGATATCATGGTCTCTGCCCGCTCCGCCTGTCTTGATCGCATCGCTGACATTGACACTCTCAATTCCTGCCAGATGAAGGCCTGCGTCCTCAACCTCTTTTTTCATTGCAAGAATTTCATCCAGATTCCACACTTCTCCCGGCATTTTATTATATAATGTAGTAATGATCCCGGTTGCATAGCGTGTCTGTTTTATCTGTTCCAAGGTGACGGTATCATAATCTTTTCCGGCAGAAGCGCTGATGTCTGCAACAGCAGATACTCTCCATAAACTGCTGTCGCTCCCTTTTCCAGATTGTCTAACTCTGAATTCAATACTATGCATCTGGCACTTTCAAACATTTCTGGTCTTTTCCTCTCATGACGATGAAGACTACCAATTCTTTGCAATAAAAGATCCATTGGGCATAGATCTGTTATCAGTACATCAAAATCAAGATCCAATGATTGCTCCAGCACCTGGCTTCCAACTACAACCACATTTCTTCTCTGCCCATTCGTTGAATGTTTTCCAACACAGCTCAGAATTTCTTTCTCATGCTCGAGTCGATCCGGAAGTATAAACTGCGAATGATCAATCAATACTTTTGCTTCCGGAAATTTATCCTGTATGAATTTTGCAATTTTCTGCACTCTTGAAACAGTATTTAATATAATTCCCATACAGCCGCCATGCTTCAATATATTGCGGACTTCTACTTCCAGTTGTTCTTCATTCTCTCTAACGATCTGAACAACCCTGTCTGTTTTATCATAAGGGATTGGTGTTAATTGTACTCGTTCTTGATCTGACCATGAAATCAACGGGTATGAAGTTGTTTCCTTGAGCAAGACATTTTTACATTTTTTCTTTCCGGCATATGCCTGCATCAAAGCCAATCGTTTATCCCCCGGGAGCGTAGCTGACAAAAGGATTACCGGAATATGATAGATTCCAAGCCACTGCAAGATACGCTCCAAATATGTATTCATATACGGATCAAAAGAATGACACTCATCAATCACTGCAACTTTTCCTGCAAGCCCCAGATGACGAAGCATCACATGTTTCTGCATCAATGCTGCCATCAGAAGCTGATCGATTGTGCCAACCACAATATCGGATAACATTCTTGTTTTCTTTCCTCTAAAAAAGCTATGAACTATCAAAGCATCCTGATCATCGTCTTCTATGCAGACATCCCCATATTCCAGTTTTCTAAAATCTTCATTTAATTCCGCATTGGAATGATAAAGCTGGATCGAAACCTGATTAATATCTGACTGACCTGTTAGCCAGGAACTGATTCTGGTAAACATGGCATTCGTTGTTGCCTGTGATGGGAGAAAAAAGGCAATTCCTTTTAAATCGAAACGATTCATAAGAATCTCAGCTGCTGCCAGAGCCGCCTCCGTTTTTCCTTCTCCCATTGGTGCCTCCAGAATGATCAATCCTGGTTTTTCCATTCCGGCTGCAACACCATACATTTCCTTCTGTACTCGATTTGCAGTAAAATGGAACCTCTCTTCAAAAAAATCCTCCTGTTTCCACGCAGAACCCATCAAACATCCGTCGGGCAGATTAAGATGCCTCATTGCGTCCCTTGACCGATTGTTATCATATGGTTCTGTATCATCTGTTACAGAAACGATCTCTTGTGCCCCACTTTATGCAGATTATAGCTACTACCTGCCTTCTCTTGCAGATGATGAAGC
>ERZ780168.3115-NODE-3115-length-13436-cov-5.144160_pt1 | contig 13436 bp, 10 predicted proteins | sample MGYA00510981_ERZ780168 | MGnify/ENA primary metagenome ERZ780168 (study PRJEB29588, sample SAMEA2158769) | human gut metagenome | biome: human gut; feature: human-associated habitat; material: faeces | place: Denmark | collected 2008/2010 ...
CCGCAGATGACCACCACGAAGCCGGCGCCTGCGGCCAGACGCACCTCGCGTACCTCCATCGTGAAGCCGGTGGGCGCGCCGGTCAGCTTGGCATTATCGCTGAAGCTGTACTGGGTCTTGGCGATGCAGACGGGCAGATCGCCGTAACCCAGCTCCGTGAGCTCAGCCAGAGTCTTGCTGGCGGCGGCGCTGTAGTTCACGCCGTCGGCGCGGTAGATCTTGGTGGCGATGGCGTTGATCTTGTCCTTGAGGGGCATTTCCAGCGGGTAGGTGTACTGGATGGGACGGTCCTCCATGATGTCCAGCACCTTCTCGGCCAGAGCCTTGCCGCCCTCGCCGCCCTTGGCAAAGACCTCGCTCAAGACGCAGGGGACGCCCTGCTCGGCACAGACCTGCTCGACGTAAGCCTGCTCTTCGGCGGTATCGGTCGGGAAGGCGTTGATGGCCACCACGACGGGCAGGCCGAAGCCGTTCTTCATGTTGTCGATGTGGCGGACGAGGTTGGCTGCGCCCTTCTTGACGGCCTCGAGGTTGGGAGTGTTCAGGTCGGCCTTGGCTACGCCGCCGTGGCTCTTGAGAGCACGGAGGGTCGCCACCAGCACGCAGGCGCTGGGCGCGATATTCGCATAGCGGCACTTGATGTCCAGGAACTTCTCTGCGCCCAGATCTGCGCCGAAGCCGGCCTCGGTGATGACGTAGTCGGCCAGCGAGAGGCTGAGCTTGGTGGCCATGACGCTGTTGCAGCCGTGGGCGATGTTGGCGAAGGGGCCGCCGTGGACGAACGCGGGGGTGTGCTCCAGCGTCTGAACCAGGTTGGGCTTCAGAGCGTCCTTCAGCAGAGCGGCCATAGCGCCCTGTGCGTGCAGGTCACCGGCGGTGACGGGCTTGCCGGCGTAAGTATAGCCGACCACCAGACGAGCCAATCTGGCCTTCAGGTCGTTGATGTCGGAGGCCAGGCACAGAACCGCCATGATCTCGGAAGCCACGGTGATGTCGTAGCCGTCCTCACGGGGGGTACCGTTGACCTTGCCGCCCAGGCCGTCAACGACGAACCGCAGCTGACGGTCGTTCATATCGACGCAGCGGCGCCAGGTGATCTGGCGGGGGTCAATGCCCAGAGCATTGCCCTGATAGATATGGTTATCGAGCATCGCAGCCAGCAGGTTGTTGGCAGCGCCGATGGCGTGGAAGTCACCGGTGAAGTGCAGGTTGATGTCCTCCATGGGGACGACCTGTGCGTAGCCGCCGCCGGCAGCGCCGCCCTTGACGCCGAACACGGGGCCGAGGGAAGGCTCACGCAGAGCAACCATGACGTTCTTGCCGATACGGCGCATGGCGTCAGCCAGACCGACGGTCGTGGTGGTCTTGCCCTCACCGGCGGGGGTGGGGTTGATAGCGGTGACCAGAACCAGCTTGCCGTTGGGCTTGTCCGCCATGTCCTTCAGGATGTTGTAGTCAACCTTGGCCTTGTAGTTGCCGTACTGTTCCAGATACTTCTCGTCCACGCCCGCGGTCTTGGCGATCTCGCGAATGTGCAGCATCGGGGTCTCCTGTGCGATTTCGATGTCAGATTTGAATCCCATTGTTAATACACTCCTTGTAATTTGTTGGTGCCTACCGTTTTGTGTGGATCGGCCCATACAGGATTTATGCAGCTGCCGTTGCAATGGCTCACTGCACATATTCTATTCGGTACTTAAGTACCGAAATAAGAATACCACTTCCCGGCGGAAATGTCAATATCTGTCGGCCACATTCCTTAGATTTTTATCAGAATTTTACAGCCGCCTTGAGGACGTTCACCGCTCCGGCTTCCGGCCGACCGTAAACGCAATGCGCACCGCCTCCGTCTGGGAGGTAGACACCGTCAGCACCGCCGTGCCGGTCTGCCCGGTGGTTCTGACGTAAGTACCCGTCATGCCGCCCTCTGCGGTGACGGTCTCCGGCCCTACCAGCTCCGCCGCGCCTTCCAGCCGGAACGTCACCGGGAGCTGGGCGTAGGGCGCCGGGCTGCCGTATTCGTCCAGAATGCGGACGCGCACCGCCGCCATATCGTAGGTGTCCCCTTCCGTCAGTTCCGTGTGGCTGGGCGTGACCTCCAGATGCAGCTTTGCGCTGGGGCACAGGGTGACGGAGGAAACCACCTTCCCGCCCTTCAATGCGTCCAGCCGCCACACGGTGGCCTCGCCGCCCCAGTTGCCCACGTATTTTCCGTAGAGCTTCTGAGCATCGGCAAAGGTCAGGCCGTATTTTGTCATGGCGACACCCATCCGGGCGAGATCCGCCGGGGGCAGATGGGCAAGGCCGTGCTTGCGCACTGCCAGCAGGCAGGCACGCAGAAGGTCGGCCTTCTTTTCGTCAAAGCCCTCCTGGGTCTCCAGAAGCTCGCCGATGATGTCGTCCAGAATCATAGGCGGATGGGGCAGTCCGGGGTAGTCCCCGGTGCGGAGGGTCGTGACATAATTCCCGTTCTTGTACAGCCGGACGGAGTCGGCATTGGTCAGCACCGCCGAATCCCCGATCTGTCCGCCGGGATAGTCGCCGATGTCCATGGGCGTACAGGCCGTCAGCACCGTCGCCCCCTCTCCCTGACTGGCGTACAGCGCCGCCGCGGGCTTGGGGTTGCGGAAGGCGTCCATGACGCCATGGTAGCATACCCGGTCGCCGGAGCCGAAATCCTTGTGAGTGGGGTAGTCGAACATGCACCAGCCGAAGCAGCCCACATGGCCGCCGTCGGCCGCGGCGTCACTCTGCACCCTTGCGTGGCGCAGTGCCTGCGCCTGCCGGTGACTCCAGGTATCGTAAGCCTTCGTGGGGTACATATGGCCGTTGTGTTCGGAGATCAGCAGTGCCTTTTTCCGGCTGGACATGACGGCGTGCTTGGGCTTGCAGCCGGGATTGTCTCCGGTGTGGGAGAAGTCGTTGTAGGCGTAGACGTCCTCCAGCAGGTGGCTCTTTTCCAGGAACCGCACGCCGGAGGTCGCCCGGCTGGGGTCAAGCTCATGGGCGGCGGCATTGGTGCGGCGGTACAGCTCGTCGTCGTCCTGGCTTTCGTTGATGCGCACGCCCCAGAGGACGATGCTGGGATGGTTGCGGTATTGCAGCACCATCTCCCGGGTGTTTTCCACCGCCTGATCTTTCCAGTTTTCTCCGCCTATGTGCTGCCAGCCGGGAATTTCCGTGAACACCAGCAGTCCCAGTCGGTCGCATTCGTCGATAAAATACTTGCTCTGGGGATAGTGGGAGGTGCGCACCGCCACGCAGGCAAGCTCCTGCTTCAGAATCCGCGCGTCCTCCCGCTGGAGCCGCTCCGGAACGGCGTAGCCCACATACGGCCAGCACTGGTGCCGGTTCAATCCCCGCAGGAAAGTTTTCTTCCCGTTCAGGTAGAAGCCGTCCGCCTTGAATTCGGCGGTACGGAAGCCCACTTTGACCTCCCGCGTATCCATCACCCGGCCGATTTTCAGCAGGGACACCCGGCAGGTGTAGAGAATGGGATGCTCCGTGTCCCAGCTCTTGACGCCGGGACAGCTGATGGTGATCACGCCCCCGGCGGTGAATGCCTTCTTCACCAGCACCCGCTCGCCCTTCTGCAGCTCCACCAGAAGAATGCACCCTTCGGCGTCCTGCAAAGTGGGCTTGATTTTCAGGGTGGTCAGGTCCGGGGTCGTTATGTACAGATCTTCAATATAGCTCTTTTCCCGGACGTCCAGCCAGACCTCCCGGTAAAGCCCGCCGTAGGTCAGGTAGTCGATGACAAATCCGAAGGGCGGCACCTCGCCGTTCTCCGTGGTGTCCAGCTTCACCGCCAGCCAGTTTTCGCCGACCAGAACCGCCGCGTCGGTGATGTCCACCCGGAAGGCGGTATAGCCGCACCGGTGGGTTGCCAGCTCCTTACCGTTTAAGTACACTGTGGCAATATGCGCCGCGCCGTCGAACTGCACGAACAGGCGTTTCCCCGCCAGCGCGGGATCCAGCGTCAGCTTTTTCCGATAGCCGCAGACCATCTGATAGGACTGGCTGTCGGCGTAGTGCTGTGGAATTTCCTTCACGGTATGGGGCAGGCGGACGCGCTCCCCTTCCCCTTCTCCGACGGCAAATCCGTCATACCAGTCGGAAACAAACTCCCATCGATCACAAAGACTCTGCATGGCAAAAGCCCCCTCTTTTTCTTTCAATTTCGCGGGTAGAAACGGTCTGAATACTCTACCGTTATTATAGCATAAACTTTCCGGAAGAAAAGCCCCGCGGCAAAAAAATCCTCAGACGTGGAACGTCTGAGGATTATTATCAGCTGATGCGCACCGCAGCCACGACCAGACGGCCGTTGTTCAGGGTATACTCGCAGGTGGACAGGCAGATGATCTTGTCGCCGTATTTGGGCGTAATGCCGGTGTCGTAGAAGGACAGATTCTTGCAGTTGGTGACAAAGTCGTTGAACTCCGTCTCGTTCTGGGCGTCCACGAACTGGTGGTAGGAGAAGCCCTTGCCCGCGTTGGCGCTGGTCTTGAACACCGCGAAGATCTTGTAGATGTGACGCTCCTTCAGGGTGTCGAAGAAGATCAGGCTGTTGTAGTCCCACGCGCTCTTCTCGGTGTAGGACATCAGGCTGTGGAACATGCTGCCGTCGGCCATGTTGTGGCCGTAGATGGTGATGTTGTCGCTGGGCTTGTCCAGGTCGCACTCCTCACGGGCGTAGATGCAGCCCCGGACGCTGTCCTGCTTGTCGAAGTCCCGCTTCAGGTAGTAGTCCTTGTTGTTTGTGGACGTCTGCATCACGGGGTAATCCACCTTGGTGCCTTCGATCTTGATCCAGCCGGCGAGATCCGGGTTCATGTCGTGCAGCTCAGCATAATCCAGAAGGATGCCGCCCTCCACGGTGGGGTCGCTGATGACCTCAAATCCGGGCTTTGAGGGTTCTGTCGCGGTCGAGGGCTTCGTCGCCTGTGTGGGGACGCTGGTCTGCGCCTGATTTTTGATGTTCGCAAGGTCTTCGTAACGATCTGCCTGCTTCTTGCCTTCCAGTACGTATCTGGCAACCAGAAACGCGCTGACGCAGAAAGCGATGATCAGAATCATGATCACAATAACATAAAGCGCTTTTTTCATGCTCAATACCTCCTTTTGCCATTATAGTTCAGCCCCGCCCCCCTGTCAAGATTCCGGGGCGGCGGGGTTTGTAAGGATATTCTAAAGAATCCATTAAGATTTAATTAAGGGGTTCGCGCGCTAGGCAGTCTCAGTCAGGGATTTTGCGAATTTTCCCACATAATCATTTCCAAAAGCGTCAAATATTTCCATAATATGTTTGTATCTGCAACTTTTTCCAAAAATCGGCTATTAGCCCTTCATGTACTCCATGCCCAGCATATCCCGCATTTTGTAGTAGTTGGGCAGATTCCGCCAGCCCGCGCCTACGGTGGCGTTGGCCGTGGCCACGATCTTGGTGTCCGGCAGCGCCTGAGACAGCTGATATCCGCCGCCCCGCTCTACCATCCACAGGTTTTTCAGCCACGGCATCTGCATGAGCGGCTCCACGCTGGGATAGGTCAGGCCGATGTTCAGGTCTTCCAGAGAGGTGCAGCCCACCAGTGGGGAAAAGTCCTTCACGGCGCTCCAGTCCAGTTCAAGGAAAATCAGCTCCTTGCAGCTGCTGATAGGGGAAATGTCCTGCAGCTGCCCGTTGTGGGCGAGGATCAGGAATTGCAGATGGGGCATCCCCGACACGAAATCGATGTTGGTCAGACCCATGTGTCCCACGTCCACGCAGAGCATTTCCTCGCAGTAGCGCAGGTTGTAGGCATCGTCGTCCAGGAAGTAATAGACATGCTCCCGGACGGGCATGAAGGTGGTGTCATCCGTCCGCGCGGTGAGCTTCTTGCCCAGCTGCACCGTCCAGACGACCTTGTAATTCTCCCGTTCTCTCTCCCGGAGGGCGGCCAGCTTCTCGTTGTCAAGGCCGCATTTGCCCAGAAATACCTGCTCGGCGTCCGGCAGATAGGACATCTTCTTTTCCAGATCCTGCAGGTCCAGCGTGACGGCAGGCTTCGGTTCCTCCGTAGTCTGGGTGCCGGTCACGGTGCCGGTCGTGACCTTCGTAGTGGCCGCAGTCTGGGTCGTAGTCTTGTCAGTGGTGGTCTCCAGCGCGGCGGAAAGATCGACCTCTTTCGTATCGTCCGGGAAGGAGATCCCCGCCATCTCCACTTCCCAGTTGATGCTCACCTTGGGATAGGTGCTGCGCAGCTGCAGAACCGTCGCCGGATCGGCTTCCGGGTTTACAAGGTGCAGCGTTTTCAGTTCCGGCAGAAGCTGGAGAAGCTCCAGTTCCGCGTCGGTGATGCCGGTGACATCCAGCTCCTGCACCGTGTCGGGATAAGTTTTCGTGCCGAAGCGCAGGGCGAAGGAAATCCCCTTCTCCTGACAGAAATCCCGCAGCTTTTCCATCTGCTCCGGCGTCTCGCAGCCCACTGCCGTCACCGCCGTCAGCTCCGGCAGGTATGTAAGCAAATTAATTTCTTCATCTGTAATGTCGGAAACGCTCACCACGGCGGTGTCCTGATCGTATTTTCTGCCGTCGATGGTCACCGCATAATCCACCGCAACCGCCGGGCGGCGGGCAGCCAGCGCGGCCAGCTGGGCATAGTCCGTGCATTCCTGTGCTTCCACGCTTTTCAGCTGGGTGAAATAGTCGAGCGTAGCCACGTCCTCGTCCGTGAGGGAGGTCACGTACAGCACGTCGGTGTTCTGGTCATAGGTCTTCCCCTGAAACGGAATCCGCCAGAGAATTTCGCTGTTCGGCGCTTTTTTCCGCAGCTTCTCATAATCCGCCGTCGTAATGCCGGCAAAGCGAAGATCCAGCACCTCGGCGCTCCGGGAATAAAACGTCCCCGCCACCCGCACATGGGTCAGCAGAAACCAAACGGCGATCCCCACCGCCAGCAGCACGACCGCAAGCACGATGAGAAGCACCGGATTCAGCTTTTTTTCTTTTTGATACATCTTTCTTTCCTCCCAAGCTTCCAGACACTCTACTATTATGGTCTTTATCCACTCATAAGTCAAGGGATTTTTCTCCCTAAAATCCGGCAAAGCTCGACCCCGGCGCGGAAATTTCTCCGGAAAGCTTTGCGTCTTCCGAAACAGGCACCTTTCGGGGCGAAAAATGCGGATTTCCTATTGAAAACCGCGCCGCCGTGTGCTACAATGTCTCCGTAGTTAGCGTTAGCTAACTACGTTAAAAAAGTGACAGGCAGCAGGGCAGCGCACGTTTGGGAGGGACTTTGATGTCAAAAAAAGCAACGGAATTTCAGAAAAAAGAAATGAGTAATGCTGAACTCCAATTAAAATCTTTTTTAAGATTTTAATTGGAGTTCAGTATTATTTTGTGCTTTCCTGCACCGCAAATTTCAGTGCCGCCACAGCGCCGCCATCGTTACAGAAGCTCGCTTCTCCCTCATGTGCCGTGGCAATCTGCTGCACCAGATGCAGCCCCAGAATGTGGGGCGCGTTGGGGTCATCCGTGCCGGAAAGATTCCGAAGAACCGCTTCCGGATACCCCGCCCCGTTGTCCCGCACCGTCAGCACGAACCGCCCGTCTGCCAGCTCCGCCGCAACCTGAATATCACAGCCGCCGGGATTGTGCCGGACGCTGTTGTTCAGCAGATTGTCCAGCGCCCGCGTCAGCAGCTCCCTGTCCGCTTCCAGCACCGTCTGTCCCGCCGGCTCCCGGATCTGCAGCCCGACGCTGTAGTTTTCTCCCAGAGAATCGCAGAAATCCGCCACGCTCTGACGGAGCCACGCGCCCATGGAGACGGCAGTCCGCCGCAGGGGCTGGGCGTTGTATTGCAGCTTGAAGGTCAGATTCAGGTCTTCAATCAGCGCCTTGATCTTCTGGCTCTGGGTACAGATGGCGGCGGCTTTTTTCTGCTGTTCGGACTGAGGCGGCGCCTGCTGCGCCAGCTGCTCCCCGTATCCCATGATCAGCGCCAGCGGGGTGCGGATGTCGTGGGAGACCCCGGCGATCCAGTTGGCGCGGGTGGTGTCCCGGCGGCGGATCAGCTCGTTCTGCTTCTGCAGATAACGGCTGGTCTGGTTCAGCTTCTCCGCCAGCTCGGCGGCCGCGCCAGATTGGGGCAGGCAGACCTCTTTCCCCTCCGCCAGCTGCCCGATTCCCGCCGCCGCCTCCCGCAAAGGCTTCGCGCCCCGCCAGCCGAGGATCAGGCAAATGGCAGCAACCAGACACAGATCGACGATCAGCAGCGGCCCGACCCCCGACAGCAGTGTGTAGAGGATGTCATTGTCCATGTAGAAATCGAACCGGGTTATGCTCCCCTGCTCTTTCCCCGCCACCAACAGGCCAAAGTCATTGCGGTAGGCCATCACCGGGTAGTCCTTCAGATACCACCGGGAAAAAGCCGCGACCTCCGGGACGGTGTAGGCGTGGTTCAATTCCTCCGGCAGATTTTCCGACCACAGGATTTCGCCGTCGTCCCCCAGCAGCATCGCCCACACAAAATGCTTCTGCCATTCCATGTCCGGGGCGGGGGCAAAGCCGTCGTCCGTCCGGGTGAAGGACTCGGCGAACTTTCCCACTGGGAAAAAGCCCTCCTGCTGCCCTTTTGCGCCGTAATGCAGCACAACGCCGATGAGCAGCGCCCCATTGACCGTAAGCACCAGAAACGCAATGCCGAAGGCCGCCAGAAGGTAGCAGAAGATCATCCGGGAAACCGTTTTCATTTCGTCCCCTCCTTCGCCAGCTTGTAGCCCAGTCCCCTCGCCGTGAGAATCCAGGCAGGCTGGGACGGCTGCTCCTCCACCTTTTCCCGCAGGTGCCGGATGTGGACGTTCAGGCTGTTCTCACAGCCGTAATAGTCGCTGCCCCAGACCGCCTCGCACAATGCGTCGTAGGTCACGATATGCCCCCGGTTGTCCAGCAGCTTTGCAGGATGGCGCGTTCCGTCGCCGTCAGCGTGACCGTGCCGCCCGCCGACGAAACCGTGGCGTCGCTTAAATCCACCGTCCGCTCTCCCAGTCGAAGGGCAGTTTCCCGCTGCAGCTGCCCCCGGTACGCCCGCCGGAGGATACCGGAGATCCGCAGAAGCAGCTCCTGCATCAGAAAGGGCTTGGTCATATAATCATCCGCCCCCAGCCCCAGACCGAACAGCCGGTCGCTGTCCGCGTCCCGGGCGGACAGAAACAGAATGGGGATGTCGCTTCTGCCCCGAATCTCCCGGAACAGGCTGAACCCGTCGCCGTCCGGCAGGTTGATGTCCAGAATCACCAGTTCCGGCAGTTCCCAGGAAATCGCCTGTCTCGCGGCCGCAGCGCTGTCCGCCATGCGTACCGCGCGATAGCCCGCCCCCGTCAGTTCTTCCTTAATTAAATTCCGAAGCTCCCGGTTGTCGTCCACAACGAGGATCTTTGCGTCCTGTATCGTCTGCATAGCCCCGCCCCCTTTTTTGCCCATTATATCGGCGTGCGCTGCCATTTTCCAGTGTAATGCCCACAAATTAAGGTAAATTTAAGCCCAGCGCAAGGAGGCCATAAGCTCGGGGGTGTATGCTGTCCGCACCAACCGAAAAGGAGCAAGGCTATGCAAATCATTGAAACCGAACATCTCACCAAATATTATGGGAAAACGCCCGTAGTGGACAGTCTATCCCTGTCCGTTCCGGAGGGCAGCGTCTACGGCTTCATCGGCCCAAACGGCGCGGGAAAATCCACCACCATGAAAATGCTGCTGGGGCTGGTGAAGCCTAACAGCGGAAGCATCCGCCTTCTGGGAAAGTCCATGACGCAGCAGAACCGGCTGTCGCTGCTGCGGCAGACCGGCTCGCTCATCGAGTCCCCCGCCTGCTACGGCCATCTGACCGGGGAGGAAAACCTGCAAATTCTGGCAGAGCTGAAAAACGTCCCGGAGCGGAATATCGACCGGGTTCTGGAGATCGTGGAGCTGACCGACAGCCGCCGCCGGAAGGTGCAGCAGTATTCTCTGGGTATGCGCCAGCGTCTCGGAATCGCACAGGCGCTGCTGGGAAATCCCAAGCTGCTGATTCTGGACGAACCCACCAACGGTCTCGACCCCTCCGGCATCCAGCAGATGCGCAGTCTCATCAAGGATATGCCCAACCGGTGCGGCGCGACGGTCCTGATCTCCAGCCACCTGCTGGGAGAAATGGAGCAGATGGTCGATCAGGTGGGCATCATCAACCACGGCAGGCTTCTGTTTCAGGGGGAGCTGGACGATCTGCGGAAGCACAGTCAGGGCGACATCTCCCTGCGGGTGCTCCACCCGGAAAAGGCCGCGCCAATTCTGGGAAATTCGGCACGGCTGGAACGGGGCGTCTTCCACCTCGCCGCCATGGACGAAGCGCGGCTCGCGGAGCTGATAGGCCGTCTGGCAGCCGCACAGGCCGGTGTGGTGGAGCTGAACCGGGCAACCAAAACGCTGGAGGAAATTTTCCTGAGCCTGACGGGGGTGGACGCGAAATGAGAGCCATCTGTGCGGAACTGAAAAAATCCCGGCGCCGGCACAACGCGCTGGTGTCCGTGGGCATTTCTCTGGCCGCCCTCCTGTGGGCAACCCAGACCGGCGGCAAAAGCGAAGACGTATCCCAAGGCTACAGCGGCCTGCTTTACGCCATCCCGATCATCAATACGGTCATCATGCCCCTCGGCACGGCGGTGCTTGCCAGCCGCCTGTGGGACTTGGAAAGCAAGGAAAAATGCTGCCGCATCCTGCTGACCCTGCAAAGCCGGGCGTCCCTGTTCTTCGGGAAAGCCGCCGCTGCCCTGCTGCAAATTTTTCTGATGGTGGCCGTGGAAAGCGCGGGCATTCTGGCACTGGGAAAATGGGCAGGCTATACGGATGCCCTTGACTTTGGTCAATTCTGGTGGCTTGCCGCCGCGACCTTCATGGTAAACGCCATGCTGTTCTTCCTCTGGCTGTTTCTCAGCGTCCGCTTTGACAATCAGGTGCCGACACTGGCCGGAGGAATGGTGGGGAGCCTGTCCGGGCTGTTTGCCTCCTTCATGCCGCCCATGGTCAGCTTTTTCATGCCATGGGGGTATTACATTCCCTTAAGCACCGCCCGCATGGACTGGGACCCGGAAACCAGAATCGTCCGCTACTACACCGCGCCCTATCCCGTCTGGCTGCTGGGCGTCACGATCGCGCTCTGTGTCCTGTTCGCCGTGATGACATGGAACGCCCTGAAACGCAAGGAGGTATAACAATGCTGATGCGCTGTATCCGCGCGGAAAACCGCAAGCTCCGCCGCAGCCCGATCTGGCTGCTGTTTCTGGCGGTTCCCGCCATTTCCGCGATCTACGGGACTTTTAATTACAGGATGAATCAGGGCATCCTCACCCACGGGTGGTACGACCTGTGGACGCAGTATACGCTTTTTTACGCCCTGTTTTTCTTTGCACCCCTGATCGGTGTATACGCGGCCTATCTGTGGCGGCTGGAGCATCGGGGACACAACTGGAATCTCATCATGACCGCCCCGGTGCGCCCCTTCGCTCTGTACGCCGCCAAGTTCTGCGCCATGGCAAAAATGGCGTTTCTGACTCAGGGCTGGCTTCTCGTACTGTTCCTCGTCGGCGGAAAGCTGGGCGCAGGGCTGGCGGGCTTCCCGCCGCCGGAAATTCTGCTCTGGCTTCTTCGGGGTGCAGTCGGCGGCCTTCCCATCATTGCCATACAGCTTTTGCTGTCCATGGTCATCCGGAACTTCGCCCTGCCGGTGCTGATGGCGCTGGGCGGAAGCATTCTGGGCCTGATGGCCACCACGTCAAACGCCGGACTTTTCTGGCCGTATTCTCTCATGCTCATGGGCATGAATTCCAACCGCACGGAGGATGTCATGACCGGTCAGCTCCCCGGCTTTTTCATGAGCTGCATTATTTTTCTCGCGATATTTCTCCTGACTGCCGATGCGGTTCTTGCCAAGCAGGATGTCAAGGCATAATTGCTGCGGCATATTTTTCTCCCTGCGTTCTTTTCTTCAAAACCAAAAGCGGCAGGAAACGCATTCTTCGTTTCCTGCCAATTTGTTTTTACTGCACAGCGGCCTTGTTCCGGCGCTTATTCTTCCATGTCTCCACCAGAAACAGCGTGAGCACCGAATAGGCGGTCAGCAGAACGAAGAAGATTCCGCCACTCTGCCATTGGGTCAGCCCGATACCCCGTGCCTGCGCGCCCGGAATCAGCCGTGCCTGCACGAACCGGGCGACGAGGGCGTGATTTAAGTAGACGGCATAGGAGAATTTGCCGAAATTCCGGAAAATCCGCCGGTTCAGCACCGCGTTGACCCAGGATGCACCGTCATAGCAGCCCAGGATCAGAATGGGCGTGGTGATCAGAAAAATGTTGGCAAGGTCGGCGTAGGCGAAAATGGTCACCGCTGACAAAATGACCGCGAGATTGAAAAGCACCTTTTTCGCTTTCAGCCGCTCATAATAGGGCGTGGTGGTGAAATAAAACGTCAGTACGCCGATGCACAATGGCGAAAACGCCCGCAGAAGGGGCAGATAGAAAAAGCCGTAGTTTTCCCACAGATCCACCCCGGAATACAGCAGGGACTGGATCATCAGAATGGCGGCGGGGAATAGCAGCGTGCGGCTGACCCGCTCATTGCGGCACAGAAGGCCGTAGACGAAGAACCCCGCGATCACCAGCGCGGACAGCTGCCACAGGGGATAGTTGAGACTTTCGTGGAAGCGGTAAGCGCTTTGCAGGAGCAGAAGGTCGGGGATCTGGTTGTAAAAGTCCAGAGCGATAGCGCTGACCTTGTCCCAGCTGGGAGACATCGCCAGATGCACCAGACTCCTTGCCAATGTGTACAGGAAGAACGCCGCCAGAGAAAACAGATAGTGGGGATAAATGGAGGTCACATGATCCAGCGTATAGTCCCATGCGCTGTAGGACTTCCCGCCGTCGGCAAAGGAGCGGGCGTAGAATTTCTTTCCCAGAAAAAATCCGGAGATGATGAAAAACACCTGCACCGCCACCGTCGGGCCGGGGGCAATGGTGGTGCCGAAATGAAAAAAGGCGATGATATACGCAAATACCAGCTTCAGTACGTCAATGGAATAGATGCGTTTTTTCACGGCATTTCCCTCGCAAATTCAGATTATTTCCAGTTTATCGGTTTTTTATGGAAATGTCAATGGCGGAAAATCCCGGCGGCCGTAAAAGCCGCCGGGAGAATCATTATAGCGTCGCCGCCATGACGGCCTTGATGGTGTGCATCCGGTTTTCCGCTTCGTCGAAGACGATGGACTGAGGCCCCTCGAAGACCTCGTCGGTCACCTCCATGCAATCGATGCCGAACTTGTCGTAAATCTGACGGCCAATGGCGGTGTTCAGGTCGTGGAAGGCGGGGAGGCAGTGGAGGAACCGGCACTGGCTTCCGGCCTTTTCCATCAATTCCTTT
>ERZ780168.3119-NODE-3119-length-13419-cov-7.038686_pt1 | contig 13419 bp, 10 predicted proteins | sample MGYA00510981_ERZ780168 | MGnify/ENA primary metagenome ERZ780168 (study PRJEB29588, sample SAMEA2158769) | human gut metagenome | biome: human gut; feature: human-associated habitat; material: faeces | place: Denmark | collected 2008/2010 ...
CAGCGCCTGCAAGGCCGCCAGCGCGTCGTCTACCGTCACGATCCGCCCGGCATAGGCTTCTCCGGCCGACGCCGCGACCGCCGGATCGTCGACGACGGCGCAGGCCGCACCGGCATCGAGCGCCGCCAGGGCGAAGCGGTTGCCGTCGAAACGGTCGCCCCTGAGGGCGAAGAAGATCGTCCCTTCACCTGCCCGCCGCGAGTCGGTCGCGACGGCGGGATATCGCTCGAACAACGCATAGAGACGCTGCGTTCCGAGCCGTTCGTTTTCGTTCAATTGTCAATCGTTATTCATCGATTATCAGATATACTCCTCGCCCTTGTTGAACTTCACCTCGTCGATATACTTCTTGATGTTCTGCTCCTCGCCGCGCGGGCAGATCATCAGCACGTCCTCCGTATCGACGACGATGTACTCCTTCAAGCCGCTCACGACGGCCACCTTGCCCGCGGGCAGCGAGATGATGCAGTTGCGCGTATCGTAGGCGTAACAACCCTCCGCAGGCTTGGCGTTGGCGTAACGGTCCTTGCGCGAGAGCTGGTAGAGCGAACCCCACGTCCCCACGTCGCTCCAACCCACGTCGGCATTGGAGCGCACGTAGACGTTGCCGGCCTTCTCCATGACGCCGTAATCGATCGAAATGGGATGGCTGCACGAAAAGACCCGTTCGACGGCCTCGTCCTCCTGCGGCGTACCGAACGCCGCCTCGACCGACGAGAACAGCGCATGGTGTTCGGGCAGGTATTGGGCGAAGGCCCGCACGATATCGCGGACCTTCCAGACGAAAATACCCGAATTCCAGAAGAATTCGCCGCACTGCACGAAGGTCTGGGCCAGTTCCAGATTGGGCTTTTCCGTAAAACTCTTCACCGGACAAATGGTCTCGTCGGCCGAGGCCTGTATATAACCGTAACCCGTTTCGGGGCGTGTGGGACGGATGCCGACGGTCATCAACGCATCGTGGCCCGTCACGAAATCGAGGCACTCGCCGATGATCGAGCGGAACCCCTCCTCGTCGACCACCCAGTGATCGGCCGGCGTGACGATCATCTGCGCTTCGGGATCGTGTTTCCGCAACCAGTAGGCGGCGTAGGCGATGGCCGGCGCGGTATTGCGGCCGATCGGCTCGCAGAGCACCTGTTTCTCCCCGATTTCGGGGATATGCTGCAACACCAGATCCTTGTATTTGTGGTTCGTCACGACGAGGAAATTCCCGGCGGGGACGATTTTTGCGAAGCGCTCGTAGGTATGGCGGATAAACGATTTTCCGGTTCCCAGGATGTCGAGGAACTGTTTTGGCATCGACTGCCGGCTCTTGGGCCAGAAACGCGATCCGATGCCGCCGGCCATGATGACACAATATTTATTGCTTGCCATAAGTTATAATATGGAATTAAGTGAGACAAAGATAAAAATATTTTGTAACTTTGCCGCCTATTGCAGGAATAATATTTTTGTACCCCCGATGAAGATAAAACTGTTCACCATACCCAACCTGCTGACCCTTTCGAGCCTGCTTTGCGGCTCGTTCGCAGTGGTTTCAGCATTGGTTTACGGCGATCTGGCGCTGGCTTTCTGGCTCACGATCGCCGCCGGTGTTTTCGACTATTCCGACGGTTTCGTGGCCCGGCTGCTCAAATGCCCTTCCGCCATCGGCGTACAACTGGACTCGTTGTCCGACATGGTCTCGTTCGGCTTCGCCCCGTCGGCCGTGCTTTTCGTCCTGTGGAACAATTCCCTGCCTGCGGATGCCGAGGCATGGCTGCGCTACGGCGGCAGCGCACTTTGTTTCGCGGTGGCGGCCTTCTCGGCGCTGCGGCTGGCGAAATTCAATATCGACGAGACGCAGCATACCGAGTTCTGCGGCCTTCCGACCCCTGCCAATGCGCTGTTTTTCGTTGCGCTGGGCTGGATGGACGCCAAGACGGGTTTCAACCAAGGGGGCTGGGTGCTGCTGATGGTGCCGGCCATGTCGTGGTTGCTTATTTCGCCTGTTCGGATGTTCGCCTTCAAGTTTCAGAGTTTTGCTTTTAAAGGCAACGAGATCCGTTATATCTTTATTGCCCTGGCTGTTGTTCTGTTGGTCGCCTTGGGTATCCCGGCTGTCCCCATTGTCATTCTGCTCTACATCGCCATATCGGCCGTGGGATGGGGTATGTCGCTAAAGAAGCCTGGCTCAGCGGCTTGCCCTGAGAAATAGTTGTATATTTAAAATTTTTTAATTATATTTGCCCCGGATTTACGTTCCATGTCGAGGTTGACGAATAGAATATTGCTGGCAGCTTTGCTCGGTCTGTTCCTTACAGCGCCCGGCATCGTACGTTCGCAGGGTTTCAACGCCAGGACGCTGCAGCGTGCCCAGCAGCGCGGGGAGACGGGGAACCTTTACGGTACGAACCCTTACGAGCAGACCGGCGAGGAGGGGGAGGAGGGCCAGGACGGCCAGCCGCAGGATACGACCAAGAAGGAACGCCGGATCCGCAAGCCGCTCGAATCGTATTTTTTCAGCGATTCTATCCGCGCCCTGAACAATTTTCGCTGGAGCGTCAAGCGCGACTACAACCGCGTGGAGATAAGCCCGCTCGACACGACGCTGACCGACTGGCGGATCGACTACCCCTTCTTCCGCGAAGAGGTGGGCGACATCGCGCAGGGCGCCCTCGGGCAGACATCGCTGCCGATGAACTATTTCCGGCGGCCGCAGTTCTTTGATTTCAGTTTTGCGAGCCCCTACTATGCGTATACGTACGACATGGAGAACGTTCCGTTCTACAATACGAAGAAGCCCATCATCCGCATGACGTACCTCGAGTCGGGGCAGAAGCGTTTCCGGGAGGAGAACTTCAATATCATGCACGCGCAGAATATTTCGCCTACGACCGGGTTCAACGTCGACTACAAGGCACGGGGAACGCGCGGACAATATGTCTGGTCACGGACGAAGAACCACAACCTGTCGGTCGCCTTCAGCCATACGGGCAAGCGCTATTCGGTGCATGCGGCCTATTACAACAACCACATCGAACAGCAGGAGAATGGCGGCGTGGTCGGGACATGGGCTATCGCCGATACGACGTTCCAGATGCCTTCGGGCGTGCCGATGAAGCTGTCGGATGCCGAGGCGCAGAACACTTACCGCAACAACGCCTTTTTCATCACGCAGTCCTACGCCCTGCCGTTGCAACGCGTGACGGAGAACGACTTTTCGCTCGCCGACCTGTCGGCGGTCTATATCGGCCATTCGTTCCAGTACAGTTCGTGGAGCAAGGTCTATTCGGACAAATATGCGCGGTATATCGACGAAAGGGCGCACCGGGACGAACAGGGCAATTTCGTGCCCGATACGCTGGACTACTACCAGAACTGGTATATCAACCCCGACCAGACGCGCGACTCGATCTACGAGCGGGTGATTTCGAACCGCTTCTTCGTGCAGGCGCAGCCCTGGGATCGTAACGGCGTGGTAGGCACGATTGATGCAGGCATCGGTATCGACATGCATACCTACTCGCAATTCGAAATGAGGGATTACCAGACGGGAAAGTATACGAAGGTCAACAAGACCAGCTATTTCGCATACGGTTCCGTCGGAGGAAAGATAAAGAAATATGTCGACTGGGACGCGAACCTCAAGTTCTACCCGTCGGGATACAGAGGCGGAGACCTCACCATCGGCGCCCACCTGGCGCTGACGGGATATCTCCGCGGACACCCCCTGATTCTCGAAGGCCGGTTCACGATGGAGCGGCGTTCGCCCAACTACTGGCAGGAGAATCTGTTCTCGAACCACTACGTGTGGTCCACTCCTTTGAATAAGGAGAATGAAACTCGGTTCGAGGTGAAGTTTTCAGTCCCCGATTATGCGTTTGAAGCGGGGGCATGGCAGGGCGTCGTCGGCAACAAGATCTTTTACGACAAGGAGAGCCAGATCGCCCAAAGCAGTGACAACGTAAGCCTCACGAGTGTGTACGCTCGCAAAGATTTCCGCTTAGGCGGACTTCATTTGGACAACAGGGTATTGTTGCAGTGGAGTACGAATCAAGAAGTTGCACCCGTTCCGCTTTTGAGCGCGTTCCTTTCGTATTATTACGAGTTCTGGGTCGTGCGCAACGTATTACGCCTTCAGATCGGTTTGGACGGACGCTATAACACGCGTTATTATGCGCCCAGTTACAACCCTGCGCTGTCGGCCTATTACAACCAACGGGACGTCGAAGTAGGCAATTACCCCTACATGGACGCCTTCGTCATGGGAAAGTGGAAGAGAATGCGGATATTCATCAAATATCAGCATGTGAACAAGGGACTGTTCGGAAACGGAGAGTATTTCTCCGCGGCGGGTTACCCGCTCAATCCGGGCATGTTTAAAATCGGTATCTCATGGGGTTTCTATGATTAGCGTATTGTTCTGCGCGGTATGAACTGCCCGCAAAACAACATTTTATGTTAAAAAAGACAGTTTTAACTTTTGCGTTCTTAACAATCCTGACAACTTTTTACGGCTTTAACGCCCAGTTCAGCACACCCGTGACGGACGACATGCTGCTGAACGATGATGCGGCCGATTTCGGCTCTTCGCTGCTCGGTGAGGGCGACTATGTGATCTCGGCCTATGACAATGTCATTCGCAACATCAGCGAAAAAGAGGGCCACGACTGGCGCCTGATGAGCGCCATCGCCTACCATGAATCGCGGTTCACGCCCGACATCACCTCGCGCAGCGGGGCCCGCGGGCTGATGCAGATCATGCCCTCGGTGGCACGCCAGTTCGACGTCCCGACCGAGCAGGTCTCCAATCCCGAGACCAACATATGGTTGGCCAACAAGCTGATGTCGAAGATTATGAACACGCTCCGTTTCCCCGAGGGGACTCCCGAGAAGGATCGGATGAGCATTATCCTGGCCTCGTACAACAGCGGGATCGGCCATGTGAACGATGCGAGGCGCCTGGCACGGCTCAACGGCGAGGATCCCAATTCGTGGGAGGTCGTGGCCCGCTACCTGCAACTCAAGGCGCAGCCCGAGTATTACGAGAGCGAGGCGGTCAAGTGCGGACGTTTCACCGGCAGCCGGCAGACGCTGGCCTACGTGAACGACGTGATAGGACGCTATGACAAATACTGCCGGATTGCACGGAGATAATTTCCGGCAGGGATTGAAAAGTCTGAATCTACAGCAAAAAGGCTGAACCCAGGGGTTCAGCCTTTTCTCTTTATATCTTCTGAGTTGCCGGCGGACTTGTCCGGCGCCGGGTCAATAGACCCACTGGAAATCGTCGACGTACATTACATTCGTCGTGCAGCCCACCATGTAATCGCCGTAGGCACTCGTGGAGCAGGAGATGATGATGCTGTACTTGCCGGTGGGGCGTCCCGCAGCCGGGTCGTAGAAGTTGAGCGGCAGGGTGGCCTCTACCATTTGCTCGCCTTCGGTCGACTTGTCGACGAACAGCGACCCGTAGGCGATGAGTTTCCCTTCTGCGGTCTGGGTGGTTTCCGCCGGATCCCAGGTGCCCGTGGGGGCATCCGTCCCGGATGCGACCCGGTGGCGGCTGTTCCAGTCTACGATGGCCACGAAGATACGCGCCTTGTCCGGGTCGCCTTTGCCGACCGGGGCCCCGGGGTGTTTGCTGGCGTCGATCGTGCCCAATGTCGCATGGTATTTCACCTTCATGCCCGAAGGGCGCGCCGTCCAGTTGTAGGGCTGTCCGAATTCCACTACGCCCGTCATCGGGCCGTCCTTGTAGAAGATGCCGGACATCAGGTTGCCGGCTGCAATGTTGACGAGGGGAGGGGCTGCCGCGGCCAGCTTCGCGCAATAGCTGCCGTCCATTCCGGCGTAGGTGCCCTGTGTGCAGAGCGACCGGGCAAATGAGTTGTTACCGCTGGCCCAGAACTCCGCATTCGTATTTTCGCTCGTGAAGCACGACAAGCCCGGGTTTTCCATGTTCCCGTCGGGGATCGTGTCACCCGCGGGTGTCGTGTATTCGGCGGTTTCGGTCTGCTGCCCGCCGACGAGAAGCCGGAATTCATACGTTTGCCCGGCGTAGACGCCCTTGGTCGTGACGAGGCGTTTTACGGGGATGCCCGCATCGTTGGTGAGGCTTGTCCATTCGGGTGCGATCGTGCTCGTAAAGATGCCGCTTTCGTCCTGTGCGCCCTTCTGCGTCGTCTGCCAGTCGGCGGTACCCTTCAGCCGGTACTGGATTTCGGCGGTCGCATAATCTTCCGGCGTTACCATCGTGGTGACGACGGCCGTGTTGTTCCAAAGGTCGATGTCGCGGACGCCTATCTTCACGTTGGTGGGCTGGACATGGAGCATCCACCGCTCCGTGCGGCCGTGGCAGGTGACGTCGACCAGACGAACCGTTTCGAAGCCCGTGGCGGAAAGTTCCTCGGCCGTGGGCGAGTAGGCGGTGATGTCGGCAGGCCCCAGTTTGAGGCTGGTGACCGTGACGGCCTTCAGGTCGGTGCCTTCGGCGACATAGGCCGTGGCCGTACGCGCCTGCGTGTCGATCAGTGTCGATCCGATCTGCCCGGCGACGGTGAACGACCGGGCTATGGGCTGCTCGGCCACGATCGTCCACTCGTAGTCCTGGTAGAGCGAGAGCGTGACATAGAGCGGCGCCCGCAGGTCGAACTCCCCGCTCAGCGGCTGCGAAGTCCTGATCTGGCTGATGAATTTCTCTTTGTCGGTCATCATCGGGTTGGATGTGGCGACATCGAATTCCGCCTTGTCGATGGTGACCTTGCGGATATCGGTCTTCTCGTCCAGCGTGAGCGTCACGGTACGGTTCACGAGGCTGATGCCGGTCACCGTGAACCCCTCGCCTTCGATGCTGCGGATGCTGAGTTCGATGGTGGGATACGGTAGGTCGTTCTCGATGCACGACGCTGCCAGCAGGAGCGCCGCCGCCGAAAAGAGTATGCGTAGGTATTTCATAGTTTACTGCTTTTTCTTGTCCCACAAATGTATCGTCATACCGAAGTTGATGGCCGCGATATTGAGCCGGAAACGCATGTTCGAAGCCTTGCGTGAACCGATCTTGTTGCCGTCGGCATCCTTCTGGGTGATGCTCGTATACTGTATGCCGCCCAGCCCGAACGAAATCGTCGCACAGACGTTGGGGAAGATGTATACGGCAGCTCCCGGGTTGAACGCCAGCTTTACCTGCGTTTTGTCGTTGTAGGTGCGGTTGGGTGCGCCTCCTTCGTTATGATCCGGGTCGTATGCGAAGCTCGAATGTCCCGTCGAGAGCGCCAGCTCGAACTCGGCGAAGAGTCCGAAGCGTCCTTTGGGGTCGAGCCCCGCATAAGAACGGTGGAAAATGCCGAATGAGTATTCGTCGCTCGAAAGATCGACGTAGGGGAGCTGCCCCGAGAGGTCGTTGCCCTCGCCCGCATCGAAATAGGTGTTGTCGAGCGTGCCGCCCATGTGGCTGTATCCGAAACGGATGCCGATACAGTTGTTATCGCGGTAGAAATAACCGACGAAGGGTTTTACCGTTGCGATCGTGGCATCCGCATCGATGTTGTCGAAGATGAGCATGAGGTCGGTGTCGTCGCTCGAAACCGTACCGTAGGAGGCCGTAAGACCCATCATCACTTCGCCCTTGTAGGCGAATTTGAGTTTGTTGATCTCGCGGTCGATGCGGCGGCGCGTGGGCAGGAAACGCTCCACCTGGGGACGCTTGTGCTTTTCGGCCGGCATGGCTGCGGGCATCGGCGCCGAGGGTGCCGCCGGGGCGCCGAGGGTGCCCGCTGCGGCTGCGGTGCCCGTTTCTGCGGCGAGTCCCGAAGCTGTTTCCGCCGTGGCTTCGGTGCCCGTTCCGGGGGTGTCCGAAGTTTCCGGGGGCACGGTGTCCTCGTTGCCGGAGGGGGTTTCTTCGACTGCGGCCGTAGCGGCCCGCTGCACCGCGGGGAGGGCTTGTCCCGTCTCCGCTGCGGCGCCGAGCGTGATGAATACCGATAAAATGGAAAGTATGATTCGTTTCATGTGCGTGCCGTGTTTAGAGATAGAATGCCATGCCGAGCCCTATCGAGAAGATATTGACTTTGAAGTTCATCATGCTGGCGTTGCGCTTGCCGACCGTCACCTGGTTGTGTACCTGCTTGGTGTGGCTGTAACTGATGCCCATCACGCCGACGTTGACCTCGACGGCCATGTTGTTCGTGGCGAAGGCGATGATACCCGGCGAGATGCCCAGCGAGAAGGTATAGCCCGTCTGGTAGGTGCCCTTCACCGGGGAGTCCTTGGCAAAGCGTGCCTGCGTACCGCCGCCCGAGAGCTGCATCTCGTTGAAGAGTGCGAAACGCTTGTTGCGGCCCAGCGGGATGTACTGGCGCCAGATCATGGCCACCGAATAGCTCTGTTGCAGCGAATAGCAGTCGTTCAGCTCGAAATTCAGGTCGGAGTCCTCGCCGCCCAAGTTGAGGTCGGCCTTGTCCAGTTTGAGCAGCGAGCGCGAATAGATGAAACGGCCTCCGAGTGCCATGTTGTCGCGGAAGGCATAGGCGATCATCGGGCTGACCTTGAACGTGTAGCCCTTCGATTCGATGCCCTCGATGACCAGGAACCTGTACGTATCGTTCGAGTGGGTCGAGTAGGAGGCCGTCCCTCCGAAGATCCATTGCCCGCGCGGGACGAAGAGGTTGTGTTTGTCGGTCAGGCCGCGCTGGCGCCGCATTTCGTTGACGGTCTGAGGACGTTCCTCGTGCTGCATGCAGCTCGTGCTGTCGGCCTGCGGGGCGAGGGACGCCGCGGCGTTCGTCTGTTGTGCACGGCTCTCCGGCGCCGTGCCTGCCAGGAGCAGGAGTGCCAGGAGCGTACTGGTGGTTATCTTGCGCATTGTCGTGCGTTTACGTTTAATCGTTAATATACCCATTCGAAATCGTCGACGTACATCACGTTGGTGGTGCAGGCATCCATGTAATCCCCGTATGCACTGGTGGAACAGGATACGACGATATTGTACTTCCCATCGGGAGCGGCGGCCGTGTCCTGGTAATAGTTTATCGGCAATATAACTTCTACCATTTCATCGCCCTGGGTCGTTTCTTCGATGAATTTGGAGGCATACCCGATGATGGGGCCGTTGGCCGCTTCGGTTTGTGTCTCCGGATCCCAGGTGCCCGTCGGGGCTTTTGTCCCGGCAAATACTTTCTGTTGGGCCGTCCAGTCCACGATGCAGACGAATATCCGCGCCTTGTCCATTTCGCCGACGGGAATTTTCCCGCCATGGAGATTGTAGTTGACTTCCCCGATCGTAGCGTGGTATTTGAACCTGACGGCTCTCGGGCGGGCGTTGTAGGCGAACTTTTTGCCGAAAGAGACGTTGCCGCCCATCGGGAAGAGCGAGATGGCGAAATCTCCGGTAAACAGATTGCCCGGGGCAGGAACCTTTGCCAGCGAATTATAGGTTGCGGAAAGTTTCGCGCAGTAGGTTCCGACCCGGCCCGGCATCGCCTCGTCACGGGTACAGAGTTCCTTGGCGAACGAGTTGTAGCCGCTGCCCCAGAAGGTATAGTTGGTGCCGGAGCCCGGGAATTGCTGGGCGCTTCTCCACGATTCCAGGCTTCCGTCGGGCATGGGTGTGCCCTCAGCGGCCGTGAACCGGCCGCTGAGTTCCTTCGAGCCGACCGTCGCTTTGTAGTCGTACGTATTGCCTGCCGATATGCCGGTGCCCTCTTTGAGACGCGAATAGGGCAGTACCGTGGCCGGGGTGCTCCAGTCCGCCGTGGTTTTCTCTTCCCACTGGGGCGCATAAGTCGCCGTGATGAAATCGTCGCCCTGCGACGTCCCGGCCATCGGCTGGCATTCGCCGCCGCTGCTGCGCAGGCCGAATTGCACGGTGGTGCCGGGCGTGAACGAAACCACGCGCAGCGTGACCGTATTGGCCCACAGGTCGTAGTCGTCCGCCGTTACGGGAACCAGTCCCTCCAGGCGGTAGGTCGTAGCGACCTCCGAGGAACCGCCGTTGGCGTCCTCGATGCGGAGCGTCACTTTCTGGTCGCCGGCCTGGCACGAAGCGAAGAACGCATCGGAGAGCGTCAGCCGGACGTTGTATTTGTCGACCGGTTCGAGGAAGATGCCCTCGGTCGTGCCGTTGAGCGCGTCGTAGCTCTTGTCGCCTACCGAAACCGTAAACCGGGTCAGTTCCGAGAAGGCCATGATCCGGTATTTCTTCTCTCCGGATCGGTACTTCTGGATTTCGGTGATGTCGAACCCTTCGCTGATGACGGCCGGATCGGGGCTGAAGATAATTTCGTCGTCCTTGTCGTCGGTATCGGGGTCGACGCTGATCAGCACACAGTCGATATAACCGGGCAGATCGGGCGAATATTTGAACGTGAGGGTATACTTGCCGCCGGCTTTGACATTGGGGATGTAATCTTCCATTTCCACGTTCTTACCCTCGACATGCGTTCCGCGGAAGAGCCAGGCCAGCGACGTCATGCCTGCGGGCAGGGTGTAGTAACCCGTCCCCTCGGCCGTGAACCTGAGCGCCGGGACGCTGCCCGCTTCGGCGGCTTCCTCGTCGACCTTTTCCCCGCCGGCAATCCATACGGAATAGCCGGGGGCGAGGTTCTCGGCGATCGTATCGTCGAATTTCACCTCTACGACGGTGTTCACGATCTGGCAGACGACCGCAACGTTTGTGGTTTCGCCGGGTTTGACGGTGAACGTCTCCTCGCCCTTGTATAACCGTTTCGTGAAATCGGCGGGGGCTTCCTCTCCGGCTTCGACCGCTACGCGATAAGTGCCGGCCAACAGTTCCAGCCGTTCGGGACAGGCCTCTTTCGAGGTGTATTTGCGCAGCAGGCCGCCCTCGTCGTTGTAGATGTAGACGGTCTGGTGCTGCAACGGGTCGTATTCGCCGGTGTCGGCTGTCTGCCGGGTCGAGACCGTCATCGCCATGACGCCCGTGCGATTGTCGCTGCCCGCGGCGGAGTCGTCTTTCGAGCAGGCCGCGCCGAGGAGCACCGCGAGCAGTACGGCAAAATATGAGATATATCGTTTCATTATCGGTCGGCTTTAGTGGACGATGAGTTTGACAGTCTTGTGTGTCAGTACATTATCGTTGTCCGTCACGTCGAGGACGAAATTATGCTCGCCCGGGATTTCCAGCAGTATCTCGACGAATTTGGTGATCGAGAAGGTCACCGACGTCCGGTTCTTTACCTGCTCGTTGATCGGGAACCCGAATTCGCCGTGCAGGACTTCGACCAGTTCGTCGGGGATGTCGCAGATGTCGAATTTCTCCGGCAGGTTGATCACCGGCAGCAGCGGCCTGAGCGTTTCGGAGTCGATCGTCACGAAGAACGACTTGATGCCTTTGTCGGCCTCGATGTCGATGTCGATCACCATGTCCTTCTGCACTTCGTATTGCTGGTCGATGTCGTAGCCGCGCCACGTGATCCGGGGGCCCGTCTGCCCCGAGCTTTTATCGACTACGAGCGTCAGTACGGCTTCGGACGAGACGCCTTTTGCATCGGTCATCGTGAAGGCGAAGGTGTGCGTACCGTCGAATTCATAGAGCGCCCTGATCTGCCCTGCGATGTTGAAACTCTTGGCCGTCTGTCCTTTGAGCTCGCTACCTACGGGGTAGCCGAAGCCCTTGAGGATAATCCCTGCCGCCGAAGATGCGTCGAGGGCGCAGAGGTCGAATGTTTCGGGCAACTGGATGGCGGCCATCGACGCCAGGAACTGGCTGTTGGTGGAGCCGACGGTCACTTGCAGCGATTCGATGCCGTTGGGTGAGGAGAGGTCGAATGCGAACGGCTCGATGCAGTTCCCCTCCGCGTCGAACATGGCGTCGGTCAGCGTGAAGGGCTGCGTCATGTCGTGCCCGGGCCAGGTGAGTGCCGGGGCGTTGGGGTCTTCGAGGAGCTCTTCCCCGAGGTTTTCCGTACCGTCGACGACGAATTTGTTGTCCTGGAGGATGCTGTTGTCGACTTTGACCGAGAAGAGGATGTTGCCCTTGTCGGCGTAGCCGATTACGACCGAAACCTTGCGCCACTGCCCGGCCTTGACCCCGGTGATCTGCTTGCTGAATTTAGCGGGGACATCGGTGTCGGCGAAAGTGCCGTCGAATACGAAGTCCAGGGTGTTTTCCAGTGCCAGCGGTTTGAAATAGGCCGCCCGGGTTTCGGTTTTGAGGAAATCCAGGCTGGTGTCGCCCAGCGATACGGTGGCCTTGCTGGTGTCGGCCAGCATATCGGCCAGCTCGGACGAATATTCCACCGAGACCTTGATGTTCTGCAGGGTGCAGACCACCTCTTCGGGCGAGGTCGTCTGTGCCTTGGTGATCGTAAAGTCGCTCGTCGCCCCGTAGACGGGGTGTTCCCAGGCCGCGTCGGGCATCGTGTCTTCCGAGCGGACTTCCATGCGGTAGGCGCCCACCTTCAGTTCCATCGGCGTCTTGAGCTGCTCCTTCAGCTGGGCATAGGTCATTTCGAGTACCTGCGCGTTGTCGGCGTCGAGGATCTCCACGATAAAGCTGTCCACGTCGGGAGCCGTGGCGCGCGTCCCGGATGCGATGCGTGCGGCCTGCGTCTCGTCCGACGTGTCGTCGGGACGGATTTCGGTTTCGTCGTAGACGACTGTCATCGAGAGGTTGCCGATCGACAGATAGCCGGTCGTCCCGGCGGGCTCGGGGTTCGGATCCTCCTTGTACGGGGGCTCTTCGTTTACACACCCGGTCGCGAAGAGTGCCGCAACCGCTAACATCGTAAGAAATTTGGTAAATGTTTTCATATCTTTCCCTGTTTTTATTTCTTTTCGGTATCGTCGATGGCTCCCTCGTTGACCTCGCAGTCAAGCGTCCGGGTATCGGTGTAACTGTCGCCGAGTGTGATGGTCAGCGTGGCGCTGCCCGCGTTTTTGGCATCGTAGGTGATGATGTGGCAGGTGCGCGGCGTCGTGGCGTCGAGCGTCTGGGCGGAGAAAGTCACCTCGGGGCCTTCCCCCGTGCCCGTCGGGCTCTGGCGGCGTGCCGTGCCGGTCACCGTGAGCCGCGTGCCACCCTTGACGAACACCGGTTCGTCGGCAGGATCGCTGCCGGGCGTGAAGGCGAATTCATTGCCCGAGGCCGTCGTCACGGTGAACCTGGCATCGTGGAAATAGGCGAGGAACTGCTCCGTGGCGCGGATTACCACCTGCGAATTGGCCACCGTGGCGGTCAGATCTGCATTTACCGTGCGCCGGGGCAGCACTTCGATCTTTTGTTCGGCATAATAGTAAGGTTTGCCGGCTCCTTCCGCATCAGGGTCGCCGTGGGCGATCGCGACGGTGTAGCTGCCCATCCGGAAGACGGTTTCGCTCTGCTCGAACTCGGTGAGCGTATCCCATTTCTACGTGCCCGTTTCGCCCGTTACCGTGAGCGAGAAAGCCCCGGCTGCGGGCGCTTCGGGCGTGCCT
>ERZ780168.3121-NODE-3121-length-13417-cov-3.479943_pt1 | contig 13417 bp, 12 predicted proteins | sample MGYA00510981_ERZ780168 | MGnify/ENA primary metagenome ERZ780168 (study PRJEB29588, sample SAMEA2158769) | human gut metagenome | biome: human gut; feature: human-associated habitat; material: faeces | place: Denmark | collected 2008/2010 ...
AATCAGCGGCTGGTTCCTGACGGCTTTCACAGCCTTCATCGCCGCCGGTATTGCCGTTCTACTGTGCATCTGGTTCGGACCAATCTTTATGGTAATCGGCGGTGTCTGTGTCGTCGCTCTTCTGGTTCGCTCCAACTTTTTCAGTAAAGATAAGAAAGTTGAAGCGATGGAAGGTTTCGAAGCCGGTTTATCCAAAGAAGAGCTGCGTAAACGCTTTAACGCTGCGATCGACCGTAACCTGAAGCAGACGATCGACATCTTCTCCAACACCACGATGAACTTCCTCTCGGAAGACTATTCGGCGGTGAAAAAAGACAAGCTTGAGGCTCAGGAACTCTTAGATCACATTTCTCTGCTTCGAAGCCAGTACTACCTCATGATCAGTCATGGTCAGGGTGCAGGAAAAGACTACGACGCACGTAATTACTATTACCGCACGTTCTCAAATGTCAAAGACGTTGCTCAGGATTTGCGCAATACAGTCAATCAGATGGAACAGCATCTGGCTAACAGCCACTCGGTCTTCAAGGGCCAGCTCCGAACCAATTTGCTTAAGGCCGTTGACGCATTGTCGAACTTCCAGAAATCTCTGTCTGAGTACGTGATGAACGGTTCGACAACGGACGAAGTGCTTCTTCGCTTATCCAATACGAACCTTGAGGAAGTCAATGCATTCCAGCTCGAACTGATGAAGGAAATTGAAGTCAATAAGATGCCTCTTCATCGTTCTGAACTGTACTTGTCCATCCTTCAGCTCTATCGCGAAATCATCAATCGTTATACGGTCATTATGCTGCTGCAGCGTGAGTTGAACTTCATGCTCACCGAAAGACATGAGGAAGAAAACGCACCGGCGGTTCCGGCAAAGCCTCAGGCACAGCAATAAGCTAAGAGTCGTTTGACGAAAAAGCGGGTAGTCCTTCGGGGCGCCCGCTAATTTTATTGCCTGTCGGAATCGTCTTGAAGACGTTGACGCTCGTTCGCATGGCTTGTACAGTGAAACGATCATTTCCTTAGGAGCTGTATTATGCCATTCGTTAGAATTTGCGTTACAGGCGATGAAGAACGCCCCACGTCAGAACAAAAGAAAGAGTTAATCGCAGGCGTGACGAAACTCGTCGGCGATGTTCTTGGAAAGAACACCTCAAACATGGTTGTCATCATTGATGAGATTCCGATGGAAAACTATGGAATCGGAGGTAAGACCGTCAGAGAACGCCGCAAAGAAAAACAAAGCTAACGATCAAAAGAAAAACCGAACCGGCCGCAAGACCGATTCGGTTTTATTACATCCGATGCGTCGGATTACTCTTTCTTCGTCTGGACGAGTTCAAGCGGAGCAGAGTCTTCCTGGACGACACGTTTGATGCGTTTGCGTCCGAGCTTGGGCTTGGGAGCCTCTTCTCTGACGGGAATGTCTTTTTTCGTGGTTCCGACGAGTTCAAGACCTGCTTTTTCAAGCATCGGTTTCAGATCGACCGGTTTCTCAATGGAAGCGGCTTCTTTCTGAGCTTTGACCGGTGTGGCAGTTTCAACCTGTTTGGTTTCGACAGGTTTGACATCTGCCGGTTTTACGACAGTGTTCTCTGTCACAACGGGTTTAACAACCTCAGTCTGGACGTGCTCAGGTTTCGGAGCTTCCTTCACAGCTTCTGCCTTGGGAGCGGCGGAACTGACGGCCTGAACCTCGGAATCGTGGCTTTCGACTTTGGTTACAAAATCTGCAGCCGGTTTGCGGGGTGCCCTTTCACGTCTCGGACGAGCGTGTTTCGGAGCTTCTTCCGTAAGATGCAGCTTGTCTGCTTCCACACGAGGCAGATGTTCGTCGGCACGGATGTTAGCCGCGTTCACCTGAGGAACGGCGTGTTCACTCATGACAACGTCTTCGATGGCGGCAACGACCGGAGAGACAGGTGCGGGCGGCACAACGGATCTTGAGGCACGCGGTTCTCTGTCGCCTCTGTCCTTGCGCAGACGACGTGCTCTGCGAGTGCGAGGACGCTGTTCTGTGGCGTTGGACTGAGATTCAACGGATGGCACAACACGAACTGCTGTTTCGATGATTTCTTCAACGGTTTCTGCCGGAGCTTTCTTTTCTTCGACCTGGATAGCCGGAGTTTCAACAGCGGCAGGTGTCGGAGTCGGAGCTGGTTTTTCAGCCTGCGGCTGAACCTGGACGGCTTCGACGGGCGCCGGAACGTTCTGTTTTTCAACAGGTTTTACTGCTTCTTCAACAGCTGCCGGAGCTTGAACGGGCTTGGCACTTCTTTTATCCTGTAAAGCGCCGTTTTCCTTCAAAGCCTTGCGAGTACGTTCGATTCTTTCAGGCTTTTCTGTCTTTTCGACAGCGGCCGGACGAACGGCAGGAACATTCTTGGCTTTTTCAACCGTCTCTTTCTGGCGTCTGTCTTCAGTCTTGGTCGGTTTTACCTGACGCGGCTGTTTGGGCGCGCGCTCAACTTTTTCCTGTTTAGCGACAGGCGTACGTGTCTTACGCTGATCGTCTCTTTCCTGACGACGATTCTTACGCTCGCCGCGCTCTTTTCTGACGGAAGATTTGTCGCCGCGGCTGGATTTGTTCTTGGCTTCTTCTTTCTCTTCAGCTTCAGAATTTCCGGTGAAGAAAGCAAGAATCTTCTGGAAGAAGCTCTTTTCTTTCTTGGCAGGTTCTTTGGAAGGTTTGGCAGGCTCAACGTGCTTCGGAGCGTCTTCTCTGACGGGCAGGCCTTTGATGACAGGGATCTGACGAGGCTTAGTAGAAGGCGCGACGTTCTGAGCTCTGGAGTAAGGAGCTTCGGGCTCAGGAGCAAGCTCTTCCACGCGCTTGTAGCTCGGAGCACCTTCTGTCAACAGCTGATCTTCGGTGCGAAGGCGTTCGATCTGATAATGCGGTGTTTCGAGCGTCTTGTTCGGGATCAGGATGACTTCAATGTGGTGACGATGTTCGATCTTGGCGATGTCGTCGCGTTTTTCGTTCAGCAGGTACGTTGCAACATCGACCGGAACCTGGGCCTGAAGAGCAGTGGTACCGTCTTTGAGCGCTTCTTCCTGGAGAATACGAAGCACTTGAATCGCACTGGATTCGGTGTCACGAATAGCGCCGATACCGTTGCAGCGCGGGCAGGTGATGTGGCTGCCTTCGTACAGAGACGGACGAAGTCTCTGGCGGGAGAGTTCCAACAAGCCGAAGCGGGAAATCTTGGCGATCTGGACGCGGGCTCTGTCGTGACGAATAGCTTCTTTGATGCGCTGTTCGATAGCACGCTGATGGGCCGGATCTTCCATATCGATGAAGTCGATGACGATCAAGCCGCCGAGGTCACGCAGACGCATCTGACGCGCAACTTCTTCAGCAGCTTCTTCATTGGTGTGGAAGGCAGTGGCTTCGATGTCTCCGCCGGCGGTGGCGCGGGCGGAGTTAACGTCGATGGCAACCAGGGCTTCAGTGTGGTCGATCACAATCGAGCCGCCCGAGGGGAGGGGAACGGTTCTGGAGTAGGCCGTTTCGATCTGATTTTCGATCTGGAAGCGGGAGAACAGGGGCACATCGTCCGTGTAGCGCTTGACACGGTTGATCATGTCAGGCATGACGTGGCCCATGAACTGCTTAGCCTGTTCGTAGATGTCGTCGGTGTCAACGAGAATTTCAGCGATGTCCGGCTGGAAGTAGTCGCGGATCGCGCGAATCACGAGATTGCTTTCTTCAACGATCAGGAAGGGGGCCGGATTCACGCGTTCGTATTTCTGGCCGAGAGGACCGACGGGAGCGGTGACGAAGTTGCCTTCGGTGTCTTCATACTGCGGTGTGGCAGCTTCAACAATGGCCTGCCAGAGCTGGAGAAGGTAATCAAAGTCCCATTTGAGTTCTTCGACCGTACGGCCGATACCAGCGGTACGAGCGATGAGGCTCATGCCTTTCGGTGTCGGGAGCTTGGACATGTTTTCACGAAGCTCTTCGCGTTCTTCGCCTTCGATACGACGGCTGACACCGCCTCCGCGAGGATTGTTCGGCATAAGGACGAGGTAGCGACCGGCCAAGGAAATGAAAGTGGTCAGTGCCGCACCCTTGTTGCCGCGTTCTTCTTTTTCAACCTGAACGATGAGCTCGGTTCCTTCGGAGAGTGCTTCTTTGATGGTCGCAGTGCGAACATCAACACCTTCTTTGAAGTAAGAACGGGAAATTTCTTTAAAAGGGAGAAAACCGTGGCGTTCTTCGCCGTAATCGACGAAACATGCTTCCAAAGACGGTTCAATACGGGTGATTACGCCTTTGTAGATATTGGACTTTCTCTGCTGACGTTCGGAAGACTCGATATCAATATCAATGAGCTTCTGACCTTCAACAATAGCGACACGCAGCTCCTCAGCATGCGTGGCGTTAAATAACATGCGCTTCATCAAGCACTCCTCAGTCACTGACGCGGACCATAGGCGTGCCGTAGAGAAAAGATATCAAACAGGTTCCGGAACAAGTGGAACGGGCAAAGGGATCTCCCTGAGTGAATCGCGGAAATTGTCCGCAGGAGGCTTTATAAAATCGAGAGAGGAGACCGCAGTGCAGGCACAATTATCCCTTCCCGTTAGGCAGGAATAGGCAGGCCGATCGAAACAGCGGAGGTAAGCCACTCTCTTTTTTCCAATACTTTTGCTGCACGAGTGCAGCATGTGTTCCAAAATTTGTGCGCGCATCAACCGGATGCTGCGCCCCGTGTTAATAAAAATTCTTTACAGCAAATGACCCGAAGGCCATTGGCGAGCTGCGACGATTCGAAAATCGGAGCACCGCCTATCATTCATTACAAAATCTCCTGCCGGCATCGTTGCGAAAAACGATGTTTAGCGTGTTCCGTTCATCATCGGTCAGCTCAAGCGGAGAGACCCTAGAATCGGTACGCATCGCATTCCGTTTGTCGTCAAAAGATTACAATCGGCGGAGGTCATTGAGAACAGTTGAACCGACAGATTTCAGACGCGCAAACCTGCGGCGCCGAGTTGTTCTGACGGTCAAACCTCTCGCACAGGATTTTAGAACAAATGATGAAATCTCGCCAAAATAATGAGCGAACAGACCCAAAAAAGGGTCGTACTTCTGCGAAAAGCCGCACCCGCAGCGGAAAAGATTTGTTAGCAGACTTAAACATTTTTGCGTCGACCGGAAAGGTCACTCAGCGCCCAAAGCCAAAGACTGCCTTACCAAGGGTGAAGACATCGGCACAAGAACCGAAAGAAAGAAAAGCCGCCGAGCCGAAGGTTATCTTCAAGAAGGTTGACGAAAGCAATGACGGTCAAAGACTGGATAACTTTCTGCTTTCACAGCTTAAAGGCGTGCCGAAATCTTTGATTTACCGCGTAGTGCGTTCCGGCGAGGTCCGAGTCAATAAAGGACGAGCTCATGTCGACACTCGTCTGCAGAGCGGAGACGAAGTTCGTATTCCGCCGATCCGCTATACCGAAAAAGAATCCGAACATTCGGCACCTCCCTTGAAGCTCTCGGAAATGCCGCCGATTCTTTTTGAAGATCAAAACATCATGGTCGTGGACAAACCGGCCGGTATGGCAAGCCATGGCGGCAGCGGCATCTCTTACGGTCTAATCGAACGAATGAGAGCGAGCCGCCCGGAACTTCCGTTCCTGGAACTCGTCCATCGCTTGGACAGAGGGACTTCCGGCGTATTGGTGCTGGCTAAAACTCGGAAAGCTTTGGTGCGACTCCACGAAATGATCCGCGAAGGAGAGATGCACAAGACCTACCAGGCGTTGGTTAAAGGGGATTGGCAGAACGATCGTCAGCACGCGAAGTTTCCACTTTTTAAGTACGTCACGCCCTCGGGAGAGCGTCGTGTGCGCGTTGATCCGGAAAACGGGCTTCCGAGCCACTCTATATTTAGATTGAAAGAACGTTTCGGACCGGTTTCTTTAGTTGAAGTCGATCTTCTCACCGGTCGTACCCATCAGATTAGGGTGCATGCAGCAGAGTTAGGCTTCCCGCTGGTCGGAGACGAGAAGTATGGCGATTTCGCATTTAATGATGAAGTTGCCCACGGTTCGCTGGGTGTGCCGTTCAAACGGATGTTCCTGCACTCAGGCAAGATTCGTTTTCATCATCCGATTACAGGAGAGGAACTCGAGATTGAAGCTCCGCTTCCTAAAGATTGTGTAGAGCTCATTGAGGTTTTAGAGCAAAGAAAGGCTCAGAATAAATAGCTCAGTCCTCAAACCTACTAAATCAGGAAAAAGAAGAATGCACGCTCTGAAGATGGCCGTTTTTGACTTTGACGGCACCTTAGTTGATTCAGTTCCTGCGATTGCCCGCGGCATCCAGTTGGCAAATGAAGAAATCGGGATTGCGCCTGTCAGTTATGAGATGGCAAAGAGCATTATCGGGTTAGGCTTCAAGGACATCATTCCGATCGTGGCGCCGGATCTTCCTGAAAGCGAATACGGCCGATACAAAGACATTTACGTACGCTACTTTCTTCAGAGCGATCCATCGCTGAAACTGTTCCCAGGCGTGCTGGAACTTCTGCTTCATCTTAAAGATTCCGGTATAAAAACCGCGATAGCGACAGGCAAGAGCCGCAAAGGCCTCTCAAGAATCGTTAATCGGATGGATATCTGGGGTTATTTCGATGATTCCATCACCGCCGATGAGGCGCTGCCTAAACCGGCCCCATTAATGCTCAAGACTCTGACGGGAAGGAACGGTCTGCAGGCAGATAAAATTGTGATGTTCGAGGCCACCGAACATGACATTAAGTTTGGCACCGCAGCCGGTGTCCGCACGATTGCTGTGACGTGGGGTGCGGCGCCGATAGAGCGTCTGGAGGCTTACGGGCCCGACGCTATTGTCAGCACCATGGCTGAGCTCAAGACTAAGCTCGACGAGTTCGCTTAGCACCGAGAATTCCGAAGACAGTCGGAAGCTTAGGGAGCGACAAATCTTGTTTTTTCCAATCCGCTGCGGAGAACGTGCGAATGCGCTCTTCCGGCCCGGAGATGTCTGTGGCCGCGAGAATAAGCGTCGTAGGCGCGCAGTTTTTAACAAGATCGGCGAGCATGCCGCTGTTGCGGTAGGGTGTTTCGATGAAGAGCTGAGTTTCTCCTTCCGAAGAAGCGCTCTTTCTTTCAAGATCTTTAATTGCATTGGTGCGGGCAGGCTCTTTAATCGGAAGGTAGCCGCAGAAACGGAAATGCTGTCCGTCCATACCGGAAGCCATTAAAGCTAAAAGAATAGAAGACGGTCCGACGAGCGGTACGACGCGGATACCAAGCTTATGAGCTTCCGCAGCGATTTGTGCGCCTGGATCCGCGACGCCCGGACATCCGGCTTCGCTCATAATGCCGATATCGTTTCCTTCCAATGCAGGCTTGAGCCAGCCTCGTACCTTTGCAGAATCCGGACGATGCCCGATTTCTTCAATAGAAAGCGAGGCTATAGGCGATGGGTGGCCGCAGAATTTCAGGAAAGCTCTTGCCGACTTGGCGTTCTCAGCTAAAAAGAACTTGAGTTCACGAGCCGTTTGAATCGTGTGTTCGGGCAGTGTGTCGTTCAGTACCCCATCGGCGATAGGGACCGGCAGCATGAAGAGCTTTCCTTTATTCATCAGTTAAGCTCCGGAAGAACGTGAATGCCGGCCTGAGCAAGCATAGTCGTCAATTCAATCAGCGGCAGTCCGATGATGGCGGTCGGATCGTCGGATTTGCACTCGGCGACTAAGGCGATACCAAGTTTTTCAATTTTGGCTGATCCGGCGCAATTGAAAGGCTTCTCGCGTTCAAGGTACTCACGAATGCCTTCCGGAGGCAGATTGCGCATACGGATAAATGTCGGGACGACCGTGCTCTGCAGATTTCCTTTGGCGTCAATGACGGTCATGGCAGAATGGAATGTAACGGTCTGACCGGACATCTTGGAGAGCTGCTTGAAGGCGTTTTCGAAATTGCCGGGTTTTCCGACCGGACGACCGTTTAATTCCAAGACCTGATCACAGCCGATGACCACGCAGTGCGGATGCTGGGCGGCAACTGCCTGAGCTTTCAGTACGGAAAGGCGCAGTGAGAGATCCTTCGGGCTTTCTCCTTTGAGCGGCGTTTCATCGACGTCGGGAGAGCAGGTAGTGAAAGGGATCTGGAGACGCTCTAAAAGCTCGCGTCGGAAAGGAGAACTTGAACCTAAAATTAATGCGGCTTTGTTGTCCATAATTGGGTCGTTCCTAAAAGCACTCAAACTTGAAAGAGACTATTCTAGTTCAGTGCTTATCGCAGAAAGAGAGAAATTCAATGTCCGCATACCTAAAACAAACCGACTATGTGAATGCTTATGACCTGGCCAGAGATAAGAAAGTCATCGAAGGGCAGGCAAAATTGTCGGATCTTCCGCGCTTAAAAGACATGATTCTTCCGACCGAAGGAACCGTGACATACCGAATCTGCGGAATGACGGCTAAAAAGGGATGGCCCGGCGCCGTCATGGAACTCGCGACCGTTGTTCCTTTGGTTTGCAATCGCTGCACGAAACCGATGGATTTCAAGATTGAGAGAGAAGTTGCTTTCCGCTTCGCTAAGAGCGAAGAAGAAGCCGATTCGATTCCGATCGACGAAGATGATGACACCGAAGTCATCGTCGGCAGCGACAAGCTCAATATTGCCGACTGGATTGAAGAAGAACTGATTCTTTCTCTTCCCTTGGTTCCGGCTCACGAAGAAGGCTGTCAGACCGACGGACCTGAAGAGTCAAAAGACGAAGTTCAGAAGCCGAATCCTTTTGCAAAACTCAAAGATCTCAAAGGTTTGCGTAAGGTCTAAGGTTAGTGTAGAATGCCTGATTTTCCAGGAGCGGAAGCGTAACTGTTGCCCGCTCGATTTTGAAAGTTAGATTTTAATTTACGTGGGGTTACCATGGCTGTTCAGCAAAATAAGAAATCGACCAACAAGCGCGGCAATCACCGTGCTCACGATTTTCTGACGAACCCGCCTCTGGCTGTCGAACCGACAACCGGCGAAGTTCACCGTCGTCATCACATTTCTGCCACCGGTTTTTACCGTGGTAAGAAAGTCATCGCTACTAAGGCTGACGACCAGGAATAAGTCTTCACTGACCCGGATCGCTCTCATCTGAGACCCACGACGGACGGTGCGGCGATCGAGTCTAAAGACATTCTGCAGAGCTCTCTTCGGAGAGCTTTTTGTTTTTCTGCGGAAAATTTGTATTTGTGTGTAATACGGGTTTTCTGCTTGTATTCGCAAGTCCTAATTAAAGTAATCTGTCGCTCATAGTTATTTAGAGGATTTCCCAGTGTCGGAAAATTGTTTTTCTCGTATCGCCTCCACCGGAAGTTTTCTTCCGAAGAGAGCGGTAAGCAATGAAGAGTTGGCTCAGGATTTAGCCAAAATCGGTGTCGAGACGAGCGACGAATGGATCCGTACCCGCACGGGCATCGAACAGCGCTATCTTGCTTCCGGTGAAGAGTCCACCACTTATTTGGCCTCCGAGGCTGCAAAACAGGCCTTGGAAGCAGGTGGTTTTTCTCCTGACGAAATTGATCTGATTATTGTCGCGACGACCACTCCGGATTCCGTTTTCCCGAGCACGGCTTGCCAAGTTCAGGCGATTCTCGGTGCGTCGGGCGCCGGTGCCTTTGATATTCAGGCCGTTTGTTCCGGTTTTGCCTATGCACTTTCGATTGCTGACTCAATGATTCGTGCTGGTTCTGCCAAGCGCGTCTTGGTGATCGGTGCAGAGACTCTGTCTCGTGTTTTGGATTGGAAAGACAGAACAACTTGTGTTTTGTTCGGCGACGGCGCCGGAGCTGTGGTTCTGGAAAAATCCGATGAGCCCGGTATTTTGGCTTCTGAACTGAAGGCAGACGGCACGCGCGGAGTGCATGTACTGGCCGCAGACAGTCATATCGACGGCGGTAAAGTCGTCGGTGATCCGTTCATCCGCATGGACGGCCGCTTGGTCTTTAAGGCTGCGGTAGAAAAAATGACGGAAAGCGCTCGCAATGTACTGACCAAAGCCAACTTGGCTACGAACGACGTGGATCTTTATATTCCTCATCAGGCCAACTTGCGCATCATGAATATGGTTCGCGAAAAACTCGGTATTGATGAGGAACACCTGATGATTTCCGTCAATCAGCACGGAAACACATCTGCTGCCAGCGTTCCGCTTGCTTTGGATAAAGCACACAGATCCGGAAGACTGAAACGCGGGGATCTCGTTCTGCTGCAGGGAGTCGGAGGAGGTTTTACCTGGGCCTCCGTATTGCTCAAGTTCTAATTGTCAATAAAAGAAAAATGCAAGATAAAAAAATCGCCTTTGTATTTCCCGGTCAGGGAAGCCAGGCTGTCGGAATGCTCTCAACCTTAGCCGACGAGCCGATTGTTCGCGAAACACTCAAGGAAGCCGATGAGGCTTTAGGTTTTGCTTTGTCCAAGTTGATTGCTGAAGGTCCGGCTGAAGAGCTTAGCCTGACGGTCAATACTCAGCCAGCCTTGGTTTGCGCTTCGATTGCTATGTATCGTTTTTATCTCCAGGAAGGCGGTCGCAAGCCGGATCTGCTCGCCGGCCACAGCCTCGGTGAATACTCTGCTTTGGTTGCTGCCGGTGCGCTCGACTTTACGGATGCTCTGCAGCTGGTTCGCTATCGCGCAGAACAAATGCAGGCCGCGGTTCCCGTCGGTGAAGGTACGATGGCTGCGATCCTCGGTTTATCCGACGACCAAGTGAAGACCGTCTGCCTTGAATGCGCTACAAATGGCGTTGTCGAAGCCGTTAACTTCAATACTCCGGGGCAGGTCGTGATTGCCGGTACCGTTGCAGCTGTTCAGGAAGCCATGGAAAAGAGTTTGGCTTCCGGTGCTAAGCGCGCTATCAAACTGAATGTTTCCGGTCCGTTCCATTCTTCTTTGATGAAACCGGCTGCGCTTGCCATGGAAGAAAAGCTGAAAACCGTTGACCTTCAGAAACCTTTCCTGCCGGTCTTACATAACGTTGACGTCCAAATCCACGAAGAACCCGACGCCATTCGCGACGTTCTGGCGGCTCAGGTTGCCTCTCCGGTTCTGTGGGCCGATACAGTTCATAAGATGGAAGAGGCCGGCGTCATGGAAATTTATGAAGTCGGTCCCGGAGCAGCTTTGTCCGGAATGGTCAAGCGCATCACCAAAGGAATTACTGCTAAAGCATTAAACAGCCGTGCAGCCTTAGAAGAAGCTGCTGCGGCAAACCAGGAGAAATGATTCATGACTCAGTCCGTTTTTACAGCTGACGCACTCGCCGGCGAAATCGTATTAGTCACCGGCGCCAGTCGCGGTATCGGAGCAGCCATTCTGGACGTCTGCGTTAAAGCCGGTGCCACAGTGATCGGCACGGCAACAAGTGACTCCGGCGCTGCAAAGATTTCCGCTCGTATCCAGGAACTCGGCGGCAAAGGCGAAGGCCGCGTTTTAAATATTGCTGCCCGCGAAGGTACCGACGCTTTCATGAAAGCGCTCGAAGCCGACTTCGGTTCCGTTACCGTGTTAGTGAACAACGCCGGCATCACTCGCGATACGCTTTCCATGCGTATGAAAGATTCTCAGTGGGATGAAGTGATCGAAACGAATCTCACAGGCGGATTCCGTCTTTCCCGCGCCTGCCTCAAAGGCATGATGAAAGCCCGTCACGGTCGCATCATTAACATAGCCTCCATCGTTGGCATGATGGGCAATGCCGGCCAGGCGAACTACGCTGCCGCCAAGGCCGGTACGATCGCTATGAGCAAATCCATCGCCAGAGAAATCGGTTCCCGCGGTGTTACCGTCAACTGCGTTGCGCCCGGATTTATCGCAACCGATATGACCGACGCGCTGAACGATGCGCAGAAGCAAGCTCTTCTTGCACAGATTCCGCTCGGACGCTTAGGTTCTGCAGATGATGTTGCCGAAGCCGTGGTGTTCCTGGCTTCCAGCGCAGCTGCCTATATCACCGGTCAGGTCATTGAAGTTAACGGCGGCATGAGGATGTAACAACGGCTATTTTCGGCCGTTCACGTTACTGCGGCTCTGATAAAATGCCAAAATTAGGCCCGAGATGGGGCTATGAATAATTTTTTTCACTCTAGAAAAGAGGTTTTTAAATGGACAATATTGAACAACAGGTTAAGAAGGTCGTCGCTGAACAGCTCAGCATCAATGAAGCCGATATCAAGAATGAAAGCGCTTTCATCTCCGACCTCGGTGCAGACTCTCTTGACACCGTTGAATTGGTCATGGCTCTTGAAGACACGTTCGGCATCGAAATTCCTGACGACCAGCAGGAAAAGATCCAGACCGTTCAGGACGCTATCGATTTCATCGAAGCTCACAAGAAGGCTTAATTAAAGGCCGAACGGAGCTCCTGAATGCGTCGTGTGGTTGTTACCGGATTGGGCATGGTTAGCCCAATCGGCAACACGGTCGAAGAAAGTTGGAATAACGCCCTTGCCGGCAAGTCCGGCATCGGCGTTATTACGCAATTTGATGCATCCTCTTTCGGCAGCCGTATTGCCGGTGAAGTTAAAAATTTTGAAGTCGAAAAATATCTTCCGGCAAAAGAAGCTCGCCGTTTCGACCGTTTTATTCAATTAGGTATTGCTGCAGCTGTCCAGGCACTGGATGACAGCGGCCTGACTTTTGAAGGCGAGGAAGCTGAGAGAGCGGGCTGTGCCATCGGCAGCGGAATCGGCGGCTTGCCGATTATCTGCCAGAACTATCAGTCGTATATGGAAAGAGGCGAACGACGCATCTCTCCGTTCCTGATTCCCGGCGCGATTGCCAACATGGTCTCCGGACAGCTCTCCATCATGCGCAATTTGCAGGGTCCGTCCCTGGCTTACTCCACAGCCTGCACAACCGGCCTGCACAGCATCGGTGAAGCGGCCTGGATGATTCGCCGCGGAGACGCCGACGTCATGGTTGCCGGCGGTGCGGAAAGCACGGTCTGCCCGTTGGGTATCGGCGGCTTTGACAATATGCATGCTCTTTCCCGCAGAAACGATGATCCGACAACGGCATCCCGTCCGTTCGATAAAGACCGCGACGGTTTTGTGCTGGGCGAAGGATCCGGTGTTCTGGTTCTTGAAGACTACGAACACGCCAAAAAGCGCGGTGCCAAGATTTATGCCGAAATCGTCGGCTACGGTCTTTCTGCCGATGCGCATCACATTACAACACCGAGTTCCGAGGGCCCCATGCGCTGCATGAAGAACGCGATGCGCCAGGCCGGCCTGAACCCGTCGGATATCCAGTATCTGAATGCCCACGGAACCAGCACATCTGTCGGTGACGTTAATGAAACCAATGCCATCAAACTGGCTTTCGGTGACGATGCGAAGAAGCTCGTGGTCAACTCCACCAAGTCTATGACCGGTCACCTCTTGGGGGGCGCCGGCGG
>ERZ780168.3136-NODE-3136-length-13355-cov-9.106165_pt1 | contig 13355 bp, 7 predicted proteins | sample MGYA00510981_ERZ780168 | MGnify/ENA primary metagenome ERZ780168 (study PRJEB29588, sample SAMEA2158769) | human gut metagenome | biome: human gut; feature: human-associated habitat; material: faeces | place: Denmark | collected 2008/2010 ...
CTCGGCTGCTGCCTTTGCCTGCGCCTCCGCTTCAAGCTGCGCTGCTTCCTCGGCTGCTGCCTTTGCCTGCGCCTCCGCTTCGATGCGTGCTGCTTCCTCGGCTGCCTGTACTTCTTCTATCTCATTCTGTGCTGCTTCACCCGCCTCTGCCTGTAAAGCTGCTGTTTCATCCTGCTGTACTTCTTCCTCTGCAAAGAATTCATCTTCGGATGCTGTTGCTCCTGTCCGTTCAGCGATCACCTGCTCATTGGCTGCAACAGCCTCTTCGTTGGAAATCTCTGTCTCGACCAGATTTTCAGCCGGTACCCATCCTGCAATTTCTCCCGCCTGGATCTGCACCCAGTCGTTGTACTTTGCAAGGATCGCCACATGACCGTCCTCCATGACCTGACCAATCACCGCAGACGCTGTATTTGCTTCTGCATGAATGTCCAGCATGTCTTTCGCATCAATGACACCGATACCACTTGCCATAGCGGTTGTCGTATATGCACCCATCATCATAACAGATGTTAAAATGCCGACTGCACTACGAAACAACTTTCTGCCTTTTCCGTTCATTCTTACCTCCATAAATCTTACTCTGCTTCCCCATCCATTCTGCCGGTGAAATTCAGGAGCTTTTTGTGGGACGCTCCTTGTTACAGAGCTGTTTCAATTGTTACAAACTTATTAACAATTGTTACGCATGATATGATAGCAATATTACAATCAAATGTCAAGTCGTTCGCCCGGAACCACAAATTTCCGTTAGTTCCCCACAAAGGTTTTTCTTCTATTGTGATATTTTTACAACAAACCTCCGAAATCATCGCCTTTTTATTACTATTTTTCAAAGTTTTCAACAAATGCCGCTTTAACATAGTAAATTCTCTTTTCATAAAAAGGACAGCCATTTTCTGCGGTTTTTTCGATTTTTTATCAAAAAAGAAGACCTGACGGGATTATTTTTTCCATCAGATCTTCCTTTATTCCTGTTTTTAACATTTTTGTAACAAACTATTTTACAGGCTTCTGGACTTTTCCACCGCAGTGATGACCGCATCGGTCACTGCGCCGCGGAAGCCTTTTTCCTCTAAAATGCGTACCGCCTGAATCGTGGAGCCTGCCGGGGAGCAGACCATATCCTTTAACTCTCCCGGATGCTTTCCGGTCTCAAGCATCAGCTTCGCGCTGCCGAGCACAGCCTGTGCAGCGCATTCATATGCCTGGCTGCGCGGCATGCCTTCCGCAACTGCACCGTCCGCCATCGCCTCGATCAGCATAAAAATCCAGGCAGGCGCACAGCCACTAACGCCGGTCAGCACATCCATCAGACGTTCCGGAAGCTCAACCGTCTTGCCGAAACTGTCCAGGACAGCCGCCGTTTTTTCTTTCATCTCAGGAGTTACCCTGCTGCCATAGCAGACTCCGGTACAGCCTTCCCCGACCAGCGCCGGCGTATTTGGCATCGCACGCACAAACGGAAGCGGCGCACAGAACTGCTCTTCCAGCCACGCAAGGCTTTTGCCTGCCGCAATGCTCAGAATCGTCTTACCGGTCAGGTCAAGGTCGCTGATCTGTCCGATCACTTTCTCCAGAAACTGCGGCTTTACGGCAAGAATCAAAAGCTCTGCCTGCCGCGCGGTTTCCAGGTTATCGCCTGTCACCGTGATGCCAAACATTTCATGCACTTTGCTTTCCGTCTCCGCCGTTTTTGCAGAACCGAAAATTTCCTCCGGCACAGCCAGGTGATTTCTCAAAACTCCTCCAATCATCGCCTGCGCCATATTTCCAAGTCCGATAAAACCGATTTTCATCTGTGCCTCTCATTTCTGCGCACGCTTTTTGCGCATGTCGAGTTTGTGTCAAGTGCGCGCAGACACAAATCTCGAGCTTGAAAAATGTTATTTTTCAAGCTTCGACCTTCTTTCAAATCGCCCTCTGCCGATGCGCTTCATACATCAGAATCGAAGACGCCACCGCTGCATTTAACGACTCCACTTTGCCCTCCATCGGAATCCGGATGTAACAGTCCGCAAGCTCTGCAGTCTCTTCCCGCAGGCCGTTGCCTTCGTTACCGATCAGAAATGCCGTCCCCTTTGTGTAATCCTGACAGGCATAGGAATTTTTCCCGCGCAGATGCGCCGCGTATACGCTGACACCCGCCTGCTGTACCTGATGAACCGCCGCCGCAAAATCGTCCGCATAATAAAACGGAACGCGGTAGATGCTGCCCATCGTTGAACGGATAACCTTCGGGTTGTACAAATCGACTGTATCCCGGCTCATGATAATCCCGGAAACGCCTGCGCCCTCACCGGTTCGCAGCATCGTGCCGAGGTTGCCTGGGTCCTGTATATTTTCCAGAAGCAGAAACAACGGTGCTTTGTCCCGCAGCATTTCTTCTATATTATAGTGAAACTGTTTCAGCACGCATAAAACGCCCTGTGGCGTGCAGGTGTCCGATATTTTAGAAAAAACGCTGTCGGAAACGACTTCGTAGCCAACCTCTTCCAGATGCTCCCTGCAGCTGCACTTTTCCAGAAAGGATTCCGAAACATAGACCTCCTGCAGCTGCTCTCTCGGTGCTTCCAGAAACATCTTCACACCCTCTGCCAGAAAAACGTCCTCCGTTCTGCGCAGCTTCGACTTTTGATTCAATTGTACCAGCCTTTTGATCCGGCTGTTGGATGCTGCAGTAATCATGCAGGTTCCTCCGTTGATCTTTATGAAAACGCACAACGGCCACACACGTTTCGTGTGCAGCCGCCCCTTTGCGTCCTGTATCGTCAGGTGGCCAGCGCTTTGCTGACCTGATAATGATATTCGGGAATTTCTTTCTGCATCGCAAGTGCTTCCTCAATATCATAGTCTACAAATTCACCATGTTTGTAAGCCACAACACGGTTCGAGCTGCCTGCGCAGAGGATGTCTGCCGCATAAGCGCCCATGATAGAAGCATAATAACGATCCAGACAGGTCGGGCTGCCGCCTCGCTGCATGTACCCCAGGATGGTTGCTCTGGTTTCCACACCCGTTGCTGCTTCAATTCTCTTCGCCATGGAAGTAGAATGGCCGATACCTTCTGCATTGATGATCAGATGGTGAGTTTTGCCCTTTTTCCGGTTGTTGATAATATTGTTAATCAGCTGCTGCTCGTCATAGTCGTACTTTTCAGGAAGAAGGATATCCTCCGCGCCGGTGCCGACGCCGCACCACAGTGCGATATAACCGGCATTTCTGCCCATTACTTCGATAATACTGCAGCGTTCATGTGAAGATGAAGTATCCCTTACCTTATCGATTGCCTGCATCGCGGTATTGACTGCCGTGTCGAAACCGATCGTATATTCGGTACATGCAATATCCAGATCGATCGTGCCCGGCAGACCGATCGTATTGATCCCAAGTCTGGACATCGCCTGCGCACCTCTGTAAGAGCCGTCGCCGCCAATAACAACCAGACCGTCGATGCCGTGTCTGCGGCAGATCTCCGCGCCCTTTTTCTGTCCGGCTTCGGTCTTAAATTCCAGACAACGTGCGGTTCCCAGAATCGTACCGCCCTTCTGGATGGTATCCGAAACGCTGCGGGCATCCATATCTATGATTTCTTCATTTAACAGGCCCTGATAGCCTTTTTTAATGCCTTTTACTTTGACGCCGTTGCAAATCGCTTTCCGAACAACCGCACGGATTGCCGCATTCATACCCGGCGCATCTCCGCCGCTTGTAAGAACTCCAATTGTCTTTATCTTAGCTGCCATTGTTCCTCCTGTCTGCCGCTGCGGGCTGGACTTCAATCTTAAGATTTCAAAATCCGTAAAACCATTTTTTATTTTAATCGAAACGGGCTTTCTTTTCAATGGTTTTGTGAAACTTACATCAGCTTTACGTTTTCTTCTCCAAACAACTCTTCCAGCTGCTTTAAAAGTGCCTCGTCCCCATGAACGGTCTGATTCGCCCCAAGCTGCTTCATCGCGCGCGGATTTTCCACATAAATCACCACGGTATCCTTGCCGTCGGAAGCTGCGATTGCCGAAAGCAGCTTTTTTTCCTGCTGCTGATAGGCTTCCATCGTCGGAAACTTAATCCAGAGCTTTTTGGGGATTTCGTCAAACGTCTGCACGGATTCACAGATCAGCTTCGCATCTTTGTCCTCCTCTGCGGAAACACGCCCCCGCAGGAGAACCTTTTCATCCTCCATCAGTTTGCTGCCGTACTGCTCATAGGTTTTCGGGAAAACGATAACTTCAATCGTTCCAACCAGATCCTCCACCTGTAAAAACGCCATCACCTTATCGTTTTTGGTATATTTGATCTTCTTTTCCTCGATAATTCCGCCGATAACCGCCTTTGCTCCGTCCTGAATATGGACGCTGTTTGTCTCCTCATCCAGCATAAAATCTGCCGTCGTATTAGAAATATTCCTGCGCCAGAGCTGCTCGTATTCCTGCAGCGGATGCCCGCTGACATACACACCGAGCACTTCTTTTTCAAAGGTCAGAAGAATTTCCTTCGAATATTCCCCGACATCCGGGAAGCGGATTTCATAGTTTTTCTTTTCCGACTCGTCCACCAGATCGAATAAGGAAAGCTGTCCCGCCATATTATTTTTCCGATTCTGCTGATTCTGATCCATCAGCTGCACAAATACGCTCATAAACTGCTTGCGTGTTCCCTCAAGGCTGTCGAATGCACCCGCTTTGATGAAGTTTTCCACGTTGCGCTTATTGACTTCCGTATCGGACATTCTGGATAGAAAATCCTGCAGGTTTTTGAACACGCCCCGCTGCTTCCGCTCTGCGATCACCGCGTCCGCAACCGGATGTCCTACACCCTTGATCGCAGTCAGTCCGTACCGGATTGATTTTCCCGATACCGAAAATCCCGGCTCTCCCTCGTTGATATCCGGCGGCAGAATCGCGATTCCCATCTGGCGGCAGACCAGAATGTATTCCGCCACTTTTCCGGGGTTATCGATTACAGAAGTCATTAGGGACGCCATAAATTCCACCGGATAATAATATTTCAGGTAAGCCGTCTGGTAAGCGACAACCGCGTAGCATGCGGCGTGGGACTTGTTGAACGCGTATTTTGCAAAATCCATCATTTCCGCGTAAATTTCCAGACCGACCTTTTCCGGAATGCCCCGGGCCACACAGCCGGGCACGCCCTCTTCGGGATTGCCGTAAACGAAATTCGCCCGTTCTTTTTCCATGACAGACTGCTTTTTCTTGCTCATCGCACGGCGAACCAGGTCGCTTCGTCCCATCGTGTAGCCGCCGAGGTCGCGCACAATCTGCATAACCTGCTCCTGATACACGATACAGCCGTAGGTCGGAGACAGGATCGGTTCCAGCTCCGGACAGGAATAGGTGATTTCGTCATGATTGTTTTTTCCTTTAATATATTTTGGAATAAAGTCCATCGGCCCGGGACGGTACAGGGAAATACCCGCGATGATATCCTCCAGGTTCTGGGGCTTTAGCTCCTTCATGAAGCTTTTCATCCCGCCGCTTTCCAGCTGGAACACGCCGTCCGTCCTGCCGGTGCAGAGCGAATCCAGCACTTTTTTATCGTTATAATCCAGATGTTCCATATCGAGCTTCACACCGGTGTCATGCTCAATCATCTTGACCGCGTGGTCGATTACTGTCAGGGTTCGAAGCCCCAGGAAGTCCATTTTTAACAGTCCGAGCTCTTCCAGCGTCGTCATCGTAAACTGCGTTGTGATCGAACCATCCGACCCCCGTGAAAGCGGTACAAAATGATCTGCCGCCTCCGGACAGATCACAACCCCTGCTGCGTGCATCGAGGTGTGGCGCGGCAATCCCTCCAGCCGTTTACTCATATCAATCAGCATGTGCACCTGTTCATCGCTCTCGTAGAGCTTGCGCAGCTCTGCGTTCATTGACAGTGCCTTATCAATCGTCATGTTCAGCTCGTTCGGAATCATTTTTGCAATCGAATCCACAAAGGAATACGGCAGATCCATGACACGCCCGACGTCGCGGATGACACCCTTTGCCGCCAGCGTACCGAATGTGACAATCTGCACAACCTTTTCTTTTCCATATTTGCGTCCGACATAATCGATGACCTCCTGTCTGCGTTCATAACAGAAGTCGATATCGATATCCGGCATGGAAACTCGTTCCGGGTTCAGGAAACGCTCAAACAGCAGACTATAACGGATCGGATCAATATTCGTGATATGCAGGCAGTAGGAAACGATGCTTCCAGCTGCACTTCCACGTCCAGGTCCTACCGGAATACCGTTTTCTCTGGCATAGTTGATAAAATCCCACACGATCAGGAAATAGTCCACATATCCCATGCGCTTGATAATACCCAGCTCGTATTCCAGACGCTTCTGCAGCGTGCCGTCGTCCTCCGGATAGCGCTCTTTCATGCCGTCAGTGCACAGCTTGTTCAGATATCCCCAGGAATCATAGCCCTCCGGCACATCAAAATGCGGCAGCTTCGTCTTACCAAACTCGATTTCCACATGACAGCGGTCTGCAATTCGCTGTGTATTTTCCACTGCCTCCCACGCATAGGGAAACAGTCCCTTCATCTCTTCTTCGCTTTTGACGAAATACTGACCGCCCTCGTAACGCATCCGGTTTTCGTCGGAAAGCTTTTTGCCGGTCTGGATACACAGAAGGATATCGTGGGGCTTTGCGTCCTCCGCATAGGTGTAGTGCACGTCGTTCGTGCATACTAACGGAATGTCCAGTTCTCGCGACATCTGTAAAAGCGCCATGTTTACGGTCTGCTGCTCCGGAATCCCATGATCCTGCAGTTCCAGAAAATAATTATCCTTCCCAAAAATCGACTGATACTTTAATGCGCATTTTTTTGCTTCCTCCAGCAGTCCTTTCTGGATATAGCGCGGCACTTCCCCTGCCAGGCACGCAGACAGCGCGATAATTCCCTCGTGAAATTCCTCCAGAACCTCCATATCGACACGCGGCTTGTAATAGTACCCCTCCGTAAAACCGCGGCTGACGATTTTGCTCAGATTCGCGTAACCAGTATTATTTTCCGCCAGAAGCACCAGATGGTAATACCGGTCATCCCCGCCGGTAATCTCCCGGTCAAAACGGGAATTGGGCGCAACATAGACCTCACAGCCCAAAATCGGATTGATACCCTCTGCCCGCGCCGCACGGTAAAAATCGATCACACCGTACATTGCGCCATGGTCGGTAATCGCCGCAGCCGTCATACCCAGCTCCTTGACTCGTTTTACATATTCTTTGATTTTATTGGAACCGTCCAGCAGGCTGTACTCTGTATGGACGTGCAAATGTGCAAATGCCATATTTTTGTAATTTCCTATTCTTGTTCTGTCTGAGTTTCCTTTGCTGTCCCATCGGGCGCAGAGAAGTCAAAGGCAGGGCTTTCTGTCCCGTTTTCTGACTTTTGCCCGCTCTTTGTCACAGACTTCGTACCAATGCTGCCTGTCCGGTCGGATGCTGCCGCATTGTTTTCACTGATGCTGTCTGCTTCCCGGTCAGATACAGCGTTGTTTTGACTGACTGCGTTTTGTCCGGACACATCACCGCTTTCATGAACCTCTTTTACACTGCCTTCTCCGCTGTCTGTCAGTACAAGTCTGTCGTTTTCCACTTTCCATGTCTCGTACCAGCTTCCTTCCGCGTCCGAAAAGTTGACATGAATCCTATCGTTTTCCCCGGATAAAATCTGTATTTTCCCGGAATCTGATCCAACCTGCCGCAGGATACTCTTTAACACTGCTTTGCCGTTTTTATACTGTAACAGCTCTTTTTCACGGATTTCTTCTAATCGATACTCTGTCAGTGTGCGCAGGCTGATGTCATAATATCCCGGCGCGGCTTCTGTCCCGGCAGTCCATGCCATCAGATCGCCGTCATCGTCCAGTTCAAAGTGCCCCATCTGTTTTAACAGGCGCACTGCTCCTTGCTCCTGCACGCCAAACAGCATGTCGCTGACGCCGGACACTTCGTAGCCACGATACAGCACAAAGGCGCTTCCCAGCTTTTCCAGCTCCTTAAAGGCAAAATTCTCTTCTTCCAAAACTGCGCCGTCCGCGCCGACAAACCACAGGTCGCATACCGGCGCGCCGAACGCTCCGTCGTACCTGCCGATCGCCGCAAACGTTTCTTTTTTGCCGTTTCCATCGTAATCCGCCGTCTCTGCAAAACACAGCGCATCGTCCGGGTACTCCTGTACCTCCAGAATCTGTGCAACCGCCTGACCGACCGTCGCGCGGGCTGTTTTCTGCACTTTATTCAACCGGTTTTTCGTAAATTCGTTTGGAATATCCTCCAGGCTCTCCAGCGCTTCTTCCTGCTCCAATCTAGACGGGAAGAAAAATCCATCCCCGCTGATCGTCTCCGATGCTTTGGTCAGCTTTCCCTGATCCAGGCTGCTGATACACCAGCTGTACTTCGCAACCGCATGATCGATTCCTTCTTCCTGTCCGACCGACTGCCCGGCTTCTCTGCAGCGATAGGCAATTTTGTCCTCCCCAATTGCATAAAACCAATAGGTATATTCTGTATTTTCATCCGTCTGCGTGTAGAACTGCTCTTCCAGCTTTTCCTTCCACGCCTGTGCCTCTTCATCCGAATCCTCTGCAGACACATACGCCAGATATTCCGACGCTGTCAGCTCCCGATACGAACGCTCTGCAAATCCGTCCGCTGTTCTTTCATAATAAACAGGAACCGTCTCTTCTGCACTGTCCCATTCCGAAACAAGCGGATCGTACACAGTCTTCTCCGCAGGATAAAACGTACAAACGCCGTCCTTTGTCGTTTCGATCGTCTCGGCATCCTCCAGAAGCTTTTCGCACTTTTGATCTTTTACCGTCCAGACAGCCGCCTGTTTTTTGCCGGAGACTTCCGTTTCCAGAATAACAAACGGATTCCCAATTCCCGTCACCTGCTGCAGTCCGGTTACGACGATTCCTTTTTCCAGAAGCCTTGCCGACTCGCCGTCATAATACCAGAGATCGCCGGAAATCCGCCCGCGCGCTGTCAACGGCGTGCTCTCAAACATCAGCAGAAAGCTTTCATTTGCGTTGCTGTCATACTTCGCCATGTTCTGCAGGCAAAGCGTCTTGTCACCGTACTCCTTCTGTGAAAGAACTGCTGTCAGCGCTGCGTTTTCTGCGCGGCTCAGACGGTCGTGTCCCGCCAGCTTACCGGTAAACGCATCCGATTTCTGCGCGTATGCTTCATAAACGGAGTCGGTCACTTCTGTCATCAGGGCCGGAATTTGAGGAGCTGTTGCTGCCGCAGATTCTGTAGCGGTGTCGGTCTGCGTTTCGCCGGCCGCAGGCATCTCGCTGTCTGCTGTTGCCGCGGTATCGCCGTGCTGCGCTTCTCCGCCGGTCGCTGTTGTGCCGCCCTGTATCTCGTCATCGGTCGCAGCGGCGCTATCCTGCCACTCATTAGTCGCTACAGCGGTGTCGGTTCCTGTACTGACATTCTGTGTTTCACCTGCTACAGACGTCTCGTCATCTGCTGTTGCCGCAGCATCGCTATCCTGCGCCATAGCGTCTGTTGTTTTCCCTTCCCAAAAGCTCTTTCCGGCTTGCTGCGCTCGCGCTGCATATTCACTGATATTCGGCGTGCAGCCTGAAAACAGCATCGTTGCCGCCATCACCGCTGCCATCATCTTGATTCTTGTTCTTCTCATAGGACTCCATTCCTCACGCAAAGTATAAACTAACATTATGTTAGCATTTTAAAGGAAATATAGCAACAAAAAAAATTTTTTGCTGCATCATGACTGTTTTCCTTTTTCCAGTTCAAACCAGAATTCTACGCCATTGTCATAATTTTTCACGCCAAATTTCTGATGCATGGAGTCCATGATCGCCTTGACAATAGAAAGGCCGATTCCGCTTCCGCCGTATTCTCGCGTCCTTGCCTTGTCAACCTTGTAAAATTTGATCCAGATTTTATCGATATCTGCCTCCGGAATCGGTACACCGGTATTAAACACACTGGTGTGTACTTTTCCGTTTTCTTTTTTCATTTTGATCTCGATCACTTTATCAAAATCCACATGATTAATTGCATTGGATACAAAGTTTGTCACAACTTCTTCGGTCTTAAATTCATCTGCCCATACATAATGGCTTTCCGTCTCTTCAAACAGAATTTTAGCACCTTTCTGATCAGCCAGAAGTTCCGCTGAATGTACAACCGTCCGAACCAGTTTTGTCAGATCAAAACGTTCAAATACAATGGCATCTTTTCCGGATTCCAGATGATTGAGTGTCAGCAGTTTTTTAACCATATTGTTCATCTTCGCCGCCTCATCCATAATGACCTCACAATAGAAATCACGGCTTTCTGCATCGTCATTGATACATTCTTTCAGTCCTTCTGCATATCCCTGGATCAGTGCGATCGGCGTTTTCAGCTCATGCGAGACATTGGAAAGAAATTCTTTTCGCATCTCGTCGATCTGGATCTTTTCTTCGATATCATTCTGCAGCTGATTATTCGCTGTTTTCAGCTCCGAAATCGTCCTTTCCAGCGTCTCTGACATCTGGTTGAAATGCTCGCCCAGCTGACCGATCTCATTCTGACCGCCGCTGGTATATTTCGCATCAAAATCCAGGTCTGCCATGCGTTTGGAAAGCTCCGTCAGCTCTTGAAGCGGTGTCGTGATCTTGCGTGACATCCAGGAGATCAGGATCATGCTGACTACAAGGCCGATCACAATAAAATAGCCAAGGAATTCATTGGAAGTCCGCACACTGTCACGGATGCTCTCCATCGGGATCCGCATCATAAAATAATAGCCGGTGTTAAAGACTCCCCAGATTTCCAGATAATCCACTTTGTCTTTAAAATCCTGGGTTTTCTGAATAACATAATTATCATTTTCTTTAAGTACTTCCGTCTCGGACTTGTCAATCCCCATCAGATAGCCCCAGAGCCGTCCCTGAAGTTCCTGTTTCTGATAATTTTCGGTTCCATAAAGAAGCGGCACAAACTCATCCGTCAGAATGATCGCACTCAAATTATAGCGTGTACAGTATTCGGAAAGGGTGTTTTCGAAATCATCCATCAGGTAATCATCTACATCTTCTACTTTATTCATATTATCATAAATACGCTGAAGTGCCGCTTCCTTTTTTGCCACATAATAACGCTCCAGCAAAAAATTATTGGTACACCAGTTTGCCAGAAACACAAATCCAATCAGGCCGATAAAAAGTACCGCGATCTGCGTTTTCAGCGATTTTCTCATGGTTCATCCACCTCAAATTTATATCCGCTAATGATCTTGGTTGGATAAGTAAGCTGCACATGACGCTGCAGATTATAATTAAAATATGCCGAGGGAACATATTTCATCGGCTTTGTCAATTTCACATACTTAGCCTCTGAATTCACCGGATTAACCTGTACATATCCCGGCACACCACTGTTTCGATTATTCCACCATTTGAAGAAACTCGCGTACTTCAATCCCGAAACTTTCATCGGCTGTCCTTTAATGCTGATCTGCGTATAATCCGGTTCGATCTCGTACTGGCTGACCACATCCGACAAAGAACCAATCTTACGATTACCAAATATCCTTGCACTCTCCGTATCCATCAATGCAATGTCTGTAACTTGATCAGACTGCTCTATATCCTCCGTAAATTCCCGTTTATCTACCGGAAGCAGGTTTGCATAGGCACGTGAACGAAATAGCGTAGCGCCTAACGCCGAACCAACGATCAGCACGCCAACACATACGATAACCAATACACTGCAAAGCTTCGCAAACCACGAAAATTCCTTGATCGACGGTTTCTTAGACAATCTTCCAACCATCTGAGAAATGGATGATTTTGCTCCCAGAATGATCGCCAACGACAAAAAAACAACGATCAATGTTGTCCAAAAAATCTCCAAATGTATATTGATCGCCGGGAAATAGGCATAATAAAACCCACCGATCACTGCTGCAAAAATAACAAACAAGGCAATTCTCACCTTTAATTTCATAATCATCCTCACTTTCTACAACTTATCAGCCTTCAAATCTAGCAGAAGACAATAATTCATTCTTCATTTTATAATAAGATGGTGTCATATCAACATAATGTTTATGCGGGTTTTCAAAGCGCTGCTCTTCCTCCCAAATTTCTTCCGAAAGCTGACGTTCCACATATTTTGCGATCTCTTTTACACTTGGGGTCGTTCCTACAAAACGCCCGTCAATAAATACCGGCTGCTGCAACGGAACAAATGTACATCCGGTAAATACTCTGTGTTTCCAAGGCTTGTTCGGATCGACATACTCTACTTCCCCAGAAGTTTCAATCTCTTCGTCTCTTCCGGCTAACAGATCGGCAATCGCCTTATGATTTTCATCATACACACGATATATCTGTTTCCAACCCGGATTGGTAATTTTTTCCACATTCTCCGAAATCTTAATGCGAGGATCAAAGATACCATCCTCTTCTACTGCCGCAATTTTATAAACTGCGCCAAAAACCGGTTCCGATTTCGATGTAATAAGACGCTCTCCAACACCAAAACTGTCAATGCAGGCTCCTTGTCTGACAAGGGACTGAATAGTAAACTCATCCAAACTGTTAGATGCAACGATCCGGCAATCTTTCAATCCTGCATCATCTAACATTTTACGCGCCCTTTTGGACAAATATGCAAGATCACCACTATCCAAACGAATTCCCTTTAATCGTTTTCCCATAGGCTCTAATACTTCTTTCGCCACACGGATCGCATTCGGTACGCCACTGTGAAGGACATCATACGTATCTACCAACAGAACCGTTGCATCCGGATATAATCTGGCATACTTTTCAAACGCCGTAAATTCATCCTTATAAAACATGACCCAACTATGTGCCATCGTTCCGCTGACCGGAATATCAAACATCTGACCTGCCAACACCGTAGCGGTCGACGTTGCTCCACCGATCACTGCCGCTCTGGCACCATAGACAGCTGCATCCATATTGTGGGCTCTTCTCGCACCAAAATCTGACACTGCTCTGCCTGCTGCCGCATTGCATATACGTCTCGTCTTCGTTGCGATCAACGATTGATGATTGACCTCCAGCAAAACAGCCGTTTCGATCAACTGAGCATCGATCAATGGAGCTACTACCGTAACGATCGGTTCTCCAGGGTACATCACGGTACCTTCCGGAAGTGCATACACATCACCTCGGAACGTAAAACGTGCAAGATAATCTAAAAAATCTTCTGCAAAAATCCCCTGCTCTCGCAAATACGAAATATCCTCTGCCGTAAACTGTAGATTACGAATATAATCTACAATCTGTTCTAATCCGGCAAAAATCGAATATCCGCCACCATCCGGATTAGCGCGGT
>ERZ780168.3145-NODE-3145-length-13330-cov-4.280603_pt1 | contig 13330 bp, 14 predicted proteins | sample MGYA00510981_ERZ780168 | MGnify/ENA primary metagenome ERZ780168 (study PRJEB29588, sample SAMEA2158769) | human gut metagenome | biome: human gut; feature: human-associated habitat; material: faeces | place: Denmark | collected 2008/2010 ...
CCTGGATGCAGCAGGCTAAGGACTTCTCCGACAACGGCTACACGCAGGACTGCGATATCTGGTCCGATGAGTGCACCGCGCAGATGTTCGGCGAGGGCAAGGCCATGTGCTACTTCGGGCCGGCCTGGTACTTCAACTTCTCCATGGGCAACGCACAGGACGCAGACAAGGGCTGCTTCGGCGACTGGGCGATCTGCGAAGGCCCGCAGGCACACTTCTGGGGCGGCACGTGGCTGCTGGCTCCTGCCGGTACGGATAACCCCACCATGGTTGCCGATATCATGAACACCTTCATCAACAATGAAGAGGTCTGTACGAATCTGGTCAAGAACGAGGCGCAGTTCTCCAACAACCAGAAGGTCAACGAGACCGTTGCGCAGGATCCGACCTACGGCAGCGAGTTCCTCGGCGGCCAGAACGACATCGCGCTGTTCTGCGACCTTGCCAAGAACATCAAGTTCGAAAACCACACCATCTATGACCAGCTGCTCAACGAGGGTCTGCAGGCCAACTGGAGAGAGTACTGCAAGGGCACCGTCACCGAGGACGAGGCCATGAGCAACTTCTATAAGTACATCAACGAAAAGTATCCGACCATCGTCACTCCGTAAATCCTGCGGCTTCCCGGGGCAGGGCGAACGCCCTGCCCCGGCGCTGATTTCGGACGCGCTTCCGAACCGGCCGCTCCGGCCCGCTGGGAACTACGTCTGAGAATAAGAGGAGGAGTTCTGATGCAGACGACAAAAGCACCCAAATTGAAAACCAAACGGTCCAAAATCAGCTACGCAAAGTGGGGCTATGTTTTTATCGCGCCGTTCTTTCTGGCCTATGCGCTGTTTCACTTCGCACCACAGCTGCTGACGATCTACAACAGCTTTTTTGAAAACTACCGGGAGGGCCTGACACAGGTTGGGCCGAATTTCGTCGGCTTCAAGAATTATGTCACGCTCTTTACGCCCGATAAAAACGGAACGATCGACATCCTCAAATACGCCGGAAACACCATCGTTCTGTGGCTCGGCTGCGCAGTTCCGCAGGTTGTGATCTCTTTGATGCTCGCGTGCTTTTTTACAAGTTACCGGCTGAAGATCCGCGGCCAGCAGTTTTTCAAGACCGTGATCTATATGCCGAACCTCATCATGGCCTCGGCGTTCTCGATGCTCTTTTACATGCTGTTTTCAAACGTCGGACCTGTCAATCAGCTGCTCACGCAGGCGGGCTGGATCGACGCGCCGATCGACTTTTTCAACATCCGCTTCACCGTGCGGAGCTTAATTAGCCTCATGAACTTCCTCATGTGGTTCGGCAACACGACAATTTTGCTCATGGCCGGTATCATGGGCATTGACCAGAGCCTGTTTGAGGCGGCCAACATCGACGGTGCGACGTCCCTGCAGGTATTTTTCAAGGTGACGCTGCCGCTTCTGATGCCGATTTTGGTCTACACGGTCATCACCGCACTCATCGGCGGTCTGCAGATGTTCGATGTGCCGCAGGTGCTGACCAACGCGCTTGGAACGCCGAACCGCACCTCGACGACGCTCGTCATGTACCTCAACAATTACCTCAAGACGAGCAAGAACTACGGCATGTCCGGCGCAATTTCCGTCGTGATCTTCGTCATCACGGGCCTTCTGAGCCTTGTGGTGTTCAAGTCGCTGACGAAGCAGGAAGAAAACTAAGGAGGCGCTCGCAATGAAGAAGAATTCCACGGACAGCCGCAAAGCCCACGCCATGCTGACCGTCAGCCGCGTGCTGGTCTATGCGCTGCTGATCTTTCTGTCGGTCCTCTGCCTGTTCTCGTTCTATATGCTGATCGTCAACGCGTCCCGGACCAACGCAGATCTGCAGGGCGGCTTCAAGGCGCTGCCGCAGGGACATTTTCTGGAGAATCTCAAAAACGCGTGGAACGACAGCTCCATCAACATCCCGCGCGGCATGCTCAACAGCTTTATCATCGCAGCCGCGACGGCCATCCTGTCCACCTATTTTTCCGCGCTGACCGCCTACGGCCTGCACGCTTACAATTTTAAGCTCAAGCGCCTCGCATTCCTGTTCATCATGGCCGTCATGGTCATTCCCAAGCAGGTCTCTGCCGCAGGCTTTGTCCAGCTGTGCTATAAGCTGAAGCTGACGAACAGCTATCTGTCGCTGATCCTCCCCGGCATCGCGGCGCCGGTCGTGTTCTTCTACATGATCCAGTACATGAAGAGCATCCTGCCCATGGAGATCGTGGAGGCCGCGCGTGTCGACGGCTCGGGCGAGTTCTTTACCTTCAACCGCATCGTGCTGCCCATGCTGAAGCCCGCCATCTCCGTGCAGCTGATCTTCACATTTGTCGAGTCGTGGAACAACTATTTCCTGCCCGCGCTGCTGCTCGATAAAGCGGAAATGAAGACCGTCCCCATCATGATCGCGCAGCTTCGCGCGGCGGATTACTCGAAATTTGACCTCGGCAAGGTCTATATGTTCATCCTGCTCGCCATCCTGCCGGTGCTGCTCGTGTACATCTTCCTTTCTCGCTATATCGTCAAGGGCGTGACCGCAGGCTCCGTCAAAGGATAAAAAACGCATACGGAAAACATTCCTTGATATAAACACTTCGCCGCCTATCGGAACACTTCCGATATCCGTATTTCCTAAAGTTGTATATTCCATTGTAAAAACTCCTTCAAATTTTCTCCTGCTGTTACCATTTCATTGCAGTTTCTACCATTGCCGGGTTTTCAGGATTTCCGATCATAGGTGTAGCCGTGTCCATGTTAGCAAGGCGCTCCATTTCGCCTACCGTGAGTGCAAAATCAAACAGTTCAAAGTTTTCTTTGATGCGTTCGGTATGGACGGATTTCGGAATGACGATCACACCGCTCTGCATGAGATACCGCAGTGCGATCTGAGCCGCGGTTTTACCATGTGTTTTTGCAATCTCCACCAAATCGGGATTTTCGAACATTTCATTCTTTCTCCCCTGACCCAGCGGAGCGTAAGCCATATGCTGAACATGATATTTTTCCAACCATTCATGTTCGGCACGGCGCTGGCAGAGCAGATGGGTTTCAATCTGATTGACAGCGGGTACCACCTCATTGAATTCAATCAGGTCGATCAGACGGCCCGGATCAAAGTTAGAAACGCCGATCGCCCGGATTTTTCCTTCGTGGTACATCTTTTCCAGCTCACGCCATGCCGCATAGTAATTGCCAAAGGGCCAGTGCAGCAAGACAAGGTCGAGATAGCTGGTTTTCAGTTTGTTCAGGGATGCTTCCACGGTTTCACGGGTATTTTCATAAGAACGGAAGTTCACTTTCGTCACGAGAAACAATTCCTCGCGGGGAATACCGCTTTTCACGATTGCGCTTCCAACGGCCTCCTCATTCCGGTAAGCCTGCGCCGTATCAATCATGCGGTAGCCGCTTCGGATGGCAGCCAGAACGCTTTCCTCACATTCGGAGCCGCCCATCAGAAATGTTCCGAAGCCGAGCATAGGCATTTGAATGTTATTGTTCAGAGTGATCCTGTTCATAATCGTTCCTCCATTTATATTTCAGCACTTGTCTAAAACGCTTACAGCGTTCAGACTGCGGGGATAACCGATGTAGGGCAGGCACTGGGATACCACCCGGACAAGGAAATCCTTGTCGTTGCCCAGGTTCATATTCCCTTTGGCGTGGACGATGAGCTGCGGTTCACAGCCGCCCTGGGCCATGAGGAAACAGAAGGTGATCATCTCCCGCTGCGGGAGGTCAAGACCGGTGCGGGTGTAAAAATCTCCGAAGCAGTTAGCGGCCAGCCAGCGGTTGATGTGGCCCTTCTTCCACGCCTCTTTCATGTGTTCTCCGAAGATCTTGGCCTGAGCTTCTGCGCCCTTTTCCAGCCGGTCATTCATGGTCGTGGTGGCCTGACCGGGCAGAGGCAGCGCAATCTCTATCTGCGCAAAAATTTCATTGGTCACGTTCAAAAAGGGAAGCATCCGTCCGTAGCCGAGGTAATCCGCAGCCTGATAAACGGTCTCCTTGACCATCACCGGCGTGACGCCGTTTTCCAGCGCAGCAGGCAGCATTTCCCGATAGGCATCCACGCCGCCGCATCCGATCAAAGCGGCGAGAATTGCCAGATAGCGCGTAGGCGCATCAAGCTGCTGGTTTTCTTCCTTCACCACCTCATCAAAGGCGAAGTGCCGAAAGCGCTCCATAAATTCCGGGTCAGTCTTTTGCAGTTCCATGGGGCACCCTCCTTAAAGCGTGTTTGCCCAGTCCGCAAGTGCTTTGTCGGATATGCCGTTCACCATTTTACCGGCTTTCCAATTCGCATTCGGGCAGAGTTTTCGCAATTCATCCACCGTTCTTCCCATGCCGCTGCCGCCGGAGGTGGCAAAGGGCACCAGAGTCTTTCCGGTAAAGTCATAGCTCTCCACAAAGGTGTTGATGATACGGGGCGCAACATACCACCAGATGGGGAAGCCAAGGAACACCGTGTCGTAGTCCGCCAGATGGGGAAGCTCCTCCACAATCTCCGGGCGGGAGGACGGGTCACTCATCTCCACACTGCTGCGACTCTTTTTGTCCATCCAGTTCAGGTCGGCGCTGCTGTACGGGACTTTGGGCTTGATCTCGAACAGGTCAGCGCCCGTGGCCTTTGCCAAACGCTCAGCGGCCTTTTTTGTCGTGCCGCTGGCGGAAAAGTAGGCTACCAGTTTCTTGCTCATTTCAGCTTTCCTCCAATTCACAGTATTCTTTCTCTGTCACCGGCTCGCACCACTCGTTGGAGGTATCCTCGCCGGGAACCTCAACGGCAATATGGGAAAACCAGCTATCTTTCTTCGCTCCATGCCAGTGCTTGACTTCGGGCGGAATGGTAATGACCGTGCCGGCAGTCAGAGACACCGGCGCTTTGCCCTCCTCCTGATACCAGCCCTCACCGGCGGTGCAGATCAGCATCTGCCCGCCGCCTTTTTTTGCGTGGTGGATATGCCAGTTGTTCCGGCACCCCGGCTCAAAGGTGACATTTGCCAGGAAAAGGCCGCTTTCCGGATTTGTCAGCGGGTTCAGATACGATTTCCCGATGAAATACTTGGCATAGGCCGTGTTCTCTGCCCCCAAGCCAAACACATTTTCACGGGCGAATTTTTTTGATCCATTGTTTTCATACTTCCTTCCCTCCCATGCTCATGCAGTGGCCCAACACTTCGCCGGTTTTCAGATACTGATAAGTGGGCATCTCGAACAGCACCGGCTTGAGAACGCTGTAATCCAGTTTGCCACTGTCATCCAGCACGGTTTCCTCCGCATAGGTGGCTGTGATCTTGCAGATGAAGCTCTCAAAGCCTTCCGTTTTGTAGACATCCTCGACCGTGCAGGCCATGGAAACAGGGGCAGCGTCAATGATCGGTACGCCGCCATCTGCGATGTGATGGACAAACAGCTGGGATTTATCCTCTTTTGCCCCGCTGACGCACCCCGCATAATCAGCCTCTTTGAGCATGGCTTCATCCACGATATTGATGGACAGGGTCTTCATCGCACGGATGCCCTGATTGGAATAATGGCTGTCGCTCATGCTCACCATCACCCGGTCATGACCGATGATGCCCAGATGCCCCACCAGAGTCCAGTTGGGCTTCCCGTTTACCATGGTGCCGACCACCACCAGCGGGGTGGGATACAGGGCCAGTTTAGCGCCGATATTCTTCTTCATTTTGAAATCCTCCTGTTATTTTGATATTGCATCGCCTTATTCAGAAATTCCGTTATCCGCGATCCAGTTTTCAATGCTGCTGTCGTTGGCACCGCTTGCACGCAGGCCATCCCGCACATCGGCATCCGGCTCCGCAGTCCGGATATCCGTTACAGACTGGGTAATACCGCTGCTGCCGGATGTGCAGAAAGGAAGCACCGTCTTTCCGGAGAGATCATACGTGTCCAGGAAAGTATTGATGATCCGCGGCATCGTTCCCCACCAGATAGGATAGCCGATAAACACGGTATCGTAGGAGGAAACATCCATGGCTTCACTGCCAATGGCAGGACGGGCAGAGGCATCATTCATCTCCTGATTGGCACGGCATTCATTGTTGTTGTAATTCAAGTCTTCGTCGGTGTAGGGAACTGCCGGGACGATCTCGTACAGATCCGCTCCTGTCAGCCGAGTGATTTCTTCCGCAACGGCTTTTGTATTGCCGGTGGCGGAGAAATACACAACCAGCATTTTAGCGGCTTCTTCTGTCGGTTCTGCCGCAGGTTCGGAGGGCGGCGTTTCGGCCTGGGATTGGGTTGCGGATGGTTCCGTATTGCTGTTCGTTCCGCCATCCACGCCGCAGGCCGCCAAGGAGAACAACAGACAGATAACCATAATCATAGAAATTCGTTTTTTCATGGGAATACCTCTGGTAAAAGCTTTTTCTTGCTGTTAATACTGTGTCGCAGGTAGTCCAGCCTTGCGAGCTGTGCTTCCTTGAAGTGGATCTCGTCCAACGCATGCTCCCGTTTTTGCGTGAGCATTTGCATTCGCAGCTCCTTTGTGTGATCTCCCTCCTGAAGCAGACGCATATAGGTCTCGATCTCGCTTCCCGTAAATCCCACATCGTGCAGCGTCATAATCATGCTGAGGCGCTCCAGATCGCTGTCATCGTACTGCCAGGACCCCATCACTTTTTTGACTTCCTGGCAAAGCCCCCAGCTTTCATATTCGTCCAGAAGCCAAATTGGGATGTTGTAGCGCTCACTCGCTTCCTGCTTCGTCATGGTTTCTCCTTCACTTTCACACAAAAAATATAGGTGTCCTTTCGAACACCTATATCGTATCGCTAAGCCCAAAAAATGTCTAATGCTTATATTCTATTTCGAGAAATGCTTAAATCGTATTTCTAATATGCTGGATAAACAGCGCGTTCGCCGCTGAAAGCGTCTGGTTCTTTTTCCAGACCAGCACAGAGCCTGTTTCCATCCGGGGCGCAAGCGGGACAAATCGAAGATTCTCAAAAACGGCTCCCAGATCAAAGCACAAAGCAACGCCCAGTCCCTGTTCCACCATGAACGCCGCATTCACGATCAGGTTGTATGTTGCCGCGATTTCCAACTGGTCAAAGGAATCACCAAACCAGTTGGCCAGTTCGTTTTTTACCAGCTCTCGGCGCACCATGAGCAGCGGAACGCCACGCAAATCCTCCGGCGTGACAAATTCTTTCTCCGCCAGCTGCGAATCGGCTCGCACCAATACGCCCCACTGTTCTTTTAGCGGCAGACGGATAAATTCGTACTTGGAAATATCCACAGGCTCCACCAGCAGCCCCATATCCAGCAGCCCTTTTTCAAGGCGTTCCTTGATGTCATCTGCAATGGCGCTGTAAATGCTGAACTGAACCAGAGGATACTTTTGGCGGAAAGAGACCATCTTCTCGGAGAGTGCCGCCATGCTCTTCGTCTCTCCGCAGCCGATGGCAATTTCACCGGTGGGCATTTCCTCCTTGTGCTGCAGTTCCATCTTCGTTTTTTCGGACAGAGAAACCAGCTCCTGCGCCCGTCTGCGCAGCATCATCCCGTCCTCGGTCAGCGTGACATTGTGTTTTCCACGGTGAAATAGCTGCACCCCCAATTCTTCCTCCAGCTGCATAAGCTGCCGGGAGAGGGTAGGCTGCGTCACATGCAGGAGCTGTGCTGCTTTGGTTATATTTTCTTCTCTTGCCACCATCAGAAAATACTTCAGGACTCTGAGTTCCATGTCCAACACCCCATATCACGATTTGCTTTTGATTATATTATACCTGCATCTCTGCGATTTTCAACATAGTTGGGTGCAAGATATGCGCGTAAGGCATTTCAATGATGCGCACAAAGTAACGATATCAATGGTAACGGATCCCTTACTCCGTGTGAATCCTTAACACACCTGCTGCGATGCCTAATCAAAGATAAAGCCGGGGATTAAGTTCATGTGCGCTTGATCCCCGGCACATTTATTTTTTCAGCTGGCGTTCGTATTCGGAGTATTCCAGTTTTCCTTCCTCTGCCTGTGTTCTCCATTCGACTGCCTGACGTGACCATTCCTCAAATTCGGGAACGGTCATTTTCTTTTTCATGTAGCGGGCATAGTGCGCCTTGTAGGCCCGGTTGTAGGCCAGCCATATCGGGTCGCTCTTGCACTTATCGTCGTACTTTTTTCTGGCACCCACATCCCGGCAGGTCTTGTCCGGGCCATCCTTCAGTGTGCGCTCACAGTAGTTACTGTACTTGCCTCCCTCCAGCAAAAAGTACATTCCGCAGTTGTCGCAGCGCTTGGGGAGGTAGCTCTGACTCAGTCCCCGGAAGAAATCGAAATACAGAAAAGCTCCTAGGCTGTCAAAGGTGTATGCCTCGCAGAGTTTCTCCCGCCCATCCGGTCTGCGGTAGACCTCGTGGCTCATCTGCATGGAGTTGGAGGAAACCACCCGCTCTGTCATCGACTTTCGTTCGGTCGCTTTGAGGTAAGCGGAAAAGCAATTTGCCAGTTCCGTATCGGACAGGAATTTGCTCTTGCCGTGGATATAGTTGTCCAGCAGGTCGGAGTAAGCGTTCTGTACCCGGAGAAGATCCTGAACCAGAGTGATAAAGGAATCAAACAGTTTGCAGACGGCCTCATTCGTTTCACGGATCATCAGAACAGTGTCGGCATCTTTGCTCTCCAGATCAGAATGATCCGGTAGAAAACGCTGGTTATAGAAAGAGTAGTTGCCCAAATCATTTTTGATTACAAAACCGTACTCATTGCAGTAATCCTCGTCCTTAAAGTCCGGATCATCATAACCTGGAAGATTTCCGTTCTCCCAGTACAGATAATGCTCGTTCAGGCAATCCCATAATAGCTGACCATCCAATGCAGAACGCAGGGAGGAAATGTTTTTATGCGGCGGGACTTTCTTGATAAGGTCGCTGACCTTGAAAAACAGCTTCTGCGCTCTCTGCACATTGCGGTCATAGCGTTCGCAGAAGTCATAACCGCCGCCTTCCTCCAGCTGCACCTTCTGCCGCAGCTCGTTCAGCTCCTGCAAATAATCGGCGAGATTTTTTCCGGACAGGTTTAGACAGGCAGTCAAAATCTCGTTGCTCCTGTATGGACGGTTAAGGTCAATGAAATCGTGGATGAGCAGGAAAAGCTGCCTGAGGTTGCTGCGTATTATGCCGTCTGGAATGACCTGCGCGATACGCTGGAGGGCTACTATAAAAATCGTCCCCGTCAGCACAATTCGCTATCCCAGCAAAAAGAGTTCCGTGCCATCAAGAACGCCATCATTCAGGAAGCGGAGCGTTTGCGGCTTCAACTCGAAGAATCTTCAGCACAGGCTTCTGCAAATCCGACGCTTGCAAGTGAAAATACTTCGTCTGTAGATTCTCACCATATGCAGCTTCCGCCCGAATATCTTCTGAATTCAACAATCCGCCTGTTCCACCAGATGGGACAGATCTTCCGCGACAATGCCATGCCGCCCTGCAATCCAATGGGCATCCGTATGGATTCCAAGCGGCGAAAAAAGCTGATACAAAAGCGGCTGGCAATGGGGCATAAGCAGGACGACCATGAGCAGGCACAGGGCTATGAACAAAGTCTGTAAATCCTGAATGTCTTGGGCGTGTAATACAAATGAGGATATGAGTTTACATAACTATTTCCAAGAGCGTAGTCAAAGCTACTGCTTCGGATTTAGCGGCACAAAAATTGCGCCGCAGTAATCAAAGAATAGGATTTTCTACTTGAAATGCAAATCGCTGAAAAATGTCTGAACTTTTCAATAGATTGCTATGATGCCGCTTCCTGTATGCCTCAGAGGCTCAATGCGCAGAAATGCTGTTTCGATACTCCTGAGGTGTGATGCCGAATGCTTTCTTAAACGTTCTGGAGAAGTGCGCGGCGGATTCGAAGCCGGATTGATAGGCAATATCGCTGACGCGAACGGCGCCGTGCTTCAGAAGGGAACGTGCGTACTCAAGACGCACAGACTGCACATATTCCGAAAGATTACTGCCCGTGAGCTGCTTATAGAGCCGCGAAAGATAGACCGGGCTCAGAAAAACCGTCTGCGCCAAAGCAGAAAGACTCAGATCTTCTGCGACATGATCGGCGATATACGTGTGAAGGCGCTGAATCAGCTGAGCGCTGCGCCTTGCGGAAAGATCTTCCGGCGGGAGGGAGAACAGCCAGTCGGTCATATCGGTAAGCACCTGCTCAAATGCAATGCGGTTTTCCGGCAGACCGGCTTCCAGAATACTGAAGCCGTCAAACGCGGAAAGAAACGCTTCCATGCGATTGGTGCCCTGAAGATATTCCAAGATCATGGAACAGAAATCATGATGCACTCTCAGGCGTTCCGGGTACGGCGCACACCAGAGCGTTTGACGCAAAAGCATAAGTTGTGCGTCAAAGAGCTCCCGGCGCTGACATTGAAGCGCAGCCTTCATGGCGCTGAAGTCGACACAGCTCGGGACTGCGTCGCCGTGGTCGAAATACTTTTCATTTCCGACGATCATGGTCTCCTCTGCCGCGAGCGCATAGGTCAGCAGGCGGCGCATTTTCCGGTACTCTGCGGGCAGCGCCTCCCAGGCTTTCTCTCCATCTGTGCAGATCATGGAAAGGTGGGTGTCAAAAATGTCCGCACAGCGCTGCTGCACAATGTCAAGGATCTCGGAAATATATCTGGCTGCATTCGGTATGCTCTGCCCGTAGAATTGCAGGACCCAAAGAATGTAACGGTTATCCCAGCTTGTAAAAAGCGAGGCAGTTTTCGGCGCTGAAAAGTGCGTAAAAACGGTATTCACTTGAGAAATCGTATTAAAATCGGTATCCGTACTGCTGTCGATTCTCGCGCCGACAAGGAAAACATCCTTGTCCGGATTCAGCAGAATGTTATATTCGGCAAATTTTTTCGCCCGCGCAGCTGGTTCATTGGAAGCACCGTGAATCAGATCGTTCAGCAGTTCCCTCTGCAAAAGTGGGATAGAGCTCTGCATCGCCTGATTGGCAAGCTCTGTCAGCGACACTGTGCATCGCGCGTCCTCAATCATCCCGACGCATTTGTCCACGGCAGAAAGAAGCTCCGCATCATCCTGTGTTTTCAACACATAAGCATCCGCACCATGATTGAGCGCCGTCTGCACATATTCAAAATCGCTGTATCCTGTCAGCATGACGACACGGCAGTCTGACCAGAGCCGCTTCACGGTTTCAAGCAGCTCCAGCCCATCCATGCCGAACATATGAATATCGGAGATAACAATGTCCATTCGCGTGCAGTCCAAAACGGTCAGCGCATCTCTGGCGGACAGAGCAGTATAGATCTCAAACTCATGCCGGGATGCGCTTTCAAACAGCATCCGCAACCCTTCCACAATGAAGGGCTCATCATCAACGATCAGCAGGCGGTACATTCTTTTCCCTCTTTTCAATCTTCATCATAACTTGCAGACCCTCCGCGGAGTTTTGGAGAAGCAAGCCGCTTTCACTGCCGAAGCGCAGCCGCAGGCGGCGGTGGGTGTTGATCAGTCCGCTGGTTTCACTATCGCTGTTCCACACATTAAGCCTTTTGCAAAGCTGATCAAACTGTTCCGGCAGCATACCGCAGCCGTTATCCCTGACACAGACGCCGAAAAATGCTGCTTCATCGAAAAACGTAACTTCCAGTGTGGGCTGCTTGGCGCACTTCAGACCGTGCGCAAACGCATTCTCCAGCAGAGGCTGAACGATCAGGCGCGGCACGATATACTGTGTAAATGTGTCCGGACACCCATCGAAACGCACGCGAAGATTTCCGCCGAAGCGCAGCTCCTGAATACGGACGTATGCGCGTGCGTGCGCGACCTCGCGGTCCATGGTCACATCCGCAGCAGCGTTTCGTGTGATATACTGATAATATTCCGAGAGATATTTTGTGAACTCCGAGACTGTATCACAGTCGCCCAGCTGTGCCATACGGTGAATGTTATAGAAGCTGTTATAGAGAAAATGTGGGTCGATCTGCGATTGCAGCTGCTTCAGCTCCGCCTTTTGCGCGGCAAGCTTCTGTACATAGGTCTGGTCGATCGCGTTCTTCAAATGCTCGACGGTATGATTGAAATGTGTGTACAGATACTGAAATTCGTCCCGCCGGTTGTATGTGATCCGCACCGAAAGGTCTCCCTTTTCCAGCATTTCAAATGCCTCCAGCAGTGCGCGGATTGGTTTATGCACCATCCTTCGGAGAAAGAACGCAAACGCAATGATGAGCGCGATGGAAAGAATGGTAAAGCCGTAAAATATCACGCCGTATTGACGCGAAAGGGTGAAAATGTGATCGCTTGGGATCGACGAAAACAGATACAGCCCATATTCATCCAATGCTTCCGCCGCAACCTGCATGGTTTTTCCATCTGCATCTACCTGTGCGGTCCCGTGCGGCGTGTTTTGAAGCAGCTCCAGATACGTCTCCGGTACAGATCCGATCTGCTTGTCGGAAACCGCGAATGGCGCTTCCAGTGAAACAAGACACAGCTCGCTCTGACTGTCCAGATCAAAACCCTGAAGAATGCGCTGAATGCGCTCGTTGGAGACCAGAAGGCGCATATAGAGCAGCGGCGTCTGACCGGTACGCGCAGTCGTTGGATATTGGATCTGAAAGCAGATCTGTCCGTCCTCCGTATAGCTCATACACGTGCCGCCGTGCGCAGCTGCTTCCGAATAATCGTTCTGCCATGTGGGATCGAGCGGGTCGATGCGGAACGGCGTGATGGTCTTACCGATGGGGATCAGATGCAGCGTGACGGAGTCAATGCAGTCATTGCTGTCAATCAGTGTGATAAGCCGGTTCTGTGCGCGCAGCATATACTGCGCGCGTTCGTAGTTATTCAGAATGTCATAGGTGTTGACGAGATACAGTGTGTCAAGGTCGTTGATGCTTTCATATTGCAGCTTTTGAATCGATGCCAGCTCTGATTCGATCGCCTTGGAATACAGATGAACCTGCGCCAGCGCGGCGCTTTCAATCTGATCGTGCATTTTCTGCCGCCCGCTTAAATACAGACTCATTCCGAGAAAGTAGACAGGCAGCATGACCGCCATAAAGACCGCCATGATTTTCAGTGTCAGCGAAAGCGGCGGATGTGACCGGAACTCGTTCTTCACAGTATTTCTCTCCTTGCACGAAATGTAGGATTCCGATAGGATAACGGTAGATATTTATAATGTAATTATAACATAGAATGCCCTTGACCAATAGCTACTTTCCTTGACTGCTTGCAGGAAGTTTTTCTTTTTGTGCCAAGATGGTTGAGAGAAGTCAAGCCGCGACAGACAGCAGTCATTTACTTTCTGCCGGTAGCTGGTAATATGA
>ERZ780168.3149-NODE-3149-length-13318-cov-2.961698_pt1 | contig 13318 bp, 10 predicted proteins | sample MGYA00510981_ERZ780168 | MGnify/ENA primary metagenome ERZ780168 (study PRJEB29588, sample SAMEA2158769) | human gut metagenome | biome: human gut; feature: human-associated habitat; material: faeces | place: Denmark | collected 2008/2010 ...
GCAGCAGACGATTTTAAGTGACCTCCATGCAATCTTCCCAGAGATTCAGTTCATTGTCAGTTCTCATGCGCCAGCGGTTATCAACTCTGTTCCAAGAGAGCAGATCCGGATTCTGGATCATGGAGAAATCTATATGCCTGCAGCACAGACTTATGGAAGAGATGCTAATTCTATATTGCGTGAGGTTATGAATGTATCAGAACGTCCGGCTGAGATTAAACAGCGTATGGACTTGTTCTATGCATATATGGATGAAAATAACTACAAAGAAGCAGACAGGGTTTTAACGGAGATTGAAACAATTGTCGGAACAACAGATCCGGATATCGCAGCGGCAAGGACATCTCTGGATTTAGAGAGAATATTGGGGGAATAGTGTATGATCGTTGTAAAAAGAGGAAAAGAACCCAATAGTCTTCTGAAATTCCGCAAAGAAAATCCGGATGCAGATTATGAGTCGGATATGCCTACGAACGTATTAAAAGATATCCGGGAACAGATGTGGGAAGAGCAGAAATGCTTGTGTGCATATTGTATGAAGAAAATTGCTGCTCCTAGTGTTATGAGAATCGAACATTGCAGGCCGAGACATCCAGGAAACGAACAGGAGCATGATAAAAAGGCGACGTTGGATTTTAAATGGATGCTTGGTGTGTGTTATGGAAACAGTATTGTGCGAGGCGTAAAACCAGAAGATAAAACCTGTGATGCACATAGGGGTAATACAGAGCTTACGGTGAATCCTTTTGATGAAATGTCTGTCAGAAAGATTAAATATAAAGCGGACGGCAGAATTTACTCGGATGATGTGGATATCAATAAAGATGTGACAGAAACATTGAACTTGAATTGCCAGGCACTTTCGCTACCACAGACACGGAAAAATGTTTTGATGGCGGAGAAGAATAGAATTATGAGAAAGTGCAGAGGCAAATCACAGGATACATTTATGCGTGAGCTGGAACGCACTTATGCAAGTCTTATGCAGGAAAGAAATTTGACACCGTATTGTGGAATTATCATTTCCTGGCTTGAGCGTAAATTGAAGATATCATAAACTGTGCGGAGAGTGAATACGGAAAATTCACTGTGCCTGAATTCAGTGGTTTTATTCGACGGCTTCCTGTGTATACAGAATGGCAGAAGGAGAACAGCAAAACAAGAAAGCGTTAGAACTTAAAATGAAACGGGCGAGAGCGTGTGCAGAGAAATCTGAACATTCTCTAGCTCGTTTTCTTTGGTTTCCATTAAAAACCACTTGATTCCAAACGAATAAAATGAGAAAATTTATCAGATCCGATACGTTAATTGAAAAACTTTTATCAAGTAATTCATAGCGTAAGTTACGAGTTAATGTTATAATACCAAAGTTAGAATTTCCTAACATAAGAAAAAATGGAGTTTTATTTATGAAAAAGAAAATTGTTGCAGCATTTTGTCTTGCCATGGTGATGACGGTCGGCGGATGTTCCGGTGCGGGGACAGCAGCGCAGCCGGAGAGCAGCGGAAGTCAGACACAGCCGGCGTCTGTTTCGGAGTCTTCGAGCAGTTCTGACGCTTCGGAAGAGAATTCCACGCAGAAATCCGCATCATCCACAGCTTCTTCCGATGCCGCAGATGCATCGAGCAGCCGAGATATTTTTGCGATGGATACGTACATGACGGTCACTGCCTATGGTCCGAATGCAGAAACGGCTGTAGATCAGGCGCAGCAGGAGATTGAGCGGCTGGATGCACTTCTGTCGACCGGAGAGGAGACGAGTGAAGTAGCGCAGATCAATGCAAACGGCGGCGGAACCTTATCGGAGGATACCACCTATCTGCTGGAACGCTCGCTGGATCTGTATGACAGCACAAACGGCGTTTTCGACATCGCAATTTATCCGATCATGGACGCCTGGGGTTTTACAACCGGAAATTATACGATTCCTTCGGATGAGACGATCGAAAGCCTCCTTCCGCTGACCGATGCCAATGACATTCTTTACGACAAGGACAGCGCATCGATCAGCTTTGCCAAGGACGGCATGAAAATCGACTTCGGCGGAATTGCAAAAGGCTATACCTCCGGCAGAATTGCGGATATTTACCGGGAATGCGGTGTGACGAGCGGGCTCATCAACCTCGGTGGAAACGTTCAGGTTGTCGGCACGAAAACGGATGGCAGCAAATGGCGTGTTGCCGTGCAGAGTCCGGAAGCGGAGGATGATTATCTCGGCATTCTCTCGACGGCCGACCGGGCGGTTATTACTTCTGGCGGCTATGAGCGGTATTTCGAACAGGACGGCATGAAATATCATCACATCATCGACCCATCGACCGGTCATCCGGCAAATAACGGTCTGGTGTCGGTGACGATCGTAAGTGCTGACGGAACACTGGCGGATGGCCTTTCTACTTCTCTTTTCATCATGGGGAAGGACAAGGCGGCCGAATACTGGCGTGCACACAGCGATGAATTTGACACCATTCTGGAGGATGCGGACGGCGTTCTGTATGTAACCGAAGGAATTGCTGACGATTTCACATCCGATCACGAGACAAACATTATCAGGAAAGACGGTGATACATAACCATGGGAAAATGGAAAAAACTGACAGCATTTGCACCGGCTCTCGCGGCAATTATCGTAGCAGCCTGCGCCGGTATTTCGCTGAACGGCTACACTGCACCGGTTTACGCCGTAGAGCAGCCGGAGGCACTGGTGACACCGGAGCCGGAACAGGATACCGATGCAGCGGAAAAGAAAGATGATACAAAAAAGAAGGACGATACCAAAAGGACAACCGATACCGAAGCAGAACTTGTCGCAGCCGTCGGTTCCGGCAGCTTTGAGCTGGCGGACGGAACGTACGAAGGAAGCGGAACAGGTTTTGGCGGTACGATTACAGTCTCTGTCGTATTGAAAGACAAAACGATTCAGTCGATCTCGATTGTAAGCGCTCCCGGCGAGGACGCAGCTTTCCTGAACCGTGCGAAGGGAGTTATCGACCGTATCATTGCATCCCAGAGTGTGGATGTGGACACGGTTTCCGGTGCAACTTTCAGTTCAAAAGGTATCCTTGCAGCCGTGAAAAATGCACTGACCGGTCAGGAGGACACTTCAGAACCGGCATCCGCATCAGGAGCCTCTGCCGGCGGAACCGTTACAGTATCTAAAATCGAAGAACCGGCTGCCTACCGGGATGGAACGTATTACGGAACCGGAACAGGATTTGGCGGCACAATGAAAGTCTGCGTTGTTGTCAGCGGCGGAAAAATTGCTTCGATTGATATTGTGGAAAACAGCGATACGCCAAGCTACCTTTCCAGTGCTTCCTCTCTGATTTCGACGATTATCTCAACACAGAGTACGAATGTGGATACGGTCTCCGGCGCGACATACAGCTCCCGCGGTATTATTGAAGCTGTGCGGAGTGCCTTAAGTCAGGCGGCAGTGAACGGGTCTTCCAGTACAAACGGAGGAATCCAGAGCAATACAAACAACGGAAACAACAGCCAGAATAATAATCAGAACAATAACAATTCGTCTGCATCCAAGGGAAGTTTCCCTTATCAGGACGGAATTTATTACGGCACGGCCGCCGGTTTCCAGGGAGACATCAAAGTGGCGGTAGCCCTGCAGGATCAGACGATCAAAGCGGTACTGATTCTGGGAAACGAAGATGACGAGACATTCTTCAACCGTGCCAAAGTCGTAGCGGACCGCATCGTAGACGGACAGAAAACCGATGTGGATCTCGTATCCGGCGCAACGTACAGCTCCCGCGGCATCCAGAACGCAGTAAAACAGGCGCTGGAAAATGCGAAGAAAGCAACAAACGGCGAGACCGTTCCAGATAACGGAACGAGCAGCGGCGGAACCACAACGATTCCGGAAGGAAAATTCCCATACGAGGAAGGCATTTACTACGGAACCGGCGAGGGCTATCTGGGAGACATTACAACGGCAGTTGTCATTCAGGATGAGACGATCAAGGCAATTCTCGTGACCGAGAGTGAAGATGACGAAGCATTCTTAAAACGCGCAAAACAGACAGCAAAGGACGTTGTGAAAAACCAGACACTGAAAGTCGACACCGTTTCCGGCGCAACCTACAGCTCCAGGGGAATTCTTGCGGCAATCGAGGAAGCTTTAAAAGAGGCAGAACGCGTAACTGAGGAAAAGAAAAATCCAACCCCGACGCCAACGGTAACTCCGACACCGACGGAAACACCAACCCCGACCGAAACCCCGGAGCCAACTGAGACGCCAACACCAACACCGACGGAAACTCCGGAACAAAAGATCTATCAGGACGGCGAATACACAGCGATTGCCGTCTGCGAGCCGGATGAAGATGAAGATTTTACCGCTTATCAGCTTTCCGTGACGGTAACAATTGAAAACGATAAAATCGTAGCGTTAAGCAACATCACCGGTGACGGAGACAGTCAGAATGCCTCCTACATCCGCCGCGCATCCGAAGGAACCTCCAAAATCAAAGGCGTTTCCGCTCAGATTCTGGAAGCCGGAACGCTTGAAAACATCGACACCGTTTCCCGTGCAACCTGCTCCTCAAAAGCCATTCTTGAGGCATGCCGGAATGCGCTGGATGCTGCGAAAGTAACGCAATAAAGGGGAAAACAGATGAGACAATTAATTGTTCGTTTTTTGAATGTTGCTGTCATTGCTGCTGTTCTGATCGGCTACAATACCGTACTCGATAAAAGAGACAAAGAGGATCAGATCGCGCGGCTCTCGGCAGAGCTTGAGACGACCCAGCTTCAGAAGGAAAATCTGCAGGCCGCAGCAGCTGCATCCAACACGGCGGATACGGCCGCAAGTGAAGCAGCAGAAGCAGAAGGGCAGTACGTGGACGGTACGTATGACGGTGAAGCTGACGGCTTCGGCGGCACCATTGCAGTTGAAGTAACCGTAGAGGGCGGCCAGATTACCGATCTTGCCATCATATCCGCCGACGGCGAGGACAGTGCGTATCTGTCAAACGCGGAGGCGATCATTCCAAAGATTATTGAGGCACAGTCCGTCGATGTTGATACGATCAGCGGAGCAACATTCAGCTCCACCGGTATCAGAAATGCGGCGCAGGAAGCAATAGAAAAGGCGGAGAAATAACATGAAAAATTTAGATCTATCCACATTACCGGCAAAGAAGAGAAAACAGATCGTTTCCTGCCTGCGTGCCGGAATCCAGCTTTTATATTTCCTGTTTCTTCCGTCAGTATTTACCGCTGCATTTAACGGAGTGAAATACATTTTTACGCAGCTTGGACAGGGTGAAAAAATTGAGATGACCGCGTTTGTGTCGGCTCTGCTCCTTGTCTGTGCATTTACGATTGTTTTCGGCAGATTTTTCTGCGGTTTTGCATGCGCTTTTGGAAGTCTGGGGGATGCAATGCACGCAATTTATGGTATAATCTGTAAGAAACGTAAAAAGAAGCCCAGATGCATCAAACCGGAGCTGGCAAAAAAACTGGTACTGATCAAATACGGCATTCTGCTTCTGATTGCTCTTTGCTGCTTTGCAGGAGTTTATCAGAAAGCAAGAGGAACAAGCCCGTGGGATGTCTTTTCCATGCTGCATGCGGGAAATTTCCGACTTTCCTCTTATATTCCAGGCATTGTTCTTCTGGTGCTGATCCTGGTCGGCATGTTCTTTGAGGAGCGCTTTTTCTGCCGTTTCCTGTGCCCAATGGGAGCTGTCTTTTCTCTGCTTCCGATCCTGCCGTTCTTTACTCTGCACCGGAAACGCGAAAACTGCATCCGCGCCTGCAGTGCCTGTACCAAACAATGTCCGTCAGATATCGGTCTGCCGGAGGCCGGTTCGCTGGATGTCAGCGGTGACTGTTTCCAGTGCCAGAAATGTATTGATACGTGTCCAAAAGGCAATATCCGCTGCGGGGTAAAGGAACTTCACGGAAATGAAATCCTCTTTACGCTGTTCCGTGCTGTATTTCTGCTGACACTGCTGTTATGGGCTGGCATCTGATTCAGAATAAGGAAAACTATATGAAGAAAAAAGATCTGATTCTGGCAGGCGCCGTTCTGCTCCTGGCTGGAATCCTTGCCCTGGCGCTTCGGCTGCCGAAAACGGAAAATGGAAATACCATGAAAGTCACGGTGGACGGCGAAGTCTACGGAACGTATTCACTCGCAGAAAATCAGACCGTGAAAATTCAGACGGGTCACGGAACGAATGTCCTGGTGATTGAAAACGGAAGTGCCTATATGGAAGAAGCTGACTGCCCGGACGGCTACTGCAAAAGACAGGGTACGATTTCCCGGGTAAATGAGACGATCGTGTGCCTGCCGCATAAGCTGGTTGCGGAGGTAGAAAGTGACGGATCCACAACGGACGACGCCGACGATGCGCCGGATGTGATTGTAAAATAATACCAGCTTAGAAGAAAGGAATTGGAATTTATGAGAGACAGCCGCACTGCAAGCAGAAAAATTGCCTTATGTGCCATGTTGATGGCACTTGCCATGATTTTCAGTTACGTGGAGGTACTGATCCCGATCAACCTCGGCGTTCCCGGCATTAAACTTGGTATTGCCAATCTGGTTGTCGTTGTCGGTCTCTTTTTCCTTCCGGCCGGGGAAGTCCTGATGATTTCCGTTGCCCGCATTCTTCTGATGGGCTATCTGTTCGGAAATGGAATGTCCATTCTTTACAGTCTTGCCGGCGGACTCCTGAGTTTTCTTGTGATGTTCTTACTGAAACATATCAAAGAATTCAGTATCACCGGTGTAAGTATTGCAGGCGGCGTGACGCACAATGTCGCGCAGATCTGCGTGGCGGCTCTCGTTGTACAGAACCGCAAACTGTTCTATTATTTACCGGCACTTCTCGTAGCCGGTGTCATTACCGGAATGCTGATCGGAATCCTTTCTGACCGCATTCTTTCGGCAGTAAAACGCGAAGGACGGAAGAGTTCTTCGCGGTAGGTACTGCACATCTAGTACCATTTATCTGTGCGGAGACAAAAATCGGTCCGCAAATTTCAAAGAAACATACAAATTAATAATAAAAAATCTCAATAAACAGTATCTGTACGCTTTTGAGAAAAAATACTCAGTTAAGAGTTAGACAAAACAATCTAAAATTAGTAAAATGTTTTATGGTTAGTTAAAACGATTATTAATTAGTATAAACTAATATAATAATAAATAACAGTTTTGCCCCTGTTTTTCCTGCAAAACTGTGGAAAAGGAAAAAGGAGGAAGTTATGATCAAAAGAAAAGAACTTCAGAAAAAATCATTAGCAGCCGTAATGGCAGCTTCCATGACCATGAGCCTGCTCCCGGGAACCGTACTGGCGGATTCCACAAGCGGCGTGCTGGCAGATGGTACTTATGAGTCTACCGCTCATGTTACCAGAACAGCAGAAGACGATGAGAATGCATGGGATGAATATGACGTTAATGTCAAAATCACAGTTGCAGACGGCAAATTTTCTGACATTGCAGTAACGCCTGGCTCTGGATACAATACAGAGAATGCCACATATTTCAAAAAAGCAGCTACAAACAGCAAAGGATTCAAAACGAAACTTCTTGGAAAAGATGCAACGATTGAAAACATTGAAGGATGGGATATTGTATCGGGTGCAACCAGAACTTCGAATGCAGTAAAAACCGCGGCTCTTGTAGCAGCCCAAAAAGCAGCACCGACTCCAGAAGCAGTAGACACCACAGCACTTGAAAAAGCAATCGCAGATGCCGAAGCATTAAAGGAAGCTGACTACACCGCAGACTCCTGGAAAACTGTCCAGACTGCTCTTACCGCAGCAAAATCTGCTCTTTCTGCAAAAGAATCCCAGAGCGCTGTTGATACCGCGAAAGATGCGCTGAATACTGCAGTAAAAGGCCTTGTTAAAGCACCGACTCCGACGGCGACCCCGACAGCAACGCCAACCGCAACCCCAACGGCGACCCCGACCGAGACTCCAACTGAGCAGGTGGCTTACGTTCTGATGAACATTCCGTATGATGAATTTTATGCTGCAGATGTAAACAACTCTGTTCCAGTGGATGTATTTTCTTCCGCAACGAAGAGCAAAACAAGAACAGCCACTCTTGCCGGTGGTTCTTATCATACCAATGCAGATGGAAGTGCAATCAATGGAATTACCTTCCCGGTTAAAGTAACAGGAGTGGATCTTTCCAAATTTAAGAAAGTAACAGATTCTGATTCTGTAAGTATTACAGTAACAAAGCGTGGTCAGACATCTACAGAAACTTATACTGGAAAAAATGCGTTATTTGAAAACTCAGACTATGCATATTATGTATTAAGCGAAGCACCTTCTTACTACAAAGAAGCAACGGTAAATGCAGATGGCTCTCTTTCTTTTGGAAAAACAGTTGGAACTGCAATTGAACTGACCAATGTATCTCCGGAATTTATGACTGAATCAAAATATGGAGATTATCAGCTGGATCTCGACGGACTGGAGAACACGATTGATGTTGGAACCGATCAGATCTATGGTGTTATTGTCAGCACGAAAGAAGGCAATGACTATGGTATGCGTCATGTGGAAAATATCTGGCGCGGAACAGAGCTGGCATGGTCAACTGGATTTACAACACAGGTACATGGATGCCTGACTTCTTCTGCACATTACAAGAGCATGATGGGACAGCATATCAATAAGGTTACTTATTATACCAGCAAAGGAATCTACACGATTCCAGTGAATGATATTTTTGTTCCAACAAAATTTGAGGCAAGTGTATCCGTAGAAGACGCTTCTCTTTCCGCTGGAAAGACAACGATGACCGTAACCGGACTTCCGGCTGATTATGATGCAGAATATTCCGTAGATGGTCTGGATGGATTTGCAGTAGACGGAAATACCATTTCTTATTCCGCAAATGCGAAAAAAGGAATGTATACTCTGACGATTCATGATAAAAAAGGTGTTTATGCAGATCTGACACAGAGCTTTACTCTGTATACAGATGCAATGCCGGCTGCTTACAACGAAAAAGGAAGTGCTCCGGCGCTTGTAAAAGCAGAGAATGCATCAGAAGATGACTTTGCTGATTATATCAAGAACATCACTTCGGTAAAAGTAAATGGAAAAGAATATGCAGCAACTGGAAAACGGAAAATAATTCTGATCAAAGAAGACGGTACGCTTGATCTGACAGCTGCCGCTTTTGCAGAAGGAAATAAATTTGAAATCGAAGTAACTGCAACAGGTTACAAGACGCTTTCCTTTACTTATGAGAAGAAAGAAACAACATATAAATATGTATATGCAGGTCTTACCTGGGCTGAGTATTGGGCAGCAGAAGGAGTTCAGGCGGCAGGAAGCGACGCTGGTTCGGATGAAACTGACAGTCGCGAAGAAAGTGATAAAGGCGCTTTTGATGTTGTAACCCGTGCGACTACAAACCATGGACTGCACAGAGGAAGCTTCCAGTGCGCAGCAACTATCTACATGAAAGATGGCACAACCTATGATGTGGCATATTATACCGCAGCAACCACGGCAGTTCTGACCAACGGCGAGACCGTAACTTACGATAAGAGCCAGATTGATCATTATGAAGTAAAAGGTCTGAAATATGTGCCTGTAAAAGTTTCGGAAGATGATTACGAAGATTTCTGCAAAAAGTATGTTGTGGTAGAAAACGGCGGAACACTTTCCGGTGGATTTTCTGAAAATAAACTGCAGAGCTATACAGGCCTGGTTGCAGATGTAACAGAAAACACAAACGGTCTGAAGATAGCAGTGAAAAATGCAGATGGAAGCTTCTCCTTCTCTGCAAGAACAACAGGAAGTGAATCCGGAATCAAAGATCAGGCGCTGAAGACAGCTCCGGATGCTGAGACCGTAGGACTGACCGTGAAAGAAGCCAATGGTTCTTATGGAGAATTCCTTCGCGTAGATTTAACGGGAGATTACGGCGATCTGGCTGCTAATCTGCAGACCGTAACCTGGACTTATTACGGTGATGATTCCACTTATACGAATGCAAAAGCAACGTATGGAACAAAATTCGCAGCAGATAACTGGATGCATAAAGTAATGGGAATCCAGCTCGGCCTTACCGATTCCCTGCGCTGCACTTTACCGGAGGGAACGGATGGAACCGGTTATTGGAAGATTACGATTCATGCACTTGGCTATGCAGATGCTTCCTACACTTTTGAAGCAACCAAAGCGAATATTGTAGGAGCTGATCCGGTAGAGAGCACAGCAGCACTGGAAGAGGCAATTGCAAAGGCAGATGCACTGAATAAAGATCTTTACACGGAAACTTCCTGGAATAATATGCAGACAGAACTGGCAGAAGCAAAAGAAGCATTGGAGAAAAAACAGAGCCAGGGAACCGTAGATGAAGCAACCGAGCATCTGAATGCAGCCATCGAAGCTCTGCAGTCCCAGTATGTATTAATGAATATTCCGTATGCAGCGTTCTATCAGGCAGAGGTTCATAATGATGTTCCGGTAGATGCGTTTACTTCCGCAACAAAGAATAAAACAAGAACCGCGTCTCTTTCCGGCGGATCTTATCATGTGAATGCAGACGGAAGCGATATCACAGGTATTACCTTCCCGGTAAAAGTAACAGAGGGTATGGATCTTAGCAAATACACGAAAGTGACAGATGAGGATTCTGTAGAAATCACCGTTACCAACCGTGGACAGACATCCACCACAACGTATACCGGAAAAGATGCACTGTATGAGAATGCAAGCTATGCATATTACACTTTACATGAGGTTCCATCTTATTACAAAGAAGCATCTGTAGATGCAGACGGCAATGTAACCTTTGGTGCTGTTCAGGGAACCGAGGCAGCAAAGCTGGAAAATGTAACGGCAGAGCTCTCCACTAACAGCAAATACGGTGATTATCAGCTGGATCTGGATGGTCTTACTGATACCATCAAAGCAGGCGAAGATACCGTATATGGTGTTGTTGTCAGCACAAAAGAGGGCAACGATTACGGAATGCGTCATCTGGAGAATATCTGGAGAGTGTCTGAGCTGGCATGGAGCACTGGATTTACGACAAGTGTTCATAACTGCCCGACCTCCTCGGAACATTACAAGAGCATGATGGGACAGACCATCAACAAAATTACCTATTACACCAGCAAGGGAATTTACGAAGTCGACGCAGATGTATATGTACCGGTTAAGTTTGCATATGAATTTTCTGTAGAGAATGCGTCTGTCACATCTGGAAATGCTTCTGTTAAACTGGAAGGCCTGCCGGATGATTACAATGCTGTCTATACAGTAGAAGGTCTGACGGGAACCGTGTCCGGTGATACTCTGTACTTCAAGAATGCAGAGAAAGGTTCTTATACATTGACTATCAGCGATAAGAATGGTAAATATGCAGATCTTTCCGCAGACTTTATCCTTTACACGGAAGAGATGCCGGCAGCATTTAACGAAGATACGACAACACCGGGTCTGCTTAAGAACGGGGATGCAACAGATGAAGAGTTTGCAGATTATCTGAAGAACATTACCTCTGTTACTGTAAATGGAAAAGCATATGCAGCAAGCGGAAGAGGAGCTGTTGTACTGTTCAATGAGGATGGTTCCTTAAAGACAGATGCAGCACCGTTCGCAGAGGGCGATTCCTTTGAAATTACAGTTTCTTCACTGGGATATCAGGATCTTAGCTTCACCTGGAAGAGATCAGCAGAAGAGCCGACTCCTACTCCTACAGAGACCCCAACCGTAACCCCGATCGAGACTCCGACTGTTACCCCGACGGAAACCCCGACCGTAACCCCAACTGAGACTCCGACGGTTACACCTACGACAGCACCAACCACAACCCCGACGACTGCTCCTACCACAATACCTACGACGCAGCCGACGAAGACCCCGACAAGCACCCCGAAAGCAACATCTACTCCGCTTGCAAGTAATAAAGTATCCAATACCTCTACTTCCAAGAAGAGCGATAATGCAAAGACCGGTGATGCTACCAACATCTGGGGATGGGTAAGCATGGCAGTTGCATCTCTTGGCGCTGGCGGACTTGGATTCAAACTCCGCGGCAGAAAGAAAAAAGACGACGAAGAGTAATTCAGAACGAAATGACTGAGAAATTCTTCTGACATAAGAAACGGCAGAAACCTCTGTTCCAGCTTTTCTGGCGGAGGTTTCTGCCGTTTCGAGGAGTAAAAAAGTGATTCTTTTCTTTTTGTAAAAAACAAAAAATTAAGTGTTCACACAACGCCCAATTCGTGCGATAATAATACTGTGTTTTTTGCACATGCAGCACAATGGAGGTGACTTAGAAAACATGACAGCAAAACTGTTGGAAAAACATATTACCGATACGATTCGGGAGTGGCAGGTGAAGATCGGCTATGAGGGCGGTACGATGAAGCTCTACTACCCGGCGGAGTCCCTGCGCCGTTCCCTCTCTTTAGACGAAACAGAAGACCTGGCTAAAGCGCTTGCCGCGTTCTGTAAGAACGTACAGCCGCGCCTTGGAATGCTCACTATTTCGGCAGTCAAAGACCGCTACTGTGTGGAAATCCCGGAGGAGGGATGCTCTTATATCGAGCGGGAAATCCCTGTTCCGGAGCTCCTGCAGAACCTTCTGCAGGTGATCACAACGCCTGGAAACACAATGGAACAGGTTCGGGACTGCTTTTCTTCCTATGCAGAGAAAATGCATACTACCGTGGAAGAAAACGCATCCGAGGAGCATGAGATGGGCCATGTATTTTCTTTTTCAGACCCGTCTGTAGATGAATACTGTTACTGTGTCGAAGAAAATGAATTCGGCTTGACGTATCACCGTTTTTCACGGGAAGATTACGAGGTTTTATAAATAAAAGGAGGATATACACCATGGAATTTACAAAACTGCTGGAAGAAAGAAGAAGCATCCGCGCGTTTGATCCGGAGAAACACGTAACCGCAGAGCAGCTCCAGGAGATCGTACAGGCAGCGATTCAGGCACCATCCTGGAAAAACTCACAGACAACACGGTACTATGCTCTTGTAACACCGGAGAAAGTCGAAGAATTTTCCGCAAAATGCCTTCCAGAATTCAATCAGAAGAGTTCAAAGGGAGCCGCACTTGTCGTAACAGCATTTGTAAAAGACCGCTCTGGCTTCACGCAGGACGGAACACCGGACAATGAAGTCGGAAACGGCTGGGGCTATTACGATCTTGGCCTGCACGACGAAAACCTGATCCTGCGCGCAAGAGAACTTGGCCTCGACACCCTGATCATGGGTATCCGCAATGAGAAGGCCATCCGCGAAGCGCTCTCCATTCCGGAGAATGAGCTTCTTGGTGCTGTCATTGCTG
>ERZ780168.3167-NODE-3167-length-13252-cov-2.958324_pt1 | contig 13252 bp, 16 predicted proteins | sample MGYA00510981_ERZ780168 | MGnify/ENA primary metagenome ERZ780168 (study PRJEB29588, sample SAMEA2158769) | human gut metagenome | biome: human gut; feature: human-associated habitat; material: faeces | place: Denmark | collected 2008/2010 ...
AATAAATATAATATCTCCAAGAGTTCCCGACCACAAAATGTGGAAAATGTACTCCAAGCTGAATTGGAATTGACCAATTGATGAAAATGAGAGAAATCTCCAGAGCATAGGATAAACAGCCTATGGTTAATAACAAGCTGAAGACTTGGCTAACAGCATTATTCTGTGTTGTTAGATGTATATTGTTTCCTAAAACAAAAATATGCATTGCGTCTTCAACGCGAACTCAAGCCAACGAGGTTTTATCTAAAATTGAAGACGATTTTATGAAAAACTATGGCTGGGGTTCTGAAAATTTAAAGAGAGAGATAACGTTTCACACAGTTGGTATTAACAAGGCTGTTATTGAATTTGCTAACGGTTCATGGATAAAAGTAGTTACTGCTTCTGATTCTGGTCGTGGCGCTCGTGCGAATATTCTTATTATAGATGAGTTTAGAATGGTTGATAAAAACACAATTGATACTGTGCTTAGACGATTCCTTACCGCGCCTAGACAGCCAGGATATCTTAATAATCCCAAATATTCTCATCTAATGGAACGAAATAAAGAAATTTACATGAGTTCTGCTTGGTATAAAAATCACTGGTCTTATGAAAAGGCGAAGGCTTATACCGTAAACCTTCTTGATGATACAAAGAAATATTTTATTTGTTCTCTTCCCTATCAAGTCTCTATAAAAGAAGGCTTATTGTCTAAAGAACAAATTAAGGATGAAATGTCGGAAGCTGACTTCAACGATATTAAATGGATGATGGAAATGGAGTCTTTGTTCTACGGAGATACAGACGGATCGTTTTTTAGGTTCGATGACATTGATTGCCGTAGAAAGATGAAAACGGCGGTATATCCACCATCATTGATATCTAATAGGACATACAAGATTCCAGAACTCGTACCAAACGAGAGAAGAATATTGTCTGTTGACGTTGCGCTGATGGCATCCAAAAAGCATAACAATGATGCTAGTGCGATTATAATCAATAGTGCAATACCTACAAATGACAATAATTATATTGCCAATATTATATATATGGAAAACCATGAGGGTCTGAACACTAATGAGTTGGCTCTTGTTGTTCGAAAATTATATAAAACTTATAAATGCACCGATCTTACCATCGATACGGGTGGTTCTGGTCTGGGCGTTTTTGACCAGCTTGTTCAGGATATCGTAGACCCTGAAACTGGTGAGTTGTACCCCGCTTTATCGTGTTGTAATGATGATGATATGGCTGATCGTTGCAAAGTTGATAATGCACCAAAGGAAATTTGGTCTATAAAAGGCAACGCGTCCTTTAACAACGAGATATGTATTCTACTTCGTAACGGTTTCAAGACTGGAAGAATCAACCTTTTGGTTTCTGAATTTGAAGCAGATGAAATCTTAAAAGAAAAGGTAAAGGGTTACTCTAAGATGGTTGCAGCAGAGCAATTGCCGTATAAGATGCCATATATTCAAACAACATTGCTCGTAAATGAGCTTATCAAGCTCGAATACGAAGTTAAAGGCACTAACATCAAGATTAAAGAGCGTTCTGGTATGAGAAAAGACCGTTACAGTTCTCTTGCTTACAACTATTGGGTTCAGTGCCAACTTGAACGAGAGCTGCTTCACAAGGCTAACGTAGGTTTCAATATCCAAGATTACGCAGCCAAGATGAGCAAATTAAACCATAGACCTACAATGTACTGATGTTGATGAGGAGGTGACTTGATGCCAGATAAATCAAATGAAGATAAAGATTCGATGAATGTAGTCGCTTATAGTGAATCTGATTATAAGCGCGATGAAGAATCTTTTACTAAAGCCGAGAGAGAAGGCAAAGTTGATTGGTCATCTTTCAGCAGACTTATGATGCGCGATCTTATCACCAACTCAGAAGTTATAGATACTGACCGAATTGGCAACGTAAAACTCGAAGAAGTCAGATTTGCTATGGATCATCCTAAAAAAGGGTGGCGAGTTTTACTGCGAGCTTCTGAGCAGTTGATGCGTGTCTCTCCTCATTACTATAGATTGAATAGCCTGTATAGCAATCTAGCAATGTTCTGTTGGTGGGTTGATTTATACGATGTTAAAGATACTGCCAATATTAACACTGTTAAAAAGCAGTATGCTAATCTTGCTGCAAAACTTGAAGGAATGAATCTGAAGCATGAGTTTGCAAAGATTATGAGAAAGCTCCCGTATCAGGATATTTACTGTGGTCTTGTTGTTGAGAATTCAGAAGACTTCTTCTTTCAGGAGATATATTTTGAGCAGTGTGAGCTGTATCAAGTTCAAGACGGAATGTATAATTTCAGGATGAATTTGGCTTCTATAGACAAGAAACATCTGAATGCATATCCAGATTATGTGCAAGATGCGTATTTAGAGTACATAGAAGGTGGACAGTCTAGCAAATGGTATGTCCCTCCTGCCGACAAGCAGATTTGCGTCAAGTTCAATAGCCAATGGGCTTACCCATTCCCCATTCTTATTGGGCTGATAAAAGACATCTTAGATTTAGACGTATATAAGAAGCTGAAGCTGCAATCTGCTAGAACTGATAACTATAAAGCTATCATGGTTGAAGTGCCTATTGATAAGGACACTGTTGATAAACCGCTGCTTACGCCAGAGACTCTTGGCGTATTTGCTCAATTGAACCGTGAGAGCATGAGTGACGATATCGGCTTGATTCATACTCTTGGCTCAAGCGGAGAAGCAGTTAGCTTCAAGAACTCTTCCAATACTAGAAACAATGTTTCCGATGCTGTTGATGAGCTTTATAACTCTTCTGGCGAGACAAGAGAGCTGTATAACGGCTCCTCTTCTGGCACCGCCGTAACATTCTCTGTGGAGAATGATTCTGGTTTTGTATACGGAGTATATAGACAACTTGAACGATGGGTCAACAGGTTTATCAAGGCTAGACGATACAATAAGAAGAATTATAAGTTCTTCTTCTATCTTCTTGATATCACTATTTTCAACAGAGATAACGTATCTAATAGATACAAAGATGCCATTGCTCTCGGAGCAACAGTAATCGACAAATGGATGGCTTCTCTGGATATGACTCCATCTAGAATGCTTGGCTCTTATATTACAAACAATGTGATATTCGACTTCCATAACAATTTCATGCCTCTTGCCTCTTCTTACAATGAGCCAGGCGCTTTAAGTGAAGAAGAAGTTGGTAGACCTTCCGCCGATGAAAAAGGCGAGCTTCTGAGCGAAGAAGGCGAAAAGACTAAAGACGGCGAAAAAAACGACCTGTGATTTGCGAGGTGTATGAATATGGCAGATACCAAAGAGTTAAACTGCAATAGCAGACAGCTTGCAGATTATCTTATCAAGCGAGGTTCCAAACTATTGAGAATTGACGATGGCGTTTTCGTATTTGAATACGATGATTCTATTGGCTTTCTTATAGAACAGTGGAAGCTCGATTATAAGAGATGTATGTTTTGATGGAGGTTTTATGGAGATTAAAGAAGATAAAACAGCTTCATTACATTCGCGCTTCTCTGTAAATGGAGAGATTTCGGATAAAGATACTAGGTTTATGAGTATCACTATTGACGTGCTACACACTGGTGAGAATCTTAATGGCAGTTATTTCTCAAAGGAAGTCGTTGATAATTGCGTTGATTCAATTAAGAACACCCCCGTTCTTGGGTTTGTAAAACGCGACAAGTATACAAACGAAAACGACTTTCTTGGACATGAACACGTATTGACCAAGACCGAGAATGGTGTAGAGGAATTCTACATCGGACATGCTTTCGGCGTGATTCCAGAGTCTTGTAACCCACGGTGGTTTACAAAACTGTGTGATGATGGTCAAGAGCGTGAGTTCTTGCAAGTTGACGCTTTGCTTTGGGAGAAGTTTAGTGACTCAACAAGCATTCTTCGCAGAGATTCCGAAAAGGATCAGAGCATGGAGCTTAATGTGTACTCCGTTGATGGACATGAGGAAGACGATGGATTGTTCCATTTTGACACGTTCCAATTCGATGGTTGCTGCATGTTGGGCGAGGGTGTTCAACCCGCCATGACTGGCGCAAATGTAAAGATTAATGATGTTAAGTTTGCTATGGACGAGTTTACAAAAGCTGTCCAAAGCGAATTAAACGATAAGTTTACGACTTTCACCAAGTTGGTGAACGACAAAACAAGTCAAGGAGGTGTTAGGAATATGCCCGAAACAGATTTCGCACAGACCGTCATGGAACAGTTCTCAGATATGGCTGCGATGGTCAACGAACATGCGACCACGAAGAATCGCTGGGGCGATGATGTCCCCCGCTACTACATGGCAGACATTCAGGACAATGAGGTAATTGTCGTGGATTCAGCGGACAACTATCGCTATTATGGCTTCACGTTCACCATCAACGGTGACAAGCCTGAGATTGATTTCGAGAATGGTTCCCGCAAGAAGATTCGCTTCGAGAATTACGAAGAGGGTTCGGCTGTTCCTGAAGGTGGCTTCGAGTTTGGTGAGCATATCGCCAAGATTGAGGAAGCTGCATTTGAGAAGGTTAGCGCAGCAGAGGAAAAGGTTTCCGAAGCTGAGCAAGCCAAGGAGCAGGTCGAGACTGACTATGCTCAGGTAAAGGCTGATTTCGATGAGATCAAGCCTAAGTATGATGAGTATGTTCTTGACGAGGAAAAGCGCAAGAATGACGAAATCAACGCCGCAAAGGATGCTAAGTTCGCAGAGTACGAAGATGAACTCTCTGAAGTAGCTGAATTTGCTGCTCTTAAGGAAAAGAAAGATGAATTGTCTGTTGATGACATCGAGAAGGAATGTGCTGTCCTTTATGTGAAGGCAAACCGTTCCAAGAGCAACTTCAGCGCACAGAATGCTGGCGCTGCTGTTGTAGGTGTTATGAACGATGGTAATGACGATTCTGACTGCTGGGTGTCCACCAAGTATGGTCGTATCCCAGTTGGTCGATAAAATTTTTGATTAATAATTAAGGAGGATTCTATGCCTTACACTGTATTTGAAAGCACGAATATGAAGTCTAGCCGCTTCGCAGAGCGCATTTTCGACTGCGTGGCAGAAGAAGACATTGAAAACGGCACCTTCGGTTATCTTTGCGAACATGTCGAGGAAGGTAGCCATATCTATAAGTTTAAGAAGGGCTTCAAGGCTGGCGAAACTGTTGTAGTTGCCGATCAGCCTGCATGGAACGAGGATACTTGCCGTATCACCAACCAGCGCCGCGACAAGTTCATTATCGAGGCTGGCACACAATTCCGTGTTCGCGTTGTTGCTAAGAATGACGAGTTCGCAATTTCCATTCAGGGTGTAACCGCAGATTCCCAGGCAAAGATGAAGATTGGTGCATTCCTTACCATTGATGCCGATTCTGGCAAGCTTGTTGCCGCAGATGCTACCGCTGTAAAAGCTGAGTTCGCTCCCGTTATGGAGGCGGTTGTTGAGCGCAAGCGCATTGTAGGCGGCACTCTTGTTACCGCAGCACATAACTATGGTTATGCAAACGAACTATTCACTGCCCGTATCAAGGTTCTGGGTTAACTTATTTAAGGAGGATATAGACTATGCCTAAGTTTAATTTTAGCACTGAAGAGCAGCAGGTCTGCAACCTTGCCCTTGACCTTGCACGTAATGAGTTCTCACTTGAGGGCGAGGTAACGAAGCGCGATCTTGAGCAGAAGCTTCGTGATTCCATCAACAATGACATGCTCGGTGGCATGACTCTTTTCCAGGCTTATCGCCGTAACAAGAACGTTATCTTCGAGATTGTTGAAGAGATTGTAACTGTCGCAATCGGTGAGCATATCATGGAGTCTCCCTTTGTGGATTCCTTCGTTGAAGTGAAGAATCGCGCACTCGGTGATAACACTGAGTTCTATTCTGAGGGCGGTCTGCTTTCCGTGGCTTCTTTCGCTGGCAACCACTGGGACACCAACCGTCAGTCCATTGATCTTGGCGAGGAGTTCAAGCTGAAGGGCGAATGGCTCTATATTCATGTATATGATGAGCTTGAGCGCTTCCTTCTCGGTATCGCTTCTATGGACAAGCTTGTAGACAAGGTTTATAAGTCTTTCAACAAGTATATCAATGACCGCATTTACGCTCAGTTCCAGAACGTAGGTAACTCTGTTCCCGCTGAGTTTACTGCTCAGGGCAACACTGAAGAGGCTCTTGGCGATCTTTGCGACCTGGTTCAGGCTGCTGGCGGCTATGGTTCTCTTACCATTGCTGGCACCAAGGCTGCACTGCGTCACCTCGTTGATGTTGTTCCTGACAAGACCTTTGCTGATTCTCAGAAGGAGGCAAAGGCTTCTACTGGTACAATTGGCGAATGGGAAGGCAACAAGCTTATGGTTATCCCACAGACCCTCAAATCTGGCACTTTCGAACTAGCTCTGAGCAAGAATCAGCTCTTCATCATGGGCGCAGACGTTAAGCCCATTAAGCTTGAGTTCATCGGTGATACCCGTACCGTAGAATATGATGGTCAGCAGACCAATGATATGACTCAGGGTATGCAGATTCAGACCAAGATCGGTCTTGGAATGCTGTTGCCTCAGTACTTCGGAACCTTCCAGTTCGCCTAGTATTAAGGTCATATATATTGTTTGAAGATTAGTTAAAGAAAGGTGGTTTAGTTATGGCACGTACTGCAAAGACTACCAAGACTGAACCCGTTGCTGAGGCAGCTACCGTGGAAGAATCTGCGGTAGCTGCTGTTGATGCAGTGGAAGAAAATGCGAATGAAGAAACTGAAGTCGTAGAAAAGAAGAAGACTACCACTCGCGCACGTAAGACTCAGACTGTTGAAGAGGAACCTCTTTCTGATTCTGATGAGATCGAAGTTATGGCTCTGATTCCACACGTAAGCTATGAGGACGCTCGCACGTCTGACTATTATCAGTGGGATTCCGTTGGTCAGGTTGAGCTTATGACGTTTGACGCAATTAAGGCTATGCACCGCAAGTACAAGGCTTACTTTGGTGATATGTGGCTTAAGCCGCTCGATGAGCGCGTTATTAAGAAGCTCGGTTTGACTCGCACCTATGAGAAGTATGACTACCTCATGGATGAGGGCAACTATACTGTAGACCATATTGATGAGGTTCTTGATGGAATCTCGTCTGCGTCCAACGGTTTGAAGATTGCCGTTGTGAACCGAGTAAAGGATCTGGTTGCTCAAGGCGTTGTCTCCAACGTAAAAGTAATCAAGAAGCTTGAAAACAAGCTTGATATCGAGCTGCTTTCTTTTCTTTAGTAGACAATGAATGTAGGTGAGTAATCATGTATACCTCTTATGAGAAGATATATGAAAACCTTTTACCTAAATTTCGCAGTTATGAAATCCCTATTATGACCGAAGAAGAAGTAAAAGAGTATCTGCATGATTATCTCGTCCCTGCCATTGCGAGATTCCATGTTTGCAGGAAAGACTTGAACAATAGGGATGATATATTGGAGAGATTCAATGTTGAGTTATCTGATATTGAGATTGAGATTCTTAGCAATTACCTTCTCTTGGAATATATTGATTCTACTTATATCAGGACTCCTACCCTGCTTAAAGTAAATCTTAGTTCAAGTGATTTCAATTCCTATAGCCCCGCCAATATGCTCGATAAGCTTCTTGCGATGAGGAAGGCTTATCGAGCGGAAAACGAAGGACTGCTCTCTCGCTATGCCTGGTTAGGTATTGGAGAAAGCGGAGCCTCGTGGTCATCTGGCTATAAGAAGGATAGAATTGGCTTTGACGAGCCTGGAATGCTTTAGGAAAGGTGGTGCATCATATTGAAAAGTTTTGACAAGTTCAAGCGCAAAATGAGCCTCAGTGGAGGTTCGTTGAAAAACGAGAACATCAAAAATAGCAGAGAGCTTTTAAACGAAGTGTTTGCTGATGATGCATCATTTACAGATAACGTGTATTTTTGGGAATTGGGTAATGAAACTTACGATGATGACAAACAATTGCTTCTTAGGTTTTATGACAGGAAGTATTCTGCTGCGAATGGCGTTACCGTTAGGTTCCATGCCCCGTTCGATTACCCTATTCTTGCCGGAGATATCGTTTACGATGCCGATGCAGACGAGTATTTCATTTGCACAGAGGTATTCAATATAGATGACATTCAATGGCAAGGAAAGTTCACGTTATGCAACTGGACTTTAAAATGGCAAAACAAACATGGCGATATATTGGAGTATCCATGTTATGACATCAATTCAACCCAGTACAACTCTGGTGAGATGTCAAATGCGCAATTTACAATTGGTTCTTCTCAGCATATGATTACGTTGCCATATGATGAGAATACCGTTGTGCTTAAAACCCCTCAGAGATTCTTCTTGGATAGGGATGCTGAGAATCCGACATCCTTTATAGTTACGCAAAACGACACAACAAGTTATGCGTATGGTAAGAAGGGCTTGGTAAAGGTTACTCTTATGGAATGCGCTACAAATAATGAGACAGATAGAATAGATCTTGGCATATGTGATTATGTTGAGAAAGATGATATAAAGACTGACAATGCGGATAAGGTCTTTGTCTCTAAATCTGTTATCTCATACGATTCTGATGTTATTAAATCTGGTGGCAATATGAAAACGTTCACTGGAAAGTTCTTTGACAGAAATGGTTCTGTAATTGATGGTGTTGAACCTTTGTGGCACATCATCTGTGATTTTAAAGATGCATTGCAGATTGAGGAATCTGACAACACAATCTCTATTGGCATAGATGACGATGCTTATGTTGATGAGGATTTCAAGCTGGTTCTTTCCGATATGGAAGGAAACTACTCCTCTTCCCTGATTATTAGAATCGAGTCGTTGTTGTAATGGCTAACAGTTTTATAATCGGAAAAGCAAAGAACACCATAATCAAGGAACTGATTAAGGATGATGCCATTGTGCAAGCTATTGGCGCAGAGGAAATAGATGAGCCAGAGAAGCTTGTTGGCACTCACATCTTCAATTACCATCAGAATCCAAATACAATCAATACCGTAGCAACGTTTATTACAGTTCAAGTTCATATTCCGCAATCATATATGAGCAGCGCAAAATATGTGTCTACCCGTACTTATGTCAACCCTACAATTCAGATATACATACTCTCGCACGAGAAGCACATGGTTGTTGACAATGTGCCAAAGGTGACAGAGAACAGAAACGACTACCTGTCTAGATTGATAGACAATAAGTTCAATGGCTATAAAGGTCTTGGTTTCGGTGAGCTGTCACTTGTATACAATACAGAGGGATCATACCAAAAAGACTACGTTTTCAGGGATATAGTGTTCGAGGCAACAGACCTCAACAACTCACTATGTTCAACAGAATAACCAAGCGGGTGGTCTATCGATGTTTGAAGCAGATGAACTGAAAATCTATAGGGGTGCAGACATTAAGATAACCCCTAAGATAACCGTCACGCAACCCACTCTTGGACAGATTGAGGAGTTCGGAGAAAGAAGATATTTCAATGCCGTACACACTCTTACTGCCGCTCCTGCTGACTTAAAATGGCAGCTTTGGGATTATGCTGACACTGATTATACTCAAATTGAAGACTATGATTTATTTGTAGGATTCATATCTCAAATAGTCTCTAGCAAGAAGAAGCTTTACGAAGAGTTTATGAGTGAAATCGAAGAGAGCGATGAGGCTGCTATGGCTTTGGCTGAAAAGCAGTTAAAGGAATTGAAGGTAAATCCTCTTCAGTTGATTCTTAAAGACATCGACCTTGCAGATTTCACTCCTTGCACTATGCAGGATACAGACCAGATTATCCTATATGACAAAGAGCATGATATCACAATTGATAAAGTTGTATACTCTCAGATTGTCGATGTCGTTAGAAAGATACATGGTCTTAAAAGAAACAATGAGATTCCAGCAAATGAGACAACCAAGATGGATCTTATTGAAGATGCTAGAGATGATGCTATGGCTTCGGCTAACAAGCCGTACAAAAGCATATTAAAGCCCCTCATTTCTGCACTTACTGTCAATTGCGGTATGTGCGGTGACGATAGGATATGGAACATGGGAGTAGCCATGCTTTTCGATAATATCAAGAGGGCAACGAAAATCCAGGATGCTACCCTTCTATTGCAAGGTGCTTATTCTGGTTTTGCCGACCTTAAAGGCGTTGATAAGAATCGCTTTGATTGGCTTGGCGATATTTAATGTAACTATCTCCTTAAAATTGATTGGAGGAAAGCAATATGGCTTTTAATAAAGATGAACTTATCCTTGATAAGGTGCGCTCCCTCACCACTCACGATCTTTCCACTGGTGAGATGATCTTCCGCCTTACCTCTCTTGAGGATTCCAGCCTGAACTGCACCGCTGAGGGCGAAGAGGTAACGGACGCTGTTGGTGCAGTTATCACCACTCTTTATCGCGCTAAGAAGGGCGAATTCACCGCTACCAACTCTCTTATCTCTCTTGGTCTTGCTGCTGCGCAATATGGTGCCGAGAAGGAAGTCGGCTCTGAGGAAAAGAAGATCACCGACTACACCTATGAGATCCTTGACTTCCCAGAGGGTACTGACAGTGTTACGCTGAAGCACAAGCCTACCAATGAAGTGAAGTGGGCTTATTCCGTTGTTGATGGTGAGATCGGTCAGTCCTTCAAGGCTGCTGCCGCTGCATCCGCAACCGAGTTTGTTATCGCAAAGGAAACTGGTGAAGTAACCAAGCCTACTGGTTTCGTTGGTAAGCTTTATGTTGATTATCAGTATGAGACTGAGAACGCTGTACGTATTGTCAACAGCGCTTCCAAGTTCCCCGAGGCTTGCAAGGCTGTTATCTACGCATACTTCCGCGATAAGTGCAACGAGAACGTTGTGTACTCTGGCAAGATCATCATTCCCAAGGCAAAGCTCAATCCTGAGTCTATCGAGCTTGCGCTTACCTCCACTGGCAAACATGCATTTACCATGACGATGATGAAGGACTACTGCGCCGAGGAAGGCGAAGATCAGCTTTTCACTATCGTTGTATCTGAATAGCTTCAATTTGCGAAATAACAGGGATGGGAGAAATTCAAACCTCCTCCCTCCCCTGCTTCTCTGCTGATTGGAGGTGTTGATATGGCAGAAGATATTAATGCTACCTGCTCTATTTGTGGCAAGGGATATCACGTATGTCTGTCATGCAAGGATGCTATGACTGCTGCACCTTGGAAGATTCATACGTGTACTTCTGAACACTTTAAGATCTATCAGATCATCCACGGCTTGTCCACTGGCGTATATGATGAGCGCGAGGCTAAGGCTAAGCTGAAGAACGTAGACCTCTCTGACCTTGAAGACCTCCGAGATAATATCAAAGAAACCATCAAGAAGGTTATGGGAGAGCCTAAGAAGGCTAAGGTTGTTCGCAATGCAAAGCCCGTTGAGCCTATGGTTGTTGTCAACCCTGAACCTGTTGAGGTTCCAGCCGAAGATGAATCTGAGGCTATTATCTAAGTGTGAAGATATTTAAAATTTTATAAGGAGGGATATTATCGCACTGTTTTGTGTTTTAGTATCCCTCCTTTTTTTTATGTTAGCTTAATTCTTTCATCATGCATAACAAGTCAGGTTATATATGATGAAGGAATTTGGAAAGGAGTGTGAAGGATGCTTGAGTTCAGTAACATAACTGGAAAATCATACGAATCGGAAGATTGCGTTTTTTATAGAAATGTTCGTCAGTCTGGGTTTCTTCTACAAAAACCAGACTGTGAACTTGTTGATGTGTTTGCCGATAGCAAAGGCTATGTTGTTTTTGTTTTTCCCAGATGGCTTCATGATGCCCATTTCTCTGAGTGGTGTGAGCGTCCTCACTGATATGGAGGTGCTTAAATGAAAAATCCAGGAAAGATTTTCGAGGATGCGGCGAAGAACAGTATGCCAGAGCGTTGTATGGTTGTCAGGCTTCCCGACCCCCCTCAGTCGTTTACAAAAAGAAGCGACACATCGTTCTCTCGTAAAAACCCATATGATTATATTGTTGTAGATTCCAAGACTCATATTGTGTATTGCTTGGAAATGAAAACAACAAAGAATACCAGTATGTCATTCGATGACCCATATGGTAAAGAGCCTGAATCAAAGATGGTTAAACGACATCAGATATTGTCTCTTAAGAAGGCTGCTGAGTTTGACGGTATCTACCCCGCTTTCGTTTTCAACTTCAGGGAAATCGGAGAAGACAATGAGCAACGCACATATGTGATGCACATTGATAAATTCATGGAGATGCTGGACAACATCAACGGGAAGAAGTCGTTCAATATGGCTGATATCATTTTGAATGGTGGGCTTAAGATTGACGGGTTTAAAAAGAGAACCCGATATTCATGGGATTTCGAGAGTTTCTTTGACTCTCAATCTATATAAGTTTGAAGTAAGTAAAGTATGAAAAAAGGAGTCTTGTTATGGCTATTGAAGTAAAGACTGGCGTGTATACATACGGCGATGAGGAAATTGCTTTTAATTTTGTCACTGATTTGACGATGACGCAGAAGGCTGGACTTGTTGGTTCGGTTGTAGATTCTGTTGTGACCGATGAGCATTACCATTCTATCTTGAGAGATATGGTTTTCGATATGCAGATTGTCTCTGTGATGACTGATGTTGACACTGCTATGTATATCGATGAGAACAACCAGATTGAAACCATTGAGCAGTTCCTTGATGCAACCAACATTGTTGAGATTGTAAAGGAGAATGCCGCTCCTGGTCTTATTCGGTCTATGAGTGATGCTATTGACAAGGATATCGAGTACAAGACTGGTATCCATACCAATCCAGTTGGTATTGCCCTTGCCTCCCTCTTGCAGACCGTTGAGAGCAAGGTCGATGGAGTTGACCTTGAGAGTATGATGGACATGGCTCAGTCGTTCTCTGATGTTGCTGGTGAGCTTACGCCCGATAATATGATTGAGGCTTATGCCAAGTCAAGTGCATTTCAGGATTTGAAGAACGAGGTTCTTAAGCAGAAGGAAGGCAATGCAGCTAGCGTGATTCCAGTTGATTTCAAGAAGACAGATGAAGATGAGGCAGCTCCTCCCTCCTCTTTTGATGAGTAAACGAAGGTGTATCCATGAGTACCATAGAAGCGATTGAAGCGGATATTTTGAAGAAGAGTGAAATAGCCATTTTCAATACTCGTGAAAAAATATACTCGGTAATAGATAAGAACCTGCGTGTGTTTTATGGTGAATACAGTCCAATAATGTATAAGAGAACCAGTCAGC
>ERZ780168.3177-NODE-3177-length-13219-cov-3.043148_pt1 | contig 13219 bp, 8 predicted proteins | sample MGYA00510981_ERZ780168 | MGnify/ENA primary metagenome ERZ780168 (study PRJEB29588, sample SAMEA2158769) | human gut metagenome | biome: human gut; feature: human-associated habitat; material: faeces | place: Denmark | collected 2008/2010 ...
GCTTAGAAGGCAGTTGCTCTATCCAGCTGAGCTATTGGCGCATCAGTTGCTGACCTCAGTCAGCCTTTATATTATACCCATATACGGGATATTTGTCAACACTTTTTTGAATTTTTTTTCATATTTAATTTTTAAAAAGTTTTTTTCGGACAAAATCCGCCAAATTACGGCTTTCCGTATTTCTGAGCAAGTGCAAGATTCCTATAATCGGGTTCAGACGAAACCTCTCTTATAAGCTTTACAAACTTAGGAAGTTGATACCGCTGATCTTCACTAAGCAATTCAATTTCTATTGTTGCCCTGTCATTCCAGAACGGATAAACATCAAGTTCGTAGTATGTGTTGTTATCGACAATGCAATATCTGTCTTTACTGATGACGCCTGTAACATACTGCCTTTGAGCAAGGTACGAGTCGTATTGTTCTTTTGAAATATAATTTTCAATTTCAATCCGCTTAATATCCGATATTTTGATTTTTACAGTTTTGATATATACAGCCTTGTCACCCTCTCCCCTTTTGCGGATTCTGAAATATCCTTCCTCGGGAGTAGTGAGGTATGCCTGTGTAATAGGAATTCTGCGACAGGTTTTTATGCTGTTCAAAAATTCAATATCAGGATATTCAATCAAAAATTTTCTTTCAATTTCAAGCGGTTTCGGAATTCCGAGAAATGCGACAACCTCCTTGAGAAGTCTTTTCAGCTTAGTATCAAAGTCGGTCGAATTATCAATAATTCTCAGATGCGGTGTGCCTGTCCACACAGCCATAACGTCTGTGTCAACTTCTCTTGCTTTTTCAAGACTTTCTTCTCTGCGAAAAATATTAGTTTCTTTTCCGTAATACTCTTCTGCACCGTCTGCGGAAGTCACAAGATGAAATACTGCGTCATAAGAGCTTCGTATTACATCTTCATTCAAATTGTGAATACCTGCATACTTTGCAAACTCATCTTCCGTAACATATGCTCTGCTGTCAAGCAATCCTCTGTCAAAAAGCAAAACCGCCTTTTCACAATCCATATTTTTGGCAATTTGCGTTTTTTCATTCTCCTCAGCAAGCTGAATTTCAAACAGTTCTCTGTGAAATTCATAAGAGCCGACATTTTCGGGGGTTTTGCCCTCACTAAACAATCTGCTTGCAACCTCACCGATTGTAATTGTAGGAATATTAAGCTTTTTAAGCTCTTCGCTGATATATTTTAATGCGGAAGTCTTGCCGCCGCAAGGTCCTCCCGTCAATACTATTTTTACAACTTCAGCCATAAAATCACCCATGTAACTTATTAAATTAAGTATATATCCCAACAGCAATTTTTTTATTCTGTAGAAGAACATTGTTGTTTGTTTTTGCTCTTTAAAAGATAATATCGGCAAAATGAAAGTTTCTTATGCAGTAAAATTCATATTATACATTAAAAAGCGTATAAATTATCATAAAAATGGTGAAATATGCTGTTATAACATTGACAAGTTGCGTGTTAAAGTGCTAAAATATGTGTATAACCAATGAGGTTTTTTCTTATATTGAAAGGAAGTATTTATGATGGAAAAGCAGAATATTGACTGGGCAAACATTGGCTTCGGTTATATGCCCATCGGTGAAAGATTTGTAGCTAATTATAAAGACGGTAAGTGGGACAACGGCAGTATGACAGCCGACACCACAATTACTATCAGCGAATGTGCAGGCGTTTTGCAGTATGCTCAGACTTGCTTTGAGGGTATGAAAGCGTACACTACCTGTGACGGCAGAATTGTTGTGTTCAGACCTGACCTTAACGGACAGAGAATGGAGGACAGCTGTAAGCGTCTTGAGATGCCTGTATTTCCAAAAGAAAAGTTTGTTGAGGCTGTTTGCAATGTTGTTAAGGCAAATGCCGATTATGTTCCTCCGTACGGCACAGGCGCAACACTTTATATTCGCCCGTATATGTTCGGCAGCGGTCCTGTAATCGGTGTTAAGCCGTCGGCAGAATATCAGTTCAGAGTATTTACCACTCCTGTAGGACCTTACTTCAAGGGCGGTGCAAAGCCTATTACAATTAAGGTTTCAGACTTTGACAGAGCTGCTCCTCACGGCACAGGTCACATCAAGGCAGGACTTAACTATGCAATGAGCCTTCACGCTATTGTTACCGCTCATGCAGAAGGTTTTGACGAAAATATGTATCTTGACGCCGCTACAAGAACTAAGGTTGAAGAAACAGGCGGTGCTAACTTTATTTTTGTAACAAAGGACAACAAGGTTGTTACTCCAAAGTCTAACAGCATTCTCCCCTCAATTACCCGCCGCTCACTTATGTATGTTGCTGAGCATTATCTTGGTCTTGAGGTTGAAGAAAGAGAAGTTTACTTTGATGAAGTTAAGGACTTTGCAGAATGCGGTCTTTGCGGTACAGCTGCCGTAATCTCACCTGTCGGCAAAATTAACGACCACGGCAAGGAAATTTGTTTCCCGAGCGGTATGGATGAAATGGGTCCGATTACAAAGAAGCTTTACGATACACTTACAGGTATTCAGATGGGTAGAATCGAAGCTCCCGAAGGCTGGATTAAGGAAATCAAGTAATCAATTTTATACATATAACAAGACGGTCTGCAAGAACAGACCGTCTTTTATTTGCAGTTTTTAATTATATTGTTGTAGGCAACATCCACGGCACACTCATCTATATTGCAATGCAACACATAAAATTTTGTATGACGAATAAGATTATCGAGATTTGAGAGCAAAGACATTCCGTCTGACTTATTCACAAATTTGACAGTTGATTTATAGAGTCTTTGTACAATCTCATTTGTGTCGGGAATTGTAACAAAATTATCGTCTGAGCGTTCTATGAATATTATAGCGCCTATGGGAACGGTTTCGTTGTTAGCAATTCCGCTTCCGCCGTCAAACGGAGTTCCGCAGCATAGCGGGACTTCGTTTTTAATTTTCACAACAGGCTTATCGTCATTGAGAATATGAGCTTTTGAGCCGAATCTTTTCAGCCACATCTTTGTATGAGTGGATTTGCCGACGCCTGAATCGGCGGAAAACAAATACGCTTTTCCGTCAAAAACAAGTGCTGAGGAATGCACAAGCATAGCGCCACGGTGAATTATTTTGCGGTTAAAAATTGACGCCGTTGCAAATTCTTCGGCTTCATCAATGGTTGAACCTTCAACCATACGGCTCAACAGGGAATTTAAGTATGAGACTGACGGTATTGCAGAAAAATCTGCACTTCTCTCCCCTTCATACAAAAACGGTTCGCACAATTTTTTTAAGTAATCAAATTTTGGTTCAATTTCAACGATAAAATCAGCTATTAAGTATTTTGGCAAAGCGTCCTCCGAAATAAAACAGACTCACAAAAAGTGAGCCTGTTTTTTTTATTGGTTAGTTTAAATGAACGATAAACTTCTGAATTTCCGTTGCGTCAAATACTGTGATGTCACCGTCTTTGTTATAATCGGCAAGATGTTTTTGTTCTGCCGAAAGTTCAACAATACCGACAACATACTTCTGCACAAGAGTTGCATCTAAAATATTAATACCGCCATCCATATTAACATCACCGACATCATAAGCAGAAATGCCGTTAAACGGAATATTGTTAGCCTTTGCATATTCCTCAGCATAAGAACCGTAACTGCCCTTGATTGTTACATTCGGAGAGTTTCTGAAAGCGTTAGAAGCAATAGAAGTCACGGATGTAGGAATATACACCTCTGACAGTGATGCACATTCAGCAAAAGCAAAACTATCAATTGAAACAAGAGTTTCCGGAAGTGACACATTGTCAAGCTTCGTACAATAATAGAAGCAATAGCTTGGTATATTTTTCAAAGGAGCATAAAAAGTAACTTCCTTCAAATTTACACAAGTCTGAAATGCTGATGTAGAAAGTTGATTTATCCAAACAGGCAATACAACGGAGGTAAGGTTAGAACAACTCTCAAATGAAGACGCACCAAGCTTTTTTAATCCTTGACATTTGGCAAATGAAATAGATTTCAAATATTTGTTTTTTAAAAAAGCTCTGTCTGCCACCGCAGAAACCAGATTGCCACCCAAATATCTCGGTAACTCAACATTCTCGGAAGTATCATCATAACCATAAATTATTGAAGAACCGTCAGAAGATTTTAGGTAAGAATATCCATTTTCTACCAGATATGAATCAGCAAAAACAGAAGATACCGAGATACTTAAAGCAAAAACCAACGATAAAACCGTAATTATAATTTTATTTGTCTTTTTCATTTTGTTCTCCATCCACACAAAGCAGCCATATGGCTGCTTTGTGCTGAATAATTATAATAGATTAGATATTATCATCACCAAAATCGCCACTTGATTCAAAATCCTCAGGACCATTGTCACTCTGTACCATACTCAACAGCGGCTCAAATGAAAATTTAATAACCTCAATTTCCGGAGATAAATATTCTTTTTTCATATATTTCCCCTCCTTTATGATACTGTATAAGTCATATTACCAACATTATAATAGTTCACAAAAGAATAACAGGTACTGCAAAGAGTAATCTCGTTACCTACAATCACATAGCTATATGCTCGCATAAGCTTCTTTTGGTTATTATCATTATTGTTGTAGCCTACATAGTATTCAATTCTGTTTTTGTTATCCAGTGACTTGATATCAATTGGCTTATTGAGAAGCTTTCTCACTTCTCCGTCTTCGGTAGTATAAGTAAGGTTCTTATTTGCACTACCAGCAAGAATAGCAGTTTTAATTTTCTCTAAATCTGCATCAGAAGTGCCATACTCCGGCTTGTCTTTATAGTAATTAATATCTGTAATTACATTACCGTTAGAGTCAGATTCAAGGTCACCACATACCTCAAGGAACATACCAACCTTGATATCATTACCCTTGTATGTTTGCAACTGAATACCGTTTGAATCAAACGCAAGTGCAAAGTCAGCAAAAACTCTGTCAGTCTTATTATGACCTTCTGAATCTGTTGACTGATTACGAGAATAGTCAAGGAAGTTAAGAGTAGTTGAAGCCCCTGTTATTGACTGTGATTCGCCGTAAACAGGCCAAATATAATAATCATTATATGCTATGTAGTTGAATTCCTTACTGAAACATTTAGTAACATAAGCAGATGTATCGGTCATATCTGAACTTGTAGAAATCTGCCAGTAACTAAACTTTTTACCATTGTATTCAGGATCAGCAAGATAGATATATTCCTTGCCACCGGCAATTTCTGTCTTCTCATCAGGAGTCAATCCATAAAGATTGTCATACTTCAGAAGGTTGCCATAAACTACAGTAGATGTATATTCAGGTACATTATTCAGTTTATATGCCTCAATTGGAGTACCATCTGCATTTAAAGCCTTGACCGTTACGGTTCTCAATGAAGTTGTGCTGTTGACCACTGCGGTCTTGGTTTCAGTGTCATTATTAATGGTTATATTAGCGTTATCCCATTTAATTGTATTAAAGAAGTTATCTTCATAAGGAGCAACACTCATTACAAATTCTTTAGTAAGTACAGCACCATGATTGAGAATATACTCAGATGTGAAATATCCTGTTACAACATACTGCTTAGCATCACTTGCAAGACGAGGTTCATAGTTAAATGTAATTTTATACGGAATCTTTGTTTCTTTAATATCAGAATAGTAATGGATAGAGTCAGAACCTGTTGTGTTCTTAAAAGAATAAGTTCCATCCTCATTATGCGTAAAGAAACTATCAAGAATATCAACCGTACGAGTTACTGTAGTTACATTACCCTCAGTAGTAGTAGTGCCGGGATCAATACCAACATATTCCTGTTTATTCTGTGCAAGATAATAGAATTTATCGAACTTATCTTGACCGGAAGTTACTGTTCTAAGAGTAATTTCAAGTTTGTAATCCTTTGCAGAGTTGATATATGTTCCGTCAAGAGTAACAGAGTTCTCTGTTTCAGCAAATTCTTTAATTAATGCGCCAGTAGTTTTATCAAGTACTTTTACAGTAACATAGCACTTACCTGAACCTGTACCAGGAGTCTGAGTAGTTGGTGGTGTTGGATTTGACGCAGCAGAGAATAGTCTGTGGTCAATAGTAACAGTACCTTTCGGAGCTTTTACATAACGAGCAACGAAGGTATCACTACCGGTCATAGGAGCCTTAGCATCGGTAAGCTTTGTGTACTTGTTGTCAGACAAGAGATACCAACCCAAGAACACATAGTTCTGTCCTGTTTGATCTGTAGCAATTGTATCTGCTGTAAATGTAAAATAATTAGAACTGTCAATGTTTGACTTATAGGTTGTTTCACCATAAGCAGCATCATTTGTAAAGTAAGCCTGTGCACCGATAGTTGTTGTTCTGTTAGTACCGTCCACAAAAGAATCTTTCGTAAAAGTTGATGTAGCTGTATCACCGTATTCAACAGCAATTTTAGCGGTAATTTCTTCACCTATCATTGAATAATACCAACGACCGTCAACACGTTCGGCAAGCTCACCACCTTGACCACCATTAGTGCCACCCTGTAAACTATAACCTCTTTTTATACTACTTTCAAATGTAATCAGAGCAGGAGTATTCTTATAGGCTTCAAGCTTTGCATAAGCATCAGCGTAGTCGCTCAAAGAATTCTTATACTTCGGGTCAGATGTGGACTTAGTTAAATCATCCTTAGACTTCAAAAGAAGTGCAGATGAAGGAATCTGAGTTATCTTGGAATAAGTACTGTCTTCAAGTTTTTCATAAACCGTCCATTCGGTAGCGTAAAAGCCCTGATAATTTTCAAAATATCCGTTTGAAACAACGAGAAGCGGTTCTTTTTCAGAATCAGTACCTGTAAGAACATTGCCGAAAAGGTCAACTTTTCTATGGTTATAGTCAGTCAAATCTTCCCAGCCATTGCCTGTAGGAGAAGCAAAATCAGCCTTAGTAATTGTAGCATCAGAAACTATATTTTCACCGAAGTTATCTTTTGCAGTACTATACTTAAATGTATAAATAATGTTATTACCGTAATTGTTATTAGCAATACGAACAAAGTCATCATAGTCGTAAGACTGTTTATTATCTTTAATTGTTGAAATAGCCCCATGAACTAATTCAAGAGTAAAATTGTTAAGCGTCATACCAACAATCTTTTTATCAGTGCCATTTAAAGTTATAGATTTTGGAATCTGCGTATAATACTTACCGCCTTCATAAAGAAGTGGCTGACCCGGATATGCGCCGAAAGCATTTTTGTTAGTAGAATTTTTATCTACACCTTCATAGTACGGATAACAAGCAATTGTGTTGCCCCAAGATTCCTGAACAGCACCGTCAAAGCCTTCAACATAGAAAGTTACACAGTTTGAACTGTCTTTAAGGAAATATACCGGAGTAATCTCAAAGTTTGTTCCGTCAACAACATCATCAGGAATCTGATACTCAAGAGTGTAAACGCCATCATCATTTGGTCCTGATTGAATTCCGTATGACTCACCGTTTACAACAAAGCCCTTAACATAGTATGTGTCCTTGTACTTATCAGCAACAGTAGTAGTAACTGTAACTTTATTGCCCTTAATAGCTGTTGCTTTTTTGGTATAATCATTATAGTCTCCAATATCAAACACAACTTTGTCAACCGGAGTGATTACAGTAGTGCCCATACTCTGGAATTTTTCAGTCTGAGTACCGTTTTTAGCAATTATATTTACTGCATTTTTAGGGGCCTCTTTGAACTTAGGCTCAGCAGAGTATGTGATTTTCTTTGAATTTACATCGAGATTGGTTATTTTAATGGTAAAGCCGGAAACTTCATCTTTGTTAATGTAAACTTTTGCAAATTTTACATTATTTGAGCCACCATTTGGGTTTTGAACATTCTCGTTATGGTTACTAAGAGAGAATCCGTTATTATTAACTGCATTAATTGTAACATTATTATTATCAACAATTATGCCGGAAGTATCTTCTTTTGTAGAAAAAATTATAAAATAATCTTTATTCTTGGTAATATCAGCTGCATTAAAGTCTGCGTAGTATACTCCCTCTTCATTTGTATAAAGAGGAACAGGTGTATAACTTCCTGCTTTGAATGTTGCATCTGTGCCACAAAGAAGATAATAGCCTGACAGAGTGCCGGTCATTTCTTTAAAGTTAGCGACTACGGTTGTGTCTTTTTGGACTGTAATTGTATACGGATTAGTTGTTGGAGAAACTGATGCATCGTTTACAGTCCAACCGGAAAGAGCGTAGCCATTTTCTGGTTCTGCAGTGAATGTTACTTCATCGCCCTCGGTTACTGTTGCAGGGGATTTGAGTGAAGTTGTTCCTTTCATTGCAGAAACAGTACCAAATTGATCGTCACTTGAATTGAATGTTACTGTGTATGTTTTTGCCTCACGGAATGTTACTTTTGTTATGGTAACATCCTGATCAGGCATTTTAAATGTTGCGGTGTTGCCACTTACGGTGGTTTCAATTTGAGTACTACCGTCTTTACCCACAACAGTTACTTTGTCAAGAACTTCGCCAGTTCCAGGAGTTGCAGTAACAGTAACCGTTTCGCCTTTTGCAAACTCTGTCTTATCAACAGACGCTGGTACACCCTCTGCTACAGTAACACTGTATTTTTCAGTAGAATAGTAAAGCTTTAAGTTATCCTTATCTGATGTGTCAAGATAAATAACAACATTGGGTGAAGAATCACTTATGTCATTAAACACTATAAGATTATCTGTATTTGCTGTTGCTGAATCATTATTGGTATGAGTTGTAAGCGTCAACTTTTTGGCAACAGTATTTTCATGGAAATTATTACCATTTTTAGAACTACCTGTGTAGAATGTGCCTTTCAATCCCTTGCCGGTAGTTATAAAGAAATACTGATTAGCGTCATAATTTCCTAAAACATCATGAATTTGTTTTGATAAATCAGCGACTGATTTATGAGTTTCATATTTGTAAAGATTTGACTCACCACTTACACGGGTAAACGGCATATCAATTGCATCAGTATTCCAACCATGATTTTCAAATCTACCTGAAATATAATATGTTACATCTTTCTCAAGACCGTTGAAAGCAGTTTCAAGGGCAGTTTTCGCATTTCTATAATCAGATGCATTTGTTGCATCAGCCTTAGGAAGTCCTTTGAGGAGAGCCTGTGCGGATGTAAGTGCAGCAGAGAAAGCTGCATATGAGTCTGTTGTATAACCGTCAGAAGTTGTATCTTTTACCTCATCAACATACTTAGAAAGAGCAAGGTAAGCATTCTGTGTATCTGTGTAAGAAGCTGTGATTTTGAGAGTTGCAGTTGCTGATGTTGATTTAGTAATATCATTTATAGAAGTTGCAGTAGCTGTGTAAGTTACTGTAAATGTACCCTTTGTAAGAGCAACAAAGTTATAAATGCCTGAACCTTCAAATGTTTCAGTCTTTGTGTAGTCTGTGCCCTCTACACCTCCTGATACAGAAAAATCTGTGGAAGTGATTTTAGAATAGGCATCACCGGCTTCTGCAAAAGCTGTAATTGGATAATTTTCTTTTACACTAACGTCAGCTGTAGACTCACCTGTTACTGTATTAAGAGTAACCTTTGGTGCAGTAACTTCAACAGCTACAACATTTGGAGTGATTTCTACATTACTTGCAGGCATTTTAAATGTATAGCCCTCAGTTTCATTACCAGTGATATCATTAGCATTTACATTGGTTACGCTAATGCTACTTACAGTATAGCCGTCTTTTGCCTTAACTGTAACATTGACATTTGAACCATACGCAGCAGTTTGATTAACTGTTACTGTGCAGTTAGTGTTTTCTTTGACAGTAATATTATAAGTTTCTGCAACAAACTTTGCATAAACAGTTGTATCAGCTGTTACGGTTGTTGTGTATGTTGTGTCTGTTGCACCTGGAATTGCTGTTGTGCAATCGGCATCGCTGTACCAACCGTCAAACTTATAACCCTCATTAGCAGTTGCTGTGAAAGTTACAGACTTGCCCTCTTCAACAGAAGCAGGTGATGTACCGATTGAAGTTGCAGTACCTTCAAAAACAGCAGTTACAGAACCCATAGATTCATTGTTGGATTTATAAGTTACAGAATGTTTTGGAGCAGTAACCTCTTCAACCCAAACACTTGGTGAAGTTGTTGACTGATCAACATAAATTACATATTTACCGGCCTTAGAAACTTTAAAAGCACCAGCAGTACCAACAGCAGTTGTTTTCTTAGTATCATATGTTGCACAACTTGTAACATCAAAATCATTACCATTGCTAGTATTAATTGGCTTATACTGCTGATCACTACTATTAATCAGTCTAAAATATTTTTCTCCTGTAATCTCAATTGTTTTAGAGAAAATATACTTATTACCACTAACGCCTGTGTAGTAATCAGAAATAATATTACCATCATGATGTTTACTATCCCAGCCTTCTTTAACTATACTACCAGTTAAATAATAAGTAGGAGTTATATCGAAAGAATTTAATGTATTTGATTCACTTGAAGGCGAAGTATAATCAGAATCTGTTGTCGAAACTTTAACAGTATAATAGGCAGACTCAGTAACATCGAACACACCGGTAGTATTTGTTACACCGGTAGCAGTTTTAGTACCTGAATTTGAACTACCCTTATAAAGTTCATAGGTTACACCGGAAATTGATTCATATGCACTTGTGTTAGTAACTGAAAGTGTTTGCTTTCCTTTTGGTGGGATATATCCATCGTCACCATTAGCCCATGCAATAACAGGAGTAGTAAGGGTTTTAGTAGTTGAATAAGTTGTCCAACCTTTTGAACCCTGAGTCGCAGTACCATCGCCACAATAAATCATAGGTGTAGTTTTCCAATTAGGAGGAAGTGTGAGGTCGCCGGTTTTTTCCTTATTATTATTTTTGTTGTTAAAAATAATATTAGTAGCAGAATTATCGACATAAATAGAATATATTCCATTTCCTTCGTTGTTCATAACACTTCCAGGCCAATCGCTCTTACCATCAGTATTTTTGTCGGTATATGTATAAACAAACACCTTTAGTATTATAGGCATACGCACAGATACTACCCCAAGTATTCAATTTCTTGTTGTCAACAGTTGCCAAAGCTGAAGCTAAGTACACTTTAGTTGCATTAGGCAAATCTGCGGCATTAACTGTTGAAACAGTGCCGATAAGCATTGTTGACAGGAGCATCATTACCGCAAGGATGACGGAAACAGTGCTTCTGCCTAAATGAGAAATTTTTGTTTTCATAAATATTACCTCCATAACCGAATATTTTGGTTTTGGTTAGGTTCGGGGGCGACCTTTACCGCCTGACCAACGGTGAAACATAATCGGCAAAGCCACGGAATTTTGCAATAAATTTACAAAAAAACAACGAGAATTCAGCCGAAAATTGTATCCTTAACCTGTTTCAGTCAAAATGTGAACACTAACCCATATTCTTTATAGTAGATTATACCATTTTAGATTGATTTTTTCAATTAGGTTGCAATAATTTTATTGTGTTTGTTTAATGTGATAGTTTTGTGTTTGTTTTTACATTCAGTTTTGCCGTTTTGACAAGATATTTTTATGTTATGCACAAGTTATGGTGCGTTTTTTGTAGAATTCGTCTATATATCGGTGTTTTTAATTATTCCGATTAAGAAATTGTTATGCCGTGTGTTACAAATTTGATAATGTTATTTTGCTGAAAGTTCAATATTTGAATGTTGTAAAGTAACATTATAAAATCAGTTTAACGGAAAATTTTCCGCCTTTGCGTGACGGCAGTCCAACGGACACAGCTACGGATAACCGTGCATAGTTTAATATACAAATAAAAATGCCCGACTGTGATGTCGGGCATTTTGTTAAAGGGTTTACCCAGTGCCACGCTTGCGTGGTACAAACAACCACCCGCTATGCGGGTGTGCATAAAAAGTTATACAAAAAAATCACCAATCGTATTACAATAAGAATGTTCAAGTCTATTGTAAAAAAGAAAGGTGATTTTAATGGCAAATAAAACAAATAGTTTATCCCACACAAAATGGATGTGCAAATACCATGTAGTGTTTGTACCAAAGTATAGAAGAAAAATAATATATGCACAGTATCGACAGAGTTTGCAAGACATAATAAGATTGTTATGTCAGTACAAAGGAGTGGAGATACTAGAGGGGCACATGATTTTATGTCAATGATAAAAAATCACGGTAAATAAATTAAAATTCTGTCCGAAAAGCGATTATCTTTCGCTCTCGTGCCATTCTTCGTTACCAAAGATAAAATCATCAAGATCCATAATGACAAATTTCATATAGTACACCTCCTTAATAAAACAATATAGTATATTCAGGAAATGCTCGAATATGAGTGTTATTTTTTATTTGAGTCACAAATATTGATGTAACTTATAATAATGTCAACGGCCTGATCAACTGTAATGTTAGTGCTGTTAAGGCACAAATCATAGTTGTCTGCAAGACCCCATTTTTTTCCTGAATAAAAACTATAGTAATTTGCTCTGTTCTTGTCTGCCTTCAAAACTGCCTGTTTGGCTCTGGCAGGGTCAATGTCCTGTCTGTCAACAGCTCTTTTAATTCTCTTATCAAGATCAGCATAAATATATACCTTCACAAGCTTCGGATTATCTTTAAGAACATAGTCGGCACATCTACCGACTACAACGAAATTTTCCTTTTCTGCAAGCTGCTTGATAATCTTGTGCTGTAAAATATAAAGACGGTCATTAACCGGCAGGTCGCCCACTGAAGAAAAGTTGTTACCGTAATTGTACAGTCCCACAGACAATGAATACAAAAGACTGTTAGTAGCTCTTTCGTCAGCATGCTTGAATACCTCGGGAGAAACACCGCTCTCTTTAGCGGCAATAGAAATGAGCTCCTTATCATAAAACGATATACCAAGCTTCTCGGCAAGTGCTTTACCGATATCGTGTCCGCCTGAACCATACTGTCTTGTAATGGCGATAATTCTGTCAAAACTCATAACTAAACCTCCCGGTATTTGTAATTTGTAAAGTTTTACAGCAGCAACATTAAGTAGCTAAATGTCAAAACTATATCGCTTTACATATACTATAATAACACATTTTTGCGAAAAGTCCAGTCTGTAAAAACAAATTTTACGAAATTTGTACAAAACGAACAAATATGTCTTATCCAAATTATATAAATGCACAATATAATTGGGAGTGAAATTACATTTAAAGGATAA
>ERZ780168.3181-NODE-3181-length-13206-cov-25.382176_pt1 | contig 13206 bp, 7 predicted proteins | sample MGYA00510981_ERZ780168 | MGnify/ENA primary metagenome ERZ780168 (study PRJEB29588, sample SAMEA2158769) | human gut metagenome | biome: human gut; feature: human-associated habitat; material: faeces | place: Denmark | collected 2008/2010 ...
TGTTATCGACGCAGGCATTGATTTTACTGCCCTCAAAATCAGGCAGCATATCGTTTAGCATACGCTGGTCAAGAGCCAGTTTTCTTCCGTCATTCGTGATTTTCAGCATATTATCTACGCTTGAATCCACACCGCCGCCACGCACCTGCTCGGCTCTCTCTGCAAGGGAAGCAACCATTTCTTTCTGCATTTCTGACGGCTTTACTGCAATGTTATGGTACTTTGCTTCCGGTACTGGCAGGTTCAACATATCCGCTGTCTTAATGTCCGCTATCTCCTTGAACATCGCTATTAGTTCAGGCAAGTTATAGAATTTTGCGAACCTTGTCTTTGCTCTGTATCCTGTTCCTTCCGGTGTAAGTTCCACTGCCGTAATGGTTTCTCCGAAAGTGGAAGCCCAGGCATCAAAGTGCTGCAACCCATTTTTCACAAGCGTGTTGTACTGCAAATATCGCTGTATCGTATAGAGTTCCACCATACTGTTTGAGATAGGTGTACCCGTTGCAAACACGGTTCCTCGTCCTCCGGTAATCTCGTCAAGGTAACGACACTTCATAAAGAGGTCGGAAGATTTCTGTGCTTCCGTCTGTGCGATACCGCCCACATTACGCATTTTTGTATAAAGATAAAGGTTCTTGTAATAATGGCTTTCATCAACAAAAAGCCTGTCTACACCAAGTTCCTCAAAGGTTACAACATCATCTTTTTTCGTCTGGTCATTGAGTTTATCAAGTTTCTGCCTGATAGATTTCTTTGACTTTTCAAGCTGCTTTATGGAGAAGTTTTCCCCTCGGTTTCGCTTGAGTTCCGCAATTCCTCCGGTTATCTCCTCAAGCTGCTGTTCTAAGATTGCCCTCTGTCTTTCAATGGACATCGGGATTTTCTCAAACTGTGAATGTCCGATGATAACTGCGTCATAATCTCCAGTTGCAATCCTGCCGCAGAACTTTTTACGGTTCTTGGTTTCAAAATCTTTCTTTGTTGCGACAAGGATATTCGCCGCCGGATAGAGCTGCAAATACTCAGCCGCCCATTGTTCGGTCAAGTGATTTGGTACAACAAACAGTGACTTATTACAAAGTCCAAGCCTTTTCGACTCCTGTGCTGCCGCTACCATTTCAAAAGTTTTTCCTGCTCCGACTGCGTGTGCAAGAAGCGTATTTCCTCCGTAAAGGATATGAGCAACCGCATTTTTCTGATGTTCCCTGAGTTCAATTTCAGGATTCATACCATTGAAGATGATATGACTTCCATCATACTCACGAGGTCTGACGCTATTGAATTTCTCATTGTAGGATTTGCAAAGCCTTTCCCTTCGTTCAGGGTCAGACCATATCCAGTCCTGAAATTCCTGCTTAATCATTTCCTGCTTCGACTGAGCAATCGCTGTTTCCTTTTTATTCAGGACAGCCTTTTTCTTTCCCTCATCATCTTCGATATAATCAAAGATACGCACATCTTTTAAATTCAGCGTTTCCTCAATAATCTTATAGGCATTGATGCGGGAAGTTCCGTAAGTGTTATATGCCCTTACATTTCCTTTGTCATAGGATTTGCCCTCAATATTCCACTCACTCGTAAATGGAGAGAAGTGAACTTTGATATTCCACTGTGCATAGCGTGGTGTTTCAAGCAAATGAAAGATAAACTCCTGCACATCGTCCGGTGGCAGCCAAGTTGCACCAAGTCGCACGGAAATTTCACTTGCAGTCAGGTCTTTCGGCTGCACCTTTTGAAGTGCTTCCACATTGACCTTATAATCTTCCGGATAGAGTTCTGCCGAGTTCTTTGCAATCCTCAGCTTTTCCCTGACATTACCCGAAAGGTATTCATCAGCCATCAGATACTTCGGTTCGTAAGAATTTCCATACTCATAAAGCGGGTTTAAGAAGATAACACCCTTTAAGTCCTCAAAGATTTCATTCTCCGATTTACCGGAAAGCTCCATCATATAGTCCATATCAATCGTGGCTTTTTCTCCAAGAGATACCGCCAACGCTTCGCTTGCCGTATCAACAGAAGTAACCGGAGTATGCGGCTTAATTGTCCTCTTAGAAAACATATCAGCCTTACGCTCCAGTTCTCCGTCCTCTCCGATTATCTCCAATGCGGAAAGCAAAGAGAATGAACTGTCCTGCGAGAAAGCAGAAGTATTTGCACGGCTGTTAATGAGTCCGTACTTACCTGAAAAGGTATCATAAAGTCTGTTTAATCGCTCCTGCTCCGCTTTGATTTCGCTGTCAGGGTAATCTTCTGTCTGCAATTCAATCAGCGTTCTGACGGAATTTCTAATAGCAATCATACCCTTAATTCGGTTCTCTGCGGTTGCCGACACTTCCACCGGAGTCATACGGGAATTTTCACGATAGTAGATTTTATCGTCCACCACCGTATAGGAAAAGTTTCTCACTGTCGGGTCTGCCGGAATAGAATTATCTTCCTCCTCCAGTTCTTCCTCAGTTTCATATTCCGTGATTTCTCCGTGAATGTTTGCTACTGCTTCATCAAGCTGTGCTGCAAGGTCTGCATTTTCATACGGCACACAAGTTGCTTCCATACCGAAACGCCCCGATACCATTTTCATTTCTCCAAGTATCATTTCGGGGTGCTGCACAAAATAAGAGTTCATCTTAATTCCGTTCTCATCGGTATCAAGATGAACCCAATCCGGCTCAATATCTATCAGTCTGTCACGCTTTTGCAGGATAAGAATATCCGAAACGACTTCCGTTCCTGCATTACCCTTAAAGGTATTATTCGGCAATCGAATTGCTCCAAGAAGCTCTGCTCTCTGTGCAATATACTTTCGTACTGCTAAAGTTTCCTTATCCATTGTGCCTTTGCTCGTTACAAGAGCCATCACACCGCCGGGTCTTAACTTATCAAGGGACTTTGCAAAAAAGTAATCGTGTATCAGGAACTTATGCTTGTCATACCTTTTATCCGATACCTTAAAATCTCCAAAAGGCACATTACCAACCACTCCATCAAAGAAGCTGTCCGGCAGATTGGTTTCTTCAAATCCTTGTGCCGCAATGGTTGTTTTCTGGTAAAGCTGCTGTGCAATCCCTGCGGAAATCGTATCAAGTTCCACACCGTAAATCTTACTGTCCTGCATTGCGTCCGGCAGCATACCGATGAAATTACCGATACCGCAGGACGGCTCTAACAAGTTGCCTTCCTTAAAGCCCATCTGCTCCATTGCCTTATAAATGGCTGTGATAACTTCAGGCGGCGTGTAGAACGCAGTCAATGTGCTTTCTCTTGCCGAAGCATATTCCTCCGGTGTTAATACCGAAGAAAGTTCCAGATATTCAGTTGCCCACGCTGAATTATTTTCATCAAAGGCTTCTGAAAGTCCACCCCAACCGACATACTTTGATAAGATAATCTGTTCTTCAGGCGTGGCAAATCTGTTTTCTTCCTGACATTTTTTGAGAAGCTGTATCGCCATAATATTTCTGCGGAAGCGTTCCTTTTTACCTACCGTTTCAACCTCATTTTCTCTGAGATTAAAGGTATGACGGTCTGCCATAGGCACATCAGGGTGCAGGTCAAAGCCTTTGACCTTTTTCTTCTGCTCCCAAGCCGGAACTACCGGCTCAGGCTCTTTATCATAACCGTTTCCTATGCGATACCCCTGACGATGCATCTCATCATAGCTGTCAAAGCCTGACTGTGAAGCTACTATCTCTCGATAATCCTCAATCGGCATACTGCCCATATTGGTCTGAACTTCTTCCGCTTCATTTCTTTCTTCAGCAGGTTCTTCCTTCACAATCAAATGCTCATTCATCGGGTTCTCTCGCACTTTTCTGTCAAACTCTGTGCGTGAAAATTCCTTATTGAACAGTGGCATATCATAGTCATAGAGCATTACTCTCTCATCATCAACAGATAAGATTTCGTACTCAGAAGCACCGATATACACCTTATCGCCAAGATGATATTCATACTGCACATCTTGTAGCTGTTCTGCTTCTTCAGGTTCTTTTTCGGTTGGTTCGACCTCTTGCTCTGGTGGTGCATTAGAAAGTATCTCACGATTTCTTTTCGTTTCCTCGATTTTGGCTCTGCGTTCCTCTTGACTTTCAAGCCACTGAGGATAGCGTTCTTTTTCCTTTGGATTTAAGTATCTGTCCATTCGGATAAGTTCCCCGATACGCTTCTCCACCTGCGACCACGAAAGTGTAATATGTGGATTTTCTTTACCGATACCTTTCGTAATCGTAATACCTTTTCCGTCGTGGCTCTCATCAATTCCCGCTCCGATTATGACGGGATAAGAGCCTCCCCAACCGTACTCATTTTTCAAAAAGTCTGCATTCTCTTTTGCAGAAAGGCTTTTTTCAAACTGTTCATAGATACGCATTTTACCCTCAGAAAATCCGCTTCCATTCGTAAGAACAGCGTCGATAATCTCCTGAGAAAAAGTAAAGGCAGAGGGTTTCTTTTCCTCTGCCTGACCGTCTAATATGAATGTCATCTGACCATCCATCGACGGTAATGGTTTTATGCTGTCGCTTAATTCTCCCAGTAATCGCATAGCTTCAAAGTGTCGGGCAATAACAGCCCAATCATAAAAACTCTGTGCGGTTCTGCTGTCATAATGACCTTTCCAAAGGTGCAGAACATTTTGAAATGTCTTGTAACCTACGGTTCTTCCATCATCTAATGTGAGTTCGGTATAATCATTATTGAATATACTCTTGATATATTCGGTTCTGGCATCGCTATCGCTATTTCTCTCATAGAAGTCCTTAATATCTTCAAGAGAAGCCAACAAATGCGGTGTAGTACCGAGTATTTCTCTTATAGTATCATCTCTGCCGAAAAACGGCAGGCTCTTGTCCTCGTTGCTTCTGTCATAATACTCTAAATGAATATTACCTGTGCTTTCACGACTTCCTGTGCCGAGTTCCTGATGTTGTTCATCAAGCGAATCCAATTCATCATATCGTCCGCTTTCATCTGCTCCGTCAGCCCCTCTTGCTGTGCCATCTGCCTGATAAGCGTCTCCTCCAACTCGGTCGCCCTCTGCTGGACTTCCGACAGATGACTGCTCAGTATCCCTTTCGTCAGGAGATTGTAATACTGAACCTTGTGGTGTTCTTTCAGATAAGTTCTCCTCATCTGCGACCATTTGCCCTGAATGACCTCCGGCTGTTCGGGCAGAGTCAGGTTCGGAAGATTGTAATCCCCGACCATCGTGTATGTTATCTCGTTCATAATCGCTGCTCCTTTCGTCTTTGATGTCTTTATTGTATTCCGGTTGCCTGTTTGCTTCAATTATGCGATTTTGACGGTTCAGTGCCATCACTGTTTTTGAGATTTCCGAAAGCCCCATCTCTGCAATATCGCTTGTGGCAAATCCCAGAGCGTTCATCGTATCCTGCGTATTGAAATTGGTAACATCTCGAAAATCATCGGCTTCAAAATATTCGCCGGTATCAATTCCAAGCCTTGTCATCATCATATATGCCACGCTGTTTGTGACAACTTTTTTATACAGACTTGCAATCATCGTTTCGTCAAGTCCTTCAAGGAAACTGTCCTCGGAAGCATAGATGAGGTCATTAAGATAATCCGGCAAATTATCTTCGGCGGCATTTTGTGCGGCACTCATAACTGCTTCGCCCAAAGTGACTTTGTTATCCAGTTCTCCGAATGTGCTTTCAAGCGTTTCAATAACATCGTCAGTGTATTCGTCCCTCATATCCCAAAGCGGAACAGGACGGGAATATCTGCTCTCGTGAGTATCGGAAATATCGAAGTAGTGGGTAAGTCTTTGTCTTGCTCTGTTTTCATCGGCAAATACCGCAATGCCTCTTGCACCTTTATTTACCCATCGTCCAAAACTCCTGTTCCAACGCTCGATTTCAAGAACCGCCGTAGCGTCCGGTCGCTGTGCATAGATAAGCAACTGCTCATCATATCGCAGCTTGTAGTTTCTGCACGCAGACCGCAAGAAATTCTGCCAGTTCTGCGGATTGGAAACAACCGTCTTACAGGTTCTGTCATAGAGTTCGGATATGAGTTCATATTTTCTTGACACTACTTTGCACCTCCTTATCGTTCTTTTTCTTTGCTTTTTGCCGGTTTTATCTTTTCCTTTCCGGCTGGTTCAACGGTATGACCGTTTCTTTCACACAGCTCTGCAAATTCACAGATATGGAAAACATCCGAGCCGATTTGTGTGTGATAGTCGTCGATATATTTACACTCACGCTCCAGTGTTGTTCCGTTTCTTGTGTGAATCAGGATTTTCTCTCCGTCATTTACACGAAATTTTTCGTTGTATCCACTGTCAATAAAGCGGATACTGTTTTCTTTATGTTCCTGACTGCTCATCCGTTCCACCTCCCAAATACGAGAACAACTTGTTGGCTTTGGTTTCTTTCTGAAGTTCGATGATGAGTGCCATATCCGGTATCGTGATACCCGGAATCTTCAAAATACTCTCCATATCAAGCTGTTGTAGTTTCTTTTCTGTATTACAGCCGGAATCAAACAATTTCGCCATTAGCTTTGTTTTCTGTTGAAATGTCGGTTTGCTCATCTTTCCGTCCTCCTTATTCAATTTTTATGACTACACGAATACTGCTGTCGCAGCCACTGCACTGTCTGGAAAGTTCCGGGAACAAAGACTGCACCCTCTGTCTTGACCTGCGGATAGTTTCAAAGCACGGTAAACCGTAGCCCTTATAGTTGTTGACTATATTCTCAAGAGATAAGTCGCCGACTTTCAAATAACTGTATCGGTTGTAATAGCAGAGGATAAGCTGCATATCGTCATACCTTGTTTCAGGGCATTCTCTGAGGATTGCAAGCACCTTGCTGTCAACCGTTCTCTGCTTATTCATAAAGCACCTCCATAAAGTAAATGGACGGAGTTTTTTACGCTCCGCCCACCATTTTGTTTCTTATTTCTTTCTGTTTTTAATCTGTAAGAAGATAAAGCCGCCGATAATAAAGGCGACCAAAACAACTGCTACGATTGTCTTTGCGTCCATTATTCATTGCCCTCCTTTTTCTTCTTTCTCTTGGAAGCAACAACCGTTGCAACAATACCGAGTGCAGAAGCACCTGCAAGTGCTACCCAAAGACCGGTCTTTTTGTCATCACCGGTTTTCGGTGTGTCACGAAGTTCGTTATGCATCTCGATTTCTACCGTTTCGCCGACCTTTACGGTCACTTTCTTATCGGCAGGTAAAATATATCCGGCAGATACATTGTCGCTGACCTCGGACACTGTGTATTCTCCGATACGAAGTCCATCTATGGAGATTTCGCCATTCTTATCGGTTGTAAAGGTGCTGTCATAACCGTTTACACCTGTCACTCTGAAAGTAAATCCTTCCACATTACCGTCGGAAGATGTCTTTTTGATTTTCAGGCTGCCTTTCATCGCTTCGTTGATAAAGCCGACTCCCGCTTTGTTTTCTACCTTGTAGGTGGTTTCATCTTTTTCAATGAATACGGAGTAAACGCCCTTATCAAGCACAAATCCCTCCGGTGCTTTGGTTTCTTGTACAAGATATTTACCGTAGAGAATTTCTTTCATCTCATAGATACCGGTTGCGGTTTCTTCAAGATTTCCGATAAGTTCATCGCCATCGTCCAGTTTACCGTCGCCATTAACATCCTTATACACATCAAAAGTTGCACCTGTCAGTTTGTTATCCGGATAATCAGCGTCCACTTTGGTAAGTTCAATATTACCGTAAATATACTCGTCGGTAATTTCCACTTCGATGACCTGCTCATTCTCCCCGATATTTACTTCGTAAGAAGTATCATCAAGCACAAAGCCTTCAGGAGCTTCAATCTCTCTTACAATCCATTTTCCGTAAGGAACTTTGGCAAAAGAAAAACTGCCGTCCTTTTCAGATGTGGCAGTCATAATAGCGTGTTCTTTTGTATACTCGGTTTCATCTGCTTTGAAAATGCCGATTAAAGCACCGCCCAGTGCTTCTCCGTTCTCGTCAATCTTCTTACCAGATACAGAACCGTAAATGAGTTTGTTCTCAATCGGCTTACCGTCATTTACCTTGATTTCAACCGTTTCGGTGTCCTGACCGGCATACTCGAATGTGAACGGATACTGTGTGTCGGAGAGGATATAATGTTCGTCCGTAGCAATTTCCTTGACATAGTAGCTGCCAAATGGAAGGTCTGTATTTGCAGTCGCTGCTCCGTTTTCATCAAGCGTGATAATCTCAATCAATCCGTCAGCCGGAATAACTGTGCCGCTTGAAGATACAACATCTTCTTTTGCATAGAGTCCGAAACTGATGTTTTTGATTTCATCATTCTTGCCGATACCAAAGGTTTCGTCCTGCTCTAAGATTTTTTCAAGAGAAATCTTCACTTTCTGTCGCTCGTTTACGAAGCTGGTTGCAGTTTCAGTTACCGCTACATCCTGTCCGGCATAAGTGAGTTCCACCGAATGCTTTTCTTTGTTGATGACCATACCTGTCGGTGCTTTGGTTTCTACTACCGTATATTTACCGAGATAGAGTTCCTTACTTTTAGCTGTTCCGTCCTCATCGGTTGTTACAGTATCTACTACATCGCCCTTGTGATAACGAAGTGTACCGTCCGGTGTGATAACATCTTCGTCGGCAGTGATTTCATAAACCGCACCTGCAAGTCCTTTGACCTTATACACCGGCTGATAAATCACATCTTTATCTTCCTCGCCGGATACATTGACACCAAAGAATACTTCGCCGGTTTTCTCAACGGAAATCGTACCTTTCTGTGCCATATTCGGCTTATCCACCTTAATCAATGTGATACCGCCTTCCTGTGTGGAATTTTCTTCTGTCACATCAAAAGAAACAGGAGTACTGTCGAGTACATATCCATACGGAGCCTGAACCTCAACAAGTGAATATCCCTTGCCATAGTCCAGTTTTTCAGGTGTAACAAGCTGACCGTCTGCGTCGGTATAGAATGTGTCGATGGTTGTCGGTGTAGGATAAGTAAATGTCATACTTACTTTGTTACCGGCAGGGTCATAGATTTGGAAGCCTGCACCTGCATACGGAATTGTCTTGCCTGTTTCTGCATCAACCTTTACGACCTTGATATATGACTCAAAGTTGGCATTGTTGATGAGATAACGGTAAGTCTGACCGTCCTGAGAAATGAAAACAACAAAGTCTTTCATAAGCTCACGACCTTCCCAACCTTTGGTCTGATGAACGGTATATACACCATACGGCATATCCTTTGTCTGAGCAAATCCGTTTTCATCGCAAACAATAGTATCTCTTTCATCTTTGTCGGCTTTTTCAAATGAGCCAGAAGATTTCAGATACACTTCAAATTCAGCACCGTTTTCCGGTGTCTCAATCTTGGTTTCCCCATCATCGGCATGTTTGATGATAGCGATATTGCCTTTCATAACCTGCTCTGTCACGTCATTTGCCACAAGATTGTGTTCAATCGTAAAGAGTTTTGGCTCTGCACCCACCTTGTGGATTGTCTTATCAAGGAGATAACCCTCGCTCGGTGTGATTTCTCTGATTGTCCAATCGATGTCGCAGACATATTCCTTTGTTGTGAACTGCCCCTCGCTGTCTGTCACATACTTATCCACAAGTGTGTCGCCTTTATAAATTCCGTAAACAGCACCGGAGAGTTTTGCGTCGCCCTGAGCAGTGCCTTCTTCTCGGTCACTCTTTGTTACTGTAACGCTGAACTTTTTAAGAATATTGGTAAAGTCTCGATTTGTAACCTCGTTCCATTTAATCGGTGCAGTCTGCTTTTCAGGAACGACATAACGGATTTCTGTGTCCACTTCTTCGAGCGTATATGGTGTGCTTCCGCTGATAAGCACATCTTTGAATGTTGCTACACCATTTTTGTCAGTAACCGCATATTCATCAACAGCAATACCTGCAAGGGAAGTACCGTAAAGGTGGAATTTCACACCCTCAACAAGATTATCTTCCGATGATTTAATGACCTGAAGATTACCTCTTTTGAGAACATTATTGAAGTTTACTGTTGTTACCTGACCGGCAACAACGGTTACTCTGTGAACCTCTTGCGGTACATATTTGTCGATAGATTGCTCTGTTACCGTATATACGCCCGGCATAAGGTTGTCAATCTGGAACTTACCACCGTTTGCTGTGGTAACTGTCTGATTTACTCCGTTGCCTGAAATAGTGAAATTGATACCGTCAACCTTTCCGTCCTCAGATGTTTTCACAATCTGACAAGAACCGTAGCTGACTTTCATCTTTACATATCCGATTACAGGGTCGCTGACTTCCTGTGCGTAAGTAACAACATCCTGCACACTTGAATTTTGACCGTGCTTTCCCTCAGACCATACGATGACACCTCTGCGGACACCGTTTTTCTTACTTGCGGTAATAGTAAATTCCTTACTCGGTGCTTTATCCATTGACACCGTAAGTTTGTTTCCGCTTGTGGAAAATGTTACACCACTGATATTCGCCTTGAAATCATAATTGGAGAGTACACCGTTTGAGTCTGTAAGAGTCGCAACATATTTGCTTCCGTTCCATTCAAGTTCATTTACTTTCGCTGAACCGCTTGATTTAGTACAGAAGCTCGGCACAACTGTATGATTCTGCACACTGCTGACCATACTGTTGTAGTAATTCATAATCTTACTGCGAAGCGGATGTTTGGCATTGATAACATCTTTCACATTGCTGCAACCACTGGATGCTTTGTGATTAAAGTTTGCGTCACGCTCTCCAACGACTGTTTCCCAAATAAGAAGCTGTGTTGCATAAGCGTGAGCAATACTGTTTGCCGCACTTTCGTTCTGCGACCTCCAGCTTGTTGAAATCGTTCCTCGATAGCCGTACTGCAAGATACGACCGATAAAGAGTCTGATTTCATCGCCGGAGATAACTCCGTTTGCTGTGATATTGTTAAAATAATTTTCATCGTACTTGTTCATACTCTGACCGGAGCTGAGTGAAACACCCGGCTCGATACAATAGGCAATATTACCGGAATATGAACCGATTGCCTTTAAGTTAGTGTGGGTAGAACTGCCGGTATGCCAACCGTTCTTCAAAGTAAGGTTACTGTGTCCCCACACACCGTCGTAATTTGCGTCGCCGTCACGAGGAAAATCAACCATATACACTTTGGTCTTTTCTCCGCTTGCAGCAAACGCTGTGCTTGTCCCAATACTCATAAAAGCACTGAGACTGAGAACCGTCGCCATAACAAACGATACGGCTCTCTTGATTTTCGTCTTTACCATCTAAGTTTCCTCCTTAAAATGAAAGAACGCACCGATTATCTCAGTGCGTCCGATACTGTATTTTATTTTGTTTTTTAGCAGTAGCCGATATAGATTTCATATTCCGTATCGGATACCTTTTCTACCCATACCCATACTGCGGTAAATCCTTCCACATTTTTGTATCTGTTCAGCCTGCTTTGAATATCGTCCTTAATGCCTGTGCGTTTGGCATTTGCAGTGATAGGATTATCCCAACAATCCGTAGCGGTACTATCCAGTTCCAAACCAATGCTTTGAGCATAACTCCTTGCATAGCTGACATACGGATTAACATCAAAACTCTGCTTCGGTTCTTCCGTCGGTTTTGGCTTTGTGGGTTTCACTTCTTCCGTAACCTTCGGTGTTTCCGGTTTTGACTGCTGTGGCTGCTTCTGCTCTTGAGTACTGTCAGGCTTTTTCGTTACCTGAACGGATTCATAGCTTTTTGCAGTTTCCGTCTTACTACCTGCCGTAGAAGAAACATCCGACTTTTCCTGCTGACTCGGCTCTGTTGTTGCTTCACTTGATACCGGTTGCTCTGTTTCCGGAACAACACTTGTTGTATCATCTGCTTTTTCTGTTTCGGTATTACCAGCCGTAGAAGAAATCCTTTTATCCGTGTCATTTCGTGCGGTTTCTTTGGCTATGTTACCGTTACATCCGGCAAACAAAATCATCAAGCAGGCAATCATACAAACCATCCATTTCCTTCTCATAAGCTATCGCTCCTTTCGCCTTAATCGTAATCAATCAGACAAAAAACAGCAAAGGTGCGAATATCCAAACTTTTTATCATATCAGACACTTTGTTTACACTTCAAATGTGCGAACCCTTTATTAGACAGCTATAAGTTATGAGAGATAGGTATATTTAAGTGAGATAGAATATATCTTTTCAGCAAGTAAACAGTAGGTATTAGGGGGTAGAGTGTGAGAAGGGGGAGTAACAAAATCGGCTATCTGCTGTCACGGTCTGCCCGTTGCCTGAGATACTTGTTGTAATGCTCCAATGCCTTGCACACAAAGTCCTCCGTTTGGCTGATTGGGATATTTTTCGGGATGAGTTGTCGCACTCTGTCGCCCCTTAGCACAATCTTCTCTTTCTGGTTTGGCTTTTCCTCCGACATAATGGCTTGGATAGCTTCGGTTGTCAGTTTGCCCTCATCGAAAAACTTTCGCATACGGATAGTCTGGTCGTGAGAGGGAGTTGCGTCGTTCATATCAATCTCGTCAACCACATCACGCTGACAATCTTCGTCAAGATACGACAATTCAACCGCCGGTCGCATTTTAATTCGCCCCTCATCAACAAATTCAAGCAGTTCGGGAACAAGGTTTGTAAGGCGGACATAACGGTAAATTTGATTTTTACTTTCGCCTGTTTTGTCGGCAAGTTCATCACTTGATTTAGCAAATTCATAATTGTTCCCCACTGGGGAATAATTTTTTGCTGGTCTGCCTGCTTGTCTTTTCATTGCGTCCAATCGCATTTTGTAGGCAAAGGCTTTTTCAGAGGGAAGTATCTGCGACCTTTGGAAATTACTTTCCACCATTAAAATTGTGGCTTCATCTCGATTAAGGTCAACAACCTCACATCTTAGCGTTTCAAAACCGGCAAGTTCGCTTGCTCGTTTTCGTCTGTGACCGGATACGAGTTCATATCTTCCGTCCTCTTTCTGCCTTACCGTTGCCGGTGTAATCACTCCACGCTCCTTGATACTCTCGACAAGCTGTTGCATATCTTCATCGTCCCTGACCTTAAACGGGTGGTCTGGGAAATCGTCAATCAGCTCTAATGGAATATCTCGGATTTTAGAAAGTCTTTCTTCCTCTCTCTGTGCCTGCGTTGTAAAAAGGTCATCGAGCCTCGTGAGAGTGAAGTCGCTCTTTCTTCCTGCCATCGGCTAACACCTCCTTTGTAA
>ERZ780168.3187-NODE-3187-length-13188-cov-6.735323_pt1 | contig 13188 bp, 8 predicted proteins | sample MGYA00510981_ERZ780168 | MGnify/ENA primary metagenome ERZ780168 (study PRJEB29588, sample SAMEA2158769) | human gut metagenome | biome: human gut; feature: human-associated habitat; material: faeces | place: Denmark | collected 2008/2010 ...
TATAAAGTATTTGCCGTATCGGATACGAAGGATATTAAAACAAATTCAGGAATCAGCCTGACAGTAGACGATGTGATTGCTAATTTGAAAGGTCACGAAGATGAATTCGATGCACTCGTTTTCTCTTGTGGCGATGCCGTACCTGTATTTCAACAGAATGCGGACAAACCTTATAATATAGATTTAATGGAAGTAATCAAAGCCTTCGGAGATAAGGGGAAAATAATGGTCGGACACTGTGCCGGTGCAATGATGTTTGACTTCGCAGGCGTAACGAAAGGTAAAAAAGTGGCAGTTCATCCATTAGCGAAACCGGCTATCCAAAACGGAACAGTTACTGATGAACAATCAGAGATAGACGGTAATTTCTTTACCACACAGGATGAGAATACGATTTGGACAATACTGCCTCAAGTTATCGAAGTATTGAAATAATGCCGGACAAAGTAAAAGCAAGGCAGAAAAATAAATAAGTATTTCACAAACTCTTCCTATGAGGAAGTACGTTCCTCAGTGTGCAACAGGTCGTTCCTTTTAAATGAACGGCCTGTTGATTTTAAAAGAAAACCCATAGATATATTTCACTAATATTCAAACACTTAAAATTCTATACTTCAGAAAAAAGAAGTGCATGGAAGCACTTTATACCGACAAGAAAAGGGAATGTAAATTCTGTCCTAAAAAATATTTAAAAGGCTTAAAGTAACTACTAAAACAGGCATTCCGGCAAAATTAATCATAGAAATAGTTTTTCAATCCGTTTTTTCACTACATTTGTACTGCTATAATAAAAACTATAAAATAAAGATCCCACAAACAAACATTTCTCATGGATATAAAAAAATGCCTATGGCTCTTTTTTCTATGCTTCTTGTCTACGCCATCCCTTTTAGCCCAAAGAAACTACATAGATATTCCGAATTACATCTTATGTATTAATTCTTATGCAGAATCTGCACCATGGAGTAGCCGCATGATTTCTACCATATCGGAATATGTCCAAAAGGACTCTCAACTGGCAATGTATGCGGAACATATGAACACACTGATGACGGACAACGACTCCATTTTGGAGGATTTCAGGAATATGATTTCTCAAAAATACTCACAGCCACGCCCCCGGTTATTGGTGTTATTGGGAAGTCCTGCATTCACACTGAGAGATGAATACAGAAAATTCTGGGGAGATATACCTATTGTTCTCTGTTCGGAAGAAGACTTTCAAGGACCACAGAAATCTTATTTTAAAAAACAGGCAATTGCATCGGCTGACCGTATTCCAATCGCTCAGTTCGCTGATCCGTATAATATGGTCTTCCTGTATTCCAATCTCTATCTTCGTGAAAATGTACAGCTAATCAATCACATAAATCCCAATCTCAAGAAATTTATATTTATCGGCGATGAACGGGAAATCAATTTAAGTAACAATCTGGATATAGAGGACGAATTAAAAACGTCCCATCCGCATATCGAGTATCAGTTTATAACACCCAAGAAAATGACGACCAATCAATTGCTCGACTCCCTATATCGTATCGACAGCAAAACGACAGGCGTATTATTCGCATCCTGGTTTTATAAAACTACATTTGCCGGCAATTCGTCATTAGTAGCTAATGACCACAAACTTATCGTAACAACGACCGCACCTCTCTTTACGCTAAACATGACAGATATTACCGAAGAAAACGGGGGAATGATAGGTGGTTACACCTACAATCAAAAGAAATACAATCAGGAATTAGTCCACGCCATTTCATCCATTCTTCAGGGAAAACAAGCGAGGGAGCTTCCTTTCTACATACCGTCAGACGGTCGTCCTATTATCAATCATACAATATTACTCCGCAAAGGGTTCTCCCCTTCCATGTGTCCTTCGAACACACGCTTTCTACATAAGCCACTTTCATTTTGGGAACAAAACCAATACTTCATCATAGGCTCTTTATCTTTTATCTTTATACTTGCCTTGTTTTTCTTCTATCGTATCCACAGCCTGAATATCATAAAGAAAATGCAACAAAAGGAGATAGATGCCATGGCTAATTACAAAAACCTGATAAACAATATGCCTATCCTGTATATGCAGGAAGAACTGGTTACGGATGAAAAAGGCATGCCTGTCGAACTGATTTATCGAAAAGTCAATGCCCATTTCGAGAAGAACTTCCTTCCCCAAGAAAAAGTAATCGGAAAGAAGGTAAGTGAGATTTTCCCGGAGTCGATGCCGGAATTTCTGCATTTCATCAAGAAAGCGCTCGACGATAACAAGGCGGTAACTTTCCCCTATTACTTCAAGAAAATAGATATTTTCTATGACGTAATACTCAAAGGGACACAACATAGCAATATCATCGACATATTCTGCCTAGACAGTACGGAATTGCACAGAGCACAACAAAAGCTAAGTACCATCAACAATAAACTTTCCATGTCCCTCGAAGTGGCCAATATCGTGCCGTGGAAATGGGACTTGCAAAGCCGCACGATTTTGTGCGACATCAACAAACCGATAGAACTTAGCACATTCGGGAGAGATATATCCGAGGAACAACTGGCAGTGCCCGACAATCAATATTTCTCCAAGATATTCAAAGAAGACCGCATGCGGGTAGAACAAGCCTACAAAGACTTGATAGAGGGGCGTTCGAATAAGGTGAAGGAAGAATACCGCATAGTCAACGTCCACAAGGGGCTTCACAGGATAGACTGGGTAGAAGCCCAGGCTGCTGTTGAAACCCGAGACGAAAAAGGAGATCCGTTGACTTTGGTAGGTTCTTCGCTGATTATAACCGAACGGAAGAAGATGGAACAGGAGTTGGTGAATGCCAAAAACCGTGCGGAAGAATCAAATCGTCTGAAATCTGCTTTCCTGGCAAACATGAGTCATGAGATACGCACTCCTCTCAACGCCATCGTCGGTTTCTCAGGCATATTGGCTTCTACCGAAGAGGAAGAGGAAAAACAAGAATACGTGAGTATCATTGAAAGCAATAACACTTTGTTGCTGCAACTTATCAGCGATATCCTGGATTTATCCAAGATAGAGGCAGGGACACTGGACTTTAATTATTCCAATGTCGAGATTAATGATTTAATGAGCGATTTGGAAAGCAGTTGCCAGCTAAAGCTCAAGTCGAATAAGGTAAAACTGGAATTTATAGTTCCAGAAAAGCCTTGTTGCGCACATATAGAGAAGAACAGATTATCCCAGTTAATCATCAATCTCATAACAAATGCGATAAAGTTCACCGACCGGGGCAGCATCCGTTTCGGCTATAAACGGCAAAATGATGAATTATACTTTTATGTCACGGACACCGGTTGTGGTATCCCACAGGACAAACAGGACAGTATTTTCGGGCGTTTTGTCAAGCTGAACTCGTTTGCGCAAGGCACAGGGCTGGGACTTTCAATCTGCCGGACTCTCGTTGATAATATGGGTGGTAAAATCGGTGTGGAATCAGAGGTGGGAAACGGTTCCACGTTTTGGTTCACATTGCCCTACAAGCAGGCGGAGGCGGTAGTAAAAGCTCCGCAAAAAGAAATGCAAACCATCAGCATCGAGAAAGACAAACTGGTGATTCTGATTGCCGAAGACAACGAAAGCAATTACAAACTGTTCGAGTCTATTCTAAAATATGAATATCACCTGATACATGCCTGGGACGGGCTGGAAGCTGTCAATCTGTTTAAGGAGTACAATCCGCAAATCGTATTGATGGACATCAACATGCCGGTCATGGATGGATATGAAGCTACCAAGGAGATACGAAAATATTCGGCCAAGGTGCCGATTATAGCCATCACAGCCTTTGCTTTTGCTTCGGACGAACAACGGGTGATGGAAAGCGGATTTGACGGTTATATGCCCAAGCCTATCAATGCCCGCTTGTTGAAAGCACAACTTGTCGACATCATGCAGAAACGTATTATCCTGCTGTAAGGCAAGCAGTCGTCTAATAATTCAGCCACATTCTGAAAGAAGCCATTTTGTCTTTGCTGACGATGATTTTATCCTTGAAAGGCGGCAATACATGGACGACTGATTTCCCCAGGAAGTAGGATTCGATACGTTGGATGGCATCAATACAGACCAGCGTCTGACGGTTCGTGCGAAAGAACCGGTCGGGATCCAGTTGCTCACACAATCTGTCCAAAGCCAAATCAATAAGATATTCCCGGTTCTTGTGCGTCACGGCAAATGTCAATTTATTCTCTGAATAAAAATAAGCAATGTCACTGACTTGCAGAGTAAGCAGTTTCTCGCCACTGGAAATCAAAAAACGTGTGCGGTACTTTTTATGCGCAGCCGAAGAAGATTCCTGCGCAACAGCAAGCTGCTGCAAGACTTCCATCATCCTGCTTTCAGATTTGAAATCATGGATATAGTTTTTGCTCAGTCCCTCAAAACGCCGGATAGCCTGCAACAGCCGTTCCTCATGAATCGGCTTCAAAAGATAATCGATGCTGTTCACCGTAAAAGCACGCACGGCATATTCATCATAAGCAGTGGTAAACACAATCATGCTTTCAGGACGGGCTTGTTCTATAAAAAGGAACGAATTACCGTCGGTCAACTGAATATCCAGAAAAAGAATGTCAGGATGGGGATGCCGGGCGAACCACTCCACTGCCTCTTCGATATTCCCCGGCAATAACTGTACTTCCCAATCGGGACACAAAGCCGACAAAGTGTCACGAAGCAAACGGGCAGCCGGAATCTCATCCTCTATTATAGCAGCTTTTATCTTACTCATGGAGCAAAGGTATTTTGACTGTAAACTCTTGCAAATTATTCTCTATCACAATATCACGATTACACAGCAATTTATAGCGGGCAGAAAGATTCTTTAATCCTGTACCGAAAGCGGTCGCACTCTTCTTAGCCTGTATCCGGTTTCTGACCACCAGTTCTTTCTCCTTTTCGAGATAAAAAAGTTCAATGGTCATCGGCTTTCCCATATGGATAACATTGTGTTTTATCACATTTTCCGCCAGCAGTTGGATAGTGAGCGGTGGAATCTGAGAGTCCAGACAGGCTTCCAACAGACGGTTATCAATATGGATACAGTCTCCCAGCCGCACCCGGTGCAGGAAAATATAAGAATTCAGAAAATCCAGTTCTTCCCGCAAAGTTGTCAGCCGTTGATTCTGGCACTGAAGCGTATAGCGATACACGTCAGAAAGATGCTGGGTGAACAGTTCCGCATTGGCAGGGTTGTAACGGATTTCAGAAATCAATGTATTCAGGCTATTAAACAGGAAATGGGGATTCAACTGGTTTTGCAATGCAGTATAACGTGCCGTATTGTTTTCTTTTTGCAGGGCGGTCGCTTCCCGTTGCAGTTTCAATGCATTCCGCATGGAACGATTGGCTAACAGCAATCCCAAAATGACCAGTTCCACCAGCCACACGGTAATCAGAATCCGCCATCCGCCATTGGGAAACACAAACGGACGGGCCGCTCCCGCCAGCAGTTTGGCTGTTATCAGCAAACCATAGTTCAATAAGAAAAACATTCCCATTACGACCATATAGACGGATATTAATTTCCAACGACGGTGCAGGTTCAGCGCGTACTGATTATCCATCCATGTACTCAATCGCATCGTCGCATATCCCAATACATTAAATGCCAGTATGAAGAAAGTCAGTGTGCCGGCAGAATGAAATACATCGGCAACCTCGTCGGGAAAGGTAGCATAATTAATCAATAACAGAAAAGAGAATACTCCCAGTCCTGAAAATAACGCTACATATAATAAGGTATTCAACTTCATATTCATATCACAACCGGTTCTTCTCATACAAAATTACTATTTTTTAGCGATAATCATAGCCATGAAGGGCTTTTATTAATTCCGAGTAATGTCCTTGCGCCGCCGCTTTCGCTTGCACATAGTTTACCTGGGAAGTCTGCCGGTAGGTCTGCGCATCGATAACTTCTACCACGGACACCTTTCCTTCATTGTAACGCTCCACTGCTTTTGCCTCGTTCTCTTCCGCTTTTGCCAACGAACTTTCACTCAAACGGACACGCTCGATGGCTTGTGACAATGCCTTGCGCGCTACACCCACTTCCAGTTCCACCTGGTCTACGACTTTGTTCAGATTATCTTCCGCCATTCCGATGCGTAAGGAAGAAGCACGTTTCTCGCTTTTCCGTTTTCCCCATTCAAAAACAGGAACGGATACTTTGGCGTAAACGGCATAGTTAGGGTCTAAGTCTTTCTTGAAATTATAACCGGGAGACGAGTAACTGCCATCTACTCCTACATAGAATTGAGGTTTGAATTGCGAATCGTTCAACTTTTTAGAACTCTCGGCTATGCGGATACGGTCATAAGCCATCCGGATTTCAGGACGTGTCATTCCGGTGGAAAGCCATAGAGAATCGTTCATTGCCACCAACGGTATTTGGGAATCCAGCTCTGTCGTATTTTCCAATTGAACCCCAATCATAGAGTTCAATGCCATCCTGCCCGTTTCAAAATTACTTTGTGCCTGGAGCAGTTGATATTCCGCTTCATTCAGTTTCACTTCCGCCATCAATAAGTCCTGCGGGTCTACAAGCCCGACTTCCACCCTTTCCTTAATTGTCTTTACCAGAGAGGCTATCGAATTACGGAAGTCTTCGGCAACGGACACAATCTCCTGCCGGGCTACGGCACTCCAGTATTGCATATCCGTCTGATAACAGACTGCATCATTCAGCACGTTCGCCTGGTTGCTTGCAAACGACTGCTGATGTTGCGCCATACGGATAGATTCCAGTACACGCCCGCCTGTATAGACCGGTTGCAGGATGGAAAGAGAAGTTCCATAATTCAAGTTCTTTCCTTCCACTGTCTTCGACAATCCCAGGGAAGGGACATCCAAGGTCAGTTCCAACGGATTGCCTGTGTACTGGAAGTTGGCGGCTCCCGAAAGTTTCGGTTTCAAATCCGCGCGTGCGGACTTCTCTATTTCTACGCTGGCGGCAATGTTTTTTTCTGCCGCTTTCAGGTCGTGATTATAATCCAATGCCATCATCCGGTATTTCTCCAATAAGGGGCTTTGCTGCGCCATGGCGGGTAAAGCCAGAAAAGCGCAACAGTAAAAAAACGGATAAAATATTCTTTTCTTCATTTTTACTTTCCTTTTACTTTATAAAACATAGAATACAGTGCAGGAGTGACAAACAGAGTCAGCCCCGTAGCAAACGTCAGTCCGAAGATAATGGTAGCGGCCATGCCGCCGAACGCTACATCAAACAACAGAGGAACCATACCGAAAATGGTTGTCGTAGCCGCCATCAATACCGGACGGGTTCGGGAAACCGTAGCCTCAACGATTGAAGTGTACAAGTCAATCCCGCTCCGGTGCTGCACGTTAATCTCATCAATCAGTACGATTACATTCTTGATAATCATTCCGAGCAATCCCAGCCAACCGGCTATCGGGAAAAAACCGAAATCAAAGCCTGTCAGCAACATGCCGACAGCGATGCCTATCAGCGAGAGGGGCAGGATGCAAATGATAATAACCGGTTCGCGGAAGTTGCCGAACAAAGCGACCAAAATAACAACCAATGCCAGAAATGCTAATGGAAAATATTTTGCGATAGCCTGCATTGCTTCTCCCTGGTCTTTATACTGTGCGTCCCAGAAGAAAGTATAACCTTCGGGAAGTTGCATATTCTCGATTTCTTGTCGGATTTCCCCATGTACTTCCGCCATCGTATATCCCGGTTTCACACCGCACATGGCAGCCATTGAAAGTTGGCGGTTATAGGTTCGAACCTGTGGAAATTCCCAAGTTGTCTCTATCCGTTCCGTCACTTGTGAAAGCGGAGCCGACCTTTCTCCGTTCCAGATAGAGAAATCGCCTAAAGAGCCGGTGTCGGTTATATCTACATTGCCCGATTTCAAAAGCACGGGTACTTTCTTTTCATCATCCCGGTAGATGCCAACGGGCAATCCGTCATTAATAGACTTCACTGATTCCATCATAGAAGCCTTGGTGATACCTAGCGCTCCGGCTTTCACCGGGTCGTACACCGGGCGGATAACCATCGACATATTACCCCACTCATTACGGGCATCCGCAACTTTCGGATTACGCCGCATCACTTCTATCGCCTGTCCGACCAACGAATCGAGCACGGCAGGGTCCGGCCCCAGGAAGCGGGCTTCGATAACCGCTTCCGTCAACGGGCTCAGTTCGAACTTATTTACTTTAATCAGCGGTTCCGGGAACCTGATTGAAATCGAATCCTGCAAACGGGCATGCAACTCGCGGGAAAGTTTCGACGTCTTACATTTTACCAATATCTGCGCATAATTGGACTGAGGGCCGAAAGATACATTAGACAGATAATAACGCGGCGGTGTCCTTCCGACATACGTAGACACCATCTCCGTCTCCTCTTGTCCGCGAATAAAATCCGCCATCTCCATTGCCATCTTATCCGTCTCTTCTATCTGTGTCCCTTCGGGCAACCACATATCCAGCGTGAAATATTGTTTGTCCAATGCGGGCACAAACACTTTCGGAATAAACTTAAAGCTCCAGGCAGCCAATACCAGCATCACGACCATGCATCCTACAGTGGCATACCGGTGATTAATCACCCACCCCAGAGCCGAACGGAACTTATCATAATATTTACCTGCAAAAAGAGCAGCCTTTAGTTCGTCGGGTCTTGGCCGACGGACAAACTCCTGAATAAAGAAAGGAGTCTGCGTCAGCGCAAAGACCCAACTGAACATCAGCGAAACGCCGATAACTACAACTAAGGATGACAACAACTCGCCGGTAATGTGCGGCGAATAATATATAGGTAAAAAAGTTAAAATAGCAATGATTGTTGCCGCTAATAACGGTAATGCCGTCGCGGAACAAGCCCTCATGATAGCCACCCGCTTACGCATTCCCCGCTGCATATTGACCAATGCCGAATCGGAAACCACGATGGCATTATCCACCAACATTCCCATGGCAATGATAATAGCGGCAAGTGACATACGCTGCAAGGCTATTCCCTGTGTCAGCATGACTATCAATGTGGCAAAAATAGAAAAGACCAATCCGCTGCCAACCAGGATGCCGTTCTTGAATCCTATAAAGAAAAGCAGAATAGCAACCACCGTTACAACAGAAATAACCAGGTTTAAGATAAATCCCTGATTTGCCACGGCCGATTCATATCCCTGGTCGTAAATCGTCTGCAACTCAAACCCTTCGGGCATCGTCTCCGAGAATTGGTCTATCTTTACTTTAACAGCTTCCGCCATATCGACCACATTTCCGGTGGGAACGGTAGAGATGGCAATTCCGACCGCCGGTTTTCCGTCAATCCGCATTTTATTGGCGGGCGGTGTTTGATAGCTTTCTTTTATTTCGGCAATATCAGCCAGCCGGAAATGTTCTCCTGTACGAGATACGATAGTCAGATTCCGTATATCGTCCAAAGAATAGAAATTCCCGGTTGATTCGATACGTATCCTGTTCACTCCGGCATCCATACCACCGGCATCCACCACCCGGTTCTGCGCATCGAAAGCACGGGAAATATCCGCCGTAGTAATGCCGCTCCGCGCCATCACAGACGGGCTGAGGATAACATCAATCTAGGAGACTGTACACCATAGATTTCTATCTTCGCTACGTCTCTCACTTTGAGCAACTCATTCTTGATAAGCTTTGCCTGGTCTTCAAGTTCCCGGTAAGAATGTCCTTCACCGGTCAATCCATAGAAAACACCCAATACGTCACCAAAGTCATCGTTTACTACCGACGGGCCTGCTCCGGCAGGCAGTTTCGTCTGTACATCATTGACTTTCCGGCGAAGCTTGTCCCATAGCTGCTGCATCTCGTCCGCACGAATTTCTTTCTTTACGTAAACCGTTATCTTAGAAAGCCCTGCACGGTTTTCCGTCTTGAGGTAGTATAATTCTCCCAATGACTGTATAGACTCTTCCAAAACATCTGTCACCTGCGACTGCACTTCGGAAGGAGAAGCTCCCGGATAAGGAGTCAGCACCAATGCCTGTTTGATTGTAAAGGGAGCATCTTCCAACTTTCCCATTTTCACATAGGAAAGCAGTCCGCCACCCAATACGAGCAGTAACAGCAGAATAGTCACCGACTTTTTCTGCAAGAAATATTTAACGAATTTCATACTTTTCCACTTACTTTTGAGCAGTTACCGGTTTTTCCTGTTTCTTATTCATGACTTCTACCGACGTTCCTTCCGACAGAAAACGCAGTTTGCTGACAGCCACCGTTTCTCCTGCCTGTAATCCGCCTCTCACTTCCACTTTTCCGTCTGACAACAGTTCGCCCAACACCACTTTTTTCCTTGAAACTTTTCCTGTCGCATCATCTACCGTCCAGACATAATCTCCCTCACTGGGGCGGTGACTAAGAGCCGTTTGCGGCACAGTCACCATCGGAGCCGACGATGCAGACGGAAGTTCAAGCAGCATCTTCCCGGAAATACCTGCGCGCCATTCTCCCTGTTTGTTAGGCAGCAACGCAGTCAACAGAAAAGAAAGATTGTTCCGCGTAGTACTTTTGGAGACTTCCACTACTTTTGCCGGATATCCGGCATCCGGGCGAACATCAAAACGGACGCCTACTTCTTTTATTTTTTCTGCTTGAAACGCTATATCTTGCGTGATATACGCCTCTATCTTCAGTTGAGTGATATCAATAAAAGAGACGACAGGTTGAGTTGCTTTTACATCCTGGAACTTCTCGATATACACCTCTCCGACGTATCCGTCGAAAGGAGCAACCAACCGGGTATCATTCAGCTCATTCGTTGCCGTTTCAAAAGCAGTCTTGGCAGAAGTATAATCGGCACGTGCCTTTTCATAGGCGCTTGCCGACAAATTATCTTTCTCATACAGCACCTTAATCCTTTCAAACTCCGCTTTTGCCTGATTGTAGACAGCTTCCGCACGTTCTTTGCGAATACGGAAATCACGGGAGTCTATTTCAGCAATAATATCCCCGCGATGATAGAAATTTCCGGCATACACCTCGAAGCGGTCAATCGGGCCGCCTACCCTGAAAGAAAGTTCTGTTTCCTTGAATGGTTTTGATATAAACGAGAACTCACGTTCCGATGAGGGCATCAGGGTTTCCGCTTCCGCTACCTTCACCCGTACAGGTTCATCCGCCTTTTTCTCTCCCCCACAGGAAGCAAACAGGCAAAGGCAAAAAATACATACTGAGAATTTAGTCGTTGTCATTCTATTCTAAATAAGTTATGTTATCAACGGCGCGAAAATAGAGGAAAAGGGAAAGAGTATCCGTTTTTTAATTTCCGAGACGGAAAAAGAAGGAGATGAAACGGAAAAAGAGAAAATGAAATAAAACTAAAGAAAGTGTCCTGCCCACACAAAATATACCGTGAGGCAAGACACTTTCTTTTTTTAATATATTAATGTTTTTAAGAAAGAAGAGTCTCAGACAGATCCATTCTCTTTCAAGATATTCCTCAATTCTTTATCTGTCAAACTTTCGCGATCAGATTTGTCGTAAATGTAGTGTAAGCCTATTTCTTTTTCTTCATCAGAAAGAGTAACGATAAGAGTAATAATTCTTGCTCCTGCACTCTTTCCTTTCCCTTTGGAGGATATACTCATACGTACTTTATGCAGCCCATTTCCTAAATCTACACCTTTCTCCGGATTCTCTAACAATTCAGCAGAAAGAGCCAACAAATCCTGCTTCAACGACTTATATCGCTTAGACAGCTTCTTTACTTCTTTTTCAAAACAGCGATATACTTTAATCTTATAATTCATTGAGTAAATCTTCAAACGGACGGCCTTTTAATTTGCCTTCACGTGCCAACTTCATGTCTTTACAAACTTCTTTCAAATCAGCTATGATTTCGGCCTTTGTTTTATAAGGTTCGGCAGCTTCAGCAACCACATTCGGCATCGCTTCACTTCCCTTTATATCATATTTGAGCACTTTCTTCAATTTTTCCAGCACCTGCATATTATCAGTATTCAATATTTCACGAATCAACTCATTTTGCATTGATTCCAATGATATAGTATTCATTATTACTCCTTTCCTCATTAAATGCACATTTATTAGCAAAGATAGTGCAAATCATCGATTCCTCAAATAATTATCATTCATTTTTATGACCTGATGATACTCATTCATAATTTGCGACTTCCTTTGAAAAACATTACTTTTGCACAATCGTTTAAAATAACAGAAAAACGATTACTATATATTCTATTTATGACTGAAGAAAAAATACATAAAGACCGTACCGGAAGCTGGTGGGCACTAAGTCCGTTGCTCGTATTCTTATGCCTTTATCTCGTGACTTCTATCCTTGTCAACGACTTCTACAAGGTACCTATCACGGTTGCTTTCCTCGTTTCTTCCTGCTACGCCATCGCCATTACCAAGGGATTGAAACTGGACCAACGCATCTATCAGTTCTCCGTGGGAGCTGCCAATAAGAATATTCTCCTGATGATATGGATATTTATCCTTGCCGGAGCCTTCGCGCAGAGCGCCAAGCAGATGGGAGCCATCGACGCGACCGTCAACCTAACGCTGCATATTCTCCCCGATAACCTATTGCTGGCAGGAATATTTATCGCCGCCTGCTTCATCTCCCTATCCATCGGGACCAGCGTAGGCACCATTGTCGCCCTCACCCCCGTTGCTGTCGGACTGGCGGAAAAGACAGAAATAGCCCTTCCTTTTATGGTAGCTGTCGTGGTCGGCGGTTCTTTTTTCGGAGATAACCTGTCGTTTATTTCAGATACAACCATCGCCTCAACGAAAACACAGGAATGTGTGATGCGTGACAAATTCCGGGTAAACTCCATGATAGTGGTTCCGGCAGCCATCATCGTATTGGGCATTTATATCTTCCAGGGATTATCCATCACCGCACCCGTGCAGATACAGACTATCGAATGGATAAAGGTTATACCATATATAATAGTATTAGGAACAGCCGTTGCCGGCATGAATGTAATGCTCGTATTAATTATAGGTATATTGACGACCGGAATCATCGGCATCGCTACCGGAAGCTTCGGAGTCTTCGACTGGTTCGGAGCTATGGGAACCGGAATAACGGGAATGGGAGAACTCATCATCATCACTTTGTTGGCAGGCGGTATGCTGGAAACCATCCGCTATAACGGCGG
>ERZ780168.3188-NODE-3188-length-13185-cov-13.681264_pt1 | contig 13185 bp, 8 predicted proteins | sample MGYA00510981_ERZ780168 | MGnify/ENA primary metagenome ERZ780168 (study PRJEB29588, sample SAMEA2158769) | human gut metagenome | biome: human gut; feature: human-associated habitat; material: faeces | place: Denmark | collected 2008/2010 ...
TAGTATTATTATTATTTTTCTTGAATTTTTAATATTTTTATTTATGACCTTAATTTCTAAAGTGAAAAAATTTGGGAAATTTATAAAACTGAAAATAAAGAAGTTATGCAATTTCAGATAAAAATATAAAATAATTTAGTTACAAGTCGGAACGTGATTCCTTTTTAACTTGTATTATCTCACTATACTTTTCCAACTGTTCATCTCTCCTGTCTGAAAGATTTGATTACTGTATCTCTATTGCAAATACTTTTATATTTTTCAATCTCAAACTATCCACCTTCAATATCTGATAACCATAAAGTTGCATTTTTTATTATATTAAAAAAAAATCTCAACACTACAATAATGATACACTATATCCATTCTATCATTCATTTTTTTCCTCCAAATTTTCAAAAAACTTAATTTAAAAGCATATTATAAGCATCAATAAATTTTACACTACATTTTCTTCTCGATACCTTCTCTGATAATAGTTCATCGTTCGATATTCTATCGCATCTTTCATATGTTCCACAAATGCCGGATCAGCAATTATCTCCTGCAAATCATCTCTTAATGCAAGTGCTGCACCGGCATCTGCATGATTTTCTTTACATGCTCCTTGTCTGAAATAGCAAGGAAATCATGATATGTAATGCCCTTATCTAAATCTTTCCAATTCGTCCCTGTATTGAAAAACTCTTTCCAGCTGATCAAAAGATCTTCTTCCGTTACAGACATTCGTACATTTCCATGATTATAAAAAGCCATTAAGACCGGCATTTTATAGACTTTGGACATATTTGTATTTTCAATCAGACTGATAAATTCTCTTCCGATTCCACCATATAAAGTCTCTTCTTCTATCGTTAATTCATGCATATCATACAAGGAATCCAGATATCTCTTAAATGGATTATCAGCAGCATGACTTATTGCCATCTGATACACTTCATCATCCATATATGTAAATAGCTCCATTCTGAATGGGCGTTTATCAAGCAACTCTTTTATACGGAAATATTCATTCCGAATCCGATCCTTAATATGAAGATGCCTTTTATCCATTTCTGCAAACAGATCGATCAGACGCATATCAAAATCAATGATGCAATCGTCCGGGTAGTCAGCATGATCTGCCGGATCATACACTCCATTCCCGGATAATTTCTTTCCTGTAAGAAGATAACGGACTCTTCCAGCTTTCAGATAATTGCCGATAAAATCCAAAACGTTCAAATATTCTTTTCCTTTGCTTTTACGCAAGCCCCTGCCAAGCTGTTGCAAAAATATGGTTGGTGATTCTGTTGGTCGAAGGAACATAACCATATCTACAGACGGAATACCACGTTTACAAAATTCTTTCGCCATTTCCTCTGCATGTTCTCTTGTACAACAGAATCCTAATGCACGCCTGGAACCATATTTACAATAATATTTGTAAATCAAATCATGCCGTCGAACATTTCCAATATATGCCTCATTCAGTTCTGCTGAATCGTATTTGCCTTTAACAACATGCAATGCGGAATAATCCGTTTCATCATAAATTCCGTAATAGTGAAACGGAACCAACATTCCCTTATTGATTGCATCCGCAAGCGGAAGTTCATATGGTACATTGTAATCACAAATTTCGTAAATATCTTTTCCATCCATTCGCTCCGGTGTCGCAATTAGACCAAGCAAAAATTTCGGTTCGAAATATTCTGCTATTTTACGATATGGATTATTGACCGCATGGTGAAATTCTGCCCGTGTCAAGTAAGAAACAAAAAAAATTATTTTTTCAAAAATATTGGGGAACCTTTAGCAAAATTCCCCAGTATTACTTCTTTTCGATATAATGCCTTACTAACGCTAACATTATACCATTATTCAATGTGAAAGTCATCAAAGTTCCATTTGATTTCTATATGCTCGTTATCGTATATGAGCACATAGTCTATGATATTTCGGATTACATCTTCATCAACCTTATCAAGCTTGCTGAGCTTTGTCAATTGCTCCTGTTTTGCATCAACAAACAAATCCTTCTGAAGATCAAACAGCTCCTGTTTTTCAGCTATCATTTTATCAAGCTCTGCTATTTTATTTTTTACTTCAGCAGTCTTTTTTGCCATCTGCTCACGGGTTATGTTTGTCCTAGTATAATCATCATAAATCTCAAACTTTAGTTTCGCATAATGTGCTTTTGCTTTCTTTAATGATTCTATTTCCTGTCCGATATCATCAGAAGAAGCGTCTTTATTCATCTGTATCTCAAACTCTTCCAACCGGACTACTGCCATTTTTCTAGCCACATCCAAAACAGCCTGTTCTATTTCTTCACCACGAATACGTGATACATGACCTTCAGGTTGAAAATTATTCTTCTTCTGGATTTTGGAATGGCTCATAGTCATCCTCAAGATCCTCATCTTCATCCTCCTTGGCACTTTCAAAATGAAAGACAGGCTGATCTTCTGGGATGACTGGTCCTACATCTATAAGACCATTTTCAAGCATTGCACGAAGGTTTGTTTTTCGGTATAGAGTTCTTGCACGTAGGACTTCAAAAGAGTATCCACGTCCGCGTAGATTATTCTCACGAATAAGTCTGTTGGTGCATTCCGTATAGCCGTTGGAAATTGCAATAGGGCAATCCCAGTAGGCGAAGATCTGGTCTTCAAAGCGATGGACCGTAGCAGCAAGCTCTCGGAACTTATCGTATATCGCATCCTTCGGAATAGATTGCTCCCATTGTTTGAATGACTTCTTTGCATTATCCTTTGATGATGGGTTTTCATCATAAATATTAAAAAAGGCTTCTTTTAGATCAAAGGCTGTTGCAAGAGGTGCAAGCTCAGGATTGCTTCGCGCAGCTTTGATTTTAGCTGCGTCTTCAGGGTCAAGGTCTTTAAGTCGCGTTTTCAAAGTATAGGCAAGTCCCTTTTTGGTTTTGATACGATCTGCACGGACCATTCCTTTCTGAATTTCACGTCTTACAGCATCGACAGCTTCGTTTGCCTTCATAACAACGTGAAAATGGTCGATTGCCCATCTTGCATTCGGCATAGCATCTGATATCGATTTTTCAAATGGGCGATACATGTCCGAGCATACCCATTGCACTTTTTCCCTATCTCTGAGACTCATAAAATATTCTGTCAGGGTTTTCTGATTGCGTCCCTGAAGAATGTCGTATAGAGTTCGATGCTCGATGTCCGTAATAACTGTGAGTTCACCAAGTTTCTTTACCTTTATTTCATCAATGCCGATGAATGCAGGAGTCTTAAAACGAAGATTTTTGCGATTATCCTCTAAAAAATCAACGAATACGTTTTTAACTGTATTCGGGCTTAATACAAAGTCAATCGCAGCATCTTCAAATGTTGTTCTCATGGAATGTTCCGTAAGGGCAAGAAGCGCACGTCTTGTCATTTTATGGTTTTCATCGACATTATAAAGCTTTGGCGTCCATATATGCTTCTTATTACCCTCATTTCGGCAACGCATACGAGGTATCTCAATATTCAGAACAACCGGACACCCCTGTAACGGAGTGTCGTTTACCTGTAATGTTCTTTTGCCGTGTTTATATAAAGGATTTCCGCATACGGGACATACAGCAGGGATATCCCCACTGTATGTCAGAGAAATGCGCTTGCAATGTTTAGCCTTATCATACACATCTTCAATGTCTTCGATATTATAATCTTTAAAGCCGAGGAGCATTAAAGCCATATTATCTGCCATTTGTTTACTCCTTGTTATTTGCGTACTCAGAGATCTCTTCGACATCCAAGTGTTTCTTTTTATTTACAAGATCGTAAATCATTTCTGCAATCGGTCTGATCGCCTGTGGATCATCCAGAATCTGCGTTGCGAGCTGTCCGAGTTCATTATTCTTAAGTGACAATGCGGCCACCTTAATGATGTTCTCCAGTCTGCCGTCTGCAATGATTGCTTCACGGCTGTTGGTAGAGTTGCGGATCTGGATACGGCTTACATCATCCGCAGATACAGAATCAACAATCGCATTTACCGTTCTTGCACCATCTACAGGGCTTACATTCTCACCGAATGCCTCATTCAGCTTCGCAATGACTTCCTTAAGCGTTGTACGCTTCTTTTTGGACGTTCCGGCTCCGCCTCCCATTGGACGAAGTACAGGTTCATCATCAGACGGCTTGTGGGTAAGCTCACTGATGCGATAATCGGAAAGTACAAGACTCGATATATCAATATCTTCAAGTGGTGTGCCATCAAGACGCTTCAGCAAAAGCTTCGCAAATCCATAGAAAATCTCAAGATCAGGCTCTCCAAGGTCTACAATCTGAGATATATAGGTATATGCGGAACAGTATTTCTTTAAGTCCTTCTTAAAATCAAGCAGGCTTTCCTGTTCTTTAGAAATGATTTCAAGCTGTTCTTTGGCTGCTTCAAGTAAATCCTTGTTACCCGTTCTTTCTGCTTCTTCTTTATTTGCAGACCATGTAGCATAAGCATTATGATTTGCCTTGTAAGCGTTATTCCATCTTTCAGCCGGAGCAGATACTGACATAAAAAGCTTTTTCCGGTAAGCATCCTTCATGGATGCAGAGAGAGCTTCAATGGACTTATAGCGAATCACTTTATATGTATCAATCTCATTCTGAGTATAGAGATCCCGCTCATCAAGGCGTTTCTTCGTGTCATAGACGATCTCAAGCCTCTGAGCGTGTTCCATCTTTGCACCGTGGTCGTACTTTGCAAACGCTCTTTCAACGGTATCCGGGTCATTTACAAAATCGACAATAAATACATGGTCCTTACCGGAGAAGGTGCGGTTCAGTCGGGAATAGGTCTGCACGATTTCGATATCATTGCAAAGAGACTTGTCAATGTACATAGCGCAGAGCTTTGGCTGATTAAAGCCGGTCTGGAACTTATCACATACGATCATAATGCGGTTTTCAGGCTTATCGAACGCAACTTCTACCTTCTGCCAGCCAATATTATTTGAATTTTCTTCCGTATAATCGTAATCTCTACGAATGGCTGCGAATGGATTCTCTTTTAAATAATCAAATTCCGTGATGGTGCTTTCGTCTTCATCCATGATTGCTGTTGCGCCGTTTACCTTGCCAGAGAAAGCAACAAGCGGTTCTCCCGGAACCTGAAAGCGGATTGCATCTGCAACCTGTTCCCGGTCATACTCAGGATGTGCGTGTAAATACGCTTCGATCGCATACTTATAGCGGATAACCGCTGGACGTGAAGATGCTACGATCATTGCCTTTGCCTGTCCGCCAAGCATCTTGGAAACATTCTTCATAAAATGCTCGATGATAAACTGTGCCTTCTGCATGACGTTTGTCGGGTGTAGAGATTCCCACATGGCAATCGTCCGCATTGCAGCACGCTCATCTACAAGCTTATCGGAAGCGAGTTCATCTTTCAACTGATAAGCTGTTTTATAAGGCATATACCCCTTCAGGACATCCAGAATATATCCTTCTTCAATCGCCTGCCGCATCGGATAAAGATCAAAAGATTCTGGAATCGGTCGTCCAGTCTTCTGATCAATCTTTTCGGAATCACGCCCAAACAGTGTTTTTGTTTCCGGCTTTGGTGTAGCGGTGTAAGCAAAGAAAGATACGTTTTCCGGCCATGAGCGGTCATTCTGCTCTTTCTGGAAATATGCAAGGATCATTTCCTCATCTGTAACGCCCGCATCCTGTTCGCCGGTCTTTTTTGACTTGTCTTTCGCTGCAAGTTTTAAAGCCGCCTTCATTTTTCCTGCAAACTGTCCGGTCTGAGAAGAGTGTGCCTCATCGATAAGAACCGCAAAATTTGCACCGGTCAGCATATCATCTGTCGCAATCGCATCGAGTGCAAACGGGAATGTCTGAAGGGTAACAACGATAATTTCTTTACGCTGATGAAGTGCCTCGGCAAGCTGCTTGTTCTTTGCTCCCTGTGAGCGCGTATCCGCATCACCACCGATCATTTCAATAAGTCCCGGTGTCTTTTTGAGCTGCTTGATTGTTCCTTTAATGTTGGAGTCCAAGCCCACACGATCTGTAACGACAATCACAGATGAGAATACCTTATCCCCATCCGGTTTTCGAAGGTTGATCAGCTCGTGTGCAGTCCACGAGATCGTTTCCGTCTTACCGGAACCTGCAGAATGCTCAATCAGGTATCGCTGTCCAACACCGTTGTTCTTTACATCGTTCAAGCACTTTGTTACACAGCTCCACTGATGAAAACGTGGGAATAACTGTGTGCGGACTTCCTTTAAGCGTCCTGTGGCGTCCTCTTTCTTTGATACATTTTCAAAGATAAAGTCATGGAAAATACGAAGCCAGTTTTCTTTCTGACAAATTTCGTTCCAGAAATATCCGGTTGGATAATCAGTATCACCTTCCCGCATTGGATCGTTGCCAGCATGTCCATCCGATGTGCCCTTATTGAACGGAAGAAAACGCGGTACTTCCGGCTCAAGATTCGTACACATCCAGATTTCTGACTCTGAAATGGCAAAATGCACCACGGCACCACGCTTATACATGAGAAGTGGATTCTTTCTTCTGGTTCCCGGTTCGATCGGCTTTCTCTGCGTCTGATATTCCTCGATAGCATCATAGACTGTCTGTGTAAGTTCCGTCTTTACTTCTGCCGTTGCAACCGGAATACCATTGATAAAGAACACTAAATCAAGCGACTTGTTGCCAGCCGTCTGATAATGAACCTGATGTATGACACGAAGGATATTGGCGTCATACTTTTCCTTGATATTCGGGATACGTACATCATCCGGGTAATGACCGGAACACTCAATCGTCTGATACCCGGCCATAAAGAATCCATTTCGAAGTGTCTGTACCGTACCATCCACTTCAAGACTATGTACGAGATTCTTTTCGAGGTTTGACTTCCAGCTGCCGCCAAGGTCTTTCTTCATCTTTTCGATCTTCTGCGGAGCAGTAGCCATGATATAGCTGATAAAATCATCCATATAAAGCGCAGTATCTGCGTCAAAGCCGTTATCATTTTCGCTGATTTGCCATCCGCTGTCCGACAGCTCATTCAGCTTCCGGCTAATATAATGTTCAAAGTTTGTTTCAAGTCTAAGATCATTAGGCATTTTTCTTACCCTCCTTATCTGAGATAATAGGCAGCCTGTCTGCCAAGGTTTTCTGTAAGTGCTGCTTCAAATGCTCTCGATACATCACCGCATCTGCTTGCGGCATGTGTGCATTCATGAATCAATGTTCCGGCAAAGCTCTCAATAGAACAAAGCTGCGACCGTCGAATCCAGATGGTGCGTGTTTTGGCATCCCATAAACCTAAAGTAACAGTTTTCTTTTCATCTGTGTATAATTCTTCTGATATTTTTACACTTGCAATCACACCCGGAAGCCCATTCATAAATGCTAAAATTTCAGGCATCATGTTGTAGACTTCCTGTTCCGCCGGTGTGAGATCGGAGATATTTAAGGCATCACCGGAGAAAGCGTTGTTTTTGCTCTGGTTATATTTCTCCAGTGTCATAACTGTACGAATCGATTTCGCCTTTTCCTTCAGCTTATCTGGAATAATGAAGATCTGATATCCTTCATCCTGTGCATCCGATACTTCGGCACGGCGTTTGACTGCCTCATCACCTGTAATAAACAGTAGCTTGTCGTTCTTACGGGAAAGCTGTTCAAGGACGTAGAGCTGCACATCGATCCAGTTCATTTCATCATGGCCGCTGCCTTTCGTAACCTGCTCAAGATCATGCATATAGGCTCTGAGAACAACTTCATCTTCAACGCTTTTTACGATGTTTTTGATAGAGTCCGTGTAAGCTGCACGTCCAACATTATCACGTTCACGGTTGAGAGCTTTCCGAAGTTTATTTGGAAGATTCGTGATGTTGTAAGAGAATAGGAAATTACTTTCTTCCGCTACCTTTACGCCATGAATATAGATGCCTGCATTTTCGTGAATCGGCTTTTCAAGAACCGCGCCAAAACCTGTATCTTCCAGTACGTTTTCATGCGAGAAACAAAGAAAAAGGTTCTTAGCTTTTTCGATATCCTTATCCGTGCAGCCATCAAGTGAAACATCCGTGCCGACCATGTTTAGGTCATCCGGGTCTGAGATTTCTGCGTGAAGTGTCATAACATCATCAAATCCAGCCTTTTTCATCTGCTTCAGCGTGATCACTCCATAACAGGAACGAATCGTCACATGAATCCCGTTACGATAGAACACGGCAAGAGAGTCTTTTAAGCCAACACCAAACTTTCCGATAAGTCCTTCCGCAGAGAGCTTTTCATCGTTCTCATTCTGCGTGAGATGGTGATAGTTGAGGCCCCTTCCGTAATCTGTGATATGCCAAATACCGTTTTCTTTACGGATACTGATGTCTTTGGTTCCCGTCAGTTTCTGTTCATCCAGAGCATTTGCAATAATTTCACGGACGGCATGGTAAACCTCCCAGTTCTCCAGTATCTTTTCTATGTTGAGGTCAAATTCTTTAGTCATTTTTTTCCTTTTGCCTCATTGATACACTTTGCCTTTTCTTCTCGCAATTCTCGATGAATATAATATAGCGTGTCTTCTATGAACCCCTCAAAGAGGACGATATCTTCTTTTGTATTACAGTTTTCATAATGAGTTTCGTTATTTCCAAGCCATTTACATGCCATCAGAGCTGTTTTTGCATCTGAATCACGAAAGTAACTTTCGATACGATTGTGTAAAGACATTGCAAGAATTTTTTCTTTTTCATCAGGATATTTATTGATAGCAAAATCTGTAACCAGTTGTTCTAATGCCTTTCTATACCCCATTCCGTACAAATCTGACAGACCTTCATTTTTGGCGATTAAGCATTGTCTATAGATGTCGTAAAATCTTGGCGATATTTTTCTTATTTGCTCATCGATATTGAGGTCAGGAGTCGAGTGCGGATATACCACCTGTGATTCTTCAACCAGAACTGAATCGTCTTCATCATTGTTATTTGGTTTAACCCTCATATGATGTTCAGTAACGAATCCATGATGGCAATGCGGACAAATATGTATGGAGAAAATATTAAACTTCTCCTGCTCGGAAGAATGAATGTCATGGTAATTCCACCATGAATTTTGCGACAAATCTATTCCAATGTGGCAAATAGGACATTTATCCGCTGAATTCACCTCAAGAGATAGCCCGTTGTAGCCAAACAATCCACCAGCCCATATGGAATTCTGCCTGAAATTGGTGTCTAAAGCTTGTATGCTTGAAAGTACTATTTTATTCATTCAATCACCTCATTTCGACAATCAATTTTCCCTGTTACTGCATAGTAAATGAGAGACTTCTTGTATTCCTCCCATTTTTCGATTGCCTTCTTTTTCTTTTCAATTAATTGTTCAACGACCGTTGTATGCTTTTGTATATACTCTGTAATACGAACTTGCTCAGTGTAAGATGGCTGTATAATGAGCGTATTTTCTAAAGCATCTGACGGTAAATCCCATTGACCGATTCGTATACCACCAGATAAACGTCTGAATTCGTCTTTATAGCAGCTTCTTAAAAGATAATGCAAATATATTGGGTATATTTCTGCATCAGTGATTTTATATACATAGTACGCAGGGCTGACAACTCCTGTATATTCAGATACAGCAACTGAACCTTGCCATGCTTTCATTTTATTAACCACAAAATCATTAACCTCAACATATCTGTACGAAGAAGTATCCAATGATGTTCTATTGTGGTTATCATCACGGCTATCCTTGATAACAATTCCATATTCTCGATATAATGAAAGAATTGTGGCGTTCCCGGGATTTTTTTCGCTTTTTGCTTTTGCGTGGAACTTGAATTTGTTTACTTCCCACCCCTCCGGAATTTCCCCAATCCATTCAACACCAGAGTTCTTCATCCTCGCATTCGGGTCAATTCCCTTGGTAACTGCCTTTGTAATGACTGCTTTCTTGTATTCTTCCAGTTTTTCAATCGATTTCTTCGTCTTTTCGATGGCAGTGTCGATGGCAGTACATTTACGGTCGAGGAAGTGGACGATCTGTTGCTGCTCAGTAGGGGAAGGCAAACATATAAACGAATTTTTTACCAGCCCTCCGTTTAATCCACTCATGATAGAGCCATTCATGGCTTCAATAAACTGTTCGATGACTTGTACACATAAATCCTTATCATAGGAATACTTAAAGTAATCTTTATTGATAAGACAGTTAAGTGTTGCCTCAAATAAATGAGAATCAATGATTCCTTCGTCAATCCATTCTGGCACAATAGAACACTTTCCAACGGTTCCCATCATTGAAAACACTATATCTCCTGAGTGAATTTTATATCGTTTCATATTTATATAATCTTTGGAAGAAATATAATTTCTCCGTAAAGAAAAGTCGTCATTTATGATATTTGCTTGGTTATAAATCGGATATTCTCCGTCAGCAGAGGCAACTTCTTTTAATGCACTACCATAAGGACCGCTTTTTATAACACCTTTCTGCAATAAATATTTTATTCTTATCGGTTTCCATTCTTTCGGAATAGCTCCAATCGCCAGAATACCAGAGTCTTTCATTTCCCTACTCATGCAAACACCCCTTTCAGAGCTTCTTCGATTTCCGGCTCCAATGCTTTAATCTCTGCCATGATATCCTCCGGCTTACGTGGAGCTTCATAATGATAAAAATACTTATCAAAGGAAATCTGTGTTCCAACGATACCTACCTGCTGATCGCCCATGATTCCGGTATCAACCACGGATTCATCCACCCACGCATCAGGCACATACGGATATACTTCCTTTTCCATGTACTCGTTGATATCCTGTGTGTACGGAACCTTCTCAGTATCTTTTAAGTTTGCATCTGCCACCGGTTTTCCGTTCTTATCATAAACGATATCTTCATCCGATTCCGTCTTTACTCCAAACACCTTGATAAATGCATCCTGAAGCTGCTTGTTTGTAACTTCTGGTTTTTCAAGCTTATCTCTAAAATCAGAAGAGTGGCTGATAAACCAGTTATACTTTACGGTCTGTCCGTCATAAGCTGCTACGGCACGTTTCAAAGAGTCCTTATTACCATCAGAAAGCTTCTGCATAGCTTTGATGGTGAATAAATCAGCCCACTTATCAAGATCAAAGGTAATGACCTGCTTTAATGGACGCTGAACCGTAACAGCGCGGTACATAAATTCCTCGACCGGAAGCAGCACGGATTTACCATGGTCATGTCCGTCGATATATGTCTGGATGATCCACTTCATTTTATCTTCCGGGACATCCTTACGCTTGTTACCAAGAGACTTTCTGCGAAGCTCTCCGCAATCAGAAGCATCGATAAGCTGGATCATGCCCTTGCGTGCTTCATCCTTCTTTGTATTTAAGATCCATAAATAGGTATTAATACCTGTACGGAAGAAGATGTCAGTCGGGAGCTTCACTACGCAGTCAACGAGGTCCTTCTTGAAAAGCCATCTTCTAATATCAGATGGGCCGGAGCCAGCATCGCCATTAAAGAGCGGAGAAGCGGATAATACGATGCCACCCTTACTGCCACCTTCCTCAGCAGTTTTCATGTGAGCAACCATATTCTGAATGAAAAGCATGGAGCCATCACTGATGGAAGGAAGTCCGGCACCGAATCTTCCGGAAAATCCATGTGCAGCTTCAGATCTTACTTCGTCAGCTTCCTTTTCCCACTTTTTACCGTAAGGCGGATTACTTACACAGTAGTCAAACTTCTTGTCTGGGAACTTATCATCGGAGAGAGTGTCCCCGTTTTCGATATGCGCGGATAAGTCCTTGGTCTGGTCATAAACGTCCTTCTGCTCATCTGAAACATTACGAATGAGGAGATTTGCCTTACCCATCGCCCATGTAACACCGGAAAGCTCCTCACCATAAGGAACGATAACTGCAGGAGCCTTCATCTCTTTATTTTCGTGCCACTCATTCAGAAGATCGAGCGCATCCGTGATAAATCCTCCGGTTCCGCAGGTCTGGTCATACAGTGTACGGACAATACCAGTATCAGAACTCATTAACTCATCATCGTTTGCAAAGATCATGCCTACACAAAGACGGACCACATCCTTCGGAGTCATAAAGTCCTCGGCATCCTCCGCGATCTCATCACCGTAACGCTGAATAAGATGCTCATAAATGTCGGACATATCACGGTCAGAAACCGTAGCTGAATCGAACGGGAGGGAAGAAAACTTCTGGCAGACGGAATAAAGCATACCGTGATCCTGAAGCTTCTTACATGTGCTTTCCATATCGAACTTCAGCATGATATTACGGGCATTTGGTGAAAAACCATTGATATAGGAATCGAGAGCTGCATATGTATCACCAGCACCAAGATTATTCAGTCTGAACGGGGTAACATTATAAAATGCTTTGCCGGAATACTGGCAATAGTTATCAGATTCACGTCCCCAGTCCTTTTCGTGTGCCTTCACTGCATCACATACAGCAGCTCTTGTTGGTTCAAGAGCACATTCCAGTCTGCGAAGAAGTGCAAACGGAAGTACCACCTTGTTGTAATCCGCACGGGAAATAACATCCCTAACATAATCCGCAATGTTCCATATTTCGTTGACGTAATCCAGATTCGTTTTTTTCTGTGCTTCAGCCATTATCGTTCTCCTTTTGCTTTGTATTTTTCATAAATCAATATGTCTGAAATCAGCTTATTGAGCCGATATAAAATACCGATTTTTCAACCACTTATTGAGGAATCTCTACTTATCATTGTACTGCTAATAGGGCTATTTTTCAACCAGTTATTGAGGAAACACGCATTTCTGTGATGACATAAAAATACCGAGCAAGAATCATCTTACTCGGTAAATTTACATGACATTCTTCAACAGTTTTCAACCACTTATTGCGGTTAGCCAATTATCTTCACTTTATTTGTTACTTTTACCCCAGTTACTTCTACTTTCTGTGGCTGTTCATTAATCTCTGCCTTATTCCTTATTCCGTGAAACTTACCATAGTGTTACATCCCGTTTTTTCAGCAATAATACCTGCTGGAAACTGATTTTCGCAATACATTTTATTTCATCCACCAGGTTAAACAAAATTTTGTTTTTTACTGTATCATCATGCATTATCCTGTATAATGAAAGTATCAAAAGACAGGCGGAGGCAGTGCAATGAAGAAAATACACATTGAATTCAGCGATGAGCGGCTC
>ERZ780168.3196-NODE-3196-length-13149-cov-3.407057_pt1 | contig 13149 bp, 8 predicted proteins | sample MGYA00510981_ERZ780168 | MGnify/ENA primary metagenome ERZ780168 (study PRJEB29588, sample SAMEA2158769) | human gut metagenome | biome: human gut; feature: human-associated habitat; material: faeces | place: Denmark | collected 2008/2010 ...
TGTACGATAACGGTTTTTTTCGGATTACTCAGATCGCTGATCAGCCGATTCGTATGGTCGACTTCGGTCAGTGCTCCTACAGGACATACGGCGACACACTGACCACAGAAGGTACAGGCTGAATTGGATAAAGGTTCGTCGAAAGCCGGAGCTATCGTTGAAATGAAACCACGGTTTACAGCACCGAGTGCCCCTACGGTTTGCACTTCATTACACATCATCTCACAACGACGGCAATAAATACATTTGCTCATATCGCGGACAATCGATGGAGAGGTCTCTATCGGGAGAATATTCCGCTCACCGGCAAAGGGTATCTCGCGGATTTTTAATTTAACGGCCAGGTTTTGTAATTCGCAATTCCCGGATTTCGGACAGATCAGGCAATCGTTGGGGTGGTCCGAGAGAATTAATTCCAGTACGGTTTTCCGGGCATTGAGCACCCTGAGGCTACTGGTTTTTACCTTCATGCCGTTTTCACAACGGGTAGCACAGGCCGGAGCCAGGTTTCTCCGTCCTTCGACTTCGACGACACAAATACGGCAGGAAGCCGGAAGGTTGGTGATACACATGTCTTTCAGATTCATATAGCATAAGGAGGGGATTTGAATACCTACTCCCCGGGCTGCTTCGAGAATCGTCGTTCCTTTGGCCACCTCTACGATATGATTATCTATTTGCAGAGTTATATTTTGTTCCATGTTTTTTCGTTATGGGCTGTTATACTTCGGTTATCCGGCACTTATCGCATTAAATTTGCATTTATCTTTACAAGTACCGCATTTGATACATTTAGTCGTGTCGATGAAATGGGCTTCTTTCCGTTCGCCGATGATTGCATCTACCGGACAATTACGTGAACAGAGGGTACATCCTACACATAGTTGCGGGTCGATACGGAAAGATAACAACGCCTTACATTTTCCGGCAGGACATTTGTGATCCCGGATGTGAGCGACATATTCGTCATAGAAATGTTCCAGTGTAGACAGTACCGGATTGGGAGAGGTCTGTCCCAAGCCGCAAAGAGCCGTATCTTTAATCACTTGGCTCAGGTTACGGAGGTTGTCGAGATCTTCCATCGTGCCTTTCCCTTCGGTGATCCGGGTTAAGATTTCCAATAACCGTTTGTTGCCGATCCGGCAGGGAGAACATTTTCCACAAGATTCTTCGACGATAAATTCCAGATAGAACTTGGCGACAGCAACCATACAATCGTCTTCGTCCATGACGATCATGCCACCGGATCCCATCATCGAACCTGCTGCCAGCAAGTTGTCGAAATCGATCGGAGTATCCAGATGTATCTCCGTGAGACAACCGCCCGAAGGACCTCCGGTTTGTACGGCTTTAAATTTTTTACCGTTTTTGATTCCTCCCCCGATTTCATAAATGACTTCCCGGAGAGTAGTACCCATAGGCACTTCGATCAGGCCCACATTATTGATTTTACCGGCTAATGCAAATACTTTGGTTCCTTTCGAACGTTCTGTTCCGATAGAAGCGAACCAGTCGGCCCCTTTGTTGAGAATGACAGGAATATTGGCCAGTGTTTCGACGTTATTGACATTCGTCGGTTTATTCAAATAGCCCGATTCTGCCGGGAAAGGAGGTTTGGTCGTGGGCTCGCCCCGGTGTCCTTCCATCGAGTGGATCAAAGCGGTCTCTTCTCCACAAACAAAAGCTCCGGCACCGTACCGGATCTCGATATCGAATGAGAAATCAGTCCCGAATATATTCTCGCCCAGCAATCCATATTCTTTCGCTTGCCGTATGGCGATTTTCAAACGTTCCACGGCTAGCGGATATTCGGCACGGATATATACCAAACCTTTGCTAGCTCCCGTACAATATCCATTAATCGCCATAGCCTCCACAATCGAATGCGGGTCGCCCTCCAATATGGAGCGATCCATAAAAGCACCCGGGTCGCCCTCGTCCGCATTACAAACCACGTATTTTTGAGGTGCTTGTACCTTACGGGTAATCTGCCATTTCAAGCCTGTGGGGAAACCACCGCCCCCACGCCCCCGTAAACCGCTATCCATGATTTCCTTGATTACTTCCTCGGGAGTCATTTCCACAAGGGCTTTTCCCAACGCTACATAGCCGTCACGAGCGATATACTCATCGATACTCTCCGGGTTGATAAAGCCACAATTTCGAAGGGCGATTCGTAGCTGTTTCTTATAGAATCCGATATGCTTGGAGTCCGGAACCAGCTCACGGGTCTCCGGATTCATATAAAGTAACCGTTCCACTTTACGGCCTTTTACCAAATGCTCCCGTACGATCTCGTCCGCATCCGATGGTTGAACTTGTACGTAAAAAGTGTTATCGGGGATCATCTTAACCACCGGACCCTTCTCGCAGAAACCGAAGCATCCGGTACGGATCACTTGTGTATCCTCTAATCCGTATTGCTCGACGGCGGCTCTCAGATTCTCGATGATCTGCTCGCTTTGTGATGCACGGCAACCTGTGCCACCGCACACCAATATATAATTCGTGTATTGTGCCATTTATGTAAGATATTAAATTTCTTATTCGGGTTTTACGGTGGTGTAAGTTACAGGAATGATGCCGTCTACCAAGATACCCTTACGGATATACTTATCTATGATCTCTTCTACTTTTGCCTTATCGACATAACCGAATACCAACGGCTCCTGACCCGGAAGCTTGATTTCGATAGTCGGTTCCGCATAACAATAGCCCATGCATCCGGTTTGAGTTACCAACGCATCGATTTTCTGCCGGTCTAAAACCTCGATAAAATAACTCATTATCTCCTTGGCTCCGGCAGCGATACCGCAAGTGGCCATAGAAACCTTAATTTGTACGAGCTGATCAGGGGTATTGCTTTTTTCACGCAGATCCAAAGACACACGAAGAGATTCACGCATTTTCTTGAGATCATCTAATGTCTTTACTTTGTTCATGGTCATATTCTATTATTTAAGGAAAACACCGTAATGTCATTTGCACAAACATACGGAATCTCTTTCAAATAATATCATATTTCCGTGAATTTTTCTTCGACACGTGATTGAGATATCTTGGAATTGGGAGGTACACTATGGGTGAGCCAGATGTTACCCCCGATAATAGATCCCCGGCCAATAGTGATCCGTCCTAATATGGATGCGTTGGAATAAATGGTCACATAATCCTCGATGATCGGGTGACGGGGCAAATCTATCGGAAGTCCTTCCTCGTCCAGCGTAAAACTCTTGGCTCCTAACGTCACACCTTGATAAAGGCGGACATGGTTTCCGATAATGGCGGTTTGTCCCACGACAATACCCGTTCCATGATCGATACTGAAATATTCTCCGATCTGCGCCCCGGGATGAATGTCGATCCCGGTTTGCGAGTGTGCCATTTCCGTAATGATACGCGGGAGTACCGGTACGCCTAGCTCGAATAATTCATGAGCGACCCGTTGATGTAAAAGCGCGTAGACCGCCGGATAACAGAATATAATCTCACTCACGCTCTTGGCTGCCGGATCACCATCCAAGATAGCCTTTACATCGGTGGACAGTAAATATTTGATATGAGGAATCCGGTTAATAAAAGCGATCGAGATCTCGGAAGCCCGGTCCTTGGAATCACAACAACGCTCTACCTCAAAACAAAGTCCATTATATATTTGCTCTTGCAAGAGATCATAGATCTTTTCCAAATAGACTCCCGTATAATATTGGATAGAGCCTAATTGAGCCTCTTGTTCCGTACCAAAGAATCCGGGGAAGATAACCGTACGTAATAGGCGCATGATCTCATGCAACGTAGCGACTGAAGGCGATGGCTTCTGATGCAACGGGATATATTTGTATTCCGGTAGATCAGGAGCCGACAGCCGTTCTACGTTCTTCTGTATCTGTTCTAAAATCGCTGTTCTATTCATCTTTAATTATCCCAAGTAGGATCGTAACTGATTAATGAGTTAGAGGCATTGCCCAAACCGATATAGATATAATTATCCAAGACATACATGCAATGTACAGACCTGTTAGCCGCTGGTAACTGGGATTTCTGGCTCCAGTTCTGAGAGCCCGGATCATAGCGCCAAATATAACCGTCCCCGTCTACGCCATATACGTAATTACCATAAGCGATAGCACATAAAAGCATCCTTCCGGGGAACGAAGCCTCCTTTTCCCAAGCTACAGCGTTCTTGTCTGTAGACCAAAACTGTGTCGTATATTCCAAAGAAGGATCCGCTTTATTAATAATCCCCAGTCCGGCATATATACGGTCACCAATTACAACGGATATTCCGCCGTATTGTTTAATCGGGAAATTAGATTTCTTGCTCCAAACGAAAGCGCTCGGTTCATAAGTCCAGACTTCATCGATTAGTTCGTTACCTCTACGTCCACCTATGAGGAACGCCTGATCTTCCATTCTGCAACATGCCGCCCGATACATACCTTTAGGCCGTTGCTGGTCTGTTTGTACGGTGCCCCAAGAATTATCGGATGTGGAGTATACATATAAACTGTCACATATCTTTCCCGTGTTATCCAAACCACCAAAAGTCCATAGGCCAAATCCGATACTGAAACATGCTTGGCCCGATAATTTCTCAGGCTGAGACCTTAGGGGCAACCATTCTTTCTTAGAGGTCATATATCCCCAAAACTCATCGGTGTATTCCCTACCCGTGTCACCGCCTAATAAGAATCCCGTGCTATTAGCCAAGGTACAGAAAGAGGTAGATCCCGGTATCCGGAAAGCTCCCTCAAACCTTGCCCCTGCTCCAAATATATCCGGAGTTTGGAAGCGAACTTCCTCTCCGTAAGCGATACCATTCTTATTTTTAGCGTAAGCCCTTAAATAATAGCTCGTGCCTCCTCTCAATTCCTTTATTGTACCCGTAAACGCTTGTGTACCGGAAGAAAGAGCTACCGCTCCTTCACAATTACCAAAGGCCGGACTAGGACTAGTTCCCCAACATACACCAGCCTCTGTAACCGGTGAGGCACCTTCGGCTAAGACCTCTCCTCCTACCCATGCGGTACCGTTTTTAATAGTAGACACCTCCTTCGTATTGACTGTAGGCAACTCACTTTCCAGAATCGTATGGATACCTTCGCCAGCGCTATAGGTAGTACCTAAAGCGTTTGTCGCATAAGCACGTACGTAATACCCTTTCTGCTGTTGCATATCATAGATTTTCCCGGCAAATTCTCCGATACCCGCTCCGCAAATAATCGTATCCCCATTTTCTATTGTCGGTGATTTATCAGCACTAAAGCAGAAACCACATGCCGTGATCGGAGAATCTCCCTCGCTTATTATTTCCATGGAGAACTCCGCATAGGTAAACTCTGTCGCTATTTTCTTGAATTTGTTATCATCTAATACAGGACGACCATTCGTGGTCTTAAAGGTCTCGACTTTCGCCCCGTTATACTCACCATATTTACTTTTTGCGTAAGCTCTAACGTAATAGGTAGTTTCCGGTTTTAAATCGGAGATCGTACAATAGAACGAATCGGCTTCCATGTCTATACGAATCGTAGAGTCGGATGCTGAAGGCTCCGGATTCAGCATTAAGTAAATACCCCTTTCCTCGATTTCGGCTTCCCCTTGTTTGGTTATCATACCTCCGCATTGAACGGAAGTAGACATCACGTTGACTGGAAATAAGGTCTTAACGCTTCCTAATCCATCTTTCGTCTTAAAAGGTAAAATCTCTCCATAAGCGGTATCTACCGCATTGATCGCATAGGCCCGGATATAGTAATCCAGATCATTGGTTAAGCCCTCGATCGTAGCCTCATATTTTACCTTACGCTTGGATACGGCTTTTTTATTTTTCTCTATCACAGTAAAGGTAGATTCCGTGCTCCAACAAAAACCGGCCTCTGTCACGGGAGCGCCGTTTTCTTGCAGGACCTCCCCCGATACTGTCACGGAACTAGCCGTGGACTTTAATATCTCGTCTGTCTTAACAGACGGTTTTTTAGCGTTTCGAATGCCACCATCTATATCCGGATCATTCACGCATCCGGCCATTAATAAAGCCGCAAATAGAATAGAGAAGAGTGAGTATATATGTTTCATAAATAATCAATATTAAAAGAATACACCTAAGCCAGCGTTTAGATCCAAGTACTTAAAATTAACCGTATTGCATCCAACGCTAATAAATACAGAGTTCGTTATTTTCATCATCAAGTCAACCTCGGCAGCGACCCCTTTGTATGAGGAATCAATATTCCGGCACCATACCTCTCGTGTACTATCGTAGTTTTCATAGGAATGGGTCGTGAACGAATGTAGTAAAGCTCTTTCACCATATCCCAAACCAACGGAGGCATATAACCACGGAAAGCATTTTACGATTAAACCGGCCGTTCCGGCTATACTATTTGTCTTCGAGGATTTACCTGTATTAAGCTCATAAGATTCCCCTTCCGAATTAGAGAACTTAATAATCTGCCCTTGGTTATTACATTCGTCCGTATAATTCATAAAAGACATATTCGTCTTGAAACGGACATACCAACCGAAGCGTTGCCCCATACCTCCTACCGTGATTCCATAAGGAGATTCGATCGAATACGAGTATCCCGCGAAAAACTCCATTCGTTTCTTAGGGGATACCGCCGCGGAATCTATCGGTTGGGCCTCCGGTTCCGCCGGCTTTAACAACATCTCTTGGTATTCTTTCCAATAGGTTGCTAGCTCCTCACTTTTAGGGGTTCCGATACCTTCCGAATAATATATGATTAATTTAGAGATGGCATCCGGATCATCTTCCGTAGCTTTGACCGTCAGGCAGTTTAAACATTTATTCATCAAGCTACGCATGGAAGGCCGCATTCGCTCGTTGGAAAGCCAAATCGTAGTCAGCTGATCAATACTGTATGCGTCGCATTGCGATACGCCTTCCTCGTACCACATTTTAGCGTCACTATAATCAAGACGTTTCATCGCTTCATCTCCCTTACGGTTGTATTCCGTACGCTGTTGCGCCAGCAGTCCGAGGGGAAATACCGCACATATCATCAATATCCAAAGTCTTTTCATATAATAGGTAAATACATGTTTAGTTGTTCATAATATTACAATCAATAATAAGTAAGGCCTTCGCTAATCAATGATCCGTCAGAATTATAAATATCAAACAAATTGTCTTCCCGTTCAAATGCCCGGCCGTTATCCGCGATACCGACACTTAGGTATTTGCAAGGAATACGTTCCTCGGCTTTCGAATCGATCGCCCCGTATCTGTTATTTGACTTCTTACGTACGATCTTATATCGTCCGAAAGCCATTTTCTCCTCATACAGGGCCTTTTTGTCCGCTATACGTTTCTCCTCGGTTTTCTCATCGCAAGCGATGATCAACCGGACTACCTCTTCCGTAAGTTTCGTATCCTTTGCCTCCGACAAATCTTTCTTAGCTCCCGAATAATCAGCTTTGGCTATTTTTTCCTTACCGGAGGCGATTAGCGAGTTATATTTCTCATTCATCTCATTTTCCGATGGCTGATCCGGGAGAACATTCTCTTCTATCGTATGCTCTGTTTCCATAGGTCGTTTCTCTTCCACTTTAGGCTCTTGTTTCTCCGCTTCCTTTATCTCAGAGATAGGAGGTTCCGTTTGTAGAACTGGGTGATCTGGCATTTCTACTTCTTTTGAGACATTGCTATCCTGCTCCACAGCTGAAGGTAAATCAATACTCTCGACAACCTCTTTTGTGGGCCTATTGCTATGCACTAAAAGAGCCGTAGCGGATCCTACAACGACAAATATAGCGATTCCGATAGGAATTATTTTCTTTCTGGAATTATTCTTCTCTGTTATTGGCTCCACGGCAGGTGGATTAGCCACATTGACAACAGTCTCTTCATCATCCGATCCTACTAATTTAGAATCTACAGGAGATGAATAGACCACTGTTGTTTCCTCATTCACAATCTCGGGAGATGGACTTGGGACAACCTGAACTTCCTTTTCCGCTTGAGAAAAATCCAAAGACGCCAACATCTCGCCCACCGTCTCAAAGCGATCCGCAGGAATGATTTGCATCGCTTTTATGATAACAGCCTCTGTTTTCGGGCTGATCGCCGCATTGATTTCAGAGGGGTTTCGCAAAGGACGTGCGGCACGTAGTATAGATTCCGTAGGGATTGTTCCCGTTAACAGATTATACATCGTGGCTCCCAAGGAATAAATATCCGGACGGGGCGAGAACACTTGTGTTCCTTCGTTATCATATTGCTCTATGGATGCGAATCCTTTAGAAAGGGTTAACATCGTAGTGCTGGTCTCCTCCTGCTCGATATCGTAACGTTTGCTGACTCCGAAATCGATCAAGCGGGCGTTCCCATTCTTATCGATCAAGATATTGCTAGGCTTGATATCCAGATGCAAGATACTCTTATCATGAACGAATTGTAACGCCTCGCCAATTTGCCGTACATATTTAAGGACCGTAGTTTCGGGCAATATCCCGTTTTTCTCAAGCATATATTTTAGAGAGAAGCCGGAAATATACTCCATGGCAATATAAGCCGTATTGTTTTCCTCGAAAACCTCCAACACGTTTACGATATAGGGATGGTGAACTTCCGATAGGATCTTTGCCTCTTTGATCAGTTTTTCCTTGAACTTGTTAAATAAGACCTTTCCCGTCTCCGAATGTACTTTTACGGCCTGGGAACCGGATTCTCTATAACAATAATCCTTGAAGAAATATTCCTTGACACAGATAGGGACCTCCGTCTTTACGGTACCTAAAGATCCTTTAACCTCTGTGTACCAAACTCCTCTGTAGGTTATGCCAAAACCACCTTGACCAACCACATGAGTAAGTCTGTATTTTCCGTTTTGAAGAAGATGTCCGTCTGGCAGATTCATAACCTTGAATAATTCCATTTAATCTGCCAAAAGTACGTTATTTATATAAAAGAATAAAGAAAAGAGAGAATATTTTGCTTAAAACCCATGCTATCTTCCACTTTTTGAATAGGTATGATATAAAAAGAAAAGTTATCCCGGGTCTTGCCGTCACAGGCTTCCATGAGGGCGTCCTTTATTTCCGGAACAGATAAACGACCATTAAATATCTCTGCGATCTTTTCATTCTGCAGTCTTTCAAGAACCCCGTCCGTACAAAGAAAGAGGAAATCGTCGGGTTGAATATCGTTCAAGGTAATAATGTCCGCTTCTGTTGGAGTATGAGTGCCTTGTATAGCCCGGATAATCACATTCCGCTGGGGGTGGGTTAACGCTTCTTCCGGAGTGATCTTACCTAATTTAACCAACGAATTTACCAATGAATGATCTTCTGTTTGATATAAAATCTCCCCCTTCCTCAGATGATAGATCCGGCTATCTCCGATATGAGCCAATACGATTCCGGAAGAAGCGATATAGGCCATGGTGAGCGTAGTAGCCATACCCATCGCTTCCGGATGCTCTTGAATATAGGAGTCGAAACAGACTTCCGCATAATGTACGGCTTTATGGATAAACTCAGGCGTGGGATCATCCTTTAGGAACGTAGAAAAGAAAGTTTGTATGGACTCGCAAGCTAATGAGCTGGCTACCTCCCCTTTCTCGGCTCCACCCACACCATCGCAAACCATAAACAATTTTTGGTCAAGGGTCACTTGTTCGGGAAGCGGGTAAATGGAATCCTCGTTATTTGATCTGCCTCCTTTTTCCGTAATAGCACATAGCTTACCGATCGTTATAATCATAACAAATGAGTTTTATTCATTAAAACGTAAGACGGTGCGACCAATAATAATCTCGTCATTATCATTGAGCACGACCACCTCGCCATTCTCTAAGTAACTGTTATTATATAACGTATGGTTTTTACTATTATTGTCGGTAAGGAAATGTTTATATCCACCTTTTGAATCTTTTTTCACCTCAATGCAAATATGCTCGCGACTCATCGTGCGATCAGACGTGATAATTGGCATCGTAGCTTGTGAGGCGTTCGACTTCCGACCAATGACAACCTTCCCTTCGTGAAGAGGAAACGCTTGTTCAGGTGTATCGGCGTCTGGAAGAACCGTCAGTCTGCCGATTCCAGTCTTGACAGGTGTCACTAAAATCGTATCGGAATCGACTTCCTGATGATTACTTTTCTCGGATAATAAGGACAAAGGAATAGGCTCTTTGCATTTCGGACACTTAAAGGAGGTAATGCCGAGGGGAATCTTCCCCTCGTCTACCTTTAATCCTACATGGCAATGTGGACATTTAACCGCGATCATACGATAAACGAAATATCTGCGCCATCCATATCCGTAGAGTACAGATCCATCATATCTGTATCGGAAAGCATAACCGTATCGTCCGCCAATGTTATAAAGTCTGAATGATCGAAAGACTCGATGCTACTATCGTCTATAACTATGGCGTCGCCTAGGTCGACACCTCCTCCTTCCACGTCTATTATGACAGCATCCGCTGGCATGACGTCATTGCCGTCTAAAGTTACGAATGTATATTCCTCTTCTTGCATAACCTTTGTTCCTAATATATTAATATTACCTTCTTTATTATTGTTAATTGCATTAGATGCTTTAATAGTTCCTCCTGTTATTGTAACTTGATTTGCAGAATTATTATTTATAGCATACGAACTACTCTTCACAGTTCCTCCACTTATTGTTAATGATTCTCCATAATTATCAATTGCATAACCATAGTATGAACTTTTATCTACTGTTCCTCCTGCAATTTCTACATTTCCCAAATTATATATTGCCGAATACCTATTACTATATGTTCCTCCTGTTGAACTTAATATTCCAGATGACAATTTAAATGATGCATTTGCATTATTTAAAATTGTATTATCATTTATTGAAGATATAGTACCTTTTCGCTCTTCACTACTATCTATTATTTCTAATTTGCCATTGTTTTCTATAGCATTTCCGTCATATGTTGTAACTATATTGTAAGAATTTAAATCAATTACTACATCTTTTTGATTTGATATTGTAATTTTGTTTGATAAATTTTTATTCTTCAATAAGACAATAGTATCTCCAGCTTTTGAATCTTCAAGTGCTTTTTCAAATTGAGTATAATAGTAACTTCCTATTCTAGCTTCAGCATCTGCCATAATTCCTAGTGTTGCTTTTTGTTTATCTCCTTCTTTATTTACAACGGCACTATAATTTTCTGGCGTTTCTGTTATTTCTCCTTTAAGTGGCGATATTCCTATTACACTTCCATCATAGAAATAAAATGTTCCACTATTATCTATTCCATATGTTTCTCCTTCTATTATTGGCATATTTATTACTTCTTGATCATTTTCTCCAAGAGTTAATGTACCATCATTTTTGATTCCTATACTCTTTGTATTTATTATCTTTCCTGTTTTACTATCGCTGTTATCTACTATTTGCAAACTTCCATGATTTATTATAGTTGCTTCTTGGTTATCAGAACTTATTGTTTTTCCATTTAAATCTATTGTTATATCTTGTCCATCTATAATAATTCCTGATTCTTGTATATCATCTAAAACTCTTATGGTTCTTTTTTCTCCATTTGCTTCACATATTTTTATTGCTTCTTCTAACGTTGTATAAGATTCCCCTGTTTCTACTATCATTGCAACAACTTTACTCCATTTTGCATATAATGTTATATTTCCAGTTTTAGTAGAATCAATTCTTGTTACTTCTTCTCCTTCGTAATTTTCATTTTCGTACCAACCTTTAAACAAATACTCTTCTCCATATGTATAGTTATTCTCTTTTTTTATTGTTGTTTGAACCTTGCTTGTTAAAGGTTTTATATTTACTCCAATGCCAATTTGATATTTTGTTGGATTTTGAGTATTATCAATTACATTGTCAATATCATATGTAACATAATTTATTTCGCCTTGACTAGCTACTTTTGTTCCTGTTGCTTTCAAAGTAACGTTTTTTGCAGGCATTTCTATTGTTGCACTTTGATCTTCTTTATCTGCTATTATTTCTTGGTCCTCTGATACCCATTTATTCCATGTTATTTTATATCCTTCTTCCTCTTTTAGGGTTGCATTAATAGACACAGTTGCTCCGTATTTATATGTTCCTGCTCCTATTACATTTTCTATATTTTCGTCTTTATTTAATGTTAATGTATATTCATTTCTTGTATAATACAATTTTAATGTTAAACTTCCATCTCTTGCCACAATTCCTTCGGCTATTCTTTGTGAATTATTTTTATCTTCTGTAAAACCAATATATTCTTTTGCATTTGCTATTACTTTACTTCTTGTTATCCCCTTAAAATTCTCTGTCTCTGCTAATTCATAAGAACCATCTAATTTTTCTTTATAGTGTTCTACTTTATATTCTTTCTCTACATCCTTTTCTATCTTTACAATCAGACTATTAGCCATAGACCTATTTCCATCTATTCCATAAGTATATGCACTTATTTTATATATTCCATCTTCCGATAAAGTTAAAATTCCTCCATTTTCTATTTTTTGAACTTCAACTTCTTTACTTCCTATTATTTTATATACCGTTTTTTCTGTTTCATTTTCTTTATTTTCTTCCGTTATTTTTATTTTAACATCATTTCTATAATACCCATCTTCTTCTATTCCCTCTACTACTTCTACTTTTGGACTCTTTACTTCTTTTATTTCATTTTTATCCAACTTATCAAATACTATATAATTTGTTAATGCCCCTATATCTTTTTCATCTATATTTTTGTCTCCTGTTATATCTCCAGGTTCCTTTTCTATTCCATCTAACTGGCTATCTTCTATTCCTTTTATATTTCTTATTATTTTGCTTAATTCTATTTGATTGGAATTTCCATCTTTATTTAAATCTCCTATAACACTAATATTATATGTTTTTTTCCAACCCATTACTTTTAAAGCCATTCCTGTTGCTATATTTCCCTCTTTTACTTCCTCTTGACAGCTAGAATCCTCATATATCTTTATCTCTTCTTCTTTCCATTCATCTTTTATTTCATTTATACTTGTCCCTGGATATACTCTTTGTATTGTATCATCTGTTACTAAGTATTTTGTAGATATTAAATTTTCGTCTATATCCTCATTTAACCTTTTTAATATCTCCTCTTCTCTTTCTATTGCATATGAACTAAACACTATTCCAACTAGTGTTAT